>Ga0070714_100000437_pt1 | contig 30247 bp, 29 predicted proteins | sample LARL83metaG_FD_65450 | JGI IMG/M metagenome (GOLD analysis project Ga0070714, IMG submission 65450) | Corn, switchgrass and miscanthus rhizosphere microbial communities from Kellogg Biological Station, Michigan, USA - LAR L8-3 metaG | ecosystem: Host-associated > Plants > Roots > Rhizosphere ... | reverse complement strand
TATCTCGACCTGTACGCGCGGCCGGGAAAACGCAGCGGCGCCTGGATGGACGCCGCGATCAAGTACCGCCGCACCGACGGCCGGGTTCAGCATCCGGTCGCCATCCTGGTGTGCAATTTCGCCGCCCCGGTCGCCGGCAGGCCGGCGCTGTTCACGCATCGCGAGGTGGCGACGCTGTTCCATGAGTTCGGGCACGGCCTGCATCTGTTGCTGACGCGAGTCGATGTCCCGGGCGCGTCCGGCCTCGAAGGCGTCGAATGGGATGCCGTCGAGCTGCCCAGCCAGTTCATGGAGAACTTCTGCTGGGAGTGGGACGTGGTCGAGAAAATGAGCGCGCATGTCGAGACCGGCGAGCCATTGCCCAGGGCCGTTTTCGATCGCCTGCTCGCGGCCCGGAATTTTCAAAGCGGCATGCAGACGGTGCGGCAGCTCGAATTCGCGCTTTTCGACATGCGCGTACACCAGGATGCGGACCGGTCAGCCTCGCCGCTGGCGCTGGCCTGGTCCGTGCGCCGCGAGGTCGCCGTCGTGCCGCGCCCCGACTACGACCGCAGCCTGCCGCATGGTTTCGGCCACGTCTTCGCCGGGGGTTATGCAGCGGGCTATTACAGCTATAAATGGGCCGAAGTCCTCTCGGCTGACGCCTACAGCCTGTTCGAGGACCAGGGCGTCCTCTCGTCGGCGGCGGGGGCGCGGTTCCGCGACGAAATCCTCGCCCGGGGCGGCAGCCGGCCGGCGCTGGACTCATTCGTGGCGTTTCGGGGTCGAAAACCGGAAATCAGTGCATTATTGCGCCATAATGGTATGCTGGCGTCATAGGACGTTAGCAAAGGGAGGCTCGACATGAGCAGGACATCGACGCCGGCACGCTGCGCCGCGGGCCTTGCCGGCTTGCTGCTGCTGGCTAGCGCGTGCGCGATCGCGCAGACCCAGCAGGTCTATCGCTACAACGACTCCGATGGCCGCGTCGTCTATTCGGACAAGCCGCCGCCGGCCGACGCCAAAAATGCGCAGGCCAAGCGCATCGGCCGCAACAGCATCGAGACGAGCGAATTGTCGTTCGCGACGCAGCAGGCGCAGGAGCGGTTCCCGGTCACCTTGTATACATTTTCCTGCGGCGTCGTCTGCGACACGGCGCAGGGCCTCTTGAACAAGCGCGGCGTGCCGCACACCGTCGTCGACGTTGCGCAGGGCGATGGCGCCGATCGGCTGAAACGCCTGACCAACGGCCTCGAAGCGCCCGCGTTGCAGGTCGGCGATCAGGTGGCGACCGGCTTCAATGAAACCAAGTGGCAGAGCATGCTCTCCGACGCCGGGTATCCGAAGACGCCGCCGCCGCGAACCACGGCGGTCGGACGCCCGGCGCCTCCACCCCCGTTTGACACCAAGACCACGCAGGTCGTCACCCCTGAGGTGACGCCGAAGGGCTCGTACCCGCAGTGACCTTGCGGGTCGCGACCTGGAACGTCGACTCGCTCAACGCACGGCTGCCGCGGCTCTTTGATTGGCTTGCCGCGAACGCGCCCGACATCGTCGGACTGCAGGACGACCGGCAGCTGGCGTTTCGAACAATCACGGCCTCAGTGATCGATCAGGTGCTGTTGTCGCCGGCGCTGGCCAAGGTGTGCACCGGCTGCCGGATCGACCGCCAGGTGGGCAAGGGTGCAAAGCCTTCTGATCATGCGCCGGTGATCGCCGACTTGAGCTTCACCTAAGACCAGTTCACGCCGCGCCTTTGCATGAGCATCAGCCGTGCCGCGCCGACGCTGACCGCCACGCTGCTGGGTCCGCTCGTGTTTTTTCTGCTGTTCGACCCGCGCCTGCTCGATCCGTCCTATTTCCGCTGGCTGCTCTGGCTTCCCGATCCGGCGACGCAGTTCCTCGGCTGGCACTTCTTCCGGCTCGAGGATTGGCATCTGCCTCCGGGTGCGGCGACGAATTACGGCATGGAAATGGGGAGCTCGATCGTATTTACCGATTCGATCCCCGTGCTCGCGCTGCTGTTCAAGCTGGTGCGTGCAGCGCTGCCGGATAAATTCCAGTATTTCGGCTTCTGGATGCTTGCCAGCTACCTGCTGCAGGCGCTCTTCGCCTGGCTGCTTTCCGGCGTGGCGACGCACCGCATCGCGCCGCGGGTCGTCATCACCGCGTTGTTCGTGCTGAGCCCCTTGCTGCCGGATCGAGCGATCGGGCATTACGCGCTGATGGCGCACTGGCTGGTGCTCGCGGCGCTGTACCTGTACCTGCGCGCGCCGACGCGGCTCGCGACGGCGTGGTGGTGCCTGTTGATCTGCGGCGCGGCGCTGATCCACGCGTATCTGCTGTACATGGTGCTCGCGGTCGCCTTCGCCGACGCCGCTCGGCGGCGCTGGGTCGATCGCACCGCGTCGACGCGCGACACCGTACGCTCGACGCTGCTCATTGCCGCTGCATTGTTGACGACGATGTGGGCCGCCGGTTATTTCAGGATTCCGGCAACTTCGTTCTCCGGAGGCGCCGAGTACTATGGTCGCTACGCGGCCAACCTGAACGCGCTGTGGAATCCGCAGTGGGGATCGCTGTTCCTGCCGGGACAGCCGCTGATCGCCGGGGCCGAGCTCGAAGGCTATGGCTATCTCGGCCTCGGAGTGCTCGCGATGGCGCCGATCGCCGCGTACGCGTTGTGGCGGAATCCGCCGGGCCATACGGCGCACCGCTATCTGCCGCTCGCCGCCGTCGCCTTGCTGCTCTGGGCGATCGCGTTGTCCAATCAGGTCGCGTGGGGCGACCGCCTGTTGTTCGTGGTGCCGCTGCCGGAGCGCCTCCTCGAGTTGGTCGCAATGGTTCGTGCTTCGGGTCGGCTGCTCTGGGTCGGCTACTACGCCCTGATGCTGGCCATCGCCGCGATCATTGCGCGAAACTTGAGCGCGCCCGCCGCGACGCTGGTGCTGGTGGCCGGGCTCGCGCTGCAGATCGCCGACCTGTCGCCGCGTTACTTCGCGCTCAATGCTTATTTTCGGCAGCATTTCATCGTCGAGCCCGCGCAGCGCGCCGATCCGCTGCCCTCGCCCTTCTGGGTCGCAGCGGCGCGCCACTACAAGACGATCCTGTTCGTTCCGTCATTGCCGGTGCCGCCGGAGTTCAGCGGCATCGCCCTGTTCGCCGCCGATCACGGTATGCGAATCAACGTCGGCTCGTTCGCGCGTCTCGCGCTAGAGCGTGTCGCCGGCACGACGGTCAAGCGGGAGCAGGCGCTCGCGGCCGGCCGGCTCGATCAGGAAGCCCTGTATGTGCTGCGCCCTCCCGATGCCAGCTCGTTTCGTGCCGGACCGGACGATGCGATCGGCAGCGTCGACGGATTCCGCGTGCTCGCGCCTGGCTGGTTCCGTTTCGAGGATTGCTGCGGCGGCACAATGCCCCGCCTTGACCGCGCAGCGGATGCAGGCCCGCCGCGGTGAAGACCGGCCTGCTGCGCAGGATCAGACGGCGGCTGCGTTCGCTGCGCGGAGCGGCTACTGCATTTCCGGCGGGACACTTCTATTCGCCGGTCGTCGATCCGGCGACGATCGTGCAGGCGCGCGTCTGGCCGCATCGGCCGGACGTTCGCGGGATCGACTTCAACGACGCGAGCCACGTTCAGATTCTTTCCGAGATCTTTCCGCGCTTCATGCGCGACTACGACTACCCGCCCGCGCTGCCCGTGACGCCGGGGCTCGCGTCGTTCTTCGGCAACAATCCGCATTTCTCCATGCTCGACGCGCCGGCGCTGTTCGTGCTGCTGCGCGCGTGGAAGCCGCGGCGGATCGTCGAGGTGGGATCGGGCTTTTCGACGCTGCTGATGGCCGATGTCAACCGACGCTTTCTGGGACGCGAGGTCAGCATCCGCTGCATCGACCCGTATCCTCCTGCGTTTCTGCGACAAGGCCTCGACGGCATCGATCGCCGTATCGAGCGCCGGGTGCAGGAGTTGCCGCTGGAGCACTTCGCCGACCTGCAGGCGGGCGACCTGCTGTTCATCGATTCGTCGCACGTCGCCAAGACCGACAGCGACGTCAATTTTCTCTTTTTCGATGTCCTCCCGCGGCTCGCACCGGGTGTGCTGGTCCACCTGCACGATATCTTCCTCCCGCACGATTACCCGCCGGACTGGGTACTGGGCGAGAATCGAAGCTGGAACGAGCAGTACCTGCTGCGCGCGCTATTGATGATGAGCAGCGGATTCGAAGTGCTGTTCGGCTGCTCGTACGCCTTCTGGCGTTATCCAGAGCTCGTCATCGCCGCGCTGGCGAACCCCGACGGCGCCGGGTACGGCGGCGGCAGCTTCTGGATGCGGCGACGCTAGGACGGCCCAACCGATCCATTCCGGCGGCCGCTACGATCGCGTCAGCGCTTGTCGACGTCCAGCTTCAGCTCCTGGATCTTGCGCGTCAGCGTGTTGCGCCCCCAGCCCAGCCACTGCGCCGCCTCTGACCGGCGCCCGCCGGTATGGGCCAGCGCGCGCATGATCAGCGTGCGCTCGAATTCCTTTTCCAGCCTGTCCGCCACCGCGCGCTCGCCGCGCGCGAGCGCCTGCGCCAGCTCGCGATCGAGCGCCTGCTGCCAATTGGCTTCGCTCTGGTGCGCGCCCGCGCCCGTCGCGCGGCGCACCTCCGGCGGCAAATCGGCGGCGTCGACCCGCTGCCCGGGCGCCATCACCGTCAGCCAGTGGCAGATGTTCTCGAGCTGGCGTACGTTGCCGGGGAAATCGAACGCGGCCAGCAGCTTCAATGCCGCGTCCGTGAGCTGCTTCGGCTCGACGGCGAGCTCGCCGGCGCTCTTGCGCAGGAAATGCCGTGCCAGCGGCGCGATATCCTCGCCGCGCTCGCGCAGCGGCGGCAGTCGCAGGCGCACGACATTAAGGCGGTGCATCAGGTCTTCGCGGAAAAGTCCCTGCCGCACGCGCTCGTCCAGATCCTGATGCGTCGCCGCAATGATGCGCACATTGGCCTTCAGCGGAGCGTGGCCGCCGACACGGTAGTACTCGCTGTCGGAAAGCACGCGCAGCAGCCGCACCTGCAGATCCTGCGGCATGTCGCCGATCTCGTCGAGAAACAGCGTGCCGCCTTCGGCCTGCTCGAAGCGGCCGCGACGGGCGCTTTGCGCACCGGTGAACGCGCCGCGCTCGTGCCCGAAGAGTTCGGATTCCAGCAGGTCCTTCGGGATGGCCGCGGTGTTGATCGCGACAAACGGCGCGGCGGCACGCGGGCTGTGCCGGTGCAGCGCGCGCGCGACCAGCTCCTTGCCGGTGCCCGATTCCCCGGTGACCAGCACCGTGGCATGCGAGTGCGACAGGCGTCCGATCGCACGAAAGACTTCCTGCATCGCCGGCGCCTGCCCCAGCATTTCGGCGGCGTCGCCGACGGCGCCCGCGGGGACCGTCGTCGCCGGGGCATCGGTGCTGGCGCGGCGGATCAGCGCGACCGCGTGATCGACGTCGAACGGCTTGGGCAGGTATTCGAACGCCCCGCCGCGAAACGCCGACACCGCGCTGTCGAGGTCCGAATACGCGGTCATGATGATCACCGGCAGCCGCGGATGCCGCGCCTTGATGCTCGCGAGCAGCTCGAGGCCGGTTTCGCCGGGCATCCGGATGTCGGATACCAGAACCTGCGGCTGGTCGTGCTGCAGCGCCTGCGCGGCTTCCTGCGCCGAGGCGAACGACCGGAACGGAATCCCCTCGCGCAACAGCGCCTTTTCCAGCACCCAGCGGATCGAGCGATCGTCGTCGACGATCCATACGGCTGCCGCCGGTTCGCCGCGGGTCATCGAGATCGGGTTACTGGCGAGCATCGCATCTCTCACAATCTACGCGCTACCGCGGCTGAACTCCAGCGGCAGCAGAATGGTGAAGGTCGTATGTCCGGGAACGCTTTCGCATTCGATCGCGCCGTTGTGCTGCGTGACAAAGGTCTGCGCGATCGTGAGGCCGAGTCCGCTGCCGCCTTCGCGGCCGGATACCAGCGGAAAGAAAATGCGGTCGCGGATCGACTCGGGAACGCCCGGCCCGTTGTCCTCGACGAGCAGGGCCAGCGCCAGGCGGTAACGCCGCTTGGCCAGCGTCACGCCGCGCGCCACGCGCGTCGTCAGCCGGATTTGCGGCACGCCGAGCGCGCCCTCGAGGGCCTGCGCCGCGTTGCGAACGACGTTGAATATCGCCTGCGTCAGCTGCTCGGGATCACCGTCGAACTCCGGCAGGCTGATGTCGAAGTCGGACAGAATCGCGATCCGCGGAAATTCCGCCTGCACCACCGTACCCACGCGTGCCAGGATTTCGTGGATGTTGACCTTCTGGTATTTCGGCATCCGGTGCGGCGTCAGCAGCCGATCGACCAGCGCCTGAAGGCGGTCGGCCTCGCCGATGATCACCTGCGTGTATTCCCGCAACGGACGGCGCTCGAGCTCGCGCTCGAGCAACTGCGCCGCGCCGCGGATGCCGCCGAGCGGATTCTTGATCTCGTGCGCCAGGCTGCGGATAAGGTCGCGGTTCGCCTGCTGCTGCTCGAGCAGACGCTCTTCGCGCGCGATCTTCAGCTGCTGATCGATATGGCGGAATTCAAGCACCAGAACCGCGCCGGGGACATCGATGATCGAGACGGTGCACGAAAGATGCAGGCGCACCTTGCTGGCGATGCCGATTTCGAGCTCCTGCTCGGTGAACGACGCGCCGTTGGCCAGCGCCTTTTCGATCGCCTGGAACAGCGCCGGCGCATCACCGAATACCGACTTCGCCGGATGTCCGACGAGCTGCCGCTTCGACAGCTCGAAAAGATTCTCCGCCGCAGGATTGACATAGCGTATATCGAGCTCGCCATCGAGCAGCACGACCGCGGTCGACAGCAATTCCAGTCCGGAGCAGGACGGGGGCGTTTCGTCAGCAGTGGGAGATGGCGGCGGGCCGGACATCGCAAACCTGTGCAACAGGTACGCGATAGTAGCAAGTTCCGCGCCCGCGCCGCCGGGATCGCTCTCGCCGCGCGGTACTCGACTCACTTCGAGGCAGCCAGCTCCCGTTTCAAAGCCTCGATGTTCTTTTCATGCAGCGCCACGGCCTGGCGCAGGCGCGCAAGCCGATCGGCGTATTTTTGTGCATTGGCCTTTTCGTCGGGCAGCGGCGGCGGCGTGCCGTCGCCGTACGCAGCGCGCGCTTCGGTCAGCAGCTTCTCCTCGGTCGCGAGCTCGTCGGTCAGCACCTTGTTGCGCAGAATGTCGCGGCCCTTCTGCGTTCCGGCGTCGACCTTCGGAAATCCGGCCGGCGTCGGCGTCCGCGCCGTCGAGGCGACGGCACCCGGCACGTTGAAATACGCGATATTGCCGTTGCGCGTCGTGCACTTGTACATGCTGCCTTCGACCAGCGTCGGCTTGGACGAGCAGCCGGCGTCGCTCGCGCGATCGGACAGCGCGGCTTGCGCGGTCGAGACGAACAACGCGAGCGAGCAGCCGAAGCCGATAGCGGCCAGGCGGGCGAGCACGGGAACGGACGGGCACCGGGTCATCGGCGCAGTGTAGCAAAAACCGGTGGCGGGCCGCCGCGGCCCGCCCCGTCCGCCCGCTCTGGTCCGTCTTCAGGCGCTGTAGTACATGTCGAACTCCACCGGATGGGTCGTCATGCGGAACCGCGTGACCTCCTCCATCTTGAGAGCGATGTAAGCGTCGATCATGTCGTTGGAAAACACCCCGCCGCGCGTCAGGTACTCGCGGTCGTTGTCGAGGTTGTCGAGCGCCTCGTCGAGCGATGCGCAGGGATGCGGAACCTTGGCGGCGACTTCGGGCGGCAGGTCGTACAGGTTCTTGTCGATCGGATCGCCCGGATGGATCTTGTTCTGCACGCCGTCGAGGCCGGCCATCAATAGCGCGGCGAAACAGAGGTACGGGTTCGCCGTCGGATCGGGGAAGCGCACTTCGACCCGGCGTCCCTTCGGATTGCTGACGTACGGGATCCGGCAGGCGGCCGAGCGGTTGCGCGCCGAGTACGCGAGATTGATCGGCGCCTCGAATCCCGGCACCAGTCGCTTGTACGAATTGGTACCCGGGTTGGTGATCGCATTGAGCGACTTCGCGTGCTTGATCACGCCGCCGATGTAGAACAGCGCGAACTCGGACAGACCGGCGTAGCCGTTGCCGGCGAACAGGTTCTGTCCGCCTTTCCACACCGACTGGTGGACGTGCATGCCCGACCCGTTGTCGCCGACGATCGGCTTAGGCATGAACGTCGCCGTCTTGCCGTAGGTATGGGCGACCATGTGCACCGTGTACTTGAGAATCTGCATCCAGTCGGCGCGCTTGACGAGACTATTGAACTTGGTGCCGATCTCACACTGGCCGGCGGCGGCGACTTCGTGGTGGAACACCTCGACCTCGACGCCCTGCTCCTCGAGCGACAGCGAGATCGCGTTGCGGATGTCCTGCAGCGAATCGACCGGCGGCACCGGAAAATAGCCGCCCTTGACCGGTGCGCGATGCGCGGTGTTGCCGCCTTCGAAATCGGTCCTGCCCGTCGACCACGGCGCTTCCTCCGACTCGATCTTGACGAAGCAGCCCGACATGTCGACGTTCCAGGTCACCGAATCGAAAATGAAGAATTCCGGCTCGGGGCCGAAATAGGCAGTGTCTCCGAGCCCGGTCGACTTCAGATACGCCTCGGCGCGCTTGGCCAGCGAGCGCGGATCGCGATCGTAGCCTTTGCCGTCGGTGGGCTCGACGACGTCGCAGGTGACATTGAGCGTGATTTCCTCGGTGAACGGGTCGATCCGCGCCGTGTCGGCGTCGGGCATCAACAGCATGTCGGATGCTTCGATCCCTTTCCATCCGGCGATCGACGAGCCGTCGAAGGCGTGACCGCTGTCGAACTTGTCCTGCGTGAACTGCTTCGACGGGACCTGCACATGCTGCTCCTTGCCGCGCGTGTCGGTGAAGCGAAGATCAACGAACTTGACGTCCTTGTCCTTGATCATTTTCAGTACATCGGCGGATGCAGCCATGGGTTCTCCTTGGAATGGGCGAAGCGATTGAATTTGCTGCGCGGAAGCGGCGTGTATCGCAGCGCATCAAAAAGCAGAAACTATGCCATAAGCGGCCGTCATTGGCACCGGGTGGAACAAGGGCTTGCGGCTCCGGCGCGCCGAAGCAACGGCGCTGGCGCACCAAATTGATTCGCGCCGCGTCCCGCGCGCCACGGCGTGGTGCGACAAGTCAACGGCGGCGGACGGGCGCCGGGCCCGAGCGTCCGACCGCGCTATAATTTTCCTGTGAGCGAGAACATCTTCCTCCCGGGCCGGCCGGCGCGATTCGGCGAACTGCGCGCACCACGGATCGCGGCGGGCCGGTACTGCCGGTGAGCGACGCCGAATCAGTGCTAGCGGCGGGGCGCCGCCGTGCGGCGGACGCCTCGCTGCCCTATTTCGGTGCCGTGACGCCCTCCGAAGCCATGGCGTTGCTCGAAGCGGAGCCCGCGGCGCGGCTGATCGACGTGCGCACGCGCGCGGAATGGGATTATGTCGGCCGCGTGCCCGGCAGCGTCCTGATCGAATGGAATACCTATCCGGACGGGGCGCGCAATCTGAAGTTCGTGGACGAACTGCGGCGCGCGGTCGGCGCAACCGACGCGCCGGTACTGTTCCTGTGCCGTAGCGGCCATCGTTCGGACAGCGCCGCGCGCGCTGCGACGGCGGCCGGTTACACCCGCGCGTTCAACGTCCTGGAAGGATTCGAAGGCAACAAGGACGCGGCCGGGCATCGCGGCAACCTTGGCGGCTGGCGCAAGGCCGGCCTGCCGTGGGTTCAGGGATAGAACAAGTAGACCTGGTAGCCGGCCTGCGAGGTCGTGCTCGCGTCGATGAACAGCTTCACCGTCAACTCGGCGTTGCCTGCTATGCCGCTGTCGAGATTGGCTGCGCCGCTCAAGTATTCGCCCGGCGCGAACGCGCGGCGGACGACGATCTGGTCCTGCGCGTTGGACAGGGTCAGCTCCAGGTACGGATAACCGAGAGCGTGCGCGGCACGGTTGCGTATCGTCGCCGACAGAATCAGCAAGCCCTTGTGCGCCGGATCGGCCTGCAGGTCGGAGGCTTCGATCGACAGCCCCGAGATGTCCTGCAGCGGCTTCAACTGGCAATCGGCGAGCGCGCAAAGCCTGAGCAGCGCAGGCTTGGTCTGCGGCCAATGGGCCGCGATAGCGTCGCGGAAATGGAACAAGGCCTGCGCGCCGAGGACGATCACCAGCAGCGGGAGCAGCAGGCCATACGTCCAGGCCGGGAGCCCGAAGCGCTGTCGAGTCTTCGAACCCGAGAAGCGCGAGGCATACGCGAGCTCGGGATCGATCGCGGCCGGGATCGAGTCGTCGCCCGCCGGCGGTTCGCGGCGGACGTAGGTTTCCTCGTCGACGGGCGAGAGCGCCTGCGCGTTGCGCAAGGTCACCGTCGGCGGACCGAGCTCGGCCTCGGACAGCTGCACGTCGTCGCCCGGCGTGCGGGGGCGCGGCGCGAGCGAAACCAGCGCAAGCTCGCCGTCGAATACCGTGCGGCAATGGCCGCAGCGAACCTGGCCCTCGCGCATTGCGAGCTGCTGCGAGCTCACGCGGAAAATCGTCTTGCAGCCGGGGCAGCGCGTGTATTTTTCTTCAGCCAAGCTTACGCCCCGCCTCGATTGCCACTCATTTGCCGGACGCCCGCCGACCGGTCAATGCCACCCATCCTTCGTCGGTCCCCCATACGGCGAGTTTAAACCATCGCCGATACGCGCCGCGCACTGCCGCGACCTGGTCTTCGAGTATGCCGGAGAGCACGATCGCGCCGCCGTGGCGCACGCGCGCGGCCAGCGCCGGCGCGAGCAGACGAAGCGGGTTGGCGAGGATGTTGGCGACGATGATGTCGACCGGATCGGGCGCCAGCGCATCGGGAAGGACGAAGCGCGCGCGGACGCCGTTGCGCGCCGCATTCGCCCGGCTGGCTTCGATCGCTTGCGGGTCGACGTCGGTCCCCGCGACGGCGGCAGCGCCGAGCTTGGCGGCGGCGATGGCGAGAATGCCCGAGCCGCAGCCGTAATCGAGCACCGATTGCCCGGGTACCAGATTCGCCGCGAGCCAGTGCAGGCAAAGCCGCGTCGTCGGGTGGCTCCCGGTTCCGAACGCCAGCCCGGGGTCGAGCTCGAGATTGATCGCCTGCGGATCGACCGGCTCGCACCATGACGGAATGACCCACAGCCTCTCGGCGATGCGCAGCGGCCCGAACTGCGCCTGTGTGCGCCGCACCCAATCCTGCTCGGACAAGGTTTCCAGCGTGAAGGCAGGCGTCTCGACGCCCAGCGACGCCGCGGCGCGGCGAACGCTGGCTTCGACGTCAGCGTCCGCCGCGAACAGCGCGGTCAGACGGCAAACCGACCAGAAGGCGCCTTCGTGTCCCGGCTCGCCGTAGCGCGGCGTCTCGTCGCCGGTGCCGGCATTGGCGTCAGCGGCGTCGACCGATGCCGCGCCGGCGGCGAGCATCGCGTCCGACCAGGCCTCGGCCGTCGCGGCCGGCGCATCGAAGCGCAATGCGACAAACGCCATCGGCGAGCGCGGCCTACGCCGTCTGCTTGCGCTTGGCCATCCGCTGCTCGAGGTAGTGGATCGTCGTGCCGCCGCGCAGGAAGGAATCATCGAGCAGCAGTTCCTGGTGCAGAGGAATGTTGGTCTTGATGCCCTCGACCACCATTTCCGACAGCGCCACGCGCATGCGGGCGATCGCCTGCTCGCGGGTGTCTCCGTAGGCGATCACCTTGCCGATCATCGAATCGTAGTTCGGCGGCACGAAATAATTGTGATAGACGTGCGAATCGACCCGTATCCCCGGCCCGCCCGGCGCGTGATACGAAGTGATCCGCCCCGGCGAAGGCGCGAACGTATCCGGATCCTCGGCGTTGATGCGGCACTCGATCGCATGCCCGCGCCGCACGACGTCGCGTTGCCGGATCGTCAGCCGCTGGCCGGCGGCGACCCGGATCTGCTGCTGAACGATGTCGATGCCGGTGATCATCTCGGTCACCGGATGCTCGACCTGGATGCGCGTGTTCATTTCGATGAAAAAGAATTCGTCGTCCTGGTACAGAAACTCGAACGTGCCGGCCCCGCGGTAGTTGATCTTGCGGCACGCTTCGGCGCAGCGCTCGCCGATGCGCGTCAGCGAGCGCAGCGCGATCCCGGGCGCCGGCGCCTCCTCGATGATCTTCTGGTGGCGCCGCTGCATCGAGCAATCGCGCTCGAACAGATAGACGGTATTCTTGTGCTCGTCGGCCAGCACCTGGATTTCGATGTGGCGCGGCTTGTCCAGGTACTTTTCCAGGTAGACGGTCGCGTTGCCGAACGCCGCGCCCGCTTCCGAGCGGGTCAGGCTGACCGCGGGAAGCAGTGCCGCCTCGGTGTGCACGACGCGCATGCCGCGGCCGCCCCCGCCGCCGGCGGCCTTGATGATCACCGGATACTTGACGGCTCGGGCGATCTTGACGATTTCCTTCGGGTCCTCGGGCAGCGCGCCTTCGGAGCCGGGCACGACCGGGATGCCCGCCTTGCCCATCGCGATCTTGGCGTTGACCTTGTCGCCCATCAGCCGGATGGTGTCGGGACGGGGGCCGATAAAGACGAAACCGCTCTTTTCGACCTTTTCGGCGAAGTCGGCGTTTTCCGACAGAAAGCCGTAGCCGGGATGGATCGCCTGCGCGTCGGTGACCTCGGCGGCGCTGATGATCGCCGGAATGTTCAGATAGCTCTGCGCCGACGGCGGCGGGCCGATGCATACGGACTCGTCGGCCAGCCGCACGTACTTGGCATCCGCATCGGCTTCCGAGTGGACGACGACCGTCTTGATAGCCAGCTCGCGGCAGGCGCGCTGGATGCGCAGCGCGATCTCGCCGCGGTTGGCGATGAGTACCTTGTCGAACAGCTGTCCGGCGGATTTGGTTGCCACGAGCGAGGGGAATGGGCGGCCACGCGCGGTCCGCCCGATTTGCGTCAGCGCGAATCGGGGGCCGGCAGCGTCGACGTCAGCCGATGATCACCAGAGGCTGGCCGTATTCCACGGCCTGTCCGTTCTCGGCCAGGATCGCCTTGACCACGCCGGCACGGTCGGCCTCGATCTCGTTCATCAGCTTCATCGCCTCGATGATGCAAAGCGGGTCGCCGACCTGCACGCTGTCGCCGATGTCGACAAAGGCCTTGGCGCCCGGGGAAGCCGAGCGATAGAAGGTCCCGACCATCGGCGACTTGATCGTGTGGCCCTCGGGTTCCTGCACCGCGGCCGGCGCGGGGACGTGGGCCATCGGCATCGGGGTCCCATGCTGCGGCGGGAGCGCGTGGTGATGGGCTTGGGGCGCCAACGCGCGCGTGATCCGGACCCGCTCTTCGCCCTCGGCAATCTCGAGTTCCGCGATGCCCGAGCTTTCGACGAGCTCGATCAGTGTCTTGAGTTTGCGCAGGTCCATCGCGTCGGTTCAGGGCCGTTGTCAGCGCGCCTTGAGCTGGCGCAGCGCGAATTGCAGCGCGAGCTCGTAGCCCAAGGGTCCCAGTCCGACGACCGTGCCCACGGCCTTGTCGGAAAAATACGAGTGGTGACGGAACGGTTCGCGGGCATGGACGTTGGACAAGTGGATTTCGATGTACGGAATCGCCACGGCGGCGAGCGCGTCGCGCAGCGCGACACTGGTATGCGTGAACGCGGCCGGATTGATCAATACGTAGCGCACAGACTCGTTGCGGGCGGACTGAACACGATCGACCAGCGCGCCCTCGTGGTTGCTCTGGAACGTCAGCAGTCGAATGCCTTCCGCGCGCGCCTGGGCTTCGAGACGGGCGTCGATGTCGCGCAGCGTATCGCGGCCGTAAATGCCCGGCTCGCGCGTGCCCAGAAGATTCAGATTCGGACCGTGCAGCACCAGCACGGCCGCGCTGCCGGCCGCGCGGCGGACATTGCTTGCCGCCTTGGCGCCGGTGCGCTTCGGTCCAGCCATCGATGCTGCCCCTTGCCCTGATAGACGGCGAGTTTGCAGGAGATAGCGCCATATTGTCCAGTGTTTGACCGTTTTTACGCGGATGCCGAGCGGCGCCGCGCCGCGACTTCCGGTGCTGGCGGCCCGGCCTGATCGGCCGGCAACATACGACCGTGCCCGGGATGCGGGCTAGAGCAGCTTGATAATCACATCCCGCAGCTTATCGGGTTTGACTGGCCCCAGATGCGTGTACGCGACCTTCCCGCGCCGGTCGACGACGAGGGTGAAGGGCAGGGCAACCACGCTGTTGCCCAAATCTTTCGAAAGATCGATCGCGGCGTAGCCGCCGATCAACGCCGGGTAGTTCAGTTGGATCTCTTTTGCGAATTGTTGTACTTTGTCAGCATTATCGGCGGCGATGCCGACAACTTGCAGTCCTTTAGCACCATATTCCTTTTGCGCGCGGACCAGATCGGGCATTTCCTCACGGCAGGGACCGCACCACGTCGCCCAGAAATTGACCACCAGCACCTTCCCCTGCCACTGCGACAGCGGCTGAGGATGTCCCGAGAAGTCCGGCAGCGTCAGTGCGAGCAGGGCGCTGGCGTCGGCCGGCGCGCGGTCGAACAAGGCCACGCCGATGCCGGCGCCCAGCGCGAGAAGCGCCGCCGCCGCGATCGCAACTCGCCTACGAAGCTGCGGCGCCATCGTGGTCGATAGCGAGCGCTCGCTTAGTCAAGTGCAGCTCGGTCAATTGAACCAGGTTTTCTTCGGTGCTTCGGGCGCGCTCGGAACGACGCTCCCGGCCGGGAGCGCCACCGTTGCCGTCTGCGTCGTCGGCGGATAGCAGATGCCGACGTCGGCGCATCCTTGCGATTCCGCGTGAATCACCAGCGGCTTGCCCGGGGTGAAATTCCGGACCGCCAGGTTGACGGTGACGCTGCCGCGATACGTTTCGACGCGGCCGAAAAACTCGTCCTGCTTGATCTTGCCGGCCGGAAGCGCGGGCGTAAGCAGCGCGCCGCTGGTCGGGTCGATCGCAAAATGGATCTTGTCGCGGTAGAGGTAGTAGCCGTCCGCGATCGTGAAGCGGGCTTCGACCGTCTGCGCATCCAGTGCCTTGGCCGAAAAAAGAAAGGCCTTGTCCGGCGACAGCGGATGGACCTGGCCCACTGCCGGCCAGGCGAGCGCCAGCAGCGCGGCGATGGCGAGGGCCTTGGCCGCGGACCTAGTCATCCGGGGACGAGGTTTCGGCAGCGATCCACTGCAGGTAGGCTGGAAGTCCATGGCTGATCGGGACAACGACAATCTCCGGAAGTTCGTACGGGTGGCGCGCCAGGATCGCGGCCTCCAGCGGTGCATAAAGCGCGCCGCGCGTCTTGATCACCAGCTGCGTTTCGTCGGCCGTTTCGATTTCTCCGCGCCAATGGTAAAGTGAGCGCAACGTCGCGCCGACGTGAACGCACGCCGCCAACCTGGCTTCAAGCAGTTCGCGTGCCAGTGCTTCCGCCGCGGAGCGTTCCGGCAGCGTGGTGAGGACCAGGATCAACGCCCCGGGCCCCTGTGCGGGCCTCTCCGGAGCCGCGGCCGGCGACAAGGAGCCTCCATGCGCTTTATCGTGCTGTTCATTTTACTGTCTTTCCCGATCATCGACCTGATGGTCACGATCCGCTTCGCGCGCTGGACCGGAATTCCGACGCTGGTCTGGCTGCTGGTGTCGGCTGCGGTCGGGACCTTGCTCTTGCGGCACGAGCGCGGCGGCTTTCGCGCCCGGACGCTCGGCGCCCTGCGCGGCGATCAGCCGCTGATGCGCGGCCTGGTCGATAGCGGCCGCAAAGTGCTGGCGGGGATGCTGTTCATTCTTCCGGGCATCTTGTCCGACCTGCTCGCGATCGCATTGCTGCTGCTGCCGATCAACCTGGGTCGCCAGCTCGCCACCCAGACCGCCGGCAGCGGATTCGGCGACCCTCTGGACGGCGACTACCGCCGCGTCGAATAGCCCGGCGAGCGCTCGCAGCGCCGGCTGAGGACCTAGCCGACGATCGTCTGCTCGCTTCGTCGCGCTCGCGCGTACGCCCAGATCATCAACGCGCTGCCGGCGACGATCATCGGCAGCGACAGCCACTGCCCCATCGACCACCCCAGCGCCAAGAGTCCGAGGAAGTTGTCGGGCTCGCGCGCGAACTCGACGATGAAGCGAAACACGCCGTAGCCGACGAGGAAAAGGCCTGACACCGCGCCCAGCGGGCGCCGGTGGCGGGCGTACAACCAGAGCAGCGCGAACAGTGCAAGACCCTCCAGGCCGGCCTCGTAGAGTTGTGACGGATGGCGGGGCAGCATGCCGGTGCGCTCATAGATTTCAGACAGACCGCGAGCGAGCGCTTGCTGCGTGTGCGCGGCCATCCAGGCTTTGTCCTCGTCCGCTGCCTGTGGAAAAAGCACCGCCCATGGCGCAGCGGGATCGGTCACGCGGCCCCACAGCTCCCCGTTGATGAAATTGCCCAGCCGTCCGAACGCGAGCCCCAGCGGTATCAGCGGCGCGACAAAGTCGGTGACGTCCAGCCAGCGCTTGTGCCGGACCCGCGCATAGACCCAAAGGGCGATCAGCACGCCGAGGAAGCCGCCGTGAAAGCTCATCCCGCCCTGCCAGATCGCGAGCGTTTCGATCGGGTGCGCCAGGTAGTACATCGGCTTGTAGAACAGGATGTAGCCCAGACGCCCACCCAGGATCACGCCGAAGACACCGTAGAAGAGCATGTCGTCGACGTCGCGCGGATGCCAGCCGGTCAGGAGGTTTTGGCGCGCTCGTATCTTGCCGAAGACGACGAACAGCACGAACCCGATCAGGTACATCAGTCCGTACCAGCGCACCGCGAGGGGGCCCAAGTGGATGGCGACCGGATCGAATTGCGGATGGACCAGCATCGGATGATTATGACATTGCCGTCGCGGCAACCCGCCGCGTCCCGCCGCGGACCGATGCGCGCGCCGTGGCCACGAATTGCGCAAGACACGCGCTGCGGCTGGCCGCGCGCCACGCGAGCAGGATGGTCAAAAGCGGCGAGGCCTGCCGCAGCTGCCGATAGACGACGCCGCGCCGTCGCATATCCCGCAGCGACGCCGGCACCAGCGCTACGCCCAGGCCCGCCGAGACCAGACTGACGATCGTCTGCATCTGGATCGCTTCCTGGGCGATGCGCGGTGTGAACCCGGCCTGCCGGCAGAATTCGATGATCGCGTCGTACAAGCCCGGCGCGGCCGAGCGGGGAAAGATGACGAACGGCCGACCGGTGAGCGACGCCAGCGATAGCGGAGCGCGCGATCGTGCCAGAAGATCGTCGGCCGGCAAGGCGGCGACCAGCGGCTCGCGCAGCAGCGGCAGCATGGCCAGCGCAGCGTCATCGACCGGCGCCAGCAGCATGCCGGCGTCGATGCGCCCCTCGTGCAGCTCGCGCAGCTGGACGTCGCCGGTCAACTCGCGCAGCTCCAGCGTCACACCCGGATGCGCCGCGCGATAGGCGCTCAGCAATCCCGGCAGGACGCTGTAATCGACGGTGCTGATGAAGCCGAGCGCCAGGCGGCCGGTCTCGCCGGACTCCACCCGTCGCGTCCGAACGGCCAGCGTCTCCGCTTCGGCCAGCATCGCGCGCGCCTGATCCAGCAGGTAGGCGCCGGCGTCGGTCAACTCGACGCGCCGCTTGCTGCGGCGTAGCAGCAGCACGCCGATCTCCCGCTCGAGCTGCTGGATCTGGCGCGACAGCGGGGGCTGCGACATGTGCAGGCGTGCCGCGGCGCGGCCGAAGTGGAGCGACTCGGCGACGGCGACGAAATAGCGCAGGCGGCGCAGGTCGATCATCGATACCTTTATTGCATCAATTATAGCGATAAAGTGTATTGGACAGTATCACAGCGGCGGGGCTATAAAAACGCCTACGCTCGACCGGCATTCCCGATGCGCCCTTCGATCCTCGACCGCACCTCCCCGGCAATGCTGCTGGCGCTGACCTCGCTGTTCTGGGCGGGCAACATGGTCATCGGCCGAGCGGTCGCCGATGCGATGTCGCCGATCGCGCTGGCGTACTGGCGCTGGATCATCGTCATCGGGGTGCTGGCGCCGTTCTGCTGGCGCGAGGCGGTGGCGCGGCGCGCGGTGCTGTTGCGCTCGTGGCGCATCCTGTTGCTGCTCAGCGTGATGAGCACCGGGCTCTACAATGCGCTGACCTACTGGTCGCTGCACTATACGACGGCGACCAACACGACGCTGCTGAACTCGACGATTCCGATCTGGGTGATGGTCGCATCGTGGATCCTTCTCAAGCACCTGCCACCGGCGCGAGCGCTGCTGGGCTTCCTCATCTCGCTCGCCGGCGTGCTGTTCATCGTCGCGCACGGCCATCCCGGAACCCTTTTCACGCTGGCGCCCAATGTCGGCGACCTGATCATGCTGCTGGCGCTGTTCCTCTGGGGGTTCTACGCGGTGCTGCTGCGCTATCGTCCGGCGGAGCTCTCGCCGCTCGGTTACGTTTTCGTCACCGGCGTCGTCGGCACCGTGATCGCCACGCCCTTTTTCCTGCTCGACAACGCCCTGTCGGCAACGCCCGATCTGTCGTGGCAGGCGCTCGCCGCGATCGCTTATTTCGCGCTGTTTTCAAGCCTCGCCGCGACGCTTTGCTACAACAACGCCGTCGATCGCGTCGGGCCGGTGCACGCGAGCCTGTTCATCCATCTGGTGCCGCTGTTCGGCAGCCTGCTCGCGATCGCCTTTCTCGGCGAGCGCCCGGGCTGGCAGCATCTGATCGGCATGGCGCTGGTGCTGTCCGGCATACTCCAGGCCCGGCGCGCCGCGGTCGCCGCGCCAAGGCGCTGACGCATCCGCACGCCGTCGCGCGAAGCGCTGCGCCGTGTCATCGATATCCCCCTCAGGACCACGAAACGCCATGCCCAACAACCGACGCAGCCGCATCATCACGCAGGGCGTCGCCCGCTCGCCGAATCGCGCGATGCTGCGCGCCGTCGGGTTCGGCGACGACGACTTCGACAAGCCTATCGTCGGCGTGGCCAATGGCCATAGCACGATGAATCCCTGCAATGCCGGGATCCAGCCGCTGGTCGATCGCGCGATGGCCGCGCTGGCCGAAGCCGGCGCAAAGCCACAGGTGTTCGGCTTCCCGACGGTGACCGACGGCATCGGCATGGGCACCGAGGGAATGAAGTATTCGCTGGTGTCGCGCGAAGTCATCGCCGATTCGATCGAGGTCGCGGTGATGGGACAGTGCATGGATGGCGTCGTCTGCGTCGGCGGATGCGACAAGAACATGCCAGGCTCGATGATGGCGATGGCGCGAATGAACGTGCCGGCGATCTTCGTCTACGCCGGCACGATCAAGCCGGGACACTGGAAAGGTCAGACGCTGACCATCGTCAGCCCGTTCGAGGCGGTCGGCGCCTTCACCGCGGGCAAGATGTCGAAGGAGGACCTGGACGGCATCGAAAAAAATGCCTGTCCGACGGTTGGCGCCTGCGGCGGGCAATACACGGCCAATACGATGTCCTCGTCGTTCGAGGCGCTGGGAATGAGCCTCCTCGGCAGCTCGCAGCTCGCCTCGCCCGATCCGGAAAAGGCCGACAGCGCGGCGGCGTCGGCGAGCGCGCTGGTCCACGCTATCGAGCTCGATCTCAAGCCGCGCGACATCATCACGCGCCGCTCGATCGAGAACGCCATCGCGCTGGTGATGGCGACCGGAGGCTCGACCAACGCGGTGCTGCATTACCTCGCCATCGCCGCCGCGGCCGAGGTCGAATGGTCGATCGACGACTTCGAGCGCGTACGCCAGCGGGTGCCGGTGCTGTGCGACCTTAAGCCTTCGGGCCGCTTCGTCGCCGTCGATTTCAACGCCGCAGGCGGCGTGCCGCAGGTGCTCAAGATGCTGCTGGCCCACGATCTTATCGACGGCGGCTGCATGACGATCACCGGCAGGACGATCGGCGAAGAACTGGCCGACGTCCCCGACACGCCGCGCCGCGACCAGGAGGTGATCCGGCCGTGGGACCGGCCGATGTACGCGCAGGGACACCTGGCGATCCTGAAGGGGAATCTTGCGCCCGAAGGCTGCGTGGCCAAGATCACCGGCTTGAAGAGCCTGTCCATCACCGGGCCGGCGCGCGTGTTCGATTCGGAGCCGGCGGCGCTCGACGCGATCATCGGCAAGAAAATCAAGCCGGGCGACGTGATGGTGATCCGCTATGAAGGCCCGAAAGGCGGCCCCGGCATGCAGGAAATGCTGGCGCCGACGTCGGCATTGATCGGCCAGGGTCTGGGCGAGAGCGTCGGACTGATCACCGACGGCCGGTTTTCGGGCGGCACCTGGGGCATGGTCGTCGGCCACGTCGCGCCTGAGGCCTACGTCGGCGGCACGATCGCGCTGGTCGAGGAAGGCGACTCGATCACGATCGACGCGCACCGGCGGCTGATCCAGCTCAACGTCGGCGAGGTCGAGATCGCCGCGCGCCGCGCGAAGTGGTCGCCGCCGCCGCCGCGCTACACGCGCGGCGTCCTGGCCAAGTACATGAAGCTGGTATCGACGGCGAGCCGGGGAGCGCTGACCGACGCAGGCTAGGTTGCCGCGCGCCTTTCGCCGATACTGCGAGGGTTTTCGACCCGGCGCAAGGAGACACGGCGATGATTTACTGGCTCGCGCTCGGCGGCGCGATTGTGCTCGAAGTGGCTGGAACGACGTCGATGAAGCTGTCACAGGGCTTCAGCCGCCCGCTGCCCTCGCTGTTGCTGTTCGTGTTCTACGGGATGTCATTCACGCTGATGACGTTCGCCGTCAAGAAGATCGACATGAGCGTCTCCTATGCGATCTGGTCGGGCGTCGGCACGGCGCTGATCGCGCTGATCGGTTTCGGGTGGTTCAAGGAACCACTGACGACGGTCAAGATCGTAAGCATTGTGCTCATCGTCGCGGGCGTCTTCGGCCTGAACGCCGGCGAGCGCGCCGGCTAAAGTCGCGGCGGCCGTTCCTCTTTCGAAATGCCGCGGCACAGGAGACATCGATGCGGCTGATATCTCGTGGTCTGGCCTTGATCGCCTCATTGACGCTGCTCGCGGCATGCGCGACGGCGCCGGTCGGGCCGCCGGTCGCCCCGCCGCGATTCATCGTCGGCGACCATTGGCAATACCGGGTGATCGACAACATGCGGCGCGGAGCCGTCTCGCAAATCGACGCCGAGGTCGTAGCGCTGGCCGGAGATGTCGCGACGCTGCATGTCGTCAAGCTTGACGGCGGAACGCGTTCCGAATGGACCGATGAAATCGAGGGCGGCGGAGGCTTGCGTGCGGGGATGCTGGACGACTCGCCGCGGCGGTTCACGCCGGCCGCCGCGCTGCTCGCGTTTCCGCTCGAGCAGGGGAAGAGCTGGCGGCAGGTCGTCCCGACGTTTCGCCGCGATATCCAGCTGCCGGACCAGATTCTGATCTACGGCGACGTGCAGGGCCGCGCGCCGGTCACGGCGCCGGCCGGCAGCTTCGACGCCATCCAGATCTATCGCGTCGTCCAGCTCGACGACGCCTCGTTCTGGCGCAGCCGCACGATCCGCCGCGACCGCGTCTGGTATGCGCCCGAAGTCAAAGGACCCGTGCGCGAAATGCGCGAAGCGCAATATTTCGAGCACGGCGACATCGACGCCACCGCCGTCTACACCGAGCGCACGATCACCGAGCTCGTGTCGTTTCGACCGGGACGCGCGTAGCGCCGTCTTCCGGGCCGGCGCCAGCGGGCCCTGCCTTGGCGGCGACCCGGGTCTAGAGGCCCAGGCGCTGCCAGATGATTGTCGTCAGGCTTGCCTGGTTCAGCGTATAGAAATGCAGGCCCGGCGCGCCATGCGAGAGCAGGCCGTCGCACAAGTCGGTGACGACGTCGAGGCCGAAGGCGCGGATCGCCGCGCTGTCGTCGCCAAAGCTTTCGAGCTTGTTGCGGATCCAGCGCGGGATCTCGGCGCCGCAGGCATCGGAAAAGCGCGCGAGCTTGGTGAAGCTGGCGATCGGCATCACGCCGGGCACGATCGGCACGTCGATGCCGAGCGCCGCGGCCTCGTCGACAAAATGATAATAACTGTCGGCGTTGAAGAAATACTGGGTGATCGCCGAGTTGGCGCCGGCATCGAGCTTGCGCTTGAAGTTCGCCATGTCGTCGCGCGGATTCCGGCACTGCGGGTGGTATTCTGGATAGCAGGCCACATCGATATGGAACCAGTCTCCGGTCGTCTCGCGGATGAAGGCGACCAGCTCGTTGGCATAGCGGAATTCGCCGACGTCGGCGCTGCCCGACGGCAGGTCGCCGCGCAGCGCGACCAGATGCCCGATGCCGTGCTCGCGGTAGGTCGCCAGAGTCGCGCGCACCGTTTCGCGCGTCGAGCCGATGCAGGAGATGTGCGGCGCGGCACGCTGGCCGCTCGCCTGGATGTCGAGCACCGCCGCGAGCGTGCGATCGCGCGTCGAGCCGCCGGCGCCGTAGGTCACCGAAAAAAATTTCGGGCCGAGCTGCGCGAGCTGTGCCCGCGTCGCGGACAGCTTCGAAACCCCTTCCGGCGTGGCCGGCGGAAAGAATTCGAAGCTGAAAATGCGGTCGCTGCCTCCGCTCATCGGCCGCCGCCCGCTACGCTTTCTTCGGCAGCAGCAACGCCGACAGCGCCCACGAGATGATGCTGTACAGGATCGCGCCGATGACGGCCGACCAGAAGCCGGCGACGTGGAAGCCCTCGATGAACGAACCGACGAACCAGAACAGGAGGCCGTTGATCACGAAGATGAATAGTCCCAGCGTCAGCAAGGTCGCGGGCAGGGTCAGCAACACCAGCACCGGGCGGATGAACGTGTTGATTAGCCCCAGCACCAGCGCCGCAATCAGCGCCGAGACGATCGAATCGACCTTGATCGACGACATGAGGTAAGGCAGCGCGAACAGCGCTGCCGCATTGATCAGCCAGACGAGCAGAAGTCGCATGCTTCCTACTCCATGAAAGCCGAATGATCGGACGCGATGCCCGGCGCGTTGACCGCGAGCGAAGCTTACGGTCCAACGCGCCGGCGCGGCATGACCGACGCGCCGAAGCGCGACGGTCGATGCCGCCCGCGACGACACCGTCAATAGCGATACGTCTCCGCCTTGTACGGTCCTTGCACGTCGACGCCGATGTACCGTGCCTGCTTGTCCGACAACTCAGTCAGCATCGCGCCCAGCTTTTTGAGCTGCAGGCGCGCCACTTTTTCGTCCAGATGCTTGGGCAGCACATACACGCCGACCGGGTACTTGCCGCTCCGGGTCCGCGCGTCGGTCCACAGCTCGATCTGCGCCATCACCTGATTGGCGAACGAGCTCGACATCACGTAGCTCGGATGCCCGGTCCCGCAACCGAGGTTCACCAGCCGCCCTTCGGCAAGCAGGATGATGCGCTTGCCGTCGGGGAAGACGACGTGGTCGACCTGCGGCTTGATGTTCTCCCACGTGTATTGCTTGAGCCCGGCGACGTCGATCTCGTTGTCGAAGTGACCGATGTTGCACACGATCGCGTTGTGCTTCATGCGCTTCATGTGCGCGAGCGTGATGACGTCGATGTTGCCCGTTGCACTGACGAAGATGTCGGCCTTGTCGGCGGCGTAATCCATCGTCACGACACGGTACCCTTCCATCGCCGCCTGCAGCGCGCAGATCGGATCGATCTCGGTTACCCAGACTTGCGCCGACAGCGCGCGCAGCGCCTGCGCCGAGCCCTTGCCGACGTCGCCATATCCGGCGACGAGCGCTACCTTGCCCGCGATCATCACATCGGTCGCGCGCTTTATGCCATCGACCAGCGATTCGCGGCAGCCGTACAGATTGTCGAACTTGCTCTTGGTCACCGAATCGTTGACGTTGATCGCCGGAAAGGCGAGCCGGCCTTCCTTGTGCATCGTGTACAGGCGCTTGACGCCGGTCGTCGTTTCCTCGGTGACTCCCTTGATGCCGGATTTGATGCGCGAATAGAAGTGCGGATCCTGCGCCAGCCGCCGCGCAATGGCGGCGAACAGCGCGAACTCCTCCTCGTTCGACGGATGCCCGATCAGCGACCGGTCCGATTCGGCTTGCGCTCCGAGATGCACCAGCAGCGTCGCATCGCCGCCGTCGTCCAGGATCATGTTCGGCGCGCCGTCGCTGCCTCCCGGGCCGCCCCACTCGAAAATGCGATGGGTGAACTCCCAGTACTCATCGAGCGTCTCGCCCTTGTAGGCGAATACGGGAACGCCGCTGGCGGCAATCGCCGCCGCCGCGTGGTCCTGCGTCGAGTAAATATTACAAGATGCCCACCGCACTTCGGCGCCGAGCGCCTTCAAGGTTTCTATCAGCACCGCCGTCTGGATCGTCATGTGCAGGCTGCCGGCGATGCGCGCGCCGCGCAGCGGCTGCTCGGGCGCGAACTCCTCGCGGATGGCCATGAGGCCCGGCATCTCGGTCTCGGCGATCGCGATTTCCTTGCGCCCCCACGGGGCGAGCTCCAGGTCGGCGACCCGGAAATCGGTGAATTGCTTGATGTCGGTTGGTGCGTTCATGCGTCACTCCATAGCGAGCGACTGCCGGGGGAAGGGAGGGATTCTCGCTCGTTCCCCGCGGTGAGTCGCGGTTCAACGAGCGCCGTTGCCATGGGAATGCCCCGAGCCTGGCAGCCGGCCGGATTTGCGGCGGCTGTTGCAACGCTCCTCGGGGATGACCATTTTAGCCTAAGCCCGGCGCTGTGTGAATTGGCCCTCCGGCACTGGCGCCGCCGTCCGGAGCGCGCGGCGGCCTGGCAGGCCCAATAACTGCTTACACTTCAGGGCCAGGCAGCAAACACCTGGTTACAACTCCCGTGCAACGAACGAGGCAAAAGCCGGACAATCCAACGATTGTCCCTTTGGGGCATGGTGCCCATAAGCGATGAACGACCAAACGCACGACCCGGGAAGGCTGGACCGTCCGCCCGCGACCGAGCGGCGACCGGCGGCGGAAGCCATCGATGAGCAGCCGGCGCTGACCCGGCCCGGTCCGCGGACGCGCCGTTGGCCCTGGATCGCCGTCGCCGTGGCACTCGCCGCGTTGGCGCTGGCCGGCTGGTACTGGTTCGGGCACGGGAGCAGCGACCAGGCCAAGGGGGGCGGCAAGGGCGATGCCGCCTCGCGCCCGATGCCGGTCGTGGCCGCGCCGGCGCGCACGGGCGACATCGACGTCTCCATCGACGCCCTGGGCACCGTTACACCCCTGAACAACGTCGTCGTCCGCGCCCGCGTCGACGGACAGCTGATGAGCGTCGCGTTCCGCGAGGGCCAGAACGTCAAGGCGGGCGACCTGCTGGCGCAGATCGATCCGCGGCCGTTCGAAGTGATGTTGACGCAGGCGAACGGACAGATGGCGCGCGACCAGGCGCAGCTCAAGAACGCGCAGGTCGATCTGGAGCGCTACCAGACACTGCTCGCCCAGGACTCGATCTCCAGGCAGCAGGTCGACACGCAGGCGGCGCTGGTTCGCCAGTTTCAGGGCGCCGTGGAGTCCGACAAGGGCGCGATCGACAATGCCAGGCTGCAGCTCACCTATGCCCGCATCACCGCACCGATCAGCGGCCGCGTCGGATTGCGCCAGGTCGATCCGGGCAACATCGTCCACGCTTCCGACAGCAATGGCGTGGTGACGATTACCCAGGTGCAGCCGGTCACCGTCATCTATCCGGTGCCGGAGGACAACGTGCCGCGCATCGTCAAGCGCATGCAAACGGCACAATCCGTCCCGGTCGATGCGTTCGACCGCGGCGGCAAGACCCGGCTCGCGACAGGGAAGATGCTGACGATTGACAACCAGATCGACACGGCGACGGGCACGGTCAAGGTCAAGGCAGAGTTTCCCAATACCGACGGCGCGCTGTTTCCGAATCAGTTCGTCAACGTGCGCATGGTGGTCGAAACGCACGAGGATACGACGCTGGTCCCGACGGCCGCCATCCAGCGCGGCGCGCCCGGAACGTTCGTCTTCCTGGTGAAGGAGGACAAGACCGTCGCCGTGACTCCGGTGCAGCTCGGCGCGATCTCGGGCGAAACGACCGAGGTGATCAAAGGCCTTGCGCCGGGCAATCTGGTCGTGGTCGACGGCGCCGACAAGCTCCGCGACGGCGCGAGCGTGGAATTGATCGACGCCGCCGCACGGGCGACGCAGCAGGCGGCGCCGCCGCGCCAGAACCCGCCGGGCGCAGGCAAGGGGGGCAACGGCCAGGGCCGGCGCGGCAAGGGCGGCGGCTGACGCGCCACCGGCGCCACGCCGCACGCTCGACCAAAGCGCTTCGATGAACCCGTCCCGACCATTCATTCTTCGGCCGGTGGCGACATCGCTGCTGATGCTCGCGATCCTGCTCGCCGGCGTCATCGCCTATCGCGTGCTGCCGATCTCGGCGCTGCCGCAAGTCGACTATCCGACGATACAGGTGGTGACGCTGTATCCGGGCGCCAGTCCCGATGTCACGACATCGTCGATCACCGCTCCGCTCGAGCGGCAGTTCGGCCAGATGCCCGGATTGAAGCAGATGTCGTCGACGAGCTCCGGCGGCGCATCGGTCATCACCTTGCAGTTCGACTTGAACCTGTCGCTCGACGTCGCCGAGCAGGAAGTCCAGGCGGCGATCAATGCGTCCGGAAGCTTCCTCCCGGCCGATCTTCCGACGCCGCCGATCTACAACAAGGTCAATCCGGCGGACACGCCGATCATGACGCTGGCGCTGACGTCGAAGACGCTGCCGCTGCCGAAGATCGAGGACCTCGCCGACACGCGGCTCGCGACCAAGCTGTCGCAACTGCCGGGTGTCGGGCTGGTCAGCTTGAGCGGAGGACAGCGGCCGGCGGTACGCATCCAGGCCAACCCGACCGCGCTGGCGGCGTACGGCATGTCGCTCGACGACGTGCGCACCGCGATCAGCAACGCCAACACCAATCAGGCCAAGGGCAGCTTCGACGGCCCGACGCGGGCCTCGACGATCGACGCCAACGATCAGCTGAAAAGCGCCGACGACTACAAGAGCATGATCATCGCCTACCGCAACGGCTCGCCGGTGCGGCTCACCGACGTCGCCGACATCGTCGACGGCGCCGAGAACACGCGGCTTGCCGCCTGGGCGAATCAGCAGCCGGCGATCATCGTCAACATCCAGCGCCAGCCCGGCGCCAACGTGATCGAGGTCGTCGACCGGATCAAGCAGCTTCTGCCGCAGCTGCAGGCTGCGCTGCCCGCCGCCGTCGACGTCACGATGCTGACCGACCGCACGATCACGATACGGGCGTCGGTGCACGACGTGCAGTTCGAGCTGTTTCTCGCGATCGCGCTGGTCGTCATGGTCATTTTCCTGTTCCTGCGCAGTCTCTCGGCAACGGTCATACCCAGCGTCGCGGTGCCGCTGTCGCTGGTCGGCACGTTCGGCGTGATGTATCTGGCCGGTTTCTCGATCAACAATCTGACCTTGATGGCGCTGACGATCGCGACGGGCTTCGTCGTCGATGACGCGATCGTGATGATCGAGAACATCGCCCGCTACATCGAGGCGGGGGAAAAGCCGCTGACCGCCGCGCTCAAGGGCGCCGAGCAGATCGGCTTCACGATCATATCGCTGACGATCTCACTGATCGCCGTGCTGATACCCCTGCTGTTCATGGGCGACGTCGTCGGCCGGCTGTTTCGCGAATTCGCGATCACGCTGGCGATATCGATCCTGATTTCGGCGGTCGTGTCGCTGACGTTGACGCCGATGATGTCGGCGCGCTTCCTGCGGCACACCGAGAAGGAGAAGCAGGGCAGGCTCTACCGCAGGAGCGGCGAGATCTTCGAGCGCCTGATAGAGCGCTATGGCCGGATGCTCAACTGGGTGCTCGACCGGCAGGCCGCTACGCTGGTGGTCGCGGTGATCACGCTGGTCCTGACGGTCATCCTGTACATATTCATTCCAAAAGGCTTTTTCCCGATCCAGGACACCGGGGCGATCCAGGGGATCACCGAGGCGCCGCAAACGGTTTCGTTCGCCGCGATGGCGGAGCGGCAGCAGGCGCTCGCCGCCGCCATCCTTCAGGATCCTGCGGTCGAGAGCCTGTCGTCATTCATCGGGGTCGACGGGACCAATGCGACGTTGAACAGCGGCCGGATGCTGATCAACCTCAAGCCGCTTGGAGATCGGCACGGCCGCGTCACCGACGTCATCCGCGATCTGCAATCGCGCGCCGCCGGCGTCGAAGGCATCGCGCTGTACATGCAGCCGGTGCAGGACCTGACGATCGAGGACCGGGTCAGCCGGACGCAATACCAGTTCACCGTCGAGGACACCAATCCGGACGAATTGAGCGTCTGGGTCCCGCGGATCGTCGAACGCCTGCGCAAGATCCGAGAGCTGGCCGACGTCGCCAGCGACCTGCAGGACGGCGGCCTGCAGGCGTACGTGGACATCGATCGCGCGACGGCAAGCCGCTACGGGATCACCCCGGCCGCGATCGACAACGCGCTGTACAACGCGTTCGGCCAGCGGCTGGTATCGACGATATTCACGCAGACCAATCAGTATCGCGTCGTGCTGGAGGTGAAGCCGGAATTCCAGCTCGGCCCGCAAGCGCTAGAGCAGATCTATGTACCGGTCGGCAATGTCTCGTCGGCACCGTCTGCCGTCGGCGCCAACGCCTCGGCAGCGCTGGCGGCGCCCGGTGCGGGAAGCAATACGTCCAGCAGCGCGGGCTCGCAGCCGCCGCAGCAGGTTCCGTTGACGTCGATCGCGCGCATCAGCGAGCACGCGACGCCGCTTCTGGTCACGCATGTCGGGCAGTTTCCGGCAGCCACGATTTCGTTCAACCTCGCACCGGGTGCGTCGCTCGGCAACGCCGTCGAGGAAATCCAGAAAGCGCAGCAGGAGCTCGGCCTGCCGGCCAGCGCGCAGATTCGCTTCCAAGGCGCCGCCGCAGCGTTTCGCGGGTCCCTTGCCAACGAGCTCTGGCTGATCCTCGCCGCGATCGTCACGATGTACATCGTGCTGGGCGTGCTGTACGAAAGCTACATCCATCCGGTCACCATCCTGTCGACGCTGCCGTCGGCCGGCGTCGGTGCGCTGCTGGGCCTGATGATCTTCGGCAAGGACCTCGACGTCATCGCCATCATCGGCATCGTCCTGCTGATCGGCATCGTCAAGAAGAACGCGATCATGATGATCGACTTTGCGCTCGACGCCGAGCGCAAGGAAGGCAAGCCGCCGCGCGAGGCCATCTACCAGGCCTGCCTGCTGCGCTTTCGTCCGATCATGATGACGACGATGGCGGCGCTGCTCGCGGCGCTGCCGCTGATGTTGGGCTGGGGTGTGGGCTCCGAATTGCGCCATCCGCTGGGTATCACGATGGTCGGCGGTCTGATCGTCAGCCAGATGCTGACGCTGTTCACCACGCCGGTCATCTACCTGGCGTTCGACCGCCTCGCTCGCCGCGTCGAAGGTCGCCGCGGCCGGAAGGTGGGGTCCGTGCCCGCGCCCCGCGCCGGCGATTGACATGGCCGGCGAAAAAACCGGCGTGCCTTTCGGACAGGTGAACCTGTCGGCGCCGTTCATCGCGCGGCCGGTCGCGACGACGCTGCTGACAATAGGCCTCGCGCTGGCCGGTGCCGCCGCCTTCCGCCTGCTGCCGGTTTCGCCGCTGCCGCAGGTCGACTTCCCGACGATCTCGGTGTCGGCGTCGCTGCCCGGCGCCAGCCCGGAAACGATGGCCGCGACCGTCGCCACGCCGCTCGAGCGCTCGCTCGGGCGCATCGCCGGCGTGACGGAGATGACATCGAGCAGCTCGCTGGGCTCTTCGCGCGTCACGTTGCAGTTCGAGCTTTCGCGCGACATCGACGGCGCCGCGCGCGACGTACAGGCGGCGCTCAACGCGGCGCGGAGCCTTTTGCCGACGGGCCTGCCCGGCAATCCGACCTATCGCAAGGTCAATCCCGCCGACGCGCCGATCATGATCCTGGCGCTGACGTCCGACACGATGACGCAGGGACAGATGTATGACGCCGGGTCGACGATCATCGCGCAGAAGCTCTCGCAATTGTCCGGCGTCGGCGATGTGACGGTCGGAGGCAGCTCGCTGCCCGCGGTGCGGGTCGAGCTCGATCCGCCCAAGCTCAACAAGTACGGCATCGGCTTCGAGACGGTGCGCACGGTGCTCGCCGCGACCAACGCCAACCGGCCGAAAGGATCGCTCGAGGACGGCGATCGCCAC
>Ga0070714_100000436_pt1 | contig 30271 bp, 24 predicted proteins | sample LARL83metaG_FD_65450 | JGI IMG/M metagenome (GOLD analysis project Ga0070714, IMG submission 65450) | Corn, switchgrass and miscanthus rhizosphere microbial communities from Kellogg Biological Station, Michigan, USA - LAR L8-3 metaG | ecosystem: Host-associated > Plants > Roots > Rhizosphere ... | reverse complement strand
GTTGCCCTCGCGGTCGTGTTACTCGTTGGCGCCAGCCTGATGGTTCGAGGGTTCCGCAGCTTCATCCAAAGCGGCGCTGCGCTGGAACCTTCCACATTGCTGACACTAAGGCTGGCGATTACCGATACCAAATATCACGAAAAATACCAGGTCGCGGAATTTTATCGCCAGGTGCTGGAGCGGATTCAGGCGCTGCCGGGTGTCCGCTCAGCTGTGGCCGTCTCGGCGCTGCCTTATAGCGATCATTCCAGCGGACGAAATTTCACCATCGAAGGCCGGCCGATCGAGCCGGGCGATCAACCGAGCGGCATGTACCAGGTGGCGAGTCCCGAATATTTCAGCACGCTGCACATTCCGTTGCGGGCGGGGCGATTGCTCAGCCCCGGCGACGGTCCCGAAGCGCCGAAAGTTGCGCTCATCAGCGAGCGCATGGCCCAGCGCTGGTGGAAGAATGAGTCGCCGCTTGGCCGCCGCATAAAGATCGGAGAGCCGGACTTCAAGAGTCCTTGGATGACAATCGTCGGCGTGGTAGGCGACGTGATGCACAATCCTTACGAACGCGTCGCGCGTCGGACCTTCTATGTTCCCTACCAGCAGTCGCCCGTTTTGTTTATGGACATTGGTGTTCGAACGGCCGGTGATCCGATGCTGGTCGCGCCCGCGGTGACAGCCGCGATCCATTCCGTGGATCCCGAGCAGCCCATCACCGACCTGCGCTCCATGGAGAGATCGATTCACAACCGGTCGATCGGGTTGAATTATATGGCGGCGCTGATGGGCATTTTCGGTGGAGTCGCTCTGCTGCTTTCGGCCATCGGAGTTTACGGCGTGATGGCCTACCTCGTATCGGAGCAGACGCAGGAAATCGGCCTGCGGATGGCATTGGGCGCGCCGCGCACGAGTGTCCTGCAAATGATTTTCCGGCGCGGACTCACGACCATCGGCTCCGGCCTGATCATCGGCCTTCCGCTGGCGTACGCATTCGCGCGTCTGATGTCGTCGCTGATCTTCGGCGTCACCCCGACCGACGCTACGACCTTCGTGGGAATTCCCGTGGCATTGATGGCGGCTGCCGCGCTGGCCATCTATATCCCGGCGCGAAGGGCCATGAAGATCGACCCGATAGTAGCTTTGCGGTACGAGTAAAATCGGATTGTGTTCAGATTCCGGTTCGCGGCCTTCTTGGCGATCGGTCTCGGTGCCCCATCGTGGGCGGCCTCCCCATGGAAGCTTACGCGCAACGAGCACTTCTACATCTATTCCCAAGGCAGCGAAGCCGGCGCGCGATCGGCTCTGCTGTGGTTTGAGCAGCTGCGCGTATTTTTCCAACAGCAAACCGGATTGACGCTCGATCATCTGCCCGCCGTCCGGATCATCGCATTTGGCTCGGCCAGCGAGTACGCGCCCTACCGGCTTCGATCCGCGGATGCCTACTATGTCGGCGGCGAAGCACAGGACTACATCGTGATGCCGGGCTTGGGTTCCGGCGAATTCCACACCGCCGCGCACGAGTACGCACATCTCATTCTGCATGCCAGCGGGCTCCGTTATCCGGATTGGCTCAAGGAAGGTCTGGCGGAATTCTTTTCGACGGTGCACGTCAGCGAAAGCGGTAGCGAACTCGGCGGCGACCTTCCAGCGCGCTCTCAACTCTTGCGGCGGCATCCCTGGATGCCCCTTCCAGAGCTTCTGGCGCTACCCGAAGAATCTGTTTGGCCTCAAGATCGCGAGCGGGCGGGGCTGTTCTATGCACAAAGCTGGGCGCTCACCGACATGCTGTTTCTATCGGCCGAGTATGGCCCACGCTTTCCGGAATTTGTCACTGCGCTGAGCTTTGGCGCACCGGTCCCCGAAGCTTTGACGAAAGTGTACGCCAAGGCGATAGACGAGGTCATGCGCGATCTTCATTCCTGGGTGGATCATCGCGGAAGCCCGCCCATTCGTCTTCCGGGCGTCGCCGCTCCCAGCACCCTGGCAGAAGTTTCCGATGTGTCCGAGGCCGCCTCGCGGTCTCTCCTGGCGGAGCTGCTGATGGCTAGCGGCGAGCTCGACCGCGCGGAAACGCTCTATCGCGACCTTGATCGGCAAACTCCAGGAAATTCCGACATCGCGGCTGCCCTCGGCACCATCGCTCTCCGCCGAGGCGACAACGACGGTGCGCGCCGCGAGTGGAAGCGCGCTATCCAGGCTGGCGTGACCGACGCGCGGCTCTGTTATCGCTACGCGGTGCTGGCCGGAGTGGCAGGCCTTTCCAATGACGAAGTGCGCCCGGCCTTGGAGCGAGCGGTCGAGCTGCGGCCCGATTTCGATGACGCGCGATACCTGCTCGCGCTGCTCGAGAAGAACGCGAGCCACTACGAAACAGCCGTGACACAGTTGCGCGCCATGCGGCGTGTAGCTCCCGTCCGCCAGTACGATTACTGGAGCGTTCTGTCCGACGCGCTCAACGAACTCCAGCGATACCAGGAAGCCAAGTCCGCGGCCGACCAGGCAGCGCGGTATGCCACCACTCCTACGCAGCGCGCCAAAGCCGCACAGCTCGCCTACATGGCTCAGACCGATCTGGCCGTTCAATTCGTGCGCGATTCCACGGGCCGGGCCCAAATGGTGACCACGCGCGTTCCGCATGAATCCGATTGGAATCCTTTTATCGAAGCCGGCGACGACATGCGCCAGGTACAGGGCAGCGTGAAAGAAATCGATTGCGGCGACAAAGTGACGCGATTTGTAGTAGAAGCCGGTGGAGCGCGGCTCAGGCTGACGATTGAAGATCCCTCGCGAGTGCGGATGCGTAACGCGCCGCCCGAGTTTGTATGCGGGCCGCAGGAAGCAAATCACGTACTGGTGGAGTATGCCGTTTCGAAAAATAAAGGAACGGACGGGCTGGTGCGGGGAGTCGAGTTCCGTTGAGCCTCGCTCAATTCTGTTTCGGTATCGATTCCCGGATGATCCGCTGGATCTCCGGCAATACATCCTTCATTTGACCCTGCGCTACTTCCATGATCTTGGTCACCAGCGCGGGCATTTTTTCGAGCATGGCACGCCCGGCCGGCGATCCGTAAAAAGCCAGCATCCCGCCGATTTCTTCATCGGAGAATGTTTCGGCGTAAAGCTTGACGTACTGGGGACGCATCTTTTCCCAACTGATACGCGCCTTGACCAGATCCAGGATTTTGGTTTGGACTTCCCGCGCCTGGGCTATCTGCCGCGGAGTCGAGCCCGGCGGGACTTGAGCAGCAGTCATGGCTTTGATCTGCTCAAACATCTGATCGATCATGTTGTCCGCGTTCATCACCGTCAGAAGACGTTCGATTTTCGCTTCTTTGGTCAACTCTTGGCCGCCGGCGAATGGTCCAATCACCAGCAAAGTGAGGGTGAGAAGAGACGCAGTCTTCATAGGACAAGTCTAACGGATCACTAAGCGCTATCGAGTTCTCAGCGACGAGTAACTGATATACTGGCCTTCTCGGGGGATCGTAAGAAGACCGAACCATGTGGATCGTCTGGCTCGCCCTGCGGCGTCCTTACACTTTCGTCGTGATGGCCATCCTCATCGCCATCCTCGGTGTCACCGCCATCGTCACCATGCCGGTCGATATTTTCCCCTACATCGACATTCCCATCGTGGCCGTCTTGTGGCAATACTCCGGCCTGTCGCCCGACGAAATGGAGAAGCGCGTCGTCACTCCCTTTGAGCGCAACCTCACTTCCAACGTCAATGACATTGAACACATCGAGTCGCAGTCTTACAACAACATCGCGGTGATTCGGATTTACTTCCATCCCAATGTGCAGGTCGACATGGCGGTGGCCCAGGTGAACTCGCAGATGCAGAGCGCGATCCGCCAAATGCCGCCGGGCATGTTTCCCGCGAACATCCTGAAGTACGATGCGGCTAGTGTTCCGGTCCTGCAGCTCGGCCTCTCCAGCAAGACCATGCGCGAGCAGGAAATTTTCGACTGGGGCCAAAACTTCATCCGCACTCCCCTCGGCACGGTGCAAGGCGCGTCCGTTTCTTATCCCTTTGGCGGAAAGAACCGCGCCGTGATGGTCGACCTCAACCTGGACGATCTCTACGCCAAACAGCTCGCACCCATCGACGTCTCGAACGCCTTGACCCTGCAAAACCTGATCCTCCCGGCCGGCACCGCTAAGCTGGCCGAAACCGAATATCAGATCAAGGTCAACAGCAGCCCGCTTATTCTGGACGAGTTGAACAACCTGCCTATCAAAACCGTGAATGGCGCGACGGTATACATCAAGGATGTGGCGCAGGTGCGCGACGGCTTCTCCGTGCAAAGCAATATCGTCCGCATGAACGGCGCCCGCGGCGTTCTCATGACCGTGACCCGCACCGGAAAGGCGTCCACGCTGGCCATCGTCGACTCGGTGAAAAAAGCCCTTCCACGAATTCTCGCGACGGTCCCGAAGGAGCTGAGCGTCACCGCGCTGGCCGACCAGTCCATCTTCGTTCGGTCGTCCATTCAAGGCGTCTTGCGCGAAGCCCTGATCGCCGCCGCGCTCACCGGTATCATGATCCTGCTGTTCCTCGGAAGCTGGCGCAGCACCTTGATCGTCTGTCTCTCGATTCCCCTCTCGATTCTCGCCTCCATCTCCATCCTCGGGCTGTTGGGCCAAACCATCAACGTGATGACGCTCGGCGGCCTGGCGCTGGCCGTCGGCATCCTGGTGGACGACGCTACGGTGGCCATCGAGAATACGCATCGCAACATCGGTTTGCGGAAAGCGCTGGTCGAAGCCGTCGTGGATGGTGCGGCGCAGATCGCCATTCCCACCTTTGTCTCCACGCTCGCGATTTGCATCGTCTTCGTGCCGGTATTGCTGCTCACGGGAACCGCGCGGTATCTGTTCACGCCGCTGGCCATGGCAGTGGTCTTTGCGATGCTCGCTTCTTATCTGCTGTCGCGCACGCTGGTCCCCACCATGGCGCACTTTCTTTTGAAATCCGAAGTGGACCTTTACCAGCGCGGCCTGGAAGGTGAAGAGGCTCACGGCCAGGGCTTGTTCTGGCGCCTCCATTATTTGTTCAACCGGCTGTTCGAGAGCCTTCGCTTCCGATATATTGGCCTGCTCGATTGGTCGCTCCGGCATCGCGGCCGGGTGCTCACGGCTTTCATGGCCATCTCCATCGCTTCCTTTGGCCTCGCCTGGCTGGTGGGCAAAGATTTCTTTCCCGATGTCGACTCGGGACAAATGAAGCTGCACGCCCGGGCTCCTGCCGGCACGCGCATCGAACAGACTGAGGTCCGGTTCTCCGCCATCGAACGTGAAATCCGGGCCGCGATCCCGGCCGGCGAACTCGATACCATCATCGATAACATCGGCGTTCCGAATAGCTGGTCGAGCCTGGCTCAGGGCGACATCTCTACCATCTCCAGCGCCGACGGCGAAATTCTGATTTCCCTCAAGAAGGAGCACCGTCCCACGCGCGATTACGAAGTCCAGCTCCGCAAGCGCCTCCAGCAGAAATTTCCGGACTCCATCTTCTTCTTCCAACCGTCCAACATCACCACCCAGATTCTAAACTTCGGGCTTCCCGCTCCCATTGATCTGCAAGTGGTGGGTCGTGACGCAGAATCGAATTACCGGATCGCCCAGAAACTCGCGCGGAAGATATCCCGCATTCCCGGAGCTGCCGACGTTCATGTGCATCAGGTGGTCGATCAGCCGGAAATCCGTCTCAATGTCGATCGCGCGAAAGCTTCGCAATTGGGCTTGACGCAGCGCGACGTCTCCACCAATATGCTCATCTCTCTGAGTGGTACTGCCACGCTGGCGCCGAGCTTCTGGTTGAACTGGTCCAACGGCGTCAACTACAACGTGGGCGTGCAAACGCCGCAGTACAAGGTCGATTCGCTCGACGCGTTGCTTCGCACGCCGGTGTCGGTCGCCAGCAACGTCGTCAACAGCACTACCCCCGGTTCCCAAGCCGGCGCGTCGGCCGCGGGGAATGCATTTGTCAGCGCCTCGCCCAGCGGTTCTTCGCAGGCCTACGGAAATCCGGGCGCCATGCCGGGCAGCACGCAGCTGCTCTCGAACCTGGTCACCATTCAACGCGATTACACGCCCGTGATCGTGAATCACTATAATGTCTGGCCTGTCTTCGACGTCTACGCCAACGTCGACCGGCGCGATTTAGGCGGCGTCGGCGCGGAAGTGGAAAAGATCATGCGGCAGGAAAGCGCGCATCTTCCCCGCGGCACAACTTTCGATTTGCGCGGCCAGTATCAGACCATGCAGTCGTCCTTTTTCCGTCTCAGCCTGGGCATCGCATTCGCTGTGACGCTGGTCTATCTGCTCATGTGCGTGAATTTTCAATCCTGGCTCGATCCGTTCATCATCCTGACTGCGCTGCCCGGCGCGATGGCCGGCATTTTGTGGATGCTATTCGTCACCGGCACCACGCTCAGCGTCCCTTCGCTGATGGGCGCCATTATGTGCATCGGCGTGGCCACCGCGAATAGTATTCTGATGGTCACCTTCGCCAATGATGAGCGAGCCCTGGTCCCCACTGCCCGCGAAGCTATGCTATCGGCCGGTCACGCGCGTATCCGGCCCGTGCTGATGACCGCCGCCGCGATGATGCTCGGGATGCTTCCGATGGCGCTGGGTTGGGGCGAAGGCGGAGAACAGAATGCACCCCTGGCGCGCGCCGTCATCGGGGGATTGGCGTTTGCTACCGTCACCACGCTATTCGTCGTTCCCATCATATATAGTTACCTGCGCACGAAACCTCCGGTTGATCACGAGCGCCAATTAGAAGCACAAAGGCGGGCGAGCATGCGAGAATCCGAGTGGAATCTCGACCGCCTCTAGAACATTGAATGCGCCATTCCGACCCTGATCAACCTAAATCCCAGGCCCTGGAGGAGTCCACCGAGACCACCGAAGAGCGGCTTCGCAGGGAAAACGAAGAGCTCAAACGCCAGCTCGCCGAGCAGAAGCGGCCGGTCCACGATCAGCACGCCGGCCTGTCCGGAAAAGTGTGGCATCCGTCCTCGGTCACAATCTGGTCCATCGCTTTACTCATCACCGTCCTGATCGTCGCCGCTTTCTTAGCCGGCTATATTCCCCTGCAAAAACGTGAGAGCGTCATTCAAACCCAGGCTCGCGAGCAGGAGGACGCTTTGCCCCGCGTAGACGTCATGGAGGTGGGCCGCTCCTCGGGCAAAAGCGATCTGGTGCTGCCCGGTAACATCCAGGCGGTCACCGAAGCCCCTATTCTGGCTCGCGCCGACGGTTACATCAAGAGCCGCATGGTGGACATTGGCGATCGCGTCCGCGCCGGACAGCCGCTGGCCGAGATCGAAGCGCCGGAACTTGATCAGCAGGTTCGCATGGCGCAAGCTAACTTGCAGCAGACCACCTCTGCGCTCGACCAGGCGCTCGCCAATCAGCGGCAGGGCAAAGCCAATGCGGATCTCGCGCGCGTTACCGCCGATCGATGGAAGAACCTATCCGGGAAAGGCGTCGTTTCCCGCCAAGAAAACGACCAGTATCAGGCGCAGTACCAGGCCCAGGTCGCCAATCTCGATGCGCTCGAGAAGGCCGTCGCCGTTGCTCGCAGCAATGTTTCGGCCGCCGAAGCGAACCTGTCGCGTCTGAATGAAGTGCAGAGTTATCGCGTGGTCAAGGCGCCCTTTGATGGCGCCGTTACGCTGCGTAATGTCGATGTTGGAGCGCTGGTGAATGCGGGTAGCACGCTGCTTTACCGGATCGCGCAGATGGGTGTGCTCCGGATCTACGTCAATGTGCCGCAGTCGAACGCCGATTCGATCCACGCCGGACAGACGGCGCAGTTGACGGTGTCGAATCTCCCCGGCCGGAAGTTTTCCGGTACCGTGGCGCGGACCGCGAATTCGCTCGATCCCAACAGCCGCACCATGCTGGTCGAAGTGCAGGTGCAGAATCACGATGGCGTTCTGTTGCCCGGCATGTACGCGCTGGTCGACCTAAGTAGCGCTCGCGCCAATCCGCCGGTGCTGCTGCCCGGCGACGCGCTCATCGTTCGCGCCGATGGCACCGAGGTAGCCGTGGTCCGCCCGGATCATACCATCCATCTGCAGAAGATCGAAGTCGGCCGCGACTACGGCGACAAGCTCGAAGTGGTGAGCGGGCTCGAACCGGGGACGCTGGTGATCGCCAACCCGAGTGATACGGTCCGCGAAGGCGTGAAGGTAGATCCGGTTCCCCAGTCGAAGTAGCTTGGCGCACTTTCGTGGCGCACGCACTCCTGCAGTGGCACCGTTCCGCACCGGAGCTGCGCGCTACGACCAGCGTAAGCGAGGTAAGACTGAAGGCTTCGACTCACTATCTAAAATGATCTGCGACCCGATAACCCTCGTCAGTAACGAAGAAAACCTCTCCCTTGTAGCCCCGATCTTCAATGAGGTGCAACTGATTGAGCTCGTCGACAGCGCCTTTCCAGCGTGCCTCGGACCGGGGGTTCCGCGGCTCGACGAAACTCCGATTGTTGGTCTGAATCAAACGCCCTCCCATAGTCGATAGACTCATAATCACGCCGTTGTTGTCTTGAGTGGCTTCCAAGAGAAGCTCGCGCGCCCCTTCCGAAAGGCGAGGACCGGGCTCAAGTTCAGGAGTTTTTCCGGGATCAACCGAGCCGGTGGATCCGGTGAAGTAACGAATCACCGTTTGGGCCAACTGCCTTGAGAACTTTGTTCTGAACTCACCCAGTTCCCCGTATTCTTCAATAAGCCCTTTTTGTCTGCAAGAATCTTTGAAGGCCTTGAGCGCGGAATACTGCTCGTTGTCAACGCTATCGGGCCGAACGGGCGCTGACGAGAAATAGAGCATGGTCGGCTTCTTAGCCGCGAGGTGCTCTTCAATCTCCTCAACGGTCCCGCTATTGGTCGTCCCGGTCGGGCTACCAAGCCGTGTCCAGAACACGGCGACGAGAAGGTCAGATTGCTCTAATAACTGCTTGTTGATGATCGCTTGCGGCCGATCACCCATCGCTGGTGAAGAATGGGTTTCCCAGCCGACGGGCATCAGCACGATATGTCGATCCTCTGCGTGGATCGTGTTCCACTTGTCGATAACGTCACGGATTACCCGCCGCTCCTGAGACACATCACCCGGCGAGGCGATCATAACTTTCTTGACTTCAGCCGTATATCCCACTTTGAGTACTTAAATCACCTTCAATGCAAGTCTACTCCGGTAGAGACGTCTCGTAACGTCCGAAAAGGTGAATGCCCCGGACATTAATAGTTCCACTCCGTCGTTGCTCTCCGGAGAAGGTTCCAGTTTCCGCGTCCTGATCGGCGCCATTTGTTTTCCTAATATACCGTTGACGACATAATGCCGTATATGACATACTAAGGCTTGGCCTGGGAGGTCGAATTCTCGGATGAGTTCGGCGAGTGGTGGGAAAACCTGACCGCTGCTGAACAGAAGAGCGTCGACTTCACAGTCAGCCTGTTGCAGGCAGTCGGGCCGACGTTGAAGATGCCTCATTCTTCCGGAGTCGCGATGTCACGTCACGCGCACATGCGTGAGCTGCGCATTCAGCATCAAGGACGGCCGTATCGAGTCCTCTATGCATTCGATCCGCGTCGGGCTGCGATGCTCCTGATTGGCGGCGACAAGACAGGCAACAACCGCTGGTATGAGGAGTATGTACCACTCGCAGACGCCATTTACGATCGGCATTTGCGAGACCTGGAGGATGAGCAGAGAAAACGCCAGTCATGAATACTGGCGCTCAGCAACTGAGGATGGTAACGGTATGGCACGTAACTACAAAGAACTGCAAGCAAAGATGGACCCCGCGAGCCGCGCGGACAACCAACGGCGCGTGCGCGAGGAGCTACAGAGAATGGCTCTCGAAGAACTCCGCGGCGCCAAGCAACTCACGCAAGCCGATATGGCCGAGATGCTGGACGTGCCGCAAAGTTCGATCTCCCGGATTGAGCAGCGCGCCGACATGTATCTCAGTACTCTGAGAAACTACGTCCACGCAGCTGGGGGCGAACTCCGGATACAGGCTGTATTTCCCGATGGAGGTACAGTCGTCATAGACCGGTTCGGAGAATACGAAGAACGGCCCTATGTGGTCCACGCAGTGGCTGAGGGTAGTGGTTTATTCCAGCTGCGCGCACTCCCCCTCCATCATCAAGGCGTTCCGCTCTCAACAAGGTCGTTCAAGCTGCCTGGACTGACAAAGACCATGAGAGCCTTGCATCTTCCGGAGCGTCAAATCGCCAGCATCCGGGGGAGCCTGGAAACTAACGCTGGAAGAATCGAGATCAGTGGCGGTGGCCCGTCAATAACACGGGTTTTCAGCGTTCCTGATTTAGTGGCAGCAGGCTTTGAACAAATGAATTCGGAATGAGCCCGACGCTGACATGCTGTCGCAGGGAGCGACGGTCGCCGAGATTCTCGAAGGCTATCCCGCGCTCACTCGTGACAAGGTGGAGTTGGCGCCGATGAATGTCAAGGCATTTCCTCGCAGGGGACGTCCTGTCGTGAGGGCATGGGCCAGGCGTCCGCCGCCGCGCCTCAGCCATCGTCATCTCACGAGTTGATGAAGTTCCTGATCGACGAGTGTCTTCACACATCACTCGTTACGGTGGCGCGCGGCGCTGGACATCAATGCCCGGATCAGAGATCCGCGGATACACCACGCGGCAACTTCATGCGGCTTCGACTGGGATTAACTCATCCTTTACATAGTGCAATTGCACCAGCCTGGGGCGCACCGGGCAATCTTCGAAATGCAGCGATACCGCCTCAACAACATTAGCGCGAAGTTCCTCCCAAGTCTCAGCTTCCGTGAAGACTGCGTGGCCAAGCGCGCGGGCGCAGTAACCGCCTTCCTCAGCGTCCCGAACTTCGAAGATCAGTTCCATGCCCATAGAATACCTGAGGCCAGTGCCGATGGCATCTCGGTCACATCACTTCCTCATCCCCATCTCCCGCATTCCCCGTCATTTCCAACGCCTCACCTGCTCCCACCCCCGCCCCTGCTCCTACAATCGAAACAAAACAAGGAGCATCCCATGACTTCAGAAGCACGCCAAACCGCCAACGCCGCCAATGCCCTACTCAGCACCGGCCCGCGCACCAATGAGGGCAAAGCCCGTTCTTCCCAGAACGCCCGCCAACATGGACTCACTGCCGACCACGTCGTTATCGCCGCCGAAGACCGCGAAGATTTCGACCAACTACACGGCCAACTTCAATCCGAAATCCGCCCCGAAGGCGCGCTGCAACAGATTCTCTTCGATCAGCTCGTCGCCTCTGCCTGGAATCTCCGGCGCATCCGCTGCATGGAGACCGAACTAACCGGCTCCGCAACAACCTATCTCGATATCCTCAATAATCCCGAGCTCACCGCCAAGCTGGACCGTCTCGCCCGCCACCAAACCCGCATCGAACGCGCCTTCTATCGCTCGCTACGCGAACTCAAAGCTTTGCAAACAGACGCCGCACTGGCGCCCACGCTCCCGCCGATTATCATGCGGCGAGTCCAGCCGCTTGCCTCGAAAGCGCAAATTGCAAAACGAACCCAAGCTCTGGCCATCGCCGACCGTCTAAACGGCACCGAAGAAGAATACTGGTCTGGTGCCGACGCCGAAGCGGCCGCGTTACGGTCCGCTCTCGAGAACTATCGAACGCCACCAACATTGACCGTGGGAAACTGATCGTCCCAACGCTCGATCGCATATGCTACGATGCCCATCAATATGACCCGAAAATTCCAGCTCGGTCGTTTCCTCGGCTTGCTCTACGTAGCCCTGTTCCTGGTCGCTTCCGGCCTCTGGCTCCTGCATGCCCAACAGAAACAGGAGTCCAACTTTACCGGCAACATCCAGCGGCTAGAGGACAATTCCAAAACCGGCATCGCGCACATCCACTTTGACGCCGGAGCCCGGACCAAGTGGCACATCCATGAAGGTGGGCAGATCATCTTAGTTGAGGAAGGCGTCGGACGCACTCAAGTGAAAGGCGGCCCGGTGCTCGAACTGCACGCCGGCGAAACCACCTACGCCAAGCCCGGAGTTGCGCACTGGCACGGCGCGGCGCCCGATCAGGCGGCAACCCAGTTCAATGTGCAGCGCGGCATGACAACCTGGCTGGACGAGGTCACAGAAAAGGACTACAAGACGCTGCCCAAGCGATAAACGGCGCGGATTCCTGGCGTTACTGCAGCGGCGGGCGACGCGGGGAATGTTAAGATGATCGCTCAGGCTACAGTTCAGCGAAATGATCGGCCAGACTCTCCAGCATTACCGGATTGAGACGAAGCTCGGCGCGGGGGGGATGGGCGTGGTCTATCGCGCGCTCGATACCCACCTCGACCGGCCGGTCGCTATCAAAGTGCTCCCTGTCGCGGCCGTAGGAAATGGCGACCGCAGAGCTCGCTTTGCGCAGGAGGCCAGGTCCGCTTCCGCTCTTAGTCATCGCAACATCATCACGATCTACGACGTCGACACCGGCGAGATCGACGGCCAGCCGGTCGAGTTCATCGCCATGGAATACGTTTCCGGCAAGACGCTCGACAAGCTGATTGGTCGCAAAGGTCTGCGATTGAACGAGGCGCTGCGCTATGCGATACAAATCGCCGACGGACTTGCCGCAGCCCATGGAGCAGGCATTATTCACCGGGATCTGAAGCCGGCTAACATTATCGTCAATGAACAAGGCGATGTAAAGATTCTGGACTTTGGACTAGCAAAGCTGAGCGAGCCGGAAGAGCCCAACGTTTTTGCGCCTACCGAAAGCGTTCACCTGGAGGCCATGCTGAAGACCGAAGCCGGCATGATCATCGGAACGGTAGCCTACATGTCGCCGGAGCAGGCCGACAGTCATAAAGTGGATGAACGGTCCGACATTTTTTCGCTCGGCGCAGTCCTTTATGAAATGATTACCGGTCGCCGCGCTTTCGCCGGTGATTCCAAGCTTTCGACCTTGGCTTCGGTGCTACACAATGAGCCCAAGCCTGTGAGCCAATCCACCGAGGGAGTGTCGCGCGACGTCGAACGGATTATCATGCGCTGCCTGCGAAAGGATCCCGAACGGCGCTGGCAAAGCATGGCCGATCTCAAGGTGGCTCTCGAGGACGCGCTTGAAGAAGTGGAATCAGGAAAGGCTATCGTTTCCACCGGCGTCGCGACCGTTTCGGTCACACAGCGAAGCGTCCCACTCCTGATCTGGGCGGCGATGTTGGTGCTTGCGCTGGCTGGTGGCGCTTATGTGGGATCGCAGGCTTTGGCCCCGCCGCAGCCAACGTTTGAGCGGCTGACCTATCGCCGCGGTGATGTGCAGGCTGCCAGGTTCTCGCCTGACGGACAGACGGTGGTGTTCAGCGCTCAGTGGGCCAACGAGCCGATGACCATGTTCTCCATGCGCCCCGGCAGCCGTGAATCCCGGCCCCTCGATCTCCCGCCTGGGCAAATCTTGTCCATCAGTTCTTCTGGCGAGATGGCCATCTTACTCGGTACCACCACGCCAGGTACGCTGGCGCGGGTCCCCTTTTCTGGTGGAGCGCCGCGCGAGATTCTCGAAAACGTGAACGATGCCGATTGGTCGCCGGATGGGAAAACTTTGGCGGTTTCACACACGGTCGGCGGCAAGAATCGTATCGAGTATCCGATCGGAACAGTTCTGTACGAGAGTGCGGGACGCCCGCCCGTGAGTCTTCGAGTCTCGCCCAAAGGAGATTCACTCGCGTTCTTCGAATACGACACCGGTGTAGGCGACTATGCGGTGACCGTTTTGGATCTCCACCGCCAGAAACGAGTCCTTTCCCGCGGATGGCGAGTGGCAGGAAACGTGGCATGGGCGCCGAAGGGCGACGAAATCTGGTTTGGCGGCAGCAAAGTCGGAGTCAATACCGCGTTATATGCCGTCACGGTCGACAGCAAGGAGCGCACCGTGGTGGGAATGCCGACACCCATGGCGTTAGACGACATTACCCGCGATGGCCGGGTTTTAGGTGTTGCAGCCGACTCGCGCATGGGAATCTCATTCCTCTCGCAAGGTGACAAAGGAGAACGGGATCTATCCTGGTTTGATGGTTCTCGGATTTACGACATGTCCGCGGATGGCAAGACCATCCTGTTCGTCGAACTCTCTTACGGTCAGCCGCGCAATGTCGCGATTTACCTTCGAAAAACGGATGGATCGCCAGCGGTTCGATTGGGCGACGGCAATCGGCCGGCGCTGTCGCCGGATGGCAAGTGGGTGGTGTGCATCCTGAGCGATGGGCCGAAAACCAATCTGACTCTGCTGCCGACCGGCGCCGGCGAGGCACGCTCCATTGGCGCCAGCGGAATGCACTACGAGCGGGCGGAATGGTTCCCGGACGGACAGCGGCTACTGGTCACAGGAAACGAGCCGGGGCAGCCGCAACGAACGTTCGTGCAGGATCTGGGCGGACACCAGCTTACCCCCATTACTCCGGAAGGCACCGCTACCCGTGTGTCGCCTGATCAGAAGTATGTGACTGTGACAGCAACAACCGGAAAGCTGAGCCTTTTTCCTATCGCCGGAGGAAACTCGCGGCCGATCGGCGATCTTGAACCGGGAGAAGCGGTGATTCGTTGGAACGGAGATGGCCGCTATTTGTTCCTCAGCAAGTTGGAAGAGCCTTCATTCTTGAAAATCAGCCGTCTGGATGTATCGACCGGGCGCAGGGAGTCTTGGCGCGAGGTGAAGACGCCGGACCCGGTAGGAGTGGGTATCACCAAGGTCGTGATGACGCCGGACGGACAATCCTTTGCGTATTCTTTCCAGCGCGATATTACAACGCTTTTCCTGATCGGCGGCCTCCGATGAAATTCAACGATGTGCGATCACCAGCAGCGATCTGGCGCGCTTGACCACGCACTCCACTGCGCGTTGCAGATTTTCGGGATCCAGCGCCGCGAAGCTTTCGTCCAGCACCACCACTTCGGGATCCTGCAGTAGAGCCCGCGCGATGTAAAGCCGGCTGCGCTCCCCATGCGAAAGCTGCCAGCCGGTCTCGCCGACCATCTGCATCATCCCGGCAGGCATGCGGGCCAGCAGATCGGCCAAGCCTAATTCCCGGCAGATGACTTCGGCCAGCTCCAGGTCCACCGGAAGAAGATTCCCTCGCCGGCCCATAAACAAATTGAACGCGAATGTTTCAGCGAGAATGTAATTTTCGTGGAACTGCGGCGCGGCGGCGATACGTTGGCGCCACCGCTCCGACCCGAGCGTGTGCAGATCAAAACCGTCGATGAGCAGCTTTCCGGAGTCTGGCTCGCGCAGCCCGGTCAGGACGGACACGAGAGTAGACTTACCGCCTCCCGATGGACCCTCCAGCACCAGTCGATCGCCGGCCTGGATGCGAACGCTGCAACCGCGCAGCACCGGTTCATGGCGCTCGTGGTAGCGATAGACCAGATCGCTCGCATCGACCACCGCCGGTGAATCTGCGGGCAACGGGATATCCGGCGATCCGCGTAATTCTGGTCGCGCGGCGGAATGATAAAGCGTAGAGACGCGCTCCCAGGCCACTGCCGCGCCGGCCACTTGCCACGCTCCCGCGGTCAGCCGCTTCAGTGCACGATAGGCCAGCAGCATGCCACCCACCGCGATAGCCATTCGCGCAGTGGAGCTCGCGCCCGCGATGAACGGCGGCGCAAGACTGATCAGTCCAACCACCAGCCAGCCGCGTGGCACGGCTGCGATCAAAGCGGTCGTCGAGGCATCCATGACCTTGGACACTTTGACATACCGCTCCAAAGCTTCGTCTTCGCCTTCGTGCCATCGATCCGGTGGAAGCTGCGCCAAGCGAGTGCGATGCCCGACCATGCTCTCCACCAGGTCGTGTGTCATCGCGAGCCGAACGTCGGTCCAGACGCGGTTGCGCCGAAAGTATTGCCAGGCGACGATGCCCGTCACCGCGAGCCATCCAACCAGGCAGCCCGCTTGTAGTGTGCCGCCTGCGCCCGAGCCCAGCACAAAGATCGCGATCAAGAGTTCAATGATCGCTACCAGCCCAAGGAATCCGCCACTCAGCGCTAATGCCTCCACCGCTTCGGATTCGATGACTCTTCCCAACAATTGGCCCGCGCCCTGATGGCGGATGCTGTCCGGCTCCAATCGCAACGCGCCGTAGAAAAGACGCTGCTTGAGTTTCGCTCCCGCACCAATCGCGATCTGGCCCTGCAGCCAGGTGATCAGCACGCGAATCGGCACCAGACTCAGCAACAGCAGAGACCAAAGCAGGAGCCAGTACTGGGCGGGCTGTCCGCTCAGTACATTTCGTCCCACCAACCACCACGCCAGGATCCACAAAACATATTGAATTGCATGAGCGCCACCCAGAGTGAAGAGGCGCTGCGGCACGCGAGCCTGACGCAGCTGGAGCCGGAAGTCCGCGCCGGGCGGTAAGCGCAGAAGCCAAATGCCGCGAATGGGAGTGCCGCTGAGTCGTTCACGTAGGATCACTTCGCGTGCGCGCGCTTGCTTGGAGGGGGGTACCTCGGCATGCTGGAGCGTTTCCTGGATCTGCTTTAAGACGGGCGCCTCCATTTCGGAACAGCGCGCCGAGCGAATGGTGGCGGGATCCATCGAGATCTTCTTTTGGCCGGGCGTTAGCAAAGTCGAATTCGCCAGGATGGCTAGAAAGCTATCTTCATCCGGAAAGTGAAGGAGAGCCGGAGCCAGAGAAGGTAAACGGCGTTCAAAATCGGCGTAGGATATTTCCGTTGCCAGAGCTTCCAGCACGATATTCCCGACGCGGGATGCTCGCGACAACGCGATAACCGCATCACGGAAGCGTGAGGCAGGCCAGAGCAATGTTTTGAGGTCCGGATTCATTGCTCGCTCAATGCACCGTTCTCGAGACGTAGCCTGCGCCACTCGCCTGCCGCCCACAATTCTTCGCGAACTGTACGCTCGGCTTCGAGCATGGCCTGAAGGCGCGAGCCCGGCTGCGAGACGAGTTCACGCGGATTCCCGTCTTCGACGATGCGGCCCTCCGCAATGACCAGCACACGATCGAACGACATGCTCTCCGCGATGTCGTGCGAGATGACCAAGAGCGTGGCGTTGCTCCACAGGTTGCGTGCCCGGGTCAACAGAATACGCCGCTGATCGATATCGAGGCCGCGAAAGGGCTCGTCCAGAATAACCAGCCGGACGTTGGGCCGCAGCAGCGCGCGCGCCAGCCGAACTCGCTGTCCTTCCCCGCCAGAGACCAATCCGCCGCCTTCGCCAAGCGGCGTCTGAAGCGCGTCGGGCAGTCTTTCCAGCACACGCCGTAAATCGGCGGCGTCAATCGCTTCGTCCAAAGATATTCGCGGGCCGTTGGCAAGGCCGTACTTGAGATTGTCGAGCATCGGCCGGTTCCAGAGTTGCACCGCCGGATCGACCCACGCGATGTTCGGCCGAATCTGCTCGACTAGCGGCTCGTCGAGTTCGACGCCGTCGACTACAACACCGCCGGTCGCAGGCCGGTACCATCCGAGCAGAATGCCTACCAGGCTGGACTTGCCGGCGCCCGAGGGGCCGACGATTGCGATGTGCTCGCCGGGCTCAACAGTCAGATCGATATCGCGAAGCACGGTGTGACCGGCGGCCACAACGCTCACATTTTCAAAGTGGATGGCTACAGCGTCCGCGCGATGCTCTTCGGTGGGTGCAGGCCGAACGCTTCGCTGCTCAATAGCCCCGAGCGGTTCAAGGAGCCGCAGAGTGACGTTCCTATAGGAAGGATACTGCCACGCAATCAATGCTACTTCCTGGCCGAGCGCAGGGAGATTCAGGGCCCAGTAAACCAACAGCAAGACAACGCCGGGTTCGCCGGTCCTGGCAAGGTGTGAGGCCAGCAGCCAGATCGCGAGCCCGAAGCCAGCGAGAAACTGGATGGTTTCGAGCGAGATGACTGCGCGCTGCAGATTCAATCCAGCATTGGCCCACTCGGCGAGTAAGCTGGAGTGGGCGCGCCGCACGGCCGGTTGCGCGCCATGCGTGCGAATGGCCACCAAGCCGAGTAGCGCATCCAGATAGAAGTGGCTAAGTGCACCGGCGTGCGTTCGCAAACGCAGATCGCGCTCTATCAGGAGAGGTTGCGAAACGAGGGGGATCGCAACGGCGGCCAGTGCGGACAGCAGCGCAATCGGCGCGCTCAAAGGATCGAGCCAGATGATTCCGCCGGTAGTGAAAACAATTTCGAAGACGTAGCGCAGCAGTTGGCCGCCGAGATCCGGAAGGCGGCGGATGAGATGGATGCTATGGCTGCGCTCGGCCATATCCGATTTCAAGCGGCTTTGGAAATAGCGATCGCCCAGGTGTGGAATCTTGCGTAGAAAAGCTTGCCGAAGGCGGATTTCGAGACGCCGGCCGGTGCGTAGCAGGCTGGCAGTAAGCGGGATTTCGAGCAGTAGCAATCCCAGTGAAAACGCGATTAAAGTAGCGATCGCTCCAGGCCGCTGAGTTCCAATCAGCGCGCGAAACAGAACCGCTTCCACCACCACGCCCGCACTTGCAAGCGCAAGAGCCAGCACGATCGCAGCTGGAGTGAAGACACCGTCCGCTCCCAGAAGCCGCAAGAGTTCCACGCCCGGCCGCGTAGGCGGTTGCTGCAGGGCGGCGATCAATTCCGGTGACGAAAGAGCGGGGCGTTCTTTGCGGTCGGCTTCCGGCCAACGCCCCAGCGCGCGCACCAGGACGGCTCCCCGCAACAAGAGCTGTCCTTCTTCCTGGGCGGGCCGTACCGACCAATAGTGATTCGGAATGGTCTCGGGTTCTCGCAGGAAACTTTCCAGTACACGGGCCGTCTGGCTGCCACGGCTTAGAACGCCCGAACTCGCGATGGATTCGACCATCCGAACACCAGCGTCGAGCGCGGCCAGAGGTTGCCAGTCCGACACGATGGTTGCGCGGCGAAGAAGGCGGTCCAGTTGATCCGATGCTCCCAAGTGGTCGATACGGCGACGCAAAGGATTCAGAAAGCTATCCGAGCGCGCATATTCGAGCCAGTCTTCGGCGGGAACCGGCATCTTATGGATGTAAAGTTCGTTCAGGAAGCGATCGGCGGGTGCAAATCGACGGCCGGTGGCCGGGTCCATCACTTGCAGCCAGCGGCCATGACGCTTCCAGACCACAACGAAGTGAGTGAGGCCGTTGGGCAGAACAACGACGGCGATGCCGGGCAGCGCGCGTGCGTCCTCAATCAGCACATGATCGGCCGGCAGCATGATTTGCTCGGCTTGGAGCCCGAGTTGATTAGCTACTTCTTCGATGGTGTCGATGGAAGTGCCGTCCACATCGGTCTGACACGCTTCGCGCAGACGGCCGTAATTCACATCGATGCCGAAGCCGCCCAGCAGGCATTTCAGAGCCGCCGGCCCGCAATCCATGTTGGAAGTCTGGACAACTTCCGGGACGATGAGGCGGGCGCGCGATTCCATCGATCCTCTTGAGTTTAGCGCGTGCCATTCTAAAGGCCGAGCGCCGCCGATCCGATCTCTCTCAGGTGGAACAACTTCCTTGCCCGGACGGCTTTGTGATCGACTCGAACGATCCTTTGAAGCACGCGCATGAGCAGATCAATTTCTGGATGGTCGAGATGGAGGAAGCGGCATCGAAGCGCCTGCATCACCCTTTATATCTGGATGCTAAGGAACTTAAAAAGAAGTTTGGTTCAGGCCAGGTAGCCGATCTTCTTCAGGCCGCGGTGATTCGGGCGAAATTTCGGAATGGCCAGATGATCTACCGGATTCTAATGGCCCTGGCCGCGATACCGATTTCACTGGCCGACGAGCAGCTCAATGCGCTTCTGGACGCGTCCATCGGTCGAGCCCAGTGTACCTGGCCGCGAGAAGCGGTGTGCGAGCGCATCGAAGACGAATTTCACCGGCGGCCGTTGAATTCCGGGACTTGGCTGTTGCTACATGAGCTGCATGCAGGAATGGCGGGCGACAGCTCAATTGAAGGGCAGACTTTACGGCGCCGTCTGGCGGTGGTGTTGTGGCACGATCCGTATGAAGCGCTGGATCCGAAGAAGTGCTGGAGCGAAACGATCCGCCGCGATCTGCGAGCTATGCCCGAGGATCTTCGCAGACAGTGGAACGTGGTGTTCGCAGCCATCCCGGTGTCGGATAATACAGAGCCGCCGAACAAATGGAAGAAAGCGGCGGAGTCGCATGTCGCGGAGATCGGCGCCGGGCAGTTTGGAAAGCAGCTGCTGGATTGGCTCGCGCCATTTGGCGGGTCGGAACCAGTTCGGCTCAGCATGGTGGGCAGCCACATTTCGAAAGCACTGCTTTGGTACGCCAGGATACTGCGCGATCCCGAAGTGGATTCGGCGGCACTCGCGCTGCTGAACACCAAATGGCGCAATAAGGATTTTGTTTTCCGACCGTTGACCGTGCTGGCGGGAAATATTACTATGCTTCCGGCTGAGGAGGCATGGCCGATGCTGTTGCACATTCAGGGAGCGCTGGGAGCCAAAGCGAGCGCCCGCCTGGAGAAGATCGTGAAGCAAGTAGGCGCGCAACAGGGACTGAGCGAGGAGGAATTGCGGAGCTACGGCCTGTTGAAGCCGAAACCGAGGACCGAGCCGAGGACGTAAGAAAATTGCCGCGGGCCTTGGAGAAGAGGGATCGTTACCGCCCGCATGTCCCAAGTTGTACTGTTCGGAGTCTCGACGGAGCGCTGGTCCGGCTCCGTCACCGCGCTCATAAAAAAGGCCAACGGGGGCGTCGGCCGCATGCTTGCCCCACGGCTTTCAACTATCCAGGCCGAGCGGCTTCTTAGGAACCTGGTCGCGTTGCCGACGCCACCTGTGCTGGATGCCGGACACTTCAAAAATAACTACCAGGAGCAGGATCAGCGAGAGCGTCACGCTTCCGGCGACCCACAAGGGTGATCGGAATTGCCATTCCCGGCCGACACGCATCCACAGCAGGGCTAGAATCCCAAGGCTCAGACCGATTCGCAGGAGCCGTCTGAAGGACATGCTGTGGCCATTATCCTACGGCGCCGTGGGAAAAAAACAACGGCGACCAACTGGATAAGCGGCCGCCGTCCCCACCCCGGGTCCTCCCCTGGAAGCCCGGTTTTTTATGATTGTTGATCTTGCCGTTAGCTCTGTGAAGAAGCCGCGGTCATCACGCTGGAAACCTTGCTGAAGATGGTGCTGATGCTGCTGGCAACGTTGGGCATGATCGCGCCCGCGGCAACCGCAACAAAGCCGGCCATCAAAGCATACTCAATGAGGTCCTGGCCTCGAGTATCCTTCCAAATTCTCAGCTTCCAAACCAGATTGGTGATTTTTGTCATTTTCCTCGCCTCCATTTTTGAACGGAACGTTTGTCCCTGGTGCTAAATTATCATCCAAACACGGTACGAGGAATGAGAGGAACCCCTTAGATGACTCTTAAAACCCACTAGTGAATCGATGGCCTTTATTCTAGTCATGTCTAGCCTATGAGTTCTGGTCACTCGGCGGCTGGAGGCTTAAGAACTACGCAGTTCGCGGATCTGAGTCGCTATATACCACTGATTTCCGAAGACATCGCGCACTCCGCCGCTCCGCGCGCCATAAGGTTGGTCAGCCGGTTCGCTGATAGAAGTCGCACCGGCGTTCATAGCGCGCAGATACATCGCATCGACATCAGGAACATAGAGCTGGAACATGGACGGCATCGGCTGGTATGGACCCTGGGCCTCTCCCATTTCCAGCACTGCATCACCGATCCGAATCTTGGCATGATGAATCACCCCATCGGGCGAAGCGTACTTTTCGAGTTCCACGGCGCCGAAAGCACGCTTCAAGAAGCTGATTACGGGCTCGGCTCGCAGGGGATGCAGGTAGGGAGTGACGGTATAAAGGCCTTCGGGAATATACCGGTCTCCTTTAGCGGTGGCGATGTACCAGTTATTGCCGGATGCATCCTTTACGCTTCCGCTGCGCTCACCATAAGCTTGATCGGCTGGCGGCTGGATTGAAACTGCGCCGGCGGCGAGCGCGCGCCGATACACGGCATCCGTATCTTCCACGTAGACGTGGAATGCCATCGGCCGGGATTCGCCTCGCCAGGCAAGCCCCGGTCCGCCGCCGCCCAGCATGAGCATGGAATCGCCCAGGAGAATTTCGGCATGAATCCCGCCGGCGGAGCCAATCGCGCGGAACTTCTCTTCGGCGCCAAAGGTTTGCTTCAGGAAATCGATCAGTCCCTGGGCCTCTTGAGCGACCAGATAAGGAGTGATGGTATGGAACCCTTTCGGGATAGGACTCGTCGCGGTCTTTTTCGCGGCTCCTTCCTGCTCCATCGATTCAAAACGCCGGTGCATCTCTTCGGCCGACATTTCTTCCTTGCGCATCGCGATATCCCAGTTGTATCCGAACGGGTCGGCAACTAACCCGGAGCGGTCGCCATAGAACTGATCGCTGACCGGTCGCACTAGCCGGGCCCCGGCAGCGACCGCCTGGGCAGCCACGGCATCCGCATGATCCACGAAGAGATGGATACTGACTGGCGACCCACCCAAGGCCGCAGGTCCAGGAAAGCCGTATTCGGGAGCCTCCTCGCCTAGCATGATGGTGGAGTTCCCGATTGCGAGCTCGGCATGGGCGATCTGGCCATGGACGTCAAAGCGCATGATTTCTCTGGCACCAAAGGCCTGCTTGTAGAATTCGATAGCGGCCGCGGCGTTCTTGACGCGTAGGCGAGGGGCCGCAGTTTGACGGACAGCGGTTGACGTTGTTTGAGCTTGAGTTGCCATAGACGATTTCCTTTCTAATTCAGATTTGAGACGTGCTTTGAAATTCTCGCGAGGAAGGTCGGTAAGATCCCGCGCGATCGCGATCAGTGGCGCGAGAGTGGGGGGGCTAGCGGCCGCGTGCCCGGCCAGCAGGCTTTGTAGCGCATTATCCATTTGGTCAAGCAGAGAGCGCTTAGGCATGGCCACCCTCCATTTGCGCACGCAAGTTCTCAAGAGCGCGGAATTGCAGCTGTTTCACCGCGCCCTCGCTACGGGACAGCTGGTGCGCAATTTCTCGAATGCTCTTTTGATCGACGAAACGTTCGTAAATCACCCGTCGCTGGTCGTCGGGTAGTTCTTCGACCAGCCGAAAGAGGCGAGCACGATGTTCGATCTCCTCCAGATCAGGCTGAAGACTCGGTTCAGGAGGATCTCCAGCGCTGACGGCGATCTCGCGAGCGGAACGTTTGGATTGATCCGCTATTGCGTTGGCGGCAATCCGGATCAGCCACGCCGCGAAGGGCGCGCCTCGAAATTCATAGCTTCGCAAGTTGGCCAGCGCCTTCTGGAAAACGTCCGACGTTAGATCTTCCGCCACGGTTCGATCGGATACACGACGGGAGATGAACGCATAAACCTGTTCGAAATGAAGCTCATAGAGATCGCCGAACTTCACCGGATCTCGTTGCGCAGCTTCCACCCGCAGACGCTCGTCTGCCTGTTCCGCGGCTACTTTTGCTGCCGGACGTCGGGCGGCCACTGATCCTCTGACTATACAAACTGGCGAAGGGCTAAAAAGTCACGCGCTGGACTGCGGGTCCCGCCCATGGCCCATCGAACGGATAGAAACTTTCGATTGGCGGGTTGTGCGGGCTTCCCTTAAGATAATCCTGACGAGCCTTGCTGCCCGCACCTCCCTCGTTGTTTTAGCCGCACCGGTCATCGTTCACCGGCTTAGTTTTCCAAAACTATTATCCAGGAGGCAGTGTGTCTTTTAACAAATTTATTCCGCTGTTTTTCTTTTCAGCAATTCTATACGCGCAAGTGGCGCAGCCTGGTGGGGAGTCGGGCTTCAGCGGCGAGATCGAGTCCGCGACGACCATGTCCCTGAACACCCTGTATGTAGAGCTGTACGATACACGAAGCCACGTGGTGGTGGAGCGGTCCTCAGTTTCGAGCGACGGCAGGTTCCGCTTCTACCATGGAGACGCGGCGGCAGGCTATACGCTTCGTGTTGTGACCGCTCCGGGCGAAGATCCATTACTCGAAGAGTCTCCCCGGATGGGCATGGGCAACTCTTTAGTTCTGCGGCTGCCGGAGCAAAAGACCAGCCAGCCTGTCGCCGGCAAGGTTTCCCTGGAGGAGTTGCAGCATCCGGTTCCCAAGCAAGCCATTCGCGCGGCGAAGGAGGCAGAGCGATACTCCGAAGCTCACGAGACGGGGAAGGCCATCGCGAAGCTGGAACAGGCGGTTCGAATCGCACCGTATTATCGCGATGGTCACTCGAATCTTGGTGTCCAATACGCTCGTGCGGGCCGCCTTGCGGAGGCGCTGGCGCAATTTCACTTTGCGCTCGATATCGGTCCGCCCAATGCTCTGATCTATTCGAACCTGGCGCTGGCGTTGTTGACCTTGAAGCAATTTCGGGATGGGGAAGAGTTCGCGCGCAAGGCAGTGGAGTTGGAGCCGGGAAATGCAATCGCGCAGAGATTGTTGCGGTACGCGAGGGCGCATGCCGGCTCCCTTAAGGTCGCGACTCAGTAAGAAGTTTTTCCTCGGCGGTTAGGCTGGCTTGATCGCGGCCGATAGTAGCGACCGCTAACGTCCGGCCCTGGCTGCGGTAGATTACAGTTGCGTTGCGGCTTTCCAAATCGCCGTCCAATTCGATGGCGTCCCAAGCCGGCGCGTGCCCGACGTAGTTGATCGCGACATCGTAATGCTGGCTCCAGAAGAACGGCGCCTCCCGGAAGGGACCGCCGATTCCCAACATCGTCCGGGCAACGGCTTGGCCCTGACGTTCGGCCACGACCCAATGTTCGATTCGCACGGGCTGGCCCGGAATCGGGCCGGGGTATCGCGCCACATCTCCGGCAGCGTAGATGTCGGGCGCGCTAGTGCGCAGATTCTCGTCGACGACGATACCGTTATCCACCGTCAGGCCGGCCTTTTCCGCGAGCGTTGTGCGCGGCGTGACGCCGACGCCCAAGACCACCAACCCGGCTTCGATCGATTGCCCACTCGCGAGATCCACGCGATCGTTTCTAATGATCCGGGGCGAATCCCCTAAACGAAAATGAACGCCCTTGCTCTCGTGCAGACGGCGGACAAATTCACCGAGTTCTTGGCCCAGGACGCGCTCGAGTGGAATTTTTTCCTGCCCGACGACAATCACATCCAGCCCGCGATTGCGCAGCGATGCGGCGACTTCCAGGCCGATGAAGCTGGCGCCGATTACGACCGCCCGTTTTACGTCCGTGGCGCGAGCGATAATGGCTTTGCTGTCGGCCAAAGTTCTCAGCTTGAAGACGTGCGGCAGATCAACGCCTTCGATCGTGAGCGAGCGGGGCTCAGCGCCGGTGGCCAGCAAGAGCGCGCCGTATTTGAGAACGCGGCCGCTTCGCAGGGTGGCCGTTCGACTGGCGGTGTCGATGCGGTCCACCGGATCCTTAGCGAGTAATTCGACATGAATGGATTGGTAGTACTCGCGAGTTCGCAGAGGGATCCATTCTTCGGGAGCGTTGCCGGCCAGATAGTCCTTGGAGAGGTTCGGACGGTCCACGGGGCCGGGCTCCTCGTCACCCACCAGCGTGATCGGCCCTTCATAGCCCTTGGCGCGCAACATATCAGTGCAGGCAGCGCCCGCTGCTCCGGCGCCAATGATGACAACTGAGGCGGGCGTGCGGGTGAGCTGCGGCCGAGAAGCAGGCTCGCACTTCATGCCGGCCTTGATTTTGTTGCCGTCGCGCTGAACGGTGTAGCACGAAACAGGCGAGAGAGCAGGAGCACCTATAGCCTCGCCGGTCCGCAAGTCGAAGCGTGCGTGATGCCAGGGACAACGGATGGTGTCACCGACCACAAGTCCCTCGGCCAGCGGCCCGCTGTAGTGAGTGCAGGTGGCGCCAATGGCAAACACTTGCTGGCCGCGTCGGACGAGGATGACTGCCTCGTTATCTACATGGCCTAAGAGCGGTGAATTCTCAGCGAGGCTCTCGATATCGACGCCGGTCCTCAGATCGGGACCAGGCAGTTGCGTGGTGTCCTGATTAGCCGCCATTGGTTGCGCCTTCGGTCAGCGTAGCACGTAGCTGCGCACCGCTCGCCTCAATCCTTCGGACACGGTGCCATAGACCAGGTGAGCGCCGAATTCGCCGGCTTCGATGCTCACCGGTGATTTGGTGACAGGTTCCGATAAGCCCAGCGCCGGAACCACGAGCACGTGCGCGCCCAGCCAGACCGCAGTGCCGAAAAGCGATCCATATCCGGTGCGAACCGCAGGAATGGTCTCGGCGGCGACTCCATAGATCGCTCCGACTGCAGTGCCGAAAAGATAGTGCACAAGCGGGCCGGCGGCCTTCTTCTCAGTACGCGTCAGCCGGCGATTGAGGACATTCTCCGACACCGCTTGGGCAGTCTTTTCGGTCGGATCTTCCTTCTGCTTTTTCCTGGGAGGACTGGCCTTCTGAGCCAGTGCGTGCATTGGCCCCATCAGAAATGAGGCGGCTAAACCTGCTACCGCGCCGGCGAGCAGACCTCGCCATGGCTTCGATTTCCGTTTAAGTCGCATATTCCACTAGCTCCTTCTTTTCCCGCTACAGCCGTTCCAGGCGGTGCTCCTAATCCAGGCGCGATACGGGCGACCTCGGACAAAAACTGCTTTGCGACCACGTGCATGTCGAACTCCTCGACGGCGCGCGGCCCCGCAGCGCCGAGCCAATGCCGCAGGTCGGGATCACGATCGAGCAGGATCAATGCATTCGCCAGCGCCTCGGAATTGTCGGGCTCGACCAGAACGCCGTTGCGGACTACTTCCGGCACAGCCGCGGCGCGTGTGGCGACAATCGGCTTACCGGCCGCCATCGCTTCCAGGAACACGATGCCGAAGCCTTCCTGGACGCTAGGCAGACAGAAGACGTCGGCACGGTTGTACTCAGCGGCAAGGTCGTCGATGCTGACGTCGCCAACCCAGGTGATGAAAGGCTGGATGCTTAGCTCCGTGGCGAGATTCAGCAGGCGGTCGCGCTCCGGACCATTTCCGACGAGACGTACTTCTAATTTGGGAATTCGGTCGCGGAGCAGCGCGACGGCGCGCAACAGAACATCCAGACGTTTGCGGGGGTAAAAGCGGCAGACAGATAAGACGGTGAATTTTCCTGGGTCGGGCGTGGCGGGGTTCAGGCGGAAGCGTTCGCGCCAGGATTCTAAATCAATCAGCTCGGGCACTACCACAGCGTCGGCGACCCCATATAGTTCTTCGAGACGCTGAGCGCAGTAGCGGCTAATTGTGATCACCAGATCGGCACGACGGGCGTGACTCGCTTCCAACTTGGCCTGGATCGCTAGGCTGGCCCGGGTTGCACCATGCTCGAAACGAACGGCATCGCCGAGCACGCCCTTAATGCAGGCGACATGCGGCAAGGCGCTCCAGCGGCGAGGGTTGCCGACGATCGCATAACCATCGGCGTCGATGCCAATAGTCGCATCGCCTTCAAACTGGCGCCAGCGCAATTTCTCATTGAAGATGACGCGCGTAGCCAGATAGATGGGCGTTGACATGCCGGGCGCGATAATGTCGATCTCGATGCCGAGTGCACGCAGGCCCTTCACTAAGGTCCAGGTTCCGACATAGCAACCACTGCCCTGCCGCACATTTTGAGGAATTGCTGTAATGAGATTTAACTGGCTCATGAAGTCTCGCGGCAGTCCAAGCAGAAAGCTGTCCGGTTATTTAATGCGTTGGTTCCCCGGGCTGTTCTCGGTGAACGATTTTACCGTTCCCGGAGCCGCCATGAAGCAGGGGAGACGGCAAAAACCCTGCAACCGCACCGGACACTTCCCGCTCAGACTATGGTTAAAGAACGACCCTCGCTTTCCTGTCGCCGTCCTCCTTCGGTCCGCGATTTCGGAAGAGGAAAACAGCAAAAACTCTTCCGGGTTGGGTGGACGTTCCCGTCGACCACTCGTCTATTAGAGGCTTAAATCAGCATCAAGTTTCCTGAAGTAGAGGAGCGTTACCCGGAATGGTAACCGTCACATTTATTCTTCGCCATAGTCACATACTGGGAGGTGTATTATGCTCGTAAAAATATCAGGCGTATTGGTCTGCGCCGTGCTGGTGGCAGGTCTTTCACAGCCGACCTTCGCACGCGGCAAGACCAACACAGCGAACACAGCCACGGTTACCGGATGCCTGACTCAGGGCGATGAGCCCAACGAGTACGCAGTAAAGGCGACCGAAGACGGCAAGACCTATGGCCTCAAGAGTTCGAACTCGAAGGTCGATCTGGCTCAGCACCTGAATCACAAAGTAACCGTGACGGGCACCGTCAGCCAAAAGGAAAAGACTAAAGTTTCCAAATCCGGCAAGCCTGAAGAAGATGCACACATGAAGGTGACCGATCTGAAGATGGTTAGCCCGAGCTGCCAGTAGCGGGTAGTAAACTGCGTTTCCATGATCGCGGCGGGCTCTGAGGGGCTCGTCGCGATCCTCCTCCATAGCCTCGTAATTTTCCCCGTTTTGAGTCCCTCCAAAATGCTAGAATAAAGGGTGCAGATCACAGCTTGTCCCTGGCCTTTCAGCCCAGTCTTTTCAAGGAGTTAAAGCTTGGCAAGTCCTGACGACCCGACTATCCCGCCGACGCCGCCCGGCCCTGGCTCCCAAATGCCCTTGGGGGGCGACGGAGCTAATAAGAATATCATCTCGATCAACATCGAAGACGAGATGCGGCGGTCGTATCTCGACTACTCCATGAGCGTGATTATCGGGCGGGCGCTGCCCGACGTCCGCGATGGTTTGAAGCCTGTTCATCGCCGAATTTTGTACGCCATGTCGGAGATGGGCCTGACGTTCAATCGAGCGTATCGCAAGTGCGCCGGCATCGTCGGCGAAGTGTTGGGCAACTTCCATCCGCACGGCGACCAATCGGTCTACGATGCTTTGGTCCGCATGGCGCAGGATTTTTCACTGCGCTATCCGCTGGTGGATGGACAAGGCAACTTTGGATCCGTGGACGGCGATCCGCCAGCGGCCTACCGGTACACCGAGGCACGGCTTTCTCGGCTCGATACAGCGCTGCTGGAAGATCTGGATAAAGAGACGGTCGACTTCCGGCCGAATTTCGACGAGCGCCGCGTGGAACCCGAGGTGCTGCCGACGCGGGTTCCGAATCTGCTGATCAACGGGTCATCCGGAATTGCGGTGGGCATGGCTACCAACATTCCGCCGCACAACCTGACCGAAATTATTAACGCCACCATCGCGCTGGTGCAGAAGCCCGACACGTCGCTGGCGGAAATTGCAACGATGGTTCAGGGTCCCGATTTCCCAACCGGCGGTTTCATCCTCGGCCGGCAGGGGATCGTCGATTACTTCGCGAAGGGCCGCGGGAGTCTGAAGCTCCGCGCCAAGGCCGCCACCGAGCCGATGGGCAAGGACCGGGAAGCGATCGTGGTCACCGAGATTCCCTATCAGGTCAACAAAGCTCGGCTCATCGAAGCCGCCGCCGGGTTGGTGAACGAGAAAAAGATCGAAGGCATCTCCGAAATTCGCGATGAAAGCGATCGCGACGGCATGCGCATCGTCTTTGAACTGAAGCGCGGCGAACAAGCCGAAGTGATTCTGAACAATCTCTACAAGCAAACACAGCTGCAGGTGAATTACGGCGTAATCATGCTGTCCATCGTGGGCGGACAGCCCCGAGAGCTGGGCCTGCTGGACGTCCTGAGGCGCTTCATCGATCACCGCATCGATGTAGTGCGGCGCCGGACTGACTACCTGCTGCGCAAAGCACGCGAGCGCGAGCATATATTGCTCGGCTTCAAGAAAGCGCTCGACAATCTGGATGCCGTGATCAAGCTGATCCGCGGGTCCAAGACTCCCAAAGAAGCGCGCGAAGGCTTGGTCGGGAGCTTCGAGTTCACCGAGAAACAGGCGCAAGCGATTATCGAGCTGCAACTCCAGCGCCTGACCGGCATGGAGATCCAGAAGATCGTCGATGAGCTGGCCGCGATTCAGATTGAGATCGCCGAATATCTGGAGATTCTGGCTTCCGATAAGAAACTGCGCGGCATGATCGTCCAGGAGCTGAAGGACGTGCAGAAGGAATTCGGCGACGAACGCCGGACCCAGATCATCGAAGACACCGGCGATATTCATCTGGAGGATCTGATCCAGGTGGAAGATGTCGCTGTGACCGTGACCAGGGGCGGCTATTTGAAGCGCACGCCTGTGGACACCTATCGCCGGCAGTCGCGCGGCGGCAAGGGCCGCATTGGAATGGGGACGCGGACCGAGGATGTGGTCGAGAATCTGGTGGTCGCGTCAACG
>Ga0070714_100000435_pt1 | contig 30275 bp, 22 predicted proteins | sample LARL83metaG_FD_65450 | JGI IMG/M metagenome (GOLD analysis project Ga0070714, IMG submission 65450) | Corn, switchgrass and miscanthus rhizosphere microbial communities from Kellogg Biological Station, Michigan, USA - LAR L8-3 metaG | ecosystem: Host-associated > Plants > Roots > Rhizosphere ... | reverse complement strand
ATGCCGCCGAGCATGCCGAGGGGAAGAAGTACTCCGCAACCGGAGGCGGCCATCCGGCGTCATAACCAGCAAAGGGAGGAAATTATGATTCGTTCTTTGGTTCACCGTGCGGCCGCGGGTGCCGTGCTCGGCTGTGCCGCTTTGATGACCGCTGCCGTTGTGCCCTCTGCTGCCCAGGCCGCTCCGGCCGTCAAGCACGTCAACCCGCAGGCCAGCAGAACCTATATTGCCGCCGGTCAGAACATCCGTGGCCCGGCACTGTACAAGCCTGCCTGCACGGCGAAGTTCAGCTGTGCGCTGTCCGGCGATTCGACCGCGTTCTTGCACAAGATGCGATGGACCAAGTGGAACTCCGCCAAGGCGGTCGGCACCGGCAGCTACCTGCTGAATTCTTGCACGCCGAATTGCGCAACCGGCAGGTTCTACACCGTCCCGGTTGTCGTCACGTTCACCAACCCGGTCAAGGCCTGCTTCGGCAAGTCGGTGCGCTGGTACTGGACGAAGGCGACGTTCCGTTTCACGCACGGCCTGCCTCCGGCACTGCGCGGCGGCAACGGCCCCCTCAACCCCTGGCGCTTCACCGGCCTGGCCCAGCAGGCCAAGGCAAGCTGCCGCTGAGCCGGTCCGTCTCGTGGCGTCGGCACGCCGGCCGACGCCACGCTGGCATGGGGTCTTGCGACATTCGCGGCAAAGCGTAGGCTCTGCTCAGGAGGCATATGCTTGGCCCGTCGCCATGACAGGACCACCGCTGAAGGTCCTGAGCATCACCGGCTGGTGTCGTAATGGCAGCACTATTGTCGGCAATGTACTTAACGAGCTCCCGGGTTTCTTCCACGTAGGAGAACTTCACTTCCTGTGGAAGAACGCCGCGGGCCGGGGCGCGAACAACCTGTGCGGCTGCCGCCGCCCGCTACCCCAGTGCCCTATCTGGTCGCGCATCCTTCCGCTCGGCCGGCCAGCCGGGACCTCGGCGGAGGCCTATGCCGACATGGTCGTCGCCAGGCAGCGGGCCTACGTCAGGACCAGACATACCTGGCGCGTGCTGCGCCGCGGGCTGTACTGCGACGGAATCCGCGAACACGCCGACCTCATGCGGCAGGTCTACCGCGCCATAGCGGAACGGACGGGCGCGGCCGTGCTCGTGGACACCAACAAGATCCCGGGCGAATCGGCCCTGCTCTCGCAGCTGGCGGGCATCGAGCCCTACTACGTTCACCTGGTGCGCGACCCGCGGGCGGTGGCCGGATCCTGGCACCAGCCGAAGGACTACGCCTACACCATGTCGTCGAGCATGAGCACCGCATACTGGTACGGCTTCAACCTGGCCGCCGGGGCTCTCACCCGGCGCCATCCGGAACGGTCGCTGACCGTTCGGTACGAGGAATTCATCGCCGACCCGGCCGCCACCCTGGCCGCCATACTCCGGCTCTGCGGCGCCGAATCCAGCGTCATCCCGCTTCAGGGCCGGGTGATCGAGCTTGGTGTCAACCACACGGTTACCGGCAACCCGGACCGGTTCCGCAGCGGTGCCACGGTCATCAGGGACGCGGACGACTCCTGGCGGGCCAGCCTGCCGGCTTCGGCCAAACTCGCCGCGGCGGCGCTGTCGTGGCCGCTGTTCTGGCGCTACGGCTACCGCTACGCACCGGTAAGGAGGTCCAGTGGACCTAGGGCTTGAGAACAAGGTCGCAGTGGTCGCCGGCGGCTCGAGCGGCCTGGGCCTGGCCATGGCGAAGGAACTGGCAGCCGAAGGCGCACATGTCGCGATCGGCGCCCGTGATCACGGCCGGCTCGCCGCCGCCGAGCGGGCCGTCAAAGCCCTGGCACGGGGCGAGGTGACGGCCACGAGCGTGGACATCACCAACCAGGCGGCGGCGCGGCACTGGGTCGAGAAGACGGCCGCGCGGTTCGGCGCGCTGCACATCCTCGCGGTCAGCGGGGGCAGTCCGCCGGTCGGCGCCGCTTCGCAGTTCTCGCTGACCGACTATCAGGCCGCCCTCGGCGAGTCATTCCTGCCCGCGGTCAACCTCGCCTTGGCCGCACTGCCCCACATGAGGGCGGCCCGATGGGGCCGGATACTTTTCGTCGCATCGGAGACGGCCGTCGTCCCCATGGCCACGCTCGTGCTGTCGGGCGCGGCTCGAGCCGGCCTGACCCGGTTCGCTCAGTCACTGGCCGCCGAGGTGGGCCGGGACGGCATCACCGTCAACGTACTCGCGCCCGGGGCCACCCGGACCGAGATGGTAGAGCGTGCGGCGGCGAGGCTGGCCGAAGACGGAGACATCGAGGCTCCGCTGCGGGCCATCGGCGAGCACAGCGCGGTAGGCCGCATCGGGCGGCCCGACGAGTTCGCGGCGGTTGCCGCCTTCCTGGCCAGCGAGCGGGCCTCTTACGTCACCGGCGGCGTGCACCTGCTCGACGGCGGGGCCAGCGTGCTGGGCCACCCGGTGACGCAGTACACGTCCGTACCTAAACACACCTACACATGACTGGGAGAGAATCCGGGATGTCAGTGGCCAGCCGCGTCTACACCGAGCACGATGTGCAACAGTTCTTCGACCAGACCCTGCGCAACTACCTGGATTTCTGGGACACGGACGGCGTCCTGCACACCGGCTACTTCGCCGCTGACAACCACGACGACTATCGTGCCGCCGCGCAGCACACGTCCACTGTGCTGGCCGCGGAGGCGATGATCGACGGCTCATCCCACGTGCTCGACGTGGGCAGCGGCTGCGGCAACTTCCTGACGTACCTGGCCAGGCAGTACGGCTGCAGCGGCGAAGGACTCGACCTGAGCGAGGAGCGGGTCAAGTTCGCCATGGACAGCCTCGCCGGCCACAAGGACCTGCGCATCACGTTCCGGCACGGCTCCGCCACCCAGATGCCCTACCAGCCCGGCGTCTTCACGCACGTCGTCAGCCAGGACGCGCTATGCCTGGTGCCGGACAAACCACGCAGTCACGCCGAGATCGCGCGCGTACTGGCCCCCGGCGGCATCTTCGCCTTTTCTGACTTCCTCCAGCCGAAGGAGCAGGTCAGTGAGCGGGCCCGCAAGCACGTCTTCGACCGCGTGCGCTGGAACGGCGGCTACTCCCTCATCGGGTATCAGGAAGCGCTGGACAGCCGCGGGTTCGAGATCCTGCTCGCGCGCAATCTGCGCAGCCACATCCGGCAGACCTATCACGTGCTCGGGAAGACGGCGGCGGAGCGCGCGCAGACCGTGCCCGATCAGCGGGCAAGAGAGTGGATGCTGGCCTTCGCCGAGTCGTGCCTGGCGATGCAGCTCGCCATCGATGACGAGGAGTTCAGCTGGGGAATCTTCGTCGCGCGCAAGCGGGACGGCAGGAGCGCGGCGTGAAGGAGACCATGGCGGAAGTCGTCGCCGAGCGGAAGGCGCAGATGTCGCCCGGCGCGATCTTCGCCGAGGCTTACGCCGCCGATGGCTTCCAAGCCCGCGTCGAGTACGACGTGACGATCACCGACTCACTGACGAGCTCGCGCCGCAAGCGGCGCTATCCGGCGCGCAACATGATGAAGATCGTCGACCTGTCCAGGAACCCGCAGCGGTTCTACTGGCACGAGAGCCCGCCAGAGCCCGGTGATCCCGACGTAACCGAAGGCGGGATGCGGCGTGAGCTCGCGCACCGCTTCCACCGGTCGCCGGTCCCGGAACTGCTGGCCACGACGGCATGGGTCCAGATCCCGCCCGGCCTGGCCGACGACGCGGAAGCGTTTGAGCTCTTCTTCAACTACCGGCTCGTCGCTCGCCTCAGCACCGCCGAGAACCACACGATCATCCGAGGCGAGAGCGGGCTGCTGAACATCGAGGGGATCGCGCGCATAACCTCGAAGGGCCCGTTCGCGTCGACGATCCTCGCCGCGGCCAACGCGGCGGAGCAGATGGGCGGCACCGCCGACGGCCTGATCATGAACCCGGCCGACTACTACCTGTTCATGGGGCAAGGGCAGCTCATGGCCGACCTGGAGCGGAACGGGGTCTTCATCGTGCGGACCCGCCTAGTCGAGCAAGGAACGGCCATTGTCGGCGACTTCGGCCATGGCGCCATGCTCTTCGATTCCGGCCGCTCGGTGGTCCGCTTCGCCGAGCCGCCGCCGGGAATCTTCGCCACACCTGGCGTCGCGATCATGGCCGAGATCCGCGAACGAGTCGTGGTCAACCTTCCGGCGAACTTCTTCGTCGTCACCCTGTGACGCGACGCAACACCGCCGCCACCTTGACGACCGCCGTCACCAGATCATCGCAGTCCGCGACGGTCAGGTTGGCGGACAGCGGGATGTCGATCGCCTCGCCGACATAACGAGCCGCCCGCGGCAGGCGGACGCGGGCCCGCTCCTCGTCTGGGCCGAACAAGAACCGCCAGTGCCAGAACGCGCGCACGTTCACGCGGGCTGGGTCGCCAAGTGCCCGCGCGTCGATTCCTTCGGCGGTGATGGCCTGCGCGAACCAGGCACACTCGGCGGGCGTGGCTCCGGGCAGCCGGAACATCAAAGCCTCACCGAGGTAGGCGCCGTCGTCCACGGGGCGGCGCATGGCGATTCCCTCCTCGCTGGCCAGCGCGGCAACCACGTAGTCGTGGTTGCGCCGATGGGCGGCCAGCCGCTGCGGCAGCCGGTCGAGCATGGCACCGGCTAGCGCCGCGCGGATCTCGTCCATGCGGAACCCGTAAAGCGGATAGGCGAGCTCATCCACGGCGGGCGCATTGTCAGGAAAATGCCGGTGCATCCGGCTCTCATAGGCGCCGGAGTACACTACCGCGCGGGCGTAGGCCGCCGCGTCGTCGGTCAGCAGGAAACCGCCCTCGCCGGTGTTGAGCGCCTTGTCCGACTGCGTGCTGAACGCGCCGAAGTCGGCGAACGTGCCGAGATAGCGGTCGTGCAGGCGAGCGCCGAGGGCGGGCACCGCATCCTCGACCACCCGCACGCCACGGGTGCGAGCCAGGTCCATGATCGCCGGCATGTCACTGGCGTAGCCGCGCATGTGGACGACGACGGCTGCCCTTGCCCCGTTATCGAGGACATGCTTCAGGTGACCGAGATCGAGATGCAGGTCCGCGTCGCACTCCACCAGCACCGGGCGATGTCCGGCCAGCAGGATCGCGCTCGGTGTGGCGGGGAACGTGAACGCCGGACACGCCACCGGCGAACCGGGTGGCAGGTCGAAGGCGAGCAGGGCAAGGGCGAGCGCCGTCGTTCCGCTGGTGCAAGCCAGCGCGTACCGAGCGCCGAACATCTCACACAGGCGGCTCTCCAGGCGCCGGGCCCAGGTCTGCTCGAACGGACGGTCATCGTAGCGGAAATAGCGGCGGGCCTGGATGGCGGACAATGCCGCCGCCTCGTCCTCGGGAGAAATGAATACATCCCCCTTCTCGTAGGTGGGCCATGGTCGCGTCCGAACGGGCTGCCCGCCGACGATCGCAAGTTTGGAACAAAGATCCACGCTTCCAGCATGCAAGAGCATTTATATATGGTCTAGGGCCTCGGGCACCATTTATAACTTTGCGACGCATACTGCATCGATTGTCACGCAAGTCCCATGAGTTGAAGTAGTGACGTTCTGTCATTATTTTGTTATCTTTTACAGGAGTATTCAGGAGCAGGTAATGGAGGACCGCGCGGACAACCATCTTGTCCCGCTGCCCGGCAGCGAGTGGTCAGTCTGGCGGGACGCGCAGCTCCGGTCCGCCGGATTCCCCGCCGTGGGCCTGGATCGGTTCTCGGCACCGGAGTGCGCCGCGGCGGCCGACGCTTTCCTCGACGGGCGGGCCGAGCGGGCGGACCTGGCAGCAGCCCATGCGGCGGCGGTCGCACAAGACGGCAAGGTGGTCGCGGAAATCGCCGCTGACCCGCTCTTTCGTGAGGCGCTCACCTGGCAGAATCCTGGTGCTGCCGCTCGTATCGCAAAAGAGCCGCCGGCCGGCCAGAGCGGCTGGCAGCGCCGGAACCGGAGCAAGGCCAAGGACAATGTGATCACCCGGTACTGGCAGCGCTACTGCGGCAAGAACGACACGATCGGGTTCTTCGGCCCCACCACCTGGGTCAGTCTCGATCCGGAAGGGCCAGCTGTGCGCGCCCGCCACGGTGACCGCCTGGTCCGGGACCGCACTGTTTACTTCGAGTACTGGGCGCTGGAAGCCTTCGCCCGCCATCTCGCCGCCGACCCGCTGATCCGGCCGTGGCTCCCGGTCGGCCCGTGGCCGCACGTCACCGTGGACGGCCGCCAGGTGCTGATGCCCGGCCGGGATCCGCTGCCGCTGACCGAAGCCGAGACGGACCTGCTGGCCCGCTGCGACGGCCGGACCGCCGCCGCGGCAGTGGCCGGCTGCCCTTCGGCGCTTGCCCTGCTCGACGGGCTGGCCGCACGGGACGTGATCTGGTGGGGGGTGAACATGCCGCCGAACCCCGGCGCGGAGGAGGTGCTGCGGGCCACCGTGGCCGCCATCGCCGACCAGGCGGCAAGGGAGCGGGCACTGGCGTGGCTCGGCCGGCTGGACACCGCCCGAGAAGCGGTCAGCGCCGCGGCCGGTGACCCGGACAACCTGGCCGCGGCCCTGGGCCACCTGGACGCAGAGTTCACCAGCATTACCGGCGCCGCGGCTGAGCGCAGGCACGGGCAGATGTATGCGGGCCGGAGGGTCTGCTACGAAGAGACGGTCCGCGATATCGAGGTGAGTTTCGGCGGGCCGGTGCTAGCGGCGATGGCCGGACCCTTCGAGGTGCTGCTGCCCGCGGCGAGGTGGCTGTCAGCGGCCGTGGCGGGCACCTACACGCAAGCATTCCGCACGCTGTATGCGGAGCTTGGCGGGTCCCGCACGGCAGCGATTCCGCTGCACCGGCTCTGGGCGGCCGCGCTGCCGCTGTTCACCGATCCAGGGCCGGTTGTCAGTGATGTCGCCGCCGAGTTCACCACGCGCTGGGCCACCCTTTTCGGTCTGGACCAGCTGCCGCCAGGGACCCACCGGGTGACCCTGTCCAGCGCCGAGCTGGCAGGACCGGCGACGGAGCTATTCGCCGCACCGCGGCCGGCCTGGGCCGGAGCCCGGATTCACAGCCCAGACCTGCACATCTGCGCCGGGAGCGTGACGGCGCTCGCCCGTGGTGAGTTCACGATCGTCCTCGGCGAACTGCACGCGATGTGGCCGACGCTGGACAATGCGTCGGTCGCCGACCGCCACCCAGAACCGGCCAGGCTACGGGCCGCCGCGGCCGCCGATACCGGCCCGCAGATCGTCCCGTTCTACGCGAGCTGGTGCCCGCAGGCCACTCCTCGCATGGCCTCGGTCCGGTCTGATGACTACCAGCTCGCCTTCACCCCTGAATCCGGCGCCGACCCGGCCAGGCTGCTCCCCGCGATGACGATCACCGTGACCGAGCAGGACGGGGAACTGATCGCGGCCGCCGCGGACGGCCGCCGGTGGCCATTGCTCGCCATGTTCGCCATGCCCGTTGCCTGGTCGGGCAGTGACCTGTTCAGACTGGCCGGACCCGGTCGCCACATCCCGAGAATCACCATTGACCGGCTGGTCGCGGTCAGGGAGAGCTGGCGCACAACGGTCGCCGAGGCATGGCCAACCAAATCCGGCGGGCTGCCCGAGTATCTCGCCGTCCGCCGCCTGCGGCGGACGCTCGGCCTGCCGGAGAAGCTCTTCGTCAAGATCAGCACCGAGGTCAAACCGGTCTACGTCGACCTGACCAGCCCCCGTTATGTGTCCGCGCTCGCCACGATGCTGAGAGCCGCCAGGGAGCGAGCAGGCGACGATGCCGAGGTAACGATGACCGAACTGCTGCCCGGTCCCGACCAGGCATGGCTCCCGGGCCCCGGCGGCCAGCGCTACTTCAGCGAGCTGCGGGTCCAGGTGCGGGACCCGGAGCCGGCCGATGGCGTTTAATCGCATGGAGGATCGATGAAAGAGGCTCATCAGGGGTATTACCGGGCCGGGTGGTGGCGGGACGAGACCTTCCTCGACGACCTCGATCGCCACGCGAGGGAACGGCCGGGCAAGACGGCGGTGATCGGGCACAACCTCGCCACCGGGCGGACGGACAAGATCGGCTACGCGGAGCTGTCCCGAGTGACCGACCGGATGGCTCGTGGCCTGGTGAACCTCGCAGTGCGTCCTGGTGAGTGCGCCGGCGTCCTGCTGCCCGACAACTGGGAGATGCTCCCGCTCACCCTGGCCTGCATCAAGGCAGGGGTACGGATCGTTCCGATCCCTCCGGAGTTCGGGCGCGCCGAGATGGAATTCGCGCTCCGGTTGACCGATGCCCGGTTGCTCATCACGGCCACCGAATTGTGGGGCGGGCGCCCGGCCGAGGTGGCGCTGACGCTCTCCCGGGACATCGGCCTGCCCGAGCGCATCGTGGTCTCCGGCGATGACCGGCCGCCCGGCACGCTGTCGTTCGCCGAGCAGTTCCTGACCGAGGATGGCCTTTCTGGAAGTGAGCTGGCCAGCCTTTCTGGAAGTGAGCTGGCCGGGCGTCGTCTGGGCCCGGACGAGCCATTCGTGATCCTGTTCACCTCCGGGACAACCGGCACGACCAAAGCGCCCGTGCACAGCCAGAACACCCTGTACGCCGAGATCCGCGGATACACGGGGGCACTCGGCTTCGACCAGACGCTGGTCAACACCACAGCACACAGCAACATGTACCGCGCGGGGCTGGTGACGCGGTTGCTGACCGCGCTGGTTCTCGGCGGCACCGCTGTCTGCCTGGACACCTGGGATCCGGCGGCAAGCCTCGAGCTGATCGCGCGGCACGGCGTCACCACCTTCTACGGTTCACCGCACTTCGTGCGTGAACTGCTGGCCGCCGCCCGCTCCCGCTCACCGCGCGCCACCGCTCTCACCAGCATCGTCTCCGGTTCGGCGCCGGTGCCACCGCAACTGCTCGACGAGGTCAGGGCCGCGCTCGGCGTGCGGATGTTCTCGCTGTGGGGCATGACCGAGAACGGGGCGGTCACGTGTACCCAGCCGGCCGATCCCGAAGACTGGCCGACGCGCAGCGACGGCCGGCCCACCGGGGGAATGGAGATACGGATCGACCCGGTGCCTGGCCTGGACAAGGGGGAGGGTGCGCTGTGGGTCCGCGGTCCGGCCCAGTGCCTCGGCTACTACAAGCAGGACGATATCTACGCGGCCGAACTCGACGCGGACGGCTGGTTCAATACCGGCGACCTGGTCCGCGACGACGGGCGGGGTGGTATCCGCATGATCGGCCGGACCAAGGACATCATCATCTACAAGAGCGGGAACGTGCCGGTCGCCGAGATCGAGGCAGTGCTCGGAAAGCACCCGAAGGTGGCGGACGTCGCGCTCATCGGCATTCCGGATCCCGCGACGGACGAACGGATCTGTGCGGTCGTGACGGCCTCGGCCGGATCCCTGCCCACGCTCACGGAACTGCGGGACTTCCTGCGCGATGCCGGGATCAGCGAATGGTACTGGCCGGAGCAGCTAGAGGTGCTCGCTGACATGCCGCGGACGCCGATGGGAAAGATTCGCAAGGCCGAGCTCAGGAAGCGCTATGCGGCATGAGTGCGGTTTCGGTCAACGCTGACCGTTATGCGTCGCTGGAGTACCAGGGCATCTACCTGCGCAATGAGTGGGGTGACGTCCTTTTCCCTGACCTGCGCCACGACGGTGACCAGGCCGCGGCGGACGCGGAGCCGCTGAAACCGGACGAACTCATCGGCGATGGCCGGCCTGGGCGCTTCTACCAGCGGACCGCGGCCATCACGGCTACCTGGGCCGCGGGCCTGGGCATCACCGCGCGCCGGGTCTGTGACGTCGGCGGTAGCACCGGCCGCCTCCTGCACGAACTGGCCAAGCGCCTGCCCGACGCGGAGGAACTGGTGCTGGCCGAGCCGTCGGCCGTCTTCTGCACGTGGGCCAGGCGACTGCTGCTTGGTGCGGATTTCGACCGGTGGGTGCCCATGCCCGGCCCTGTCTTGCGGGCCGACCACCGGCGGGTCGAACCCACCTGCCTGCCCACGCCGGTCCCGCAGGCGCTCATCTACCAGGTCACCGCGTCGGATGTACCCAGGCCCGAAGGCTACTTCGACGTCGTGACGTGCACGAACGTCCTCGACCGGGTGGACGACCCCGCGGCGTTCGCGGGCGAGCTAGCACGCCTGCCGCGGCCGGGCGGCCTTCTGGTCATCGCGAGCCCGATGCATTTCGACGAGCATTACACCAGCCGGGACAGATGGATTGGTGACGTGCGGGAGGTCCTCGACCCCGTTTACTGGCGCGTGGACGACCGCGAGGTAGACGTCCGCTACGAGATCTGGCAGGCGCGGCGCCGGATCATCTCCTACCTCAGCCAGGTAGTCGGGGCGGTCAGAGGACCCGGATGACCCGCTAACGGCTTGCGTCCGACTCCGGCCAGTATCCCCCCGCCGTCTATGCCCCCGCCGTCTATGGCCCCGCCGTCTATGCCCCTGCCGTCGCGGTCGGCGGGTGAAGCCGTGCTGCCGGGGGCCGGCTCCCACTCCCGGACATCGACCAGGCCAGGGCCGACGAGCTCCAATCCGCCGAAGAACTCCGCGATCTGCTTCGGGGAATGGTTGTACAGCGTGCCCGCCTTGTATTCTCGGTTCGGCGTCCCGCTGGTCTGTTCGTCTCCTGAGCTCACGCTCATCACCACGTAGCTACCGGGCACGATGTATTCCGTCAGCTCAGCGGCGATCTTGTGAGCGGTGCCGAAGTCGAAGAAGTGCAAGATCAAGGCGAGGATGACGGCGACGGGCTCCCCGGCGCGGAACAGCCCGGTCCGGGCGGCCGCAGCGAGCACGACGGCCGGGTCGCGCAGGTCCGCTTCGACAGCGGCCACCCCGGTGCCGGCCAGCAGCGCTTGCGCGCGCGCCACGACCGCCGGGTCATTGTCCGCGTAAACGACCCGGCAGGCCGGAACCGCCTCCTGGGCGATCTGGTGGGTGTTGCGGGCCGTGGGCAGTCCGGAGCCGATGTCGAGGAACTGGTGTATCCCCTGCCGGGCCAGCCAGCCGACGGCCCGCGACAAGAACAGCCGGTTCTCCCGGACCAGGGCGGGCATCGAAGGGAAGCGCTGGATCATCCGCTCGGCTTCACCCCGGTCGGCGTCGGAATTGTCCGTTCCGCCAAGCAGGTAGTCGTAGACCCGGGCGATACTCGGCCTGGTCGCGTCCTCTGGACCTGCGCTTGGACCTGCGCTGTCCTCGTCTTTGCGTGTTGCCATTGACGCCCCGTCATCGCATCCCGCACGGCCACCGACAGCGAACCACGTATGCCGGAAACGTGCAAGATCTGCCCGCATAAGGCGGATGCGCGCCACGGCGGGCTCCGCTCACGAGCCGTCCGGTAGCACTTGCCGCCGGTGCATGGCCGGACAACGTGCCGGTTTACCCCTTCGTGGTGGACTGACCCCCGTGGACGGAGGTTTCCCTTCCACGAAGCGGTGATCTACCACGTCGCAGCCACGAAAACGACGGGCCCGGCGAATTCAAGACGTGGCCTGACGGCCCCTTAGATAAGCCCGATTCTTCCGAACGGCCAGGTGGTTCCCGGGATGGCAAGTTGTGTTCGCCTGGCCGTGCAAGCGGCAGCAGGTCCTCACCTTCGCGAAACCTTTCTATCACTCAAGATAGTGCCGCGCCGTAAACGACGTTGATAGCATTTGTCCGAAAGTTACCTGACGGACGAGACGACCACCCGGATGGCTGCCGGACGGCCACCCGGAAGGAACCGGTACGCGTTATGTGAGGGAGTCGCCTTGACGCGGACTCACGTTCCGGACCCGGCCGCCGAGGACATCCCGTTCTACCCGATGGCCCGCGCCGCGAACTGCCCGCTGGATCCGCCTCCCGTGCTCGGTGACCTGCAGGCCAAAGTGCCGTTCGTCCGCGTCCGGCTGTGGGACGACAGCACGGCGTGGCTGGTGACCCGGCACGCCGAGCAGCGTGCCCTGCTGGCCGACCCCAGGGTCAGCGCGGACCCGTACCGGCCGGGCTACCCCTTCCAGAGTCAGGGCTTGCGCGACATCACCGAAGAGTCGCAGACCTTCCTCAACATGGATGACCCCGAGCATGCCCGGCTGCGCCGGACGGTCGCCGGCACGTTTACCGTCCGGCGGATCGAGGGGTTGCGGCCCGCGGTCCGCCAGATCGTCGACGATCTCATCAGCGACCTGCTGGCCGGCCCGAGGCCGGCCGATCTGGTGTCGCGGTTCGCCCTGCCCGTTCCGTCGCTGGTTATCTGCCACCTGCTCGGTGTTCCTTACGCCGACCACGATTTTCTCCAGCGCGTCGGAGCGACGGTTATCAGCCGTGAGACCTCTACCGATGCCATGAAGGACACCATGGCGGAGGTGAGCGGTTACCTCGAGCAGATGATCAGCCGCAAGCTTGCCGCGCCAGCCGACGACCTGCTGTCCCGCCTGGCCAGCGAACAAATCCAGACCGGGAAAATGACCCTGCAGGAGCTAGTCAAGCTGACCCATCTTCTGCTGCTCGCCGGGCACGAGACCACCGCCAATATGATCACGCTTGGCACGCTGGCGCTGCTGCGCCATCCTGGCCAGCTGACCCAGCTGCGGAACGCCGATGACCCCAAGCTGGTCGCCGGGGCTGTCGAGGAGCTCCTGCGCTACCTGTCCATCGTCCATACCGGCCTGCGCCGGCTGGCCCTGGACGACATCGAGATCGCCGGGCACGTGATCCGCGCTGGCGAGGGCCTGGTCATCCCCATCGGAACCGCCAACCGCGACGTGACGGTGTTCCCCCGCGCGGAGATGCTCGATATCCATCGTGACGCCCGCCAGCACATCGCGTTCGGGTTCGGCGTGCACCAGTGCATCGGCCAGCATCTGGCCCGGCTGGAACTCCAGATTGTCTACGCCGCCTTGTATCGCCGGATCCCGACGCTGGCCCTGGCCGCCGATCCCGGTGATCTCCGGTTCAAGCATGACGGGCTCGTCTACGGCGTCTATGAACTGCCCGTGACCTGGTAACCGGAATGACTTGAGGAGCGGCTTATGCGCGTTCGGGTCGACCAGGAGAAATGCGCCAGCTCAGGACAGTGCGTGATGACCGCGCCGGACGTCTTCGACCAGCGCGAGTACGACGGTGTCGTTTCCCTGCGAACCGACAGGCCGTCGCCAGAGCAAACCGGGAACGTCCGTTACGCCGCCTCGATGTGTCCGTCACGGGCGATCACGGTCACCGAGGGATTACCCCGGCGGCTTTGCGGCGGGCACGGCCAGGCAGGCGGCGCGGATCGGCTTGCTGCCGGCCAGCACCGCGATCAGGCCGAGCAGTCCGGCGCAAACCGGTACCACGAAGGCGTAATCCGCCCCGAGCGGAGCGATTGCGGCGCCGGCCATGATGCTGCCCGCGGTCATGCCGAACGCGATCGCCGTCGTGTCCCAGGACATCGTCTGGGTCAGCATGGCGGGCGGCACCGCACGCTGCATGACCTCCATCGCGGTAACCGTCGCCGGCGCCATCGCCACACCCGCGAGCGGCAGCAGGCCGATGAGGGCGAACAGCCCGCGGGCGGCGAGCAGCGGAATCCCGCCTGCCGCGAACAGCGCGACGCTGACGATCAGCCGGCGATGCAGCGGCATCCGCTCTTTCAGCGCGCCGTAGCCGAGCCCTGCGATCAGGCTGGCCACACCCCATAGCCCGAGAAACAGGCCGCTGAACGCGCGGCCGTGGTGCGCGGTCGCGAACGCGATGAGCGATACGGGCATCGCGCCGAACACGGCGCCGACACAAAACCGCGCGACGTACAGCGCCTGCAGCGCGGGGATGCGCAGCGAGTTGCCAACTCCGCCGCCCGCGGCCCGGCCGGCCGGCTCGGGCTCGGTGCCGCGCTGTGCCGCCAGCGCCAGCGTTCCGCCGAGCGCGCAGGCCAGCACGGCGGCAAGTCCCGCCAGCGGTCCGATGCCGGTGACGAGCGCGGTGACCAGGATCGGCCCGGCGATCTCAACAGTCTCGATGGTGGCGCTCTCAAAGCCGTAGGCGATGCGAAGCTTGTCCGTGCCCTGGTAGATCTTGGTCCACCGAGCCCGCACCAGCGGGCCCGCCGCCGGCATCGGCGCGCCGACGGCGGCGGCCAGCACGACGAGCAGCCACTCTTGCTCGCGCGCCTCGACGGCGAGCGTCAGCAGCAGCATCAGCACACCGAAGGCCAGCGCCTGGGGGACGAGCACGCTGTGCTGTCCGTACCGGTCGATCAGCCTGCCGAACACCGGAAGGGCAAGGCCGCCGGCCAATGTGAGCCCCGCGTTCACCGCCCCGGCCGTGGCGTACCCTCCGCCGCGTCCGGTGATCGCGAGGATCAGGCTGACGAACACCATGGAAGTAGTAAGACGTGCGACAAAGCCGGCGGCTACGAACCCCTTGGTACCGCGCTGATCAAACAGACTGGCGTAGGCCCGAAGCACACGTATCGGCGTCCGGGACCTCAAAATCGTTTTCTGCGGTAGACAAAGAATGCTCGTTCCGATTCGTCGTCCGGCGTACCTCCGGCGGAGTCGGCGAGATCCAGCAATTCGAAGTCAGCTGACATCGCTTCCAGTATCTGACGGATTTCTACCGCGAGCTCGCGGAACTGGCTACGAAAGAGCCGGTATTCGTTATCGACCACATGTTCGAATATCCGCAAGGCCCACATATAGACAGAGCGCTCTTCGGCGCTGACGTTTATGATGACCGTGTTGCCGTCGAATTCGCGCACCTGAGGCTGTTCGCCCGCCACCCTGTTCAAGTGGCCAACTGTATTGACATCAAAGATGAACAGTCCGCCTTCTGTCAGATGTTTGCTCACACACCCGAAGCACGAGATCCAGCGGTTGAAGGCCACCAGGTGGTTCAGGACGTCGTAGGTGCATACGATGACATCGAATCGGCGCCCAAGTTCAAAAGATGAAATATCGTCCTGTATGAATTGCACACCCGGATGCCGCGCCCGCGCGATATCAAGCATATTGGCAGAGATATCCATGCCGGTCAGTGAACCCACGGCCGAGAGGCCGTCAAGCACCGCGCCCGTCCCGCAGCCGAGTTCAAGTAGGGATGAAGCGGTTGGGCCATAACGTTCGATGCAACGCATAACCTGCTTGCTTCTGAGCGACGAGTCACTCATAAGCCGATCGTAGAATCTTGCAAGCAGATCGTAGTCGGCCATGTGCCAATGGTATACAAATGCCGGCGAATCCGGCAGGGCGCCAGCAGCGCCGGTGACCGGATCGGGCAAGATGGGTGGCGCCCGAGTCCCGTTGCCCGGTCGTGGGCATGGATGCGCTGGCGGTGCGGGTGCTGGCCGGGCGCGTGTGAACAGGTCCTCGCACGCTCCGCTAAGAACCCGCGCTCGGCCGGCGGACGCGGACAGGAAGGCCTGCACGAGGCTGGTCTTGCCGATCCCCGCCTCACCGAGTACCAGCACTACGGGCCCGAGAAGTTCCAGGCGCCGGATAGCTAGCCAGCCACCCCGGTTTCGGCTCTCGCGCATCCTGTGACAGGCTTGGCCAGGACCAAGCGACAAACGCAGCCCCGGAATGGCCGGAGCTGCGACATGCACAACCAAGAGGTAATGATGGCGCAGGGCACTGTGAAGTGGTTCAACGGCGACAAAGGCTATGGTTTCATCGCGGTCGAGGGCGGCGGCCAGGACGTGTTCGTGCATTTCAGCGCGATCACCGGCGGTGGCTACCGCAGCCTTGAGGAAGGGCAGAAGGTCGAGTTCGACATCACCCAGGGCCAGAAGGGGCCCCAGGCGGAGAACGTGAAGGTCACCGGCTGACGCTACATCAGGGGATACCGCCGGCGTCGCCGGAGATCATCCAGGCCGGCACCGAGCTTAGGTCTGTGCCACTGGTTCCAGGTATCCGGCTGCATCTGGCCGATGATCCGATCGGCTTGTGGCAGCGCACCGAGCTGACGTCAGGGCGGACCGGGCTGGACCCGCCGTTCTGGGCGTTCGCGTGGGCCGGCGGCCTGGCGCTGGCCCGCTACCTGCTGGACCATCCGGAGATCGTCCGAGGTCGGCGCGCGATCGACATTGCCTCCGGCTCGGGGCTGGTGGCCATTGCGGCGGCCATGGCCGGTGCGGCAGCCGTGACCGCATACGACATCGACCCGGTCGCTGCCGCGGCTATCGGCATGAACGCCGCCGCCAACGGCGTAACGGTCCTGACCGTCTGCGCTGACGTCCTGGACGAGGATGAAATCCCAGCCCCCGGCACCGATCTGGTGCTGATCGCCGACGCCTTCTATCAACGGGATCTGGCCGGCAAGATGATGCGGTTCGCGGAACGAGCCCATGCCCGCGGAGCCGCTGTCTTTATCGGCGACTTCGGCCGCGCCTATCTGCCACGCGGCCAGCTGACGCCACTGGCCAGCTACGACGTTCCCGGCCAGAGCATGCTAGAAGGCAGCGACATCAAGCACACGACCATCTGGGCGCTCCCCGGGGACCCTCAGGGTGCCTTAACGGCACCCGTCAGGTCATCGGTGCGGGGCGGCCGGGTTGCCGGTTACTGGCCGACCGCCGCGGCGGCGGAGGTGAATACCGGGAGATAGCCGTCGGCTTGGCCGGTCGAGGTCGGGTGGTAGGAGGTGTGGATGTCGAAGATGTTGACGGAGTGCAGCCAGGCCGAGCCGTCGCACAGTTCATGGCCGGAGAACTGGGAGCGGACATCGGCGAAGCGGAAGCCGGCTTTGCCGGCCGCGGTCTGGATGACCCCGTCCAGGTCATTGATGCCGTTATCTAGCGCCTGGTGATCGGCGCGGGACAGGCCGATGCAGATCGAAACGCTGAGATCGTAGAAGTCGGGGTAGTCGAGCACGACGACTTTGGCGTTCGGGGCGTCGGCCTTGACATCGGCGAACAGCGTGTCGAGGCTGCCGGGCAGTGTGGTGTTCGCGGTTTGCTCGGATTGGGAAACGGCGCTCTCGCATGCGCTCGTGGATTCCAGGACGCAGGTTTCCATGATCGAGGAGAACCCCACGTCATTGCCGCCGATGACGATGCTGACCAGCGTGGTCGACGTGCTGAGCGACGAGAGCTGGCTGCTGATGACACTGCTCGTCGTGGCGCCCGTGCAGGCGGCGAACGTGAAGGAGGCCGGCGCGTTGGCCGACGCCCACCGCGGTCCGTAGGCGTTGGGGCTCTGATCGCAAGATCCGCTCTCGTTGCCCGCGCCCACTCCGGAAGCGTAGGAGTCGCCGAGGGATACATATCTGACCGAAGAGGCGGCTCTCGCGGGGGTTCCCGTTGCGGTGATAGTGGCGGCGAGCCCCAGCGTTAGCGCGGCAACGCCGATAGCGAGAATGCGGGATGAACGCATCGGTCACTCCATGGTTTCGAGTGGCTACAATATGCGCGCGCATCTTTCTTATACCACCGAGTAGGGTCTTGCGGAAGGCCGCAAAATCGCTGCGCCGAGCGGCGGGCGCGAGAGGCGGCGCTCCCCCAGCATCAGCCGCCCAGGCAGTCGCACGCGTCCCAGGTACTGGGAGGTCAGAGCTTGGTCAGCTTGGCGAAAGGAGAACGGATCCGTACCTTGCCCGAGCTGAAGCCGACGACAACCGCCTCGTCCTCCGCGCGCAGGACCCGGCCGAGGCCATACTTGTCGTGAGATACCTGATCGCCGGCGGCGAACTGCTCTACCGGCTCCGTATCCGGCGGCGGCACGTTGAAGGGACTTCCGGGCAGGGAGCGCCGGGATACGGCACGGGTTCGCTTCATCACTACTACTATGCGCTTTCGGGCCGCCGCCGGCAGCATCGCCCCGCTGATCGGCGATCCCCACGGCCCTTGTTTCCTGATAGCGGCCCGGGACTAGCGCGGTTCATGTGGCTGACGATGCGCCAGCGCACTGGCTGCCCCGCATCAACGTGGTTGATTGCCCCATCGTGGTGAGTTAACCCGCGAAAACAAGGGTCAGGCCTCCACAAAGGGGTGATCCACCACGTTGTTTCGAGAACTATCCGCTGCCAGCGGGCGCCTGCGAGTGCCGTCCGCTCGCCAGCGGCGATCGGCACGGCGCAGCCCTGAATCAGCCGCTTAGGCAATGTGACCGGAGGTTGCTAATGACGCGTGACCAGGCGCCGGACGTCGGCGGCCAGGGGCGGGTCGACGTGGTCGAGCAATGGCAGGGCTTCCTGCCAGGCCGCCAGCGCCGCGGCCTGGTCACCGAGGGCGTCATGCGCGTGGCCTACCTCGACCAGGAATGTCGCCGCCGCGTGGCTGGCGCCCAGCGCGCCGAACAGGCCGACCGCGCTGCTCAGCGCCGCCAGCGCCTGGCGGGTTTGACCCGTGGCCATCAATGCCCGCCCGATCTCCGCCAGCGCGTAGGCTTCGCCTTCGCGGTCACCGCTCTCCCGGGTCGCCTGGAGGCATGCCTGCTGAATGGCCATCGCCTGATCATGGTCCCCGAGCGAGCCGTACGCGCGAGCCATGTGGTGCAGCGAGACCGTTACGAGCTTGCTGTCCTGAATGGCCGACGCGATGTCCAGGCTCCGCCGCAGGTCCCGCAGCCCAGCCTCCGCTTGCTCGTCCTGGACGAGCACCTTGCCGATATTTACCAGGGCAGTGCAGGCTCCGGTGCGGTCGCCGAGCTCCTCGAATATCCGCAGCGACGCCCGATGGCTTTCCAGCGCGCCGGCCAGATCGGAAGTGATGAAGCGCAGCAATCCGATGCGGTTGAGGACGTACCCCTCGGCGCGCCGGTCGGCGGTTTCCCTGGCGAGCGCCAGCGCACGAGACAGCCTTTCCGTGGCGCCGCCGGTGTCGCCGCTGAGGATGGCGAGCTGAGCGAGGTTCTGCTGAGCGGTCAGTTCGCTGCCGCGATCGCCGTCGCGGATGGCGCTGTCCAGCACCGCGGCGCTGGCCCGTCGCCAGCCGTCCAGGTGGCCAGATGCCCGCAGCTGCCGCTGGACCGCGGCCAGCAGCGCGGCGCATTCCGCGCTGTCCGCATCCGGTGCACTGGCGGTCTGGACGATCTGCGCGACGATATTGCGGCACTCGGTTTCCAGCCAGGATGCCGTGGGCGGACGGTCGGCGAGCCGGCGGTACTCGGACAGCAGCCGCCGCCGCGCGGCGTCCAGGTCCGCTGGGTCCTCGGCGTCCGTCGCGGTCTCGATGGCGAAGACCCGGACCAGGTCATGGTACGCGTAACGTCCGGGCCGGGGCGTGTTCAGCAGGTTGAGGTCCACAAGGGATTCGGCGAGCGAGGTTGCCTCCGGCAGCGGGCAGCCGAGCAGCGCCGCGGCGGCGAAGTCCGGTATGTCGTGGAGACACGCGATGGCGAGCAGCCGGAAAGCTCGCGCCTGGGCAGGTTCCAGCAGCCGGTAGCTCATGTCGAAAGCACCGCGGACGGCCAGATCACCGACGGCCAGCTCGTCTAGGAGCCGCTCCCGGTCGGCCAGCCGGGCGGTCAGGTCGTGGATCATCCAGGCCGGTCGCGCCGCCAGCCGCGCGCCCGCGATGCGCAGCGCGAGCGGCAGGTACCCGCAGGCCCGGGCGAGCGCGGCCAGCTGTGCGCTGTCCGTGGCATCGGTCCGGCCCGCGGACACGGCGGCCAGGAACGCCGTCGCCTCGGCCGCGGGCATGACGTCCGCGGCGACGGCGGTGCTTCCGGCCAGCTCGGTAAGCCGCCGGCGGCCGGTGACGATCACGCCGCATGTCGCCGACGCGGGGAGCAGCGGTTGTACCTGGACGGCACTCGCGGCGTTGTCCAGCACAATCAGGATTCGCCGGGTGGAGGTGAGGCTGCGAAACAACGCGGCCCGGTTGTCCTGGCCGGCTGGAACGGCCGCATCGGAGACACCGAGCGCGTGAAGGAAATCGCCGAGTACCTCGCTCGCCGCGGCGGGCACGGGACCGGCGCCCCGCAGGTCCGCGAACAGCTGACCGTCGGAGAAACGCCCGGTGAGCCCGTGCGCGACGTGGACTGCCAAGGCGGTCTTCCCGACGCCGCCGAGTCCGGAAACGGTGGCGATCACCGGCGCGCCAGGACCCGGAGCAGGCCGGCCGGAGAACAGATCGCAGAGATACTTCGTTTCCGTGTCGCGTCCGGTGAAATCGGCGAGGTCTGGCGGCAGCTGGGCAGGCACGCTGACAGGCCGCTGCGCGGCCGCTGACGACACGGCCGGCGAGGAAACGGCGTGCGCCGATACGGCGGCTTCCGGAGCAGACGCCCCGGCGAGCGCCGGATCGGCGGCCAGGATGCGCTCGTGCAGCTGCCGCAGGGCCGCGCCGGGCTCGACGGCCAGCTCGTCATGCAAACTGCGCCGCAGGGCGCGGAACTCGTCCAGTGCCTCGGCCTGCCTGCCGCAACGGTACAAGGCAAGCATCAGCTGCCCGCGGAAGTGCTCGTGCAACGGCTGTTCCCCGGTCAGCGCCTGGAGTTCCGGGACCAGATCCTCATGGCGACCGAGTTCCAGTTCGGCGTCGATGCGCCAGCGCAGGACCTGGAGCCGGGATTCGGCCAGCCCATGCGCCGTTTCGGCCTGCAGCGGCTGCGACGGGATGTCCAGCAGCGGCTCACCGCGCCACACCGCCAGGGCCAGCCTCAGGTCCGCCGCGGCCTGTTCCCACCTGGCGCGCAATGCGGCCTGACGGCCGCTCTCCGCCAGCCGACGGAACTCGTGAATGTCCAGCTCGTCGGTGCCGACCTGGATGACGTATCCCGGCGGCCGGGTCACGATCCGTGCGGAGACTGCCTGGCCGAGTGTCTGGCGCAGCCGCAGGACGTGATTCGCCAAGGCAGACGCGCTCCCGTCGGAGCCGGTTCCGTCCCACAGGTAACGCCGGAGGGCATCAGCAGAAACCACTTGGCCCGCATGCAGCAGCAGCGCGGCCAGCACGATCCGCTGTTTCGCGCCGCGGACCGGGATCTCCGTGGTGTCCCGGACGAGCAGCGGCCCGAGCAGCCCGAAATCCACCCCGTGCCTCCCGTACGACCGTACGACAGTACGACCGGCCGGCCGGCGGGCCGCCGACGTGATCCGGACGTGATCAACACGGTATCCGACAATCCATGCTCAAGCGGTGCTGACCGGCAGCGAGCGCAGCACGTCACGGGCCCGCGCCTCGGGCAGCGTGGCGCCCTTTGCCTGGAGGCGAGCCAGGGCGTGTGCCGCGGCCGGCGCCGCCTGGTCCGCGCGTCCCGCCGCGGCCAGCACGAGGGATACGTCCAGCAGCACCTCCGCGGCCAGGTACGGGTCATCGGTGTCGAGCGCGCCGGGCCAGGCGCGCCGGGCCAGGCGCACCGCGCGGTCGTGACGGCCTTCGGCGGAGGCGAGCCTGGCCCGCAGCACCGTGACGGTGAGCCGGACCCTGGGTGCCATCGGCGCACGCTCGGCCTGAAGTGCGGCGAGCTCCGCCCCGGCCGGCCGGTGCTGGTCGAGCATGGCCCTGGCCGCGGCGGCCTCAAGGCTCTGCGCGTCACGCACCTGCCCGGCTGCCCGCAGCATGGCGGCCCCGCGCCGGTAGCTGCGTTCGGCGGCGGCGTGCGCCCCGGCCATCGATTCAACCAGGCCGGATGTCTCCATGATCGCGGCCGCGGCCAGGCTGAGGCGAAGGTCATCGGCATGGCGCGCCGCCACGGCCAGGTCCGCTCGCGCGTCTGTCACGTTGCCGGTGAGCGCGTTCAGGTATGCCCGGGTGACCAGGATCGGGACGAGCAGAGCCCGGTCGGCGGCCAGCCGGCCGGCCAGGCTCGCGCACAGCTCCAGACCGGTGCTGACCGGCGTCGGCGTCGACCTGGTCACCTCGCACAGCGCACACAGCAGGCGTTCCTCTTCATAGCGGTCCGCCATCGAGCGTGCCCGTTTCAGTGCCAGCCGCAGCGATTTCTCCGCCGCCGTCTCTCGCTCCGCCTGCAGGTGCAAGTACGCGGCAAGCTGGTGGTACCGGCACCAGGCAAGGTCGTCCTCTAGGTGGTGGCTCAGCCCCGCCTCGATACCCTTGGCCCGCGCCGCTATCGCCGCGGGCGTCGCGCGTTCGAGCCTGAGCTGGACTATGCACTGCTGGATGTCGCAGGTCCGCTTGGCCGTTGCCTCGCCGGGCAGCGCCGCCAGCGCTGATCTGAGGGCCGTCAGGCAGCGCGGTTGGTCCCACAGCCCGACGCCCGCGTCGCAGATGCGCAACGCGAGCGACAGGTGCCTGGGATCACCGGACGGCAGCAGGTCGCGCCCGCGCTCCAGCAGGCCTGTCGCGGTCGGCAAGTCTTTGCGGGTCAGTGCGTCCAGGCCCGCGCCGATCAGGGAGTCCGCCGTCAGCGGTGCCAGCGTCTCCAGGTCCGGGCCGGGGCTGAGCAGCACCCGCCGCAGCAGGGTGGCCGCCTCGACGTGAGAGGCGAGCGCCAGCCTCTCCTGTTGGTCGCTGCTCGCCCGCGAACTGATGTCGCTGGCCTGGCGCCGGGCAAACCACTGGGCCAGGAACATATGCCTCCCAAATCGATGCGCCTTGGGCATGGACTCTTGCCCACGGCTCCACTGCACCGCGACGCCTGGCCCGGCACATCGGGATGAACTACGCATTTTGTCCCAGCTACGGACAGTGACGGCCCTCGCGGCCAGGTGCAGGCGCCACGACCAGGCAAGGCGCGCGAACAAATGCCGGGAAACCTGGGTAGTTTCTACCCATGACCTATGACCGCGGCTTCTGCGATGCTGCGGGACGTGGAACTTGCGGCCGAGCCGGCCGAGGTCGTCGCAAGCCGGCTCGATCCTGACTGGTGGCGGCCCGCCGTGGCCAGCGGCGAGCGCGCTGGCCGGTCCAGGCCGGCCTGGACCCGCATAACCGAGCGAGCCGTCGCCGCCGCGGTACCGCCGGCCGACGTGCCGACGGGCTCCTGGCCGGAGGCGTTCGCAGTCCCCTTCGGGTCCTTCACCGCGCTGACCCGCGATCTCTTGGAATCGGGCATCCGCCAGCGGGTGCCCGGCGAGCTGGCAATGGCGGAACCGGTCGCGGGCACGCTCACCGCCAGCCTCGGGAGCCGGCTGGCCCGGCTGGCCGTGCGGACGCTGATGCGCGAGCTCGAGCAGGCTCGCGCCCGCGGACGCCTCGCAGGTGCGAGCGGGCGGGAACGGTTCGCCAGCTTTATCAGGCAGCAGTCCGCTCCGGCGGCGCTCGCCGCGCTGTTCCGCGAGTACCCGGTGCTTGCCAGGCTGCTTGGTACGGCAAGCCAGCTCACCGCCGAGGCTGGCCTGGAACTGATGGACCGGTTTGCCACGGACCGCGCGGCGATCGTCGCCGGATTGCTGGGCGGGCACGACCCGGGACCTGTGGTAGCGGTCACCCCCGGCCTCGGCGACCCTCATCGCCAAGGACGTTCGGTCGCCTCGGTCATGTTCGCCGACGGCCGCACGGTGATCTACAAACCGCGGGACCTGGCCGCGCACCGGCTGCTGGGTGACGTCACCGGCTGGCTGAACCAGCGCATACCCGGCTGCGAACTGCGCGTGCCCCGCGTCCTGGTAAGGCCAGGGTACGGCTGGACGGAGTTCGTCGATCACCGGCCGCTGCGGTCAGGCGACGCGACGGCGTTCTACCAGCGGACCGGTGCACTGCTCGCCGCGCTGTATGTGCTGCGTGCCACCGACATCCACTGCGAGAACCTCATCGCCCGCGGCGACCAGCCCGTCCTCATCGACGCGGAGGCCCTCTTCCATCCGGTGCTGCCGGCACGGGGTGCCGTCGCGCCGGACCCGGCGGCCAGCGCCCTGGCCGCCTCGGTGCACCGCGTCGCGCTGCTGCCGTACCTGGATGTCAGCGGACACGGCCTGCTCGACCGGTCCGGGATGGGGGGTGACCGGGGCCAGGTGCGTGCCGGGCTGACGCTGGAGTGGGAACCGCCCGCGACCGACCAGGCGGAGCTTGTCTGGCAAGACACCTTTTTCGCCGGGTCGGCCAACCGCCCGCTGGCGGACGGGGACGCGGCCGAACCAGCCGATTACGAGACAGCCGTGCTGGACGGCTTCCGGCTCGGTTACACCGCCATCGCCGGCGCCAGCGAGTCGTTCGCGACGCTCATCGATTCGGCCGCCGACGTCGAGACACGCGTGATCATCCGCCCGAGCGGAGACTACGCACGGCTGATCGACGAATCCACCGAGCCGGATCTGCTGCGTGACGCGCGCGACCGGGACAAGGCCCTTGATCCGCAACCGGCGACGCCGGCCGGCCACCCGCTGTGGCGTGAGCTTGCCCGCCATGAGCTCGCCGACCTGCGCGAAGGCGACATCCCGCTACTGACCACCCGCCCGGGGACCAGGGACATCTGGACCTCGGCCGGGCAACGGCTGCCTGGGCTGCTCGGCCAGACCGGGCTGAGCGGTGCGCTGGACGTCATCGGGGCCATGGGTGAGGTCGACTTGCGCGACCAGGAGTGGATGATCTCAGCGAGCCTGGCCACCCGGCGCCCGCCCGCCGGGCACGCCAGTTACCTGCCCATGCCCGGCCCGCTGACCGCGATCGCCGCCGAACCTGTCCGGATGCTCGCCGCCGCGTGCGGTATGGCCGACCAGATCGTGGCGCGCTGCATGGCCGATCCGGCTTGTGCCGAGGGGGACCGTGTCAACTGGATCTGCCTGCAGCTCGTGGACGGCATCCGGTGGATGGTGCTGCCGATGGGCGCCAGCCTGACCGACGGCTATCTGGGTGTCGCTCTGTTCCTCGCCCAGCTCAGCGCGCTGACGGGCCTGACGCGCTACGCCGAGCTGGCACGGCGCGCGGTGCGTCCGGTAGCGCGGCTGCTCGGCGCGCTCACCGGGAGCCCCGAGCTGCTCGCCGCGGTCGGCTGCGGAGCCGGCGGCCTCGGCGGCATCAGCTACGGGCTGGCCCGGACGGCCGTGCTGCTCGACGACGCCGAGCTGCGTGAATGGGCCGAACTCGCCGTCGGCGTGACGGCTCAGGCCGCCGCCGTGACCGCCTCGCCATGGTGGCTGACCGGGAGCGGCGGGTGCCTGGCCGCGATGTGCGCGGTGCGGGCCGAACTCGAGTCGCCCGCCGCTGAAGCCCTGGCTGGTGAATGCGCGAGCCGGCTCACCGCGCTCGCCGAATCCACCGGTGGCACCTGCGTCACCGCCGGCGAGCCAGTTCCCTGCGGATTCGCCGCCGGACCAGCGGGAGTCGGATGGGCGCTCACCAGGTTCGCGGGCTCCACGCCCGGCTCGCGCTGCTTCCAGGCCGGTCAGCAGGCGGTGCGGAGCGCCGCGGAACAGGTCGCCGCCGGTTCCGGGTGGTGCACCGGAGCGGCGGGCATGCTCATCGCGCGTTCCTGTCTCGGCGATTTCAGCGCGGCCGGACTGCGGGCCGCGGTCCGGGGCCTGGCCAGCGCGCCCGTCCTGCGCGACCTCAGCCTCTGCCACGGGGAGCTTGGCGTCACCGACGCGCTGGCCGCCGTGGATGCGGCCATCGGCCCCGAGCGGGCGACCGGCGGCGTGCCGGGTCAGGCCGGCTTCCGACGCCGGGCCGGCCTCATCCTCGACGCCGCCAGCCGCCGCACCCGGTACTGCGGGACACCCGGCGCCGTGGAAACGCCGGGCCTGCTCAGCGGCCTGGCCGGGATCGGCTACGGGCTGCTCAGGCTCGGCTTTCCCGCCCAGGTCCCCTCGGTCCTGCTACTGGAACCAGCAATGTCTAGTCACCCGTCCGCCGGGTCTCCCCGGGTCCTAAGGAGCTGCGATGCATGACGAAACTGACCACTCCGAGCACCAATCCGATGCACGCCGCAGGTCCGGCGGTGAACGGGGAGTTCACGCCGTGACGTTCGGTCTGGGTGTGGCGGCGCTGGCCGGGCTGGTGGGCACCGCGGGCGCGGCCGCCGCTGCCAGCGCGGCGGCCACCGACACCGGGCACGCCGCCGTGGTTGCCGCGCCGCTCAGCGAGATCGGCGGCCCGCACATCACGTGCTCTGGCGCCAATTAATCGCCGGGCCGATCGTGTCGATGGCACCACCGGGATAGCTGGTGGGGCTCGATGGCGCCATCGACACGGCGCCCGTCGCCGACCGCCGCTACCTGCGGTCGGACGGGCTCCCGTGGACCGTCCGGCGAAATCTAGCTATTTTGGGCGAATGTGGACTCGCGCTCCGGTCATGGTCGGCAGGGAGCATGAGTTCGCGACGGTGGAAAGGTCGCTAGACGCGGCCCGGGCAGGCCGAGGCGGCGCGATCTTCGTCACCGGGGTGAGCGGGGTCGGCAAGACGCGGCTGGTGGCGGCCGCGGCCGATCACGGGTACGCGGCAGGCATGACGATACTGCGCGGCCGCGGCAGCTCGGTCGGACCGATCGTCCCTTTCTGGTCGCTGACCCAGGCCATGATGTCGCTGCTGCGCGCCGACCTGACGATCAACCTCGATGAGCTCGGCCCGTACCGTCCCATCCTCGCCCGGCTGCTGCCCGACCTGGGGCCGTCGGCCCCGGGAGAGGCCGGGGCGTCGCTGGCGGTGCTGGCCGAGGCCGTGCTGCGCCTGCTCAGGCTGGCCGGCCGCGGTCGCGGCTGCCTGCTGATCCTGGACGACCTGCAGGACACGGACGCCGAGACGCTAGCGGTCGCCGAGTATCTCGCGGACAACCTCGAACAACTGCCCGCGCTGCTGCTCGGCACGGTCCGCACCGATCCGTCCGCCGCGCTCGACCTGGCCACGTCCGCGGCCCGGCGCGGCTGCGCCGCCCTGGTCGAACTGCACCAGCTCGGGCAGCCCGAGGTCGCGCGCCTGGCCGCCGCGTGCTTGGGCGCCGACAGCGCCGAGGTCCCCGTCCAGGTGGCCGAATACCTGTGGGTCGGCAGCGCGGGGCTGCCGCTGCTCGTCGAGGAACTGCTCAGCGGGATGCTCCGTGACGGCTTGCTCGCCCGCGGCGACCAAGGCTGGCAGGTGACCGGAGAGCTGCGGACGACGGTCCCGGTCACGCTAGCGCGGGCCATGGCCGACCGGCTCGAGCGTATCGGCGCGCAGGGACGTGAGTTGCTGTCGATTGCCGCCGTGCTCGGCCGGCGCTTCACCCTCACCGTCCTGCACGCGGCGACCGGCCTGAGCGACCGCACCACGCTCAGTCACCTGCACACCGAGGTCACCGCGCAGATCGTCGCGCCAGATGAGCAAACGCCTGGCTGGTATACGTTCCAGCACCCGCTTATCGTCGATGCGCTACTGTCCCTGCTCACCGATGAGCAACGGTCTGAGTACGCGGCGCGGGCGGCGGACGCGGTGACAGCCGTCTTCCCCGGGCTGCCGGGCGAATGGTGCCAGTCCTGTGCGGCGCTGCGCCTGCAGGCGGGCGACTCTGCCTCGGCGGGACGGCTGTTCGCCGAGGCCGGGCACCGGGCCCTGCTCCAGGGCGCGGCGAGCTCAGCCGTCACCCTGCTGGACAAGGCGCTTGAGCTGCTCGCGCCAGACGGCGACGCGCAGGTGCAGGCCGACGCCTTCAGCGACCTTTTGCACGCGCTGGCCGAAGCGGGGCAGGTTGAGCGCGCGGTCAGCTCGGCGGGCACGCTTCAGCAGATCGCGGGCTTGCTGAACAACCGCGCCGGGGCACGCCTGCACACCCAGCTCGCGTGGGCGGCCGTGGTTGCCGGCCGGTCCGCAGACGGCATGGCCCAGATCGGCATCGCCAGGAAGCTGCTCGGGCCGGGCGCGGCCGACCGCGACACGATTCCGATCGATGTCGTCGAGGCGCACCTCATCCTCGACATCCCGGGCACTGGCCCGGTACAGACCGCCGAGTCCCTTGCCCGTCGCGCGGCGGATCGGGCCGAGGCCATGAATCTCCCCGCGGTCGCGTGCCAGGCCTGGCAGTTGCTGGGTGCGGTCTGCCGGTCTCGCGATCCCGACGAGGCGACCGCTTGCCTGGAGCGGGCCTGGCAGATCGCGGTGCGGCATCACCTCAGGATCGAGGAAATCCACGCGCTGATCAGGCTGGGCAACGACGACGCGCTGCGCGATGGCGGCATGGACCGGCTGGAGCAGGCGAGCCGGGAGGCGTCGCAAGCCGGTGCCGTGACGGCAGGCTACCTGGCAGACGGGAGCCTCGCCCTGCAGGCCGTGCTGCGCGGCGAGTTCGCCGTCGCGGACACCCTCCTGGACGAGGTGCTCGAAGCCACCACGAGGCTGAGGCTGGTGGAGATCACCCAGTACGCGCTGACGGTGCGCGCGGTACTCGAGGCGCACCGGGGCATGCGGCGCGAGATGGACGCCGCACTCGCGGACCTGCGTGAGTGGGGCGGCGACGTCGCGCAGAACGTCCCGCGCGTCTACGGCCTGGCCCGGGCCTGGTGCGCGCTGCTGGAGGAAAACCGCCCCAGGGCGACGCGGGAACTGTCCATCGCGCTCGCCGCGGAGGAGAAGAGCCCGTCGATCTTCCAGCTCACCGGGCGTTACGGCCTGAACCTGCTGCTGGGGGTGCTGGACGGCACCGTGGACCGGGCCGGGTACCAGTCGGTCATCGCCGCCCCGGCCGGCAGCCTGCGGTGGGACCGGCAGTTCGCGCTGTTCGCCGGCGCCGTGCTCAGCGGCCGCGAAGGCCGGCCGGCGGCGGCGGCCGATGCCGTGGCCGAGGCGATGCGGGCCGGCGCGCCCTACCCGCTCGGCCGTCATCTGGGCCTGCGGCTGGTGAGCGAAGCCGCGCTGGCCGATGGCTGGGGAACACCTGTCAGCTGGCTGCAGGGGGCGGAGGAGTACTTCCACGCATCCGGTATCGCGGCGGTCGCCAGCGCCTGCCGTGCGCTGCTGCGCAGGGCCGGCGCTCCGGCGATCCAGCACCGTCGCGGCCGGCAGGACATCCCGCCGCCGCTGCGGTCGTACGGCATCACCGTCCGTGAGCACGAGATCCTGTTGCTGCTCGCGCAGCGGCTGAGCAACCGCGAGATCGCCGCCCGCCTGCACCTGTCGCCGCGCACCGTGGAGAAGCACGTCGCCAGCTTGATCACTAAAACCGGCCAGCCGGACCGGATCGCCGTGGGTGAGCTCGCATTAAGAACGCTTACTGATCGCGCGGGAGAAACCACCGTACGTTCGGAAATCAAAGACCTCAGCACCGAACGGACGGCGGTTCCTCACCCAAGGCCCGCTATGCGCGTTGAAAGGCTGTTGCGCACGCGTATCGGGTCGCCGCCTCCTCCTTAAGGAGGAGGTTGCGCACGGCGGAGCGCCCCGTTTCCTCCGTTCGGCCGAGGCCGCCGGGATCGGACCGCCCGTAGCGTCGCGGATATGGATGAAAGGGCGGTGTTGTTCGTGCCGCCGTCCGCGCCGCCTGACGCGCCGGGCGTGGAGTTCGCGGGCATGATGGTGACTGTGCGGTCGTGGAGACTTGGCCGGTTTGCCGTGGACGCGGCCATCGCCGTGGCCGCGGCGCTCATCGCGGCGGACGGGTCGTGGGACAAGGTGGCCTCGTGGCTGCCCCACGCCGTCATCGTGCCGCTGGCGCTCGGGCAGGGACTCCTGCTGCTAGCCCGGCGGCGGGCGCCGATGGCGGTGCTCGCCGCGGCGACGCTGTTCGGCGCGTTCATGCTCGCCGTTGGCTATCCGGCCCTCGCGGCGAACTTCGCTACGTGGTGCGCAGCGTATGCCCTCGGCATGCACGGGCGGCGGGCCGGGAAGGCCGAACTCACCGGGACGCGGCGGGACGCGGCGGCCGTGCTGCTCGCCGCGGTCGCGGTAGCCGTGGCCGCCTCGGCGCCGGGCGCGCGCAACCACGCCGGACCCTGGGGCTCGTTCACCCTCGGGGCGCTGGTCGCCGCCTGCTGGGTGCTGGGGTATGCGCTCCGCACGCGCCGCGACTTCGTGGCGGAGCTGCGCGATCGCGCGGCGCGGCTCGAGGCGCAGGAGGGCGAGCGCGCCGCGCGGGCGGTGATGGACGAACGGCTGCGGATCGCCCGCGAGCTGCACGATGTCATCGGGCACTCGATCAGCCTGATCGCGATCCAGTCCGAGGCCGCGGCCCGCTCTGTCCGGTCGAACCCGGATGCGGTCCCAGCGTTCATGAGCGTGATCTCGGCCGCGAGCCGGCAGGCGCTCGCGGAGATGCGCGGCGTGCTCGCGGTCCTGCGCCCGGACGCCACAATCGTGCCAACCGCGGGGGAACTGAGCCCGCAGCCGGGGCTCGAGCAGGTGGCCGAGTTCGTCGCCGGTCTGCGCGCGGGCGGCCTGGAGACGCGGCTCGAGGTGGAGCCGTTGCACCTGCCGCCCGGAATAGCACTGGCGGTTTACCGTATCGTGCAGGAGTCGCTGACCAACGTCCTCAAGCACGCCGGGGCCGGCGCGCA
>Ga0070714_100000434_pt1 | contig 30291 bp, 26 predicted proteins | sample LARL83metaG_FD_65450 | JGI IMG/M metagenome (GOLD analysis project Ga0070714, IMG submission 65450) | Corn, switchgrass and miscanthus rhizosphere microbial communities from Kellogg Biological Station, Michigan, USA - LAR L8-3 metaG | ecosystem: Host-associated > Plants > Roots > Rhizosphere ... | reverse complement strand
GCGCACGCAGGGCGGCCGCGAGCCGGTCCACGTCGAAGCGATCCCTGAAGCGTTGCCCGATCTCGCCGACCAACGGCGCCCAGATCGCGTTCGCCCGCAGCGTCGCCGCCGTCGGCCGCACGACGTGGTCGCGGCGCTCGGGTGCCGTCCGGTCGACCGTGACGTAGCCCCAGCGTTCCAGGCCGCCCAGGTTCGTCATCGCCATCAGGTCCGCGACCTCGTGCATCGGCGCGCCCGCTTCGTCCAGATGCGACAGGCAGTTGGCCCACATCGCCATCGACACCAGCCACGGGCCTCGCATCGGTGTCCCGGCCGCCCGGCTCAGTGACGTGCGGTGCGGCATCCGGTGCTCGAACTCGTTGTCGAACTCGATCGTGAAGGCGACCAGGACCTGCGACAACAGGGTGGCCAGCGGCTGCTCGTCCGGCATGCGTCGCACGCTAGCGGGCCGCACCGACGTCGGCTGGGTCACGATCGCTGGCACTGTAAATTTCTAAACGGTACGTTCACTAAATATGACGACCCTGTCCGAGGCACGCGCGCCCGTCCGGAACCTCCGGTTGGTCACCGGCGTGATGGCCGTCGCATGTGGACTCGCGGTGGCCAACCTGTACTACGCGCAACCACTTCTCGCCCTCATCGCCGGCTCGTTCCGGATCAGCGACGGCACCGCGGCGGCCGTCGTGACCGCCAACCAGATCGGTTACGCGATCGGCCTCGTCGTCCTCCTTCCTCTCGGTGACCTGGTGGACAACCGGAAACTCGCGCCGCGCACGCTGCTGGGCACCGCGGTCGCGCTCGTCGTCGCGGCCGTGTCGCCCAGCGCCGGCGTGTTCCTGGCGATGTCGGTGCTGATCGGCGTGACGTCCGTCGTGGCGCAGATCCTGATCCCGCTCGCCGCGCACCTCGCCCCGGCCGAGCAACGCGGCCGCGTGGTGGGTCAGGTGATGAGCGGCCTGCTGCTGGGCATTCTGTTGGCCCGCACGGTCGCCAGCCTGGCCGCCGCGTTGTGGGGTTGGCGCAGCATCTACCTCATCTCCGCCGTGCTGATGGTGGCCCTGTCGGTGTGCCTGGTCCGCGTCTTGCCCTACCGCGAACCCGACCACACCGCCAGTTACCGCGCGCTGATGGCGTCGGTCGTACGACTGGCCCGGCACGAGCCGGTGCTGCGGCAGCGGGCGCTCGGCCAGGCGCTGATGTTCGCCACGTTCAGCGCCTTCTGGACCGCGATCACCTATGAACTCGTCCGCGACCACCATCTGAGCCAGACCGCGATCGGCGTCTTCGCGCTGGTCGGCGCGGCCGGCGCGGCCACGGCACCGCTCGCGGGCCATCTCGGCGACCGCGGCCTCGGCCGTTCCGCCCGTGCCGCCATGATCGCGGTCGGCCTGGTCGCGATGGTGTTGGCGGGCGCGGGTGCCGCGAGCGTGGTGCTGTTGGCGGTCGCCGCCGTGCTGCTGGACGTGGCCGTGCAGAGCCATCAGGTGCTGTCGCAGCGCGACATCTACGCGTTGCGCGGCGATGCGCGGGCGCGCGTCAACACGGTCTACATGACCGTGGTGTTCGTGGGCGGCGCGCTCGCGTCGGCCACGGCCGGCTGGCTGGACGATGCGTACGGCTGGTTCGGCGTCACGCTGTTCGCGGCCGCGTTGCAGGTCGTGGCCGGTGTGCTCTGGCTGATGTCACGTTTCGGGCGGCCGTGAGGTGGATGTGAAGACTGTCGTCTATCTTCGGCGATCGTGACTACACCTTCCGATCCCAATGATCCGAACCAGGGCTACCAGTCCGGTCAGTCCGGCCTGCCCCAGTTCCCGGCCGCCCCACCGCCCAGCGAGTACGGCCAGCAGCCCGAGACCTACACGCCGCCGAAGGAGATCGTCGCGTCCTTCTGGTGCTACATCGGCGGTGCCGTCGTCGTCCTGCTCGGTGGCCTGTTGGCCATCGGGCAGAAGCAGGCCATCCTGGACGCCCTGCGCAGCTCGAACACCACCAATGCGACCGAGGCGCAGCTCGAGGCGGCGGCCAACCTCGTGGTGATCATCGCGATCGTGATCTCGGTGGTCCTCACCGGCCTGTACGTGTTGTTCGCGTACAAGCTGCGGGCCGGCCGCAACTGGGCGCGGGTCGTGCTCACCGTTCTCGCGGTGCTGACCCTGATCAACCTGGTGAGCACGCGGGGCGGCTCGGCCATCGGGTACATCGGCGAACTCGCCGTCGTCGTCGGCTGTGTGCTGTCGTACCTGCCGAACTCGAGCGGGTACTTCGCGGCGATGAAGTCGGCGCGATTCCGCGGATAACGGATCGTACCGGCCGGTAGCATCGGTTTCGTGACGGGAACTGGGTTCTTCACGTCGGTCGACGACGTGCGCGACCGGCTCGCGAAGACCGGGTACCTGGCGTCGGACGCCGTGGCCACGACGGTCTGGGTGGCCGACCAACTGGGCAAGCCGCTGCTGGTGGAGGGCCCGGCCGGGGTCGGCAAGACCGAGTTGTCCCGCGCCGTGGCGCAGGCGTGCGGTGCCCGGCTGGTGCGGTTGCAGTGCTACGAGGGCGTCGACGAGGCGCGGGCACTCTACGAGTGGAACCACGCGAAGCAACTGTTGCGCATCACCGCCGGCCGTGACGAGACCTGGGAACAGGCCAAGACGGACATCTTCGGCGAGGAGTTCCTGCTCACCCGGCCGCTGCTGACCGCGATCCGCAACCCCGACCCCACGGTCCTGCTGATCGACGAGACCGACAAGGCCGACATGGAGTTCGAGGGCCTCCTGCTGGAGGTGCTCGGCGACTACCAGGTCACCGTGCCGGAGCTCGGCACGATCACCGCGACCCGGCGCCCGTTCGTGGTGCTGACGTCGAACGCGACCCGGGAACTGTCCGAGGCGTTGCGCCGCCGCTGCCTGTTCCTGCACATCGACTTCCCCACGCCCGAGCTGGAAACGCGGATCGTGCGGCTGCAGGTGCCGGGGACCGACGACCGGCTGGCCGCGTCGCTCGTCCAGGTGATCAACAGCCTGCGCGCGATGGAGCTGCGCAAGGCACCGTCGGTCGCCGAGACCATCGACTGGGCGCGCACGCTGCTCGCGCTCGGCGCGGACACGCTGACCGAGGATGTCGTGCGCACCAGCCTCGGCGTGATCCTCAAACACCAGGACGACATCACACGGGCGCTCGAGAAGCTGCAGGTGCCGTGACCGGCGTGCCGGAGCGGCTGGTCGAGTTCGTCGGGGCGCTGCGGCATCGCGGCGTCCCGGCCGGCCCGAGCGAGACCGTGGACGCGGCCGCCGTCTTGGATGTCCTGGGCATGGCCGACCGGGACCAGCTCCGGGCCGGCCTCGCCGCCGCGCTGGTCCGCCGGGGTGGGCAGCGGGCCGTCTTCGACGCCGTGTTCGACCTGTACTTCCCGCTCGGCGTCGGCACACCCACCTCGGTCGACGACGATCCAGACGACCTGACCGACAATCTCGTCTCGGCCCTGGCCGCCGACGACCTCGCGGCCCAGCGGCAACTCGCCGCACAGGCCGTCGACCAACTCGGCCGCTACGGCACCGGCGACGGTCCGGGAGGCGGCTTCTCGGCGTTCCAGACGCTCGACCGGTTGCAGCCGCAGACGCTGCTCACCCGGATCCTGGCCGCGATCAGCGCTGCCAACTCCGCCGGTGACGACTTTACGGATCGCGTACTCCGCGACGACGTGCGCCGCCGCATCGAACGGTTCCGTGGCCTGGTCCGGACCGAGGCGCTGCGCCGGGCGGCCGAACTGCGCGGCCGCGACCGGATCACGCGGCACGCCATCGCACCGGCCGCCGACCGCGTGGACTTCCTCACCGCCAGCCGTGCCCAGCTCGCCGAGCTGCGCCGCGCGATCCACCCGCTGTCCCGCAAGCTGGCGACCCGGCTGGCCGCCCGTCGCCGCCGGGCACGGCGTGGCCAGATCGACATCCGCCGCACGCTGCGCCGCTCGCTGTCCACCGGCGGCGTCCCGATGCGTCCGGCGTACCGGCGGCCGCGGCCGGGACGGCCGGAGATCGTGCTGATCTGCGACGTCTCCGGCTCGGTGGCCGGGTTCGCGAACTTCACGATGCTGCTGGTCCAGGCGTTGCGCGACCAGTTCAGCAAGGTGCGGGTGTTCGCGTTCGTCGAGACCATGGACGAAATCACCCACCTCGTCACGACCGGTGCCGCCGACCCGGCGCACCTGGGGACGCGCATCCTGCGCGAGGCCAGGGTCACCGCGTTCGACGGCCACAGCGACTACGGCCGTGCACTGCGCGACTTCGCCGCGAAATACCCGGACGCCGTCGGCCCGCGCACGTCCGTGCTCATCCTCGGCGACGCCCGCACGAACGGCGGCGACCCGAACCTCGCTACGCTACGTACGATCGTCGCCCCGGCCCGGCACGCGTACTGGCTGAACCCGGAACGGACCGCGCTGTGGTCGACCGGCGATTCGGTCGCGCATTCCTACGGCGATGTGGTCGAAATGCACGAATGTCGCAACGTGCATCAGCTCGGTGCGCTTGTGACCCGGCTGTTGCCGGCCTGATCGATACCGAAATTCTTATTGATTACTCAGGGAACTATTCGCCTTTTCGACACACTGCCACGAGTTGGTACCCCCATTTCCGGATCACTCCGTGACCAGGCAGACTCCCCGCATGGTCATCAGCTCCCCGGTGGGGCCCGCCATCCATGGCGCCCTGGTTCGGCGGCGGTTGGGTGCCGTTTCGCACCATATTCTCGCGGCGATCGCGCACCGGGTGGTCAGCCCGGCGCTGCGGGCCAGCTTCATCTCGCCGTACCAGCTGCCCGAATACGCGGCGCTGGCCGTGGTGGGTGTCGTCGTCGCGATCGTCGGCGTGTTCGCCGGCCGCTGGTGGGCCAACCCGAACCGGACGCTGGTGTTCTCGAGCGGGCCCTGGTATCGCCGTCCGTGGGTGCTGGTGGCCGCCGCACTGCTCAGCATGTCCGCGACCACGGCGTGGGTCGTCCATTCGATCGTGGTCAGTCCGCGGGCGTTCGTCGACCTCAACGTCTACCGGCTCGGCGTGCAGGCGTGGTGGCAGCACAGCGACATCTACGGGGTGCTGCCGCCGACCTGGATCGGCATGCCACTGCCGTTCACGTATCCGCCGTTCGCGCTGTTGATCCTCGGGCCGCTCGCGCTCCCGCCCTTCCAGTGGTCGATCGGCATCATCACCGTCCTGTCGATCGCCTGCCTGACGCTCGTGATCTACCTGACCATCCGCAAGACGTGGGCGGCCGGCGGGATCCGTGGCGCGATCGTGGGCACGGCCGTGCTGCTGCCGCTGTCCCTGCTCACCGAACCGGTCGAGGACACCATCTGGTTCGGCCAGGTGAACCTGTTGCTGATGGCGCTCGTCGCGCTGGACTGCCTGGTGGCGTCGCCGCGCTGGCCGCGTGGCGTGCTGATCGGCATCGCGGCCGCGATCAAGCTGACGCCGGCCGTGTTCCTGCTGTTCTTCTTGCTACGCAAGGACTATCGCGCACTCGTCTGGATGGCCGTCAGCGGCGTGGCCGCCACGGCGGTGGGCTTCCTGGCCGACTGGTCGGCCTCGTTCACGTTCTGGTTCGGCTCGTCCGGCGGCGCGCACGCGGTCGGCGACTCGTCCGACCTGCTCAACCAGTCGCTGGCCGGTGCGATCGACCGGCTCGGCCTGTCCGGCCACGCCGCCACCACGCTGTGGCTGTCGATGGTCGCGGTCCTGCTGGTGTTCGTGATCGCCGCGATCCGCCGGGCGTTACGCGGCGGTTCCGTCGTGCTCGCCATGGTCATCACGGCCACGTTCGGGCTGATCGCGTCGCCGATCTCGTGGGGTCACCACTGGGTCTACGTGGTGCCTGCCGTCGTGGTGCTCGTGGCCGGCGGGATCGCCGAGCGCCGGCGTGGCTGGCTGATCGTGGCCGCCGCCGTCGCCGCCGTCTTCCACGCGGCCGCGTTCCTCGACATCGGACCCGACGCCGGACCAGTGCGCCTGCTGGCCGAGAACAGCTTCGCGTTCACGGCCGTGGTGCTGATCGTCTGGTACGCGGGTCCGTCGGTCTATCAATCGGTGGTCACCGCGTTGCGGCGGGTCGCGGCCGATCAGCCGGCGCCGGTGACCACCGACTAAACCGTTTTCTCAGCCGTCCAGCTCGTCGATCGTGGCGATCGACGGCTGCTCCGTGGCCTGCAGGTCGCGGGCCACGGCCTCCATGTCCCGCAACAGCCGCAACGCATTGGTCCACGTGAGCTTCGCCAGGTCGGCGTCGGACCAGCCGCGCCCGAGCAGTTCGGCGACCAGGTTCGGGTAGGACGACACGTCCGCCAGCCCGTCCGGAGTGAACGCGACCCCGTCGAAGTCGCCGCCGAGGCCGATGTGGTCGATGCCGGCGACATCGCGCATGTGGTCCAGGTGGTCGGCCACGGTCGCCACGGTCGCGACCGGACGTGGATGCTCTGCCTCGTGGGCCAGCATCACCGCCAGCGCGTCGGGGTGCGTGTCCAGCGGATGGAAGCCGTGGGCGCGCATCTGTTCGTCCGCCCCGACGACCCACTCCCGGGCCGCCGGCAGCACGAACTGCGGCACGAACGTCGCCATCGCCACACCGCCGTTCGCCGGGAGCGCAGCCAGCACGTCGTCCGGGATGTTGCGCGGATGGTCACACACCGCGCGGGAGGAGGAGTGCGAGAACACCACCGGTGACCGGGTCACCCGCAGCGCGTCGCGCATCGTGTCCGCCGACACGTGCGAGAGGTCGACCAGCATGCCGACCCGGTTCATCTCGCGCACGACCTCCTCGCCGAACCTGGTCAGCCCGTTCGCCACCGGCTTGTCGGTCGCCGAGTCCGCCCACGGCGTGTTGTCGTTGTGCGTCAACGTCATGTAGCGGACGCCGAGCGCGTGCAGCGACCGGAGTGTCGCCAGCGAACACGCGATCGAGTGGCCACCCTCGGCGCCCATCAGCGACGCGATCCGCCCGGCCGCGCGGGCCGCGTCGACCTCGTCGGCCGTCGTCGCCAGGCGCAGGTCGTCCGGGTAGCGCGCGGCCAGCGCTCGCACGCAGTCCATCTGCTCCAGCGTCGCGCTGACCGCCCGGTCGCCCTGCAGGCTGGCGGGCACGAACACCGACCAGAACTGCGCGCCGACACCGCCGCTGCGCAGCCGTGGTAGGTCGGTGTGCAGGTGACCGGTCTGGTCGGTCGCGATGTCCCGCTGGTCGAGGTGGTAGCCGACCTGACCACGTAGCGCGTAGGGCAGGTCGTTGTGGCCGTCGACGACCGGATGGTCGGCCAGCAGCGCGCGGGCGCGGGTCAGCAGTGCCGGATCAGCCTGGTACGACATGGGTCTCCTCTCTCTCCCGACCTGTCCACCGTAGCGAAGTTGTCGCACGGCTACGAATTCGGCGCAGCAATCGCGCATTCACATGACAATTTTTGACGCCGATATCGATGGCGACTAACCTACTCGTCGGTATTCCCCGGCCGAATTCGGCGGTAAACGTGTTCGGAAAACGTAGCACCCTGCTCGCGCTGGTGTTGTTGCTGTCGGCCTGCGGCACCGCTGCGCCCGCCCCCGAGGCTCGGTTGTCCGCGGCCGACAGTTCGTTGTTCGTGTCGTATTTCGTGGACGGCGAGACCACGCTGGCCAAGCTCGGCTCCAGTTTGATGCTGGGCCAGGGCCGGTTCGACGCGCACGTCGACCTGGCCACCGGCACGATCACCGGCACCCTGACCATCCCGCCGTCCCGCGGCACGTTCCTCGGTTTCGGATTCGTGCCGACCAGCGCGACCACCACGCTCACGTCAGCCGGCCCTGCGATGGGAACGTTTCAGGACGGTATCGCCGACGTCACTGCAAACGAATTCATCGGCTTGGGTGCGGTCACCGTGAACGGCACGCCACTGGACGTCGGCCCAGCCTGCCGCACCGCGCAACCGGTCGCGATCCGCATTCACGGCCCCCTGAACCTGCTCGGCACGAGCCGCTTCACGGCTGTGTTCAGCGTGCCCGCGCTGAGTGGCTGTGGTGCGACCGAGAACCTCGACCCGCTGTTCGACGGCCTGGTCGCCGGCCCGAACAACGTGCTCGCCACGACGTTGACGTTCCGCTGCTCGGCCGACTCCTGCCCGCCGTCCTGACCCCGTCTGGGAGCTCTCTCATGCGTCGTCGCATTCTGATCTTTTTCTTGGCTGCGCTCGTCGTCGCCGGTGCCACGTGGGGTGGCATCGCGTGGTGGCACGCCCATCAGGCTGCCGTACGGGCCGCCGCGGACGCGGCCGCAGGCGCCGAGGCCCTCCGCGACGCCCGGCGGGACGTGTTGACCATGAACACCATGGACTACCGGCACGTGGACACGTGCTGGCAGGCGTGGCTCGGCGTGTCGACAGGGACGTTGCACGGTCAGTTGAGCCAGAGCGCCGCCGTGCTGACGCAGCAGTTCCAGGAGCAGAAGCTGATCACGTCCGGCACGATCACGAAGGCCGAGGTCTCGACGGCCGACTCGGTAGCCGGCACAGCGACGATCATCGGCACCGAGGACCTGCACATCACCAACAGCGGCACACAGGCCGTGAACCACGAAGGCTTCCGTGCCGATCTGAGCCGCACGCCGGCCGGTTGGCGCTTGACCGCGTTCACGACGGATCCGCTCAATTCGGCGGGGTAGCCTCGACCCCACGATGATCACAACCGAAGACGGCTGCGAACTGTGGGCGACCGTGACGGGCGATGGCCCGCCGGTCATCCTGTGTCACGGCGGGCCTGGCCTGTGGGACATGCTCGCTGATCTCGCTGTGCTGCTGGCTCCGACCATGACCGTGATCCGGTGGGATCAGCGGGGTTGCGGTCGGTCTGCTCGGCGTGGTCCGTACACGCTCGCGCGGACCGTGGCCGATCTGGACGTGGTTCGGGCTCACTTCGGCTTCGACCGGGCGGCGGTGTTCGGTCATTCGTGGGGCGCCAGCGTGGCCCTGCGGTACGCGCTCGACCACCCCGGTCGCGTGGACCGGCTCGTGTACTGCTCGGGTGTCGGCATCGGTCGGGCGTGGCATGCCTCGTACGAGCGGAACCTGGCGGCACGGTTGGGCTCAGACCTGGCCCGCTGGAGCGCGCTGTCCGACCGCGACCGCACCCCGGAGGAGGACCGGGAGTTGGCGATCCTGCAGTGGACGGCCGACTTCGCCGACCCCGCGACCGCCCGCGCCCATGCACAACACATGGCGACGCCGTGGTTCGGGATCAACCACGAGTGCAACACCACCATGGACAAGTACGACGACGAGGCTGTGTTGATCGAGCAGTGTCGCGGCATGACCGTCCCGACCCTGATTGTGGACGGGGCACGGGACATCCGCCCGAGTTGGGCCGTCGACTCCCTCGAGCGCGCACTCCCATCGGCGGCTCGGGTGACGATGGACGTCGGACACGTTCCGTGGCTGGAAGCGCCGGACCGGACTCGTGATGCGCTGCTGGCGTTCTTGACCGGTTGTCCACAGCGGCACGGAAACTCGCTCGATCCGAGGCTGAAGATCGACTAGTCTTGATCATAAGGGGATCCCCTTGGGAGGGGACCTCTGCGTGAGCGTGCCCTGCAGCGTGCCTGCTGGTCCCGGGTTGTGGCTTCCTGCTTCGCCCCGATCTCCTCATTGTCGCAACGGTTGCCGGCATCGCGTCAAGGTCGCTGCGCGCCGCTACGCGGTGGCCTTCGGCCAACCTTGACCCGATACCGGCAACCGCACGGGAGCTTTGGATCCGGGGCGGAGCAGGACAGACTGAACGACCCCGTCTCTGCCCGGGCGTGGGCTCCATACGCGTCTGGCTTCTATTGGCCGGGTTGTTGGGTGGTTCCGTTGCCCTGAGCCCGTTGCGTTGCGGGGGAGGCGGTAGGCGGTTGGTCGCTGCGGCGGTCCCTCCCCGCTGGAGGTTGGTCGGGAAGGGACAGCTCACACCAGCCCACCGCTCACTGCCGCCTCGCCCGCAACGGGCTCAACGCAACGGAACCACCCAACCGGGCCGGCAAGGCCGGACCGGGGCCAGCCCCCGCCCGGGACAAGGAAGCTTGACCAGTCTTTCCTGCTCCGCCTCGATCCGAAGCTCCCGTTACGACAATGAGGAGATCGGGGCGAAGCAGGACCGTAAACCCGGGGCTAGCCAGACGTCGTCGCCCGCAGCGCGATCTCCATCTCAAACCGATCCTCCGGATCAGCCAGGCGATCACCGAACAACCGTCCCAACTGGTGCATGCGGTTGCGCACGGTCTGCGGGTGCACCTCCAACAACGCCGCCACCTCCACCACATTCCCCCGCGTCCGCAGCCACGCCGACAGCGTCTCCGACAGCCGTTCCCGTTGTGGCGCCGGCAGATCCGCCAACGGATGCAACACCGTCTCCGCCAGCCAACGGCCTGGAACCGGATCGCGGTACAGCCACAAGTCAGCCAGATGCGACGCGCACCACGTCACCGGCACGTCGGGCAGCACACCCCGACGAACCATGTCGAGCGCGTCGCGGGCCCAGCCCAGTGACCGCGCCGTATCCGCGATCGGTACCAACGGCCCCACCGCAGCACGCCAGCCCGTGAAACCTTCCTCCATACGGGTGATGTCCACTTCCGACACGACCAGGCACGGCGTGTTGCTCTCCAGGTCCACCAGGAAATCCCGGTGTACCGCGAACGGTCGCCGAGTCTCATCGAGAGGATCGAGTGCCACCGCGTACACCCGTGCCGGTACCGTCCAGCGGGCCGCCGACGCCGCCACCGCAACAGCAGCCACTGTGGACGGTGGCTGCGCCAGGACCAGCTTCAACAACCTGCGCCTACGTCGTTCCAATGAGCCGACCTCGCGGGCCTGTGCCGTCGCGTAACCCTCGATGGACAGTGCCGACAACTCGTCGATGTACGCGAAGATGGCTTCCGCCAACAGACACAGCGTGGCGATGGGGACGCGAGCGCGTTCGGCCGTTCGGGACATCCGGCGCCACGCCGCTCGGGCGCCGATCCGGTACGCCGACTGGAGTACGTCGAGATTGCGACCTTCCATCAGCTCTCGCCGGCCCAACTCGCGGAACAACGCCCGGCGGTCCGCTCGGGGGGCCTCTGGATCGGCCAGGCGGTCCACGAACTGCTCGATCGCCTGTTGCACGCCATACGCAACCGCTTTGCCGACCGCCGGCTGGTCGTACACCGGGAGCGCCTGGTTGATCTCCCGCAGCACCTCGTTCGCCGCTTCCGCGATCCCGGGCCGGAACAGGTCCGCCAACTCGCGCGGGAGCTTCGACCACAGGTGATCGGCCGTCGGGTTCGGCGTCAGCAGTGGGTCGAACGTGATGCGGTGATCGGCCACGGCGCGCTCAGTCTGGTAGCGCCGGGCCGGTGCCGAGCAACGACTGTGCCCGCAACGCGATCTCCATCTCCAGCCGGCAGTCCGGCCGCTCCAACCTGTCGCCGAACAGGCTCTGCAACTGGTGCATGCGGTACCGGATCGTCTGCGGGTGCACGCTCAGCGCGGCCGCGATCTCCGGCGCGCTGCCCCGCGTGCGCAACCACGTCAACAACGTCTCCGCCAACCTCGCCCGCTGTTTCGGTGTCAGCGCCGCCAACGGTGCCAGGCTACGTCTGGCCAACTCGGCGATCAGGAACTCGTCCGACAGCAACCACAACGTGGCCAGGTGATCGCGGCACCACGTGACCGGCCGGTCCGCCAGCACGCCGCGCTGCACCAGGCCCAACGCGCGGCCGGCCCAGCGCAGCGACACAGCGGCCTCGGTCACCGGCACGATCGGCCCGACAGCGGCGCGTCGACCGCTCAACTCCGTTTCCAGGTCCCGCAAGTGTTTGTCGTCGGCGGGCGCGACCAGGCACGGGTGCTCGCCCTCGAGGTCGAGCAGCACCTCGTCGTCCAACAGTGGGGTCGGGTGTTCGTGCTGGTCGGTACGGAACTCCAACGCCACCACCGTGACCCGCTCCGGAACCCGCCACCGCGCCACCGAAGCCAGGCTGCCGATCGCCTGCGCCGACACCGCCGGCTCGGCCAGCATCAGCTCCAACAGCCTGCGCCGCCGCCGTTCCAGCGCGCCGGCCGCGCGGGCGTGTGCCTCGGTGAAACCCTCGATGGCCATCGCGGACATCTCGTCGACGTACGCGAAGATCGCCTCGGCGGCCAGGCAGATCACATCGGACGGCACACCGATCGTTTGGCCGAACGCCGACATGTGCCGCCACGCCACTCGGCCGCCTACCCGTGCGGCCGTTTGGAGGCAGTCCATGTTGCGGCCCTCGGTGAACTCCTGCCGGCCCAGGTAGTGGCAGAAGTCCGACCAGCGATCCTGGGGGAGTGCCGCGTTGCCGATGTTGTCCAGGCACGACGTGATCGCGAACCGGACCGCCTCGACCACGACCCGCCCGTACGCCTCGAGCGGCTGCGCGTAGTCCGGCACGGCCTGCCGGATCTCCTCCACCATGTCCCGCGCGAGCGGCTCGGCCAGCGGCCGGAATCGCTCGCCGAACTCCCTCGGGATACGGGACCACAGGGCGTGCGCACGGTGAAAGCCCTTACCGGGCAACGGCACCGGCCGGCCGGCCGGCGGAACTGCCGGCCGGGCGGCACGTGGCTGCGCGTCCCGCCGGAGCGGGATCTCCACACCGGTGACCATGACGTCCTCCGCGCGGTTGGGGTACCCGACGGTAGTTTTGCGGTCCCAACATGGCAAGGATCACGTTCGCCGGACATCCCCATCACCCGAATGAGGTAATTGCCCGGTTTGAAGTTGTCGCTGACGTGCGAGTTCTACCCTCCGTGGGTGTGCGCGGGTGACAAGATCGCGAACCGCCGGTGGACGACGTGTACCGGGATGACATCATCACATTGTCACGCGTTTATCAATGCGCACCCGGATGACAGTGCCGCAGCCACCGGTATCGATTGTCGTGACAAGATTCCGGTATTTGTGGAATCGGGGTCGCCGCGCCTTGCCCAGTATCCTACTGGCGAGTATCTTACTGCCCCGTAGCATCGTTGTTTCCGCCCGGTAACCCCATTCTCGCGTTAACGGGAGCCAAGAAATGACTGTCAATATCAGATCTCTGTCACTGCTGCGGGGCCTGGCCGCGGTCACCGCGGCAGCAGCGGTGACCGGTGCCGTCGTCCTCGTCGGGGCCGGTACGGCCTCCGCCGCGGACGCGACACTGACGTTGAACTACACGTGTCCGTTCCCGTTGATCGGCAACCAGAACCTCGTGGTCACGATCGACGCACAGTTGCCGGACAGCGCCGTACAGAACCAGCCGACACCGCAGTTCTCGTTCTCCGCCGCGGTGACGGTGCCCTCCACGGCCACGCAGGGGCTGAACCTGGTCGGCGCGACCACGGTGTCCGGCACGGCGACGGCGGGTTCGACGTTGGCCGACGGCAGCCTCAGCCTGCCGCTGTCGGTACCGCTGACCATCCCGTCGACCCCGGTCCCCGCATCGGGCGCCTTCACGGTCAACTCGTCCGGCACGGCACCGTCGGTGACGCTGCCCAACGCCGGCACGGCATCGATCACGGTGGGCGACTTCAGCACCACGCTGACCCCGCTCAACGCCCAGGGGCAACCCACGGGTCTGGGCACGTTCACGTCCAACTGCACCCAGGTCGCGGGCCAGAACAACGTCCTGGCCACGTTCCCGGTGACGGCCGCCCCGCCACCGACGACCACCCCGCCGCCCACGACGACCACCACGGCACCACCACCCACGACCACCACGGCACCGCCGCCGCCTCCCACGACGACGACCACGGTGCCCCCGACCACCAACCCGCCCACGACCACGTCCAACCCGCCGCCACCGGGCAACCTCACGATCAACTTCTCGGTGAACGGCTCGACCCACCTGAAGGCGCTGAACTCGGACGCCAAACTGGGGCCCGGCACGCTGCCGATCACGCTCGACCTGGCGACCGGGAACTTCACCGGCGACCTGACCCTGCCCGACACGACGGCGTCGTTCACGCTGTTCGGCTTCATCCCGGGCATGGCGAGAATCCAGCTCATCCCGGCCGACCACGTCACCGGCACCTTCACGAACGGCGTGGTCAAGGCGGACGCCATGGAGACGATCCGGATCACCGACCTGTCGATCTTCGGTCTTCCGATCGTGCGGCACTCCATGACGTGCCAGACCAGGACACCGGCCGACATCCCGATGATGTCCGGTCCGAACTTCAACGTGCAGACCGGTGGCCAGCTCACCGGGACGTACACGATCCCGCCGCTGCGCGGATGCGGCCTGTTCTTCACGCCGTTCATCAGCGCGTTCGCGTCGGGGCCGGGCAACACCATCTCGGTGAACGTGGCCAACACCCCGATGGCCGCCACGCACCGGCACTAGGGAAAGTGGAGGGATGGGCGATGGTCGGCCCGCCAGTCGGCCATCGCCGTTCCTTGTCACCTGCGTGACATATCCGAACGGTCGCTGAATGCACGCGGGTGACAAATTCGAAGCGGCTCTTGAATATCAGCTTACCCGGCGGTAGCTTTTGCCGCCGAGTCACCATTCCCGTTGCGCGTATCGCGTTCGGAGGCCCGGATGGCGTTTCAATTCGGCAGGCAGACGGTCGTGCGGGCAATGGCCGCGATCGGCGTCGTCGGCGTGACGGCCGGCGTGGTCGCCGTCGCGATGGCCGGCTCGGCGGCGGCGCGCGACGCGACCCTGACGCTGAACTACTCGTGCCCGTTCCCGTTGATCGGCAACCAGAACCTGGTCGTCACGATCGACGCCACGTTGCCGGACAACGTGGTCCAGAACCAGCCGACACCGCCGATCGCGTTCACCGCCGCCGTGACCGTCCCGCCCACGGCGACGCAGGGCCTGAACCTCGTCGGCGCCACATCGGTCTCCGGCACCGCGACGGCGAATTCGACGTTGGCCGACGGCAGCCTCACCGTCCCGCTGTCGGTACCACTGACCGTCCCGTCGACGCCGATCCCCGCATCCGGCGCCTTCACCGTGAACTCGTCCGGCACCGCCCCCGCGGTCTCGTTCCCCAACGCCGGCACGGCATCCATCACCGTCGGCGACTTCAGCACGACGCTCACCCCGGTGAACGCGCAGGGGCAACCCACGGGTCTGGGCACGTTCACGTCCAACTGCACCCAGGTCGCCGGCCAGAACAACGTCCTGGCCACCTTCACGGTGTCGCCGGCCCCACCGCCGACCACCACCACGACAACCGAACCCCCCACGACAACCACGACCACCGCACCCCCCACGACGACCACGACAACCACCCCGCCCACCACGACAACGACCGCTCCACCGACCACGACCACCACCGCCCCACCGACCACCACGACGACAGCCCCGCCCACCACAACGACCACCGCACCCCCCACGACAACCACGACAACGGCTCCGCCGCCGACGACAACGACCGCTCCACCGACCACGACGACAACAGCGCCACCCACCACGACGACCACCGCACCGCCAACAACAACAACCACCACCACCACGACAACAACGACGACAAACACCACGACCACGACCGAGCCGCCGACGACGACCACGACAACTCCCGCCACCGTCACGTTCTCCACCGAGCCGCTCAGCACGACCACCGACACCGTGGGCGTGGGCAGCGGATCGACGGGTAGCGACACCGGAACGCCGAGCACGCTCGCGTTCACCGGCGTGAACGTCCTCGGTCCGGCCCTCGCGGGACTCGCCCTGATCGGCGCCGGCATCGGCATCGTTCTGCTGCAACGCCGCCGCAGGGGAAGCAGGACATGACCGCGCCCGGCGTCACGTTTCCAGCCGTCCGCGCGCTACGCCAGACCGGTCAGCTGTTCGGGCTCGGCATCGCCGTGATCCGGATGACGTTCCGCCGGCCGTTCCAGACCCGCGAGTTCATCGAGCAGTTCTGGTTCATCGCGAGCGTCGCGATCCTGCCGACGGCGCTCGTGGCGATCCCGTTCGGCGCCGTGATCGCGCTGCACCTCGGATCGCTGACCCAGCAGATCGGCGCCGAGTCGTTCACCGGCGCGGCCAGCGTGCTCGCGATCATCCAACAGGCCAGCCCGCTCGTGACCGCGCTTCTCGTCGCGGGCGCGGGCGGTTCGGCGATCTGTGCGGACATCGGGGCGCGCACGATCCGCGAGGAGATCTCCGCGATGGAGGTCATGGGCGTCTCGCCGGTGCAGCGCCTGATCGTGCCGCGTGTGCTGGCCGCGATGCTGGTGGCGATCCTGCTCAACGGCATGGTGTCGGTGGTCGGCGTGCTCGGCGGCTACTTCTTCAACGTGATCATGCAGGGCGGCACGCCGGGTGCGTACCTGGCCAGTTTCTCATCGCTGGCACAGCTGTCCGACCTGTGGATCAGCGAGATCAAGGCCGTGATCTTCGGCTTCATCGCCGGTGTCGTCGCCGCCTATCGCGGGCTGCACCCGGGTGGCGGCCCGAAGGGCGTCGGCGACGCGGTGAACCAGTCCGTCGTCATCACGTTCCTCCTGCTGTTCTTCGTGAACTTCGTGCTCACCGCCATCTACCTGCGTGTCGTGCCGGCGAAGGGTATGTGAGCCATGGTCACGTTGGACAAGTCATCTGGGCGGGATGGCGGGGGATGGGCGCTGTCCTGGTTGGACACACTTGGCGATCAGCTCACGTTCTACCTGCGCGCCATGCTGTGGGTGCCACGCGCGATCCGGCGGTACATGCGCGAGGTGTTGCGGCTGCTGGCCGAGGTGAGCTTCGGGTCCGGTGCGCTCGGCGTGGTCGGCGGCACGATCGGCGTGATGGTCGGGATGACGGTGTTCACCGGCGTCGTCGTCGGTCTCCAGGGTTATGCCGCGTTGAACCAGATCGGCACGGCCGTGTTCACGGGTTTTCTGTCGGCCTACTTCAACACCCGCGAGATCGCCCCGCTCGTCGCCGGCCTCGCGCTGTCCGCCACGGTCGGCGCCGGTTTCACGGCGCAACTCGGCGCGATGCGCATCTCGGAGGAGGTCGACGCGCTCGAGGTGATGGGCATCCCGAGCCTGCCCTACCTCGTGACAACGCGGATCGTGGCCGGCGTCATCGCGATCATCCCGCTGTACGGCATCGGCCTCGTCACGAGTTACGTGGCGTCCCGCGAGATCACGGTGTTGCTCAACGGCCAGTCGGCCGGCACCTACGATCACTACTTCGCGTTGTTCCTGCCGCCGATCGACGTGTTGTGGTCGTTCGTGAAGGTGCTGATCTTCAGCGCGATGGTGATCCTGGCGCACTGTTACTACGGCTATCGCGCCACGGGCGGTCCGGCCGGTGTCGGCATCGCGGTCGGCCGCGCCGTGCGGACCGCGATCGTCACGGTCAGCGTGACGGACCTGTTCCTGTCGCTGGCGATCTGGGGTGCCACGACGACCGTGAAGGTGGCCGGATGACCGGCTGGCAGAAGGCCCGTCGCCGCACCGCGGGTGTGGTGTTCCTGCTGGTCTTCGCGCTGCTGATCTGGCTGTCGATCTCGTTGTACCAGAAGCGTTTCACCGCGGTCGCCATCGTCACGCTGCGCACCGACACGGTCGGCAACGAACTGCACATGCACGCCGACGTCAAGGTGCGCGGTGTCGTCGTCGGCGAGGTGCGCGGGATCTCCGCGACCGGTGCCGGCGCCGAACTCGCGCTGGCCATCCAGCCGGACAAGGTCCCGCTGCTGCCGGCGAACGTGTCCGCCGAACTCCTGCCCACGTCCCTGTTCGGCGAACGCTACGTGCAACTCATGCTGCCGACGCATCCCGACTCGGCACACCTGACGGCCGGCAGCGTGATCAGCCAGAACCGGTCCAGCTCGGCGATCGAACTGGAGCAGGTTTTCCGTGATCTGCTGCCCTTGCTGCAAGACGTGCAACCACAGAAGCTCTCCGTCACGCTGAGCGCGGTGTCGCAAGCCTTGCAAGGCCGCGGCACCGAACTCGGTCAGACGCTCGTCCGTCTCAACACCTATCTGCAACAGGTCACGCCGCAACTTCCGGCGCTGGACAACGACATCGCCGCATTCGCCGCCGTCACCAACGCCTACGCGCAGTCCACACCGGACATCGTGCAGGCACTGGCCGACTTCACCGTCACCAGCCGCACGATCGCGGACGAGCGCGCGCAACTCGCGCAAATCTTTCAGTCGGTGACCGCATCTGCCGGCGACCTGACCGACTTCCTGCAAGCCGACGGCGACAACATCATCCGCCTGTCCGTCGACAGCAAGTCGACGCTGAATCTGCTGGCCCGCTACTCGCCGGAATATCCGTGCGTGTTCCAGCAACTGACCGCGTTCGAACCCGCGATGGACAAGGCACTCGGCAAGGGCACGAACCAGCCCGGCCTACACGTCACGCTGAAGTCCGTCCCGGCGCGCGGCGCGTACGTGCCCGGCCGTGACACCCCGACCTACCACGACGACGCAGGTCCGCACTGCTATGCGGCCACCGCATCGGTCACCGTGCCGAACTCGCCGGCCGAGAACGAGTTCGTCAACGAACTCGCCGCGCCGATCGCGAACGTGCCGCCCGCGCAACTCCCTGGCTGGAGCAGCGAACTGCTCGGCCCGCTGTACCGGGGATCCGAGGTGAGCGTCGGATGAAGAGCGTCACAGCACCGCTCGTCAAGGGCATCGTGTTCACCGTCGTCACGGTCCTCGCCACGACCCTGTTGGCGATCACGATCGCCAACACGCAGGTGGGGGACACGGTCGACTATCACGCGGTGTTCACCGACGTCACCGGCCTGACCACCGGCGACGACGTGCGCATCGCGGGCGTGCTGGTCGGCACGGTCGACGCCATCGGCGTGGTGCGCAAGCGATATGCCGATGTCACGTTCTCGGTCGCGCGGGACCGCCCGCTGCCGGCGTCGGTGACGGCCACGATCAAATACCGGAATCTCGTCGGCCAGCGGTACATCGCGCTGGACCAGGGCGTCGGCGCGGTCGACGCGACCCTGCCGCCCGGCGGCACGATCGGCATCGACCGGACGCGTCCCGCGCTCGACCTGACCGACCTGTTCAACGGCTTCACGCCGCTGTTCCAGGCGTTGTCGCCGGCCGACGTCAACGCGTTGTCCAACGAGATCATCCAGGTGCTGCAAGGGGAAGGCACCACGGTCGACAGCCTCGTCGCGCACACCGCGTCCCTGACCACGACGCTCGCCGACCGCGACCAGGTGATCGGCCAGACCATCGACAACCTCAACTCGGTGCTGAACACCGTGAACTCGCGTGGCAACGAGCTGTCCGACATGGTGACCACGTTGCAGCAGTTGGTGTCCGGCCTCGCCGCCGACCGCCAGCCGATCGGCAACGCCATCAATGCCCTGTCCGACCTCACCACCAGCACCGCGAACCTGCTGGAACCGGGCCGTGCCGCGCTGAAACAGGACATCGGGGCGCTCGGCCAGGTCGCCGGCACGCTGGCGTCCAATTCGGACACCGTCGCCACGTTCCTGCACAACCTGCCGATCAAGTACCAGGCGATCGGCACGCTCGCGTCGTACGGTTCCTGGCTCAACTTCTACCTGTGCGCGGCCACGGTCACCGGTGTGTCCGGGCTGACGCCGACCGGCATCCCGCCCTCGGCGAGGTGCTCGTCATGAGGCCGAACCGTCCGGTACTGATCGGGATCGTCGGCGTGCTCGTGCTGCTGGTGGTCGGTTTCGTGGCGTACTTCGCCGACGACCTGCCGTTGATCGGCGGTGGCACGACGTACGCGGCCGACTTCACCGAGGCGGCCGGTCTGGTGTCGGGCAACGAGGTCGTCGTGGCGGGCGTGCAGGTCGGGCAGGTGACCGGCGTCGGGCTGGCCGGCAGCCACGTGCGCGTCACGTTCCGGGTGAAGGACGCGTGGATCGGCGACGCGAGTACCGCCGCGATCAAGATCCGCACCCTGCTCGGCGAGAAGTACGTGGCGATCGACCCGCTCGGCACGGCCGACCAGAATCCGTCGCAGGACATCCCGTTGCGCCGCACGGTGTCGCCGTACGACGTGACGGCGGCGCTCGGCGGGCTGGCCACCACCGTCGGCCAGATCGACACGCGACAACTCGCGCAGAGCTTCGAGGCCATCGCCACGACGTTCGCCGGCACACCACCCGAACTGCACCAGGCCCTTACCGGCCTGTCCGCGCTGTCCGAGACGATCGCGTCCCGCGACAACCAACTCGCGCAACTCCTCGCCAACACGCAACGCATCACCGCGACCCTCGCCGCCGACGACACCCAGTTCCAGGCCCTGCTGACGGATGGCAACGCACTGCTCGCCGAAGTCCAGTCCCGCCGCGACACCATCCACTCGCTGCTGACCGGCACCGAGGCCCTCGCCACCCAGCTGTCCGGCATCGTCACCGACAACGAACAACAACTCGCGCCGATGCTGGCCGCGCTGGACCAGGTGACGAATGTGTTGCAGCAGAACCAGGACAACCTGAACCGGGCGCTGTCGCTGGCCGGTCCGTTCTACCGGATGGTCGGCAACACACTCGGCAACGGCCGGTGGATGGACGCCTACCTGTGTGGGCTCGTGCCGCGGTCCTACGCGCCGGGTGTCGTGCCCAGCCAGGGTTGCCTGCCACCCCGCGGAGGCCACTGATGTTCCGCACCCGACGTGCCCGCCGGATCGCCGGCATCGCCGCGATGGCCACGGTGCTCGCGATCGTCGCGGCCGGCGTGATGTGGTGGGTGTTCCGCGACCTGGGCGCGAAGCGGATCACGGCCTGGTTCGGCGAGGCCGTCGGCGTCTACGCCGGTTCCGACCTGCGGATTCTCGGCGTCACCGTCGGCACCGTCGACTCGGTCACGCCGATCGGCACCCAGGTCCGCGTCACGATGACGCTGGACCACGGCATCGCCGTGCCCGCCGGCGCGCAAGCCGTCGTGATCTCGCCGAGCGTGGTCAGCGACCGCTACGTGCAACTCGCCCCGGTGTACACCGGCGGCCCGCAACTGGCCGACGGCGCTGTGATCCCGGTCGGCCGCACGCACACCCCGGTCGAACTCGACCAGCTCTACACCAGCCTCGACGAGCTGACCACGGCGCTCGGCCCGAACGGCGCCAACGCCCACGGCGCCCTGTCCGACGTGCTGACCGCGGGCGCGGCCAACCTCGAGGGCAACGGCCCGGCGCTCGGCACGCTGATCCAGCAGTTGGGCGCCGCGACCAGGACGCTGTCCGGCTCGGCCGGCAACCTGTTCGGCACCATCGACAACCTCCAGAAGTTCACCAGCCTGCTGAAGAACAACGACGCCCAGGTCCGCACCGCCGAACAACAACTGGCCCAGGTGTCCGGCTTCCTGGCCGCCGACCGTCAAGACCTGGCGGTAGCGCTGAACGAGCTGGCCACCGCGTTGGGCCAGATCCAGTCCTTCATCGGCGACAACAGGGCACACATCAAATCCAATGTGGACAAACTGGCCGCGCTCACCCAGATCCTGGTCAACCAGCGCGCGTCACTCGCCGAGTCGATCGACGTCTTCCCGTTGGCCGCGAACAATCTCCTCAACGCCTTCGACCCCACCAACCGAACCCTGGACGGCCGGGCCGACCTGAACGAATTGAGCCCGCCGCTCCCGCAGTCGGCCAACACGAGCACGCCATGAAGCGCATCGTGATGGTCATCGCGGCAGCGTTCGCGTTGGCCGGCTGCGGCACCGGTGGTTTCACCGGCCTGTACAACCTGCCGCCGCCCGGCGGCGCGGACCTCGGCGACCATCCGTACACCGTGACAGCGCAGTTCCAGGACGTGCTCGACCTGGTGCCGCAGGCGGCCGTGAAGGTGAACGACGTCGCCGTCGGCCGCGTGTCCGCGATCAACCTGCCGGCCGGCCGGTGGACCGCGACCGTCACGATGCGGCTCAACGGATCGGTGACGCTGCCGGCCAACGCGACCGCGAGCCTGCGGCAGTCCAGCCTGCTCGGCGAGAAGTACGTCGAACTGTCCGCGCCGGCCGATCCAGTCGGCGCCCTGGCCGACGGCGCCGTGATCCCGCTGTCCCGCACGAACCGCAACCCGGCGGTCGAGGAGGTGCTGGGCGCGCTGTCCATGCTGCTCAACGGCGGCGGAATCGGCCAGTTGCGGACGATATCGCAGCAGTTGAACGACGCGCTGTCCGGCAACGAGCCACAGATCCGCGCGGCACTGACCAGCATCGACGCCGTCGTCACGAACCTGGACGCCCATCGCCAGGACATCACCAACGCGCTGGACGGGCTGAACCGACTGGCCGCCACGCTGTCCGCGCGCGACGCCCAGATCGGCCAGGTCCTCGACACGCTGACACCGGGACTACGAGTGCTGGCGCAACAGCGGGACCAGTTGGTGACGATGCTCGATTCGCTGGACACGCTGTCGGGCGTCGCGGTACGGACCGTCGACGCGAGCCGGGACGACCTGGTGTCCGACCTGCGGTCGTTGGCGCCGACCTTGCAACAGCTGGCCAATGCCGGACAGGCGTTGCCGCAGGCACTCCAGGTGATGTTGACGTATCCCTTCACCGACGCCGTCTTGCCGGCGATCAAGGGCGACTACCTCAACGTCTACCTGTCGGTCACCGCGCCGCCGGGGACCGTGATCATTCCGCCGTTGCCGCTGCCGTCCGGAGGTGGGTGAGTGCTCACCATCGGGGTTCGCGTCAAGCTGATCGCCTTCCTGGTGATCGGCCTGACCGTGACGGTCTACATCGGACTGCGCTATGCCGACCTCGGCCGGTACGTCGGGCTGCCCGGCTATTACGTGGTGCGGCTGGATCTGGCCGACGGCGGCGGGATCTTCACCAACGCCGAGGTGACGTACCGGGGTGTGACGGTGGGTCGCGTCGGTCCGTTGAACCTGACCGCGGGCGGGGTCGAGGTCGATCTGAACATCGACGATGCGGCGCCGCGGATTCCGGTCGACGTCACGGCCGTGGTGGCCGATCGATCAGCCGTGGGGGAGCAGTACGTCGACCTGCGACCGCGGATCGACGCGGGTCCGTACCTGGCGGCCGGATCGACGATCGCGCAGCGCGACACGCGGTTGCCACCACGGGTCCAGAACGTGCTGAGCAACCTGGACGATCTGGCGTCATCGGTCCCGCTGACGGATCTGCGCACCGTGGTCGACCAGTTGTACGACGCCACAGCCGGCCAGGGCCCGAATCTGCAAACCCTGCTGGACGCCGGGAACACGCTGACCACGGCCGCGAATGACGACCTGCCCAACACGGTCGGTCTGATCCAGGACAGTCAGGCGGTGCTGGCGACGCAGAACAGCGAGAGTGCCGCGCTGTCGTCGTTCGGCAGCCAAGCAGAACTGCTGGCCCATCAGTTGGCGTCGTCCGATGCCGACGTTCGCCGGTTGATCGCGAACACCGCGCCGGCGGCCGATCAGGTGGCCGGCCTGTTGCGGGACACGAATCCCGCGTTGGGCACATTGCTCGCGAACCTGTTGACGACGTCGGACGTGTTGGTGACGCGGCAGGGCGCGTTGACCGAGGCGTTGAGCGTCACGCCGGCCGCGTTGGCCGCGGGCTCGACGGTGATCAACGTGAACGGCGTGTCGTTCGGCATGGCGTTGACGTTCTTCACCCCGCCGCCGTGCGTCGCGGGCTACGACGGCACGACCGAACGAAACGGCCTGGACACGTCACCGTCGGCTCCGTTGAACGTCAACGCCCGCTGCACGATGCCGTCCAGCAGCGGGGTCGACGTGCGGGGTTCGGCCAACGCACCCAACGGGGGAGGAGTGCCGACTCCCGCGAAGTAGTTACCGAGTAGTGGCGAACGCGTCTTCCAGGATGTCCAGGCCCTCACGGATCAGGTCGTCGCCGATGGACAGTGGCGGCAGGAATCGCAGGACGTTGCCGTAGGTGCCGGCGGTCAACGTCACCAGGCCCGCCTGGTGGCACGCCTTGTTGATCTCGCTCGTCAGGCCCGGGTTCGGCGTCTTCGTACCGCCGTCGGTCACGAGTTCGATCGCGATCATCGCCCCGCGGCCCCGGATGTCGCCGATTTCCGGGTACTTGCTCGCGAGTGCCTGGAGGCGTGGGACGAACCGGGCCTCGATGTCGCGGGCGCGCTGCGGCAGGTTCTCGGCGGCCATGGTCTCGATCGCGCCCAGCGCGGCCGCGCACGCCACCGGGTTTCCGCCGTACGTGCCGCCGAGACCACCGGCGTGCGGCGCGTCCATCACGTCCGCCCGGCCGGTGACGCCGGCCAGCGGCATGCCGCCCGCGATGCCCTTCGCCGTGGTGATCAGGTCCGGCACCACGTGCTCGTGTTCGCACGCGAACCAGTCGCCGGTGCGGCAGAAGCCGGTCTGGATCTCGTCGGCGATGAGCAGGATTCCGTTGGACTGGCACCAGTTCGCCACGTTGGCCAGCCAGCCGGGCGGCGGGACCACGAAACCGCCCTCGCCCTGGATCGGTTCGATGATGACCGCGGCCGTGTTCTCCTCGCCGACCTGGGTGTGCATGATCGACGCGAACGTCTCGAACGCTTCTTCGGCGCAGTGTTCCGGTCCGGTCGGCCAGCGGTACGGGTAGGCCATGGGCACGCGGTAGATCTCACCGGCGAACGGGCCGAACCGGTGCTTGTACGGCATGTTCTTCGCCGTCAACGCCATCGTGAGGTTCGTGCGGCCGTGGTACGCGTGGTCGAACGCGATGATCGCCTGGCGGCCGGTCGCGTGCCGGGCGATCTTGATGGCGTTCTCCACCGCCTCGGCGCCCGAGTTGAACAGCGCGGAGCGCTTCTCGTAGGCGCCCGGGGTGCGTTCGTTCAGCGCCTCGCAGACCGCCACGTACTCCTCGTACGGGGTAACCATGAAACACGTATGAGTGAAGTCGGCGACCTGTTCCTGGACGCGCGCGACCACTCGGGGCGCCGCGTTGCCGACCGTCGTCACGGCGATGCCGGAGCCGAAGTCGATCAATGCGTTGCCGTCGGCGTCGACCAGGATCCCGCCGCCGGCCCGCTCGACGTAGATGGGCAATCCGCTGCTCACGCCCGCCGACACCGCTGCCGCGCGCCGCGCGTGCAACTCGAGTGACCTCGGTCCGGGTATCTCCGTCACGACGTGCCTGGCCTGCGGTATCGACGTCATGTCTCCCACGGTAGTCGGCCGTACAACAGTGCCGTTGACGAAACGATTACAAGATGTATATTATTGACCGGACATGATAATTGAGCCACTGACCAGGGAGAATCCGATGACCACCACCACATCGCTGGAACGCCACCGCCAGGGCGGACCGCCGCTGATCGTGCCGGCGCTCGTGTCGCTGCTGCTGACCCTCGTGTCCGTCGCGCTCGGCGCGTCCGGTCCGCGCCTGGACACCAGCGCGGCCGACGCCCTCGCCTACGACCTGTCCCACCGCACGCTGCTCACCGTGCTCGGCACGATCGTCTTCGGCGTGTCCGTCCCGCTGGCGGTCTGGACCGGTGCCACCTACCGGCGCCTGCGCCAACTCGGCATCACCGCGCCGGGCACCGCGATCGGCCTGGCCGGCGGCCTGCTGGCGTCGGCGTCGCTGGCCGTCAGCGGTCTCGTGACGTGGACGGCCGGTGCGGCCGCGACCGCGGGCAGCCCCGGCCTCGCGCGTGCCATGACCGATCTCGCGTTCGCCACCGGCGGTGCCGGGTTCGTCGTGCCGTTCGGGCTGCTGCTGGCCGGTGTCGCGATCCCGTCGCTGATCCTGCGCTTCATCCCGCGTCCGCTGGCGTGGGCCGGCCTGGTGATCGGCGCGCTGTCGATGCTCGCCACGTTCACGCTGCTCGTCCCGGCCCTGGACCCGCTGCTGCCGATCGGCCGCTTCGGTGGCCTCGTGTGGCTGTGCGTGGTCAGCCTGCTGCTCCCGCACAGCCGTCCCCGCCGCAACCAGGCGGCCGCGGAGCAGTCGCCCGCCCTGACCAACGCCTGAGGAGAAAACGACGATGTCGCAGTCCACGATCACCGACCTGCTGGCCGCATGGACCGACGCCGAGACCCGCGGTGACGCCGCCGCGATGGCGCCGCTGCTGACCGACGACTTCGTCGCCGTGGGGCCGCTGGGTTTCACACTGTCCAAAACGGACTGGCTGGCCCGCCACGATGCGGGTGGCCTGAAGTACAGCGACTTCCACCTCGAGGGCGTGACCGTGCGTGAGTTCGGCGCCGCCGCCGTGATCGTCGCGACCGAGCAGGCCGACGGCACGTTCAACGGCCACCCGGTCCCCGGCACGCTGCGCGCCACGATCGTGGCGGCACGGAACGAGTCGGGCTGGCAGCTCGCGTCGACGCACATGAGCTTCGTCGCCGGCACACCGGGCGCCCCGCCCATCCCGGGACGAGGCTGAGAACGAAGAAGACGGCCGGATCGGTGGCCACACCAGGGGGGATGGCCACCGATCTCGGGCCGCGCGGGCGACGCACCCGCGCCGGAAGCCCTACAACCGCCGGAACTTGAGATTACTCCCCGACGGGCCTTCGTGGCTGGACAAATCTTGGACGCCGGCCGTGACTGGGACGCGATACTGTCCGATGTCACGGTTTTCGCCGTTTTCCACCGAACGCGACCCGTCGACTACGCAGCGCCGTGATCCGGGCATACCGCGCACTTGGTGTGTTTCGTTTTGGCCACGATCGACCGCTGCCGCCGCCGCGCGACATTAGCCTTCGCGGAACGTCGTAGCGTCGGATGGGGAGTCGACGATGTTGAATTACGTCATTCGCCGGATACTCATCGCGATCCCGCTGATCGTGCTCGCGACCTTCCTCTGTTTCGGCCTCGTCACGGCGATGGGCGACCCGCTGGGCGACTGGAAGACCGCCGCTCCCCGGACACCGGAGGCGGTCGCGGTCGAGGAGCAGATCGTCGGCTACAACCAGCCGTTCTTCCAGCGCTACGGCCACTGGCTGGCGAACTTCGTGCAGGGCGACTGGAACCGGGACGTGGTACCGGGCGATGGCAACCAACCGGTGAAGGAACAGGTGCTGTCCGCGCTGGGTGTCACGATCAAGCTCGTCGTGCTCGCCGAACTGATCGCGATCACCATCGGCATGGTCATCGGGGTGATCAGCGCGGTACGCCAGTACTCCATGTTCGACTATTCGGTCACGGGTATCGCGTTCCTGTTGTTCTCGATGCCGTTGTTCTGTATCGCGATGATTCTGAAATCGCTCGCGGTCCCGTTGAACAACGCCATGCAGTCGGCCGGTCTCGGTCGGTGGATCACCACGTCCGGCAATCCGGTCGGCGGCTACAACGGTGATTTCTGGCATCGTGTCTACCAGGTCACCGGGGTGTACATCCTGCCGGTGCTGTGCCTGCTGGCGATCCAGTTCGCCCTGTACAGCCGATTCCAGCGCGGATCGATGCTCGAGGCGCTGAACTCCGACTACGTCCGTACCGCGCAGGCCAAGGGGATCTCGCAGACCAGGGTCATCATGCGGCACGCGTTCCGCAACGCGCTGCTGCCGGTCGTCACGCTGTCCGCGCTCAACATCGGCGCCAACTTCGGCGGCGCGGTGATCACCGAAACCGTGTTCGGCTGGAACGGCATGGGCCGGCTGATCGTGAACGGCGTCAGCCACATCGAACCGTGGGTGGTGCTGGGCTGGCTGGTCGTCACGGCGATCTTCATCGTCGTGTTCAACCTGATCGCGGACATTCTCTACAGCTACCTCGATCCCAGGATCCGACTCTCGTGACGGCATGATGGGCGCGTGAGGGTCGTCGTCCTGTCCGACACGCACGCGCCACGCCGGTGGAAGTCGTGCCCGCCGAGGGTGGCGCAACACCTGCGGGACGCCGACGTGATCCTGCACGCCGGTGACGTGTGCGTGCCGTCGGTGCTGGACGAACTCGCGGCCTACGCGCCCGTACACGTGGTGGCCGGCAACAACGACGGGCCGGACGTGGCCGCGTGGGGCGCGCCGGAGACGCTCGAGGTCGAACTCGCGGGCCTGCGGGTCGCCATGATCCACGACAGCGGCCACAAGGTCGGCCGCACCGCGCGCATGCACCGGCTGTTCCCGGACGCGGACCTCGTCGTGTTCGGACACTCGCATATTCCGCTCGACCAGACCGGGGACGGGGTGCGAATCTTCAATCCCGGGTCGCCCACCGACCGGCGCAGCCAGCCGCACGGCACGATCGGCCTGCTCGACATCGCCGACGGCCGGTTGACCGAGGCACGCATCGTCCAGGTGGATTAGCGACCGGCTACGCTGTGTGGCCACGTGCGGTCGACGATTGAGGTGACGAGCGGTGTCCGAAATAACGCCGAAGGTGCCGGAGCGGCCGTCCTTGGACGGTCTCGATGTCGCCTGGTCGGCGGTATGGGAGCAGGACGGGACGTTCCGGTTCGACCCACCCGGCGACCGCGCGAGTGTGTTCTCGATCGACACGCCGCCGCCGACGGTCAGCGGATCACTGCACGTCGGTCACGTGTTCTCCTACACCCACACCGACATCGTCGCGCGGTTCCAGCGGATGCGCGGCATGCGCGTGTTCTACCCGATGGGCTGGGACGACAACGGCCTGCCGACCGAACGGCGGGTGCAGAACTACTACGGCGTCCGTTGCGAGCCCTCGCTGGCCTACGACCCGGACTTCGTGGCGCCGGAACCGATGGCGCGCAAGGGCGACCGGCCGGTGATCAGCGTGTCGCGGCGCAACTTCGTCGAGCTCTGCACGGTGTTGACGGCCGAGGACGAGCGGGCGTTCGAGGCGGTGTGGCGGCGGCTGGGCCTGTCCGTGGACTGGTCGATGACGTACACCACGATCGGCCGGTCGACGCAACGCGTGTCACAGCGCGCGTTCCTGCGCCTGGTCCGCAACGGCGACGCGTACCAGTCCGAGGCGCCGACGTTGTGGGACGTGGGTTTCCGCACCGCCGTGGCCCAGGCCGAGCTCGAGGACCGCGAACACGCCGGCGCGTGGCACCGAATCGCGTTCCATCACGGCGACGAGCCGATCTACATCGAGACGACCCGGCCGGAACTGCTGCCGGCGTGCGTCGCGCTGATCGCGCACCCGGAGGACGAGCGCTACCAGGCCTTGTTCGGTAGCACGGTGACGTCGCCGGTGTTCGGCGTCGAGGTGCCGGTGCTCGCGCATCCGGCGGCGGAACGCGAACGCGGCGCCGGCATCGCGATGTGCTGCACGTTCGGCGACCTGACCGACGTGCAGTGGTGGCGCGAGCTGAACCTGCCCACCCGCACCATCATCGGCCGTGACGGCCGGATCCAGCCGGAACCGCCGCAGGGGCTCGACGATGCAGCCGGCCGCAAGGCGTACGCCGAGCTCACCGGCGCGAACGTCCGGACCGCCCGCCAGCGCGTGGTCGAGATGCTGCGCACCGCCGGTGACCTGGACGGCGAACCGCGCCCGGTCACGCGTCCGGTGAAGTTCTACGAGAAGGGCGACAGCCCGCTGGAGATCGTGTCCAGCCGGCAGTGGTTCATCCGGTCCATCGCGCACCGGGACGCGCTGTTGCGGCGCGGCGCGGAACTCGTGTGGCACCCGGCGTACATGAAGGCCCGCTACGACGACTGGGTGCGCGGCCTCAACGGCGACTGGCTGGTCAGCCGGCAGCGCTTCTTCGGCGTGCCGTTCCCGATCTGGTACCCGCTCGACGCGGCCGGCGATCCCGTGCACGACAACCCGATCCTGCCGGCCGAGGACACACTGCCGATCGACCCGTCGTCGGACACCCCGCCCGGGTACACCGCGGACCAGCGCGACCAGCCCGGCGGATTCACCGGCGACCCGGACGTGATGGACACGTGGGCCACGTCGTCGCTGTCGCCGCAGATCGTGTGCGGCTGGGACGGCGATCCCGCGTTGTTCGCCCAGACGTACCCGATGGACCTGCGGCCGCAGGGCCACGACATCATCCGCACGTGGCTGTTCAGCACCGTGCTGCGGGCCGAACTCGAGACCGACTCGCTGCCGTGGCGGCATGCCGCGCTGTCCGGCTGGATCCTGGATCCGGACCGCAAGAAGATGAGCAAGTCCAAGGGCAACGTCGTGACCCCGATGGGCCTGCTGGAGCAGTACAGCCCGGACGCGGTGCGCTACTGGGCGGCCAGCGGCCGGCCCGGCACGGACACGGCGTTCGACGAGGGCCAGATGAAGGTCGGCCGCCGCCTGGCCACGAAGTTGTTGAACGCCAGCAAGTTCGTGCTCGGTATCGGAGCACCCAATGGTGATGATCAGGTGACCGAGCCGATCGACCGCGCCATGCTCGCCGCGCTGGACGACGTGGTCACGCAGGCCACCGACGCGTTGGCGGACTTCGAGTACACGACCGCGTTGGAACGCAC
>Ga0070714_100000433_pt1 | contig 30299 bp, 27 predicted proteins | sample LARL83metaG_FD_65450 | JGI IMG/M metagenome (GOLD analysis project Ga0070714, IMG submission 65450) | Corn, switchgrass and miscanthus rhizosphere microbial communities from Kellogg Biological Station, Michigan, USA - LAR L8-3 metaG | ecosystem: Host-associated > Plants > Roots > Rhizosphere ... | reverse complement strand
TTTCCGAAAATACTCACAATCGATCCTGGGACAATCGAAGAGCCGGCGAAGCTCCCTGCGTTCACCACAGCGTCGATCGAAGGCTGGCCCTGGCCTGCCGTTACTAGAGTAACCGAGTTGCTTGTGTTTCCCCCGATTGTGAGTGATAAGGAGTGGCTTCCTGGCGACAGATTCGCAGGGGCGGTGAAGAACACTTGATACTTTCCGACGGAAGATGGCTGAAGCCCCGCCTGCTGAACGAGCACGTTCTGCCCATCGACAGCGATGGTAGGCCTAGTGATCGTAACCGCTATCGGAGCGGAGGGAGCGGGAGTGCCAGTCGAGATTAAAGGACTGGTCGGCCCGAGCCCAACCGCCAGCAGCGAGAGCGCTTCACCAGGTTGCGCTGGATTGGTCAGATTGACAGGACTACCATTCAAATGCGAGATCTGTCCAATAGTTCCTGTACTGGCGAAAATCCCGGGCGCAAAATTTTGCAATCTTACGAGAAATGAGGTGAACATTCCCTGAAGACCGACCATAAGCGTGGCGGTTCCCGGCTGTGACTGTACTGGAAGTTGGACGGTGAGTTGCTGTGGCGATCTACTCAATAGTGCCGCAGACTGTCCATTGAGCAATACCGAGAGAGGAACCGTACTGGGCTGTTGCAGATCGAGATTATTGCCAAAGATTGCGGCAAGGACTCCGGGAGACAAAGAGTCTTGACCAGACGCGAGGTTCAACACCGAAGACACAGCGGGTGGCCCGCCTGGTAACACTACGTGTGGGGGCGTGGACTGCGCACTAACTAATATTGGAACCAGCGGTACGAGAAGAAGTCGCTTCTGCATAGCTGGTCTATAATGGGCAGAAACAAATATATCACTATGCCGCTGCCTAAGTAGGCAGTCAGTACCCACGCGAAAGGTCCGGTCGCTCATCCCTCGAATCCGATCACGGATCGCGTCTAACTCGAAGGGTGTTGGCTGAACGCGATTCCCCGGTCAACCAAGGACGAGTAGAATGGGTGACAAATCAGACGTTTTATATGTCGCTTTTTCCACAAGAGATTAAGTGTTCCGACTGGGTTGACCTTCACAATGCCATTGAAGCTTTGGGCGGTGCTGATCCCTACCAATGGCTGTTCCGTGGGCACGTGGAGGCATCCTGGGGATTAATACCCCTAATAGAGCGGGAATGTGAATTGCGGCGGCTGCTTCCGACTGAACTGCGGCTTTATGACGAATTCCGGTCAAAGGCGCACCTCTATACCACACAGGTGCCGCCTGTTGAGGACGTTGTCGGCTGGTTATCTACCATGCAGCATCACGGCGTGCCGACCAGACTCCTCGATTGGAGCTATTCGGCGTACGTCGCGCTCTTCTTCGCGTGCGAGAGAGCCGGAGAGGAGGAGTCCGCAGCTCTGTGGGCAATTCATACTGAAAGGCTCTCCACAAAGAGCCATGAACTCGCTGCCGACATGTTCGGCATCCCTTTGGACGCCGTGTTTGAATCTCCTGAACGCTTCAACCGCATCGCCTTCCCTCACGCTTTTGAAGGCACCTCCACTGGATTGGTCATACCAATCCTTCCGAGGTTCCGGGTTTCTCGGTTGTCTTCACAGCAAGGGTGTTTTCTGCTCAACTGCAACTACCTCGCTACGTTTGAAGAGTCTGTGGCGGCGATGATGAAGGATGTGTCATCCGATTGGTTGTACCGCATTGTTTTTCCAAGCAGCCTACGAATCGAGTGTCTCAAACGCCTCATGCATTTCAACATCCACCCAGCGAGCCTATATCCTGACCTCGAGGGCCTCGCGAAGTTTCTTACTCTGAAAAACACGCTGTTTCCGGTTTAGACCAGGGCGTTGGCTGTTGGAATTGACTCCAAACTGACGGGCCGGGCAATATTCGCGTACGTACAGGGTTACTGCTGGTCTTCAGTATAGTGTGGTCCGTCGATGGCCCGGTGTTTCTGATGGCGTTTGCGCTCTCTCTTGTCGGTTACATGCGTTTGCCAGTGAGCGTACTCAGCGTAGAAGGACGAGTACTGGTTACCGTAGTTCGTCCAATTGCAACCTGTCCGGAGGCAAGTGAGCTTTTCAGCGACGATGTCCCCGCGTTTAGAGATCGTGTCCGGAAGACCGGTGTGACGAAACTCATGCCTAAATTGATCACTGCAGACATACCACCATTGCCATTTATCTTCGGCGTTTAACCCGCAAGCTAGCCGAGAACAAGAAGTAAGAACAATCGCACGGCGCACCGGCCTGTGACTATAGCAGAGCGTATGCTCGTTGGGCGGACCTGCGACAACGGCGACGCCTGCGCTGGCAGCGCGAGCGCGACCTGGCGCTCGACAAGACCGTCGCCTAGCGAGATCGCGATACACCCAAGCGGCTCAAGAACGCGAGCAAATCCTGAAATTCTTCCGGTGTCAGCCGTTTGTCGTAATCGGTGGGCATCAAACTCTTTGGTTCGTAGACGACTTGGCGAAGTTCGTCGCGCGCAAACATGTGTAGCTCGTTATCGGAACCCAGCATTTGCAGCGAAAAACTGTCTTCGTTCATCAAAACTCCGGATAACGTCTTCCCGTCGCGCATAACAACGCGAATCGCTTGATACGTATTCAACGGCGCAAGGCTCAGCTCATGACGGCCGCCGTCGGTAGCGACACGGTGCTCGGTCTTAGTCAATGCGTCTCGAATGGAGTAAAGCTTGCGCCGGCCGGCTAAATTGGTCAAATCCGGTCCTAACAAGCCGCCTCGGCCGCGAATCATGTGGCAATCGCCGCAAGCGCCTTTGCCCCAAAAGATCTGCTCGCCATGCGCGACGTTACCCTGCGCCGGTGCATCGATGGCCGTACCGCGCAGGCTGCGTATGTAGGTTGCTACCTTCCAGGCATCTGTCTCCGCGAGCCCGGTACCCGGCATCATCGTACCGGCGATCCCTTTGCGAATTGCATCGAAGATTTCTTGGTCCGAGATCCGGAGATAGCGCCGCCCCGAGGCGCCTAAAGCCGGCCCTTGCTCGCCGGGAGTGCCATCGTATCCATGACATCCGGTACAGGTGCGGTTGTATAGCTCCTGTCCCTCGGTGACAGCCTGTGGATTGCCGGCGAACGGGTTGGGGTTTGGACTAGCTGCTCTAGCCTGGCGATCCTGAGCTTGGACGGCGACCGATGCGAGCAACAGCGCAAACGGAACGACAGTGGTATTTCGCATGGCGCGTGTCTACTTCCGATCGGGAAGTCCAAACGTGATAACGTTTGGCCCCGATATCAACGTGATGTATTCATTGCCCAAAACACTGTAGGCCATAGGGGACGCAGTGATCTTTTCCCCGCTGCTGAAGTGCCAAAGCGGGTGGCCTGCGCGCGCATCCAGAGCTGTCAGCACGCCCTGATTATCTCCGGCAAATAGAAGCCCGCCCGCGGTGGAGAGCAGCCCGGGGCCATAATGATTCGAGCCGATCTGCTTGTACTCCCACATAAGTTTCCCGGTAGTGACATCCAGAGCCCGAACATAATTCTGCCAGCGCTTTTCCTCCTCGGGGCTTTCCACATATCCGGTGCCGTTTGAAGAAACGGAGGTTGGCTGAAAATTATCGCTGCCGCGGAAGTTGATGGAGCAGCCCTCCGTCACGACGGCGTAAAAATAATGCGTATCCGGATTGTAAGCGGGTGACGGCCAGTTCGTGGCGCCCGCCGTAGCTGGACAAACCAGATTGCCCTGCACCGTCGGCTCTTTGCCGGGCACGAGAATGGGCCGGCCTTCCGCGGTCAAACCGCTGGACCAGGTCAACAACTTCACAAAAGGCGTGCCGTAGAGGAATTTTCCGTTGGTCCGATCGAGGACGTAATAGTATCCATTCCGATTGGCTTGCACCATCAGCTTGCGCGGCTGTCCTTGAAACTGAGCATCCACCAAGATCGGAACCTCGACCGCGTCCCAATCGTGCACATCGTGCGGCGTGAATTGGAAATACCACTTCAGCTTGCCGGTATCGGCATCGAGCGCAACAACGCACTCGGTGTATAGATTGTCTCCCAGCCGCTTGTCGCCGATAAAATCCGGATTAGCCTGGCCAGTGCCCCAGTAAATCAAATTCAACTCCGGGTCGTAACTGCCGGTCAACCAGGTAGGGCCTCCGCCGAATTTCCCGGCATCGCCTCCGGCCCAGGTCTCGCTGCCGGGCTCCCCCGGTTTCGGAAGCGCACTCCATCGCCATAGCGGCTTGCCTGTTTCAGCGTCATAGGCATCGACGAAACCGCTGGAGCTGTAAAGCCCCACAATCACTTTGTTGTTCAGCACCAGCGGTGCGCCGCCCAGGTAGCGCATGGATGCGCCGGCCATCTTGGTTTCCCAGATCACGCTGCCAGTGCGGGCGTCCAGAGCGATCAAGAAGGCATCGGTGGTGCCGAGATAAACTTTGCGCTCATAAACAGCTACTCCACGGTTGTGCCCGGCACCCGGAGTCGCGTTTTGGTATCGCCAGATCAGCCGGCCCGAGCGCGCATCCAGCGCTTCCACCTCGTTCGGCTGAGTGACATACATCACGCCGTTTGAAACGATTGGAACGCCTTCCAATTCCTGTGCCCGCGGCACATGATAGATCCATTTCACCGTCAGACTGTCCACGTTGCCGGCGTGGATTTGCTTGAGCGCACTATGTCGCTGGGCACCGTAAGAGCCTGAATAGCTAAACCAGTTGTTCGGGTCTGCCTTCACCAGGTCGAGGTAACTCTGTGAGAAACCAGGAGCGGCTGCGCAAAGAAGGAAGGAAAGGAGAAGCTTTTTCATGCGGCGTGCCAGCGGGCCGATATTATCACATCCTACCGAGTCGATTGGCGCGGCACGCTCAGGAATTGATCTGGCGAGAGTGCCCTCCGCGTAAAGCGCGCCAGGCGAACGGAGCCTTTGAAGAAAAACATCTTGTTGATTCGCACGCCGACTGAGGAGTGGCCGGGACCTTCGGGCGCAAAGCGAATTGCCGCCTTTCCCTGCAGCACACCATTCACGTAGCTTCTGAATTCGCTGCCGTCGTACACCATCGCGACCTGATGCCATTCGTCGAGCGGATGCAGGAGGTTTCGATACAGCAGCGCCTGATTGGCGGTCGGCGTATGGACAAATGCATCCAGGCACCATTGATCACCGATCACACGAATCTCGAACAGGAACCGTGTCTCTGTATCCTCTTTGGTCTTGGGGTCCTGTTCGGCCAGGTGAAACCAGCGCTGCTCCGGCGCTCCACCGCGTTCCGGCCGGAAAATGGCCTCGAAGGTGAAGGTCTCCGCGCCGGCCAGAGGATGCTCGGGAATAAAGAGCGCATCATCGATGCCGTTGAACTGCACGGCTTTACCCAACGGAGTCTTAATGACGCGGGGATGGCCGAGGATCGTCGTCCGCAGCCCGCCAATTTTATCGAGACGATCGAAGGTCCAAACTTCGGCGTGCGGCGCTCCGACCGCCCCAACCGCACTAAGCATCCAGGTGAACACCGCAACGGCACCCACAAATTTACGCATACGGCTATTATGAATGGTCTGGGGTGCAGACCAAGCTCGGGGGAGGGATTGTGAGCGCCGATCGAGAAAACCCTGATCTTCTCGCGCAGGAACTGGTCCGTCTGCGTCAAACCGCGTCTGATCTCGAACGGCAAGTCGAGGACTCTAAGCGCGCGATACAGCGCCTGGCAGTGCGGGATGAGGTCACTCGCGCACTCGCCGATTCTGCGTCGCTTGCCGAAGCGGCCCCCAGGATTCTCCGCGCCGTGTGCGAAACACTGGGATGGCAGTTAGGTGCACTTTGGACCGTCGAACCGCATGCCGATGTGATGCGCTGTGTGCAAGTCTGGCGGTCGTCTCCGGAGATCATGCCGGAGTTCGAAGCAATCACCCGGGGATCCACGTTTTCCCGCAATGTCGGAATGCCGGGCCGCGTCTGGGCGAACATCGAACCAGCTTGGATTCCAGATGTGAGCAAGGACCAGAACTTTCCGCGGGCGGCGATCGCAGCGAGAGAAGGTCTGAGGGCGGCGCTTGGCTTCCCGATTACGGTCGGCCAGCAATTTGTAGGAGTGATGGAGTTCTTCAGCCAGGAGATCCGGCAGCCGGACCAGGAATTGCTTGGGATGCTGGGCGCGCTAGGGAGCCAGATCGGGCAATTCGTCGAGCGCAAACATGCCCAACAGGACCTGGACCGCTATTTCAGTCTGTCGCTGGACATGCTATGCGTCGCCAACTACGCCGGTTACTTCAAGCGATTGAATCCAGCCTGGAAGCGTACACTGGGCTACGACATCGGGGAATTGAAGGCCTCGCCCTTTATCGACTTCGTGCACCCGGATGATCGTGAGGCAACCCTGGCCGAAGTGGAAAAGGTGGCTCAGGGCGAAAACACGATTTCCTTCGAGAACCGCTATCGTGCCAAGGATGGTACCTACCGTTGGCTGCTTTGGAACGCGACGCCTTTCGCGCAGGAACAGCTCATCTATGCCGCCGCGCGCGACATCACGGAGCGCAAGCAATCGGAAGAGAAGATCGAGTGGCTGCGAGAGGAGGCTGAAGCCGCGAATCAAGCTAAGAGCGACTTTTTGGCGCGCATGAGCCACGAAATCCGCACGCCGCTAAATGTTGTCATCGGCATGGGCGACGTGCTGGAACGGACCGCGCTCAACACGGAGCAGCGCCAATACGTTCGTGTATTCCAGAAAGCCGGAGGCAATCTGCTGACCCTGATCAACGATCTGCTGGATCTTTCCAAGGTTGAAGCCGGGCGCATGGCTCTGGAGGAGATCGACTTCGAGCTCTCCGGAGTAACGGACGCCATTGTAGAGATCATGTCTCTGCGGGCGCACCAAAAGGGGATTGAACTGCGCTCAGAGATCGCGACGGGAGTGCCGGCTAAGCTCAAAGGCGATCCTGATCGCTTGCGTCAGGTACTGATCAATCTGGTTAGCAACGCCATCAAATTCACCGCGAAGGGACGTGTGCTGTTGCGCGTGGAACCGGATCCCGACAGTCTCAACGCCGGTAATCTGCGTTTTTCCGTTGCTGATACCGGTATCGGAATCGCGCCTGACAAACTGGGCGTGATCTTCGAAGACTTCGCGCAGGGCGATGCTTCCACCACGCGCATGTATGGAGGAACAGGCTTGGGCTTGGCGATCTCAAAGCGCCTGGTGGAGCTGATGAACGGGCGTATCTGGGCCGAAAGCAGACCCGGCGAGGGAGCCACTTTTTACTTCACCGCAGCGTTCGGAGTAGCGTCGCCGGCGAGCGAAACAGTAACAGATCGGCCGGCGGAGCAACCGAAGACTGGAGCACTCAGCGGCCTGCGGCTTCTGGTTGCGGACGATTCTGAAGAGAACCGCTTCCTGGTCGCGGAGTATCTCAAGGACCTGGGATGCAACCTGGAGTTTGCCGAGAACGGACAGATAGCGGTCGATAAATTTTGCTCGGGCGCCTATGACCTGGTGTTGATGGATCTCCAAATGCCCGTGATGGACGGTTACTCAGCAACGCACCGGATTCGGGGATGGGAAGAAGAGCAAAAGCGTCGCCCGACACCGATCATTGCGCTGACAGCCAGTGCGCTCGACGCAGAACTTCAGCGGGCTCTGGATGCCGGATGCACCGCCTGTGTTCGAAAGCCAGTCCGGCTCATCACGCTAGTCGAAGCTGTCGCGAAGTATGCCGCCAAGATCAGTCCTGGCGACTTGCCGTCGCAAGAGAGCACCGTAGTAATGGTTGACGCGCGCCTGCGTTCAGTGGTGCCCGGATATCTCGAGAGCCGCCGCCGGGACGTACGGAGTATCCTCGACGCTCTGGAACGCTCCGATTACGAAACTATTCGAGAATTAGGCCATAAGATGAACGGAACAGGCAGTTCCTATGGCTTCTCGCGGGTTACGCAGCTCGGCGCAGCGGTCGAAAGTGCCGCAAAAGAACAAAACTCCGCGGAAATTCGGTCGCGGATTATGGATCTATCGCGCTACCTCGATGCCGTTAAGGTTGTTTAGCTGTTAGCGCAAATACTTGATCAATAACACTTCGTTGCCGGCCTCGTTGTAAATCAATTCATCTACCAGCTCGCGCGTCATGAAGATTCCGAAACCGCCCGGCCGCATACCCAGACGCTCCCGAATCTCGGCGTGCTCGAACGGTGAATCGAGTGGGTTGGCAACCGCGGCATGGCTCAGCTTCTGGAATGAGAACCCTTTTCCAGGATCGCGGACCAAGTAGAGTACGGCTCTTTCAGTCCGCACATAAGTGACCTTTACGCTCTTATCAGGATCGGAACCTCCACCGTGCTCGATGGCATTGAACAAAATCTCGCGGAAGGCAGTCGCGATATTCTCCTGTTCCGCGGGCGGCAGACCGATGCCCATCTCACGCAGGAATTGCAGGATGCGATCGGCCGTTTCCATCTTGCAGCGCAGCCGAAGCTCCAGCCAGTTTGGGCGCGCCGACAGGACTTCGATATCGTTCCCGGACGCCGTACTATTCAACGCGCGCTCGACCATTTCAATAACGGCGTTGATGGTGAAAGGCTTGCTGAAATAACTAAAAGCCCGCTCGCGAATAGCGCGGATGACGTTCTCGGGCGTGTTGGCCACGGTCATCACCAACACCCTGGTGTCCGGCCGAAGGCTTCCAATGCGCTCCAGAAGCGCCATGCCATCGAGCCCAGGCATGTTCACGTCGGTCATCACCAGATCGTAAGACGCGGCTTCAATGCACCGCAGTCCCGCCAATCCATCGGATGCGCTTTCAATGTGCCGGTTCGGCGCTTCGAGAGCCGCTATCAGCAGCTGGTGCACGTCCGGATCGTCGTCCACGATCAGAATGCGCTTCGGAGGACTCATGCATGTAGTACGATATCAAACCCTGAGAGACAAAAAGTTCACACATTGTTACCAATCGCCCATCGAGTGGCTGACGTCTGATTAGGTGTCAAAAGGAAAAGAGGCGATATTTACATGCAACACGCAAGAGTCCCCCAGCGGATACCGCTCGCATTCATGGCAATTACTGCCGCAATCAGCACGGCGTTCATCTTGGGCCTGGTAGCAATGCTGAGCTGGCAAGGCTGTCTGATGCTTATGCTCGTCGCGGCTGCCCTCACAGGAGGCGCCGTGTTCACGATTCAGGAAATGCAGAGTTTGGGGCACGAGGCCCCGCGAATCGAACGAATCGCAGCGAAGACTCGTTGATGCAATAGCGCAAACCTGCCGGCTCGGGACCGTCGTTGAATACGTGTCCGAGATGCGCGTCGCAAAGCTTGCACAGCACTTCGACCCGCTCGATGAACATGCTCACATCCGTGTGGGTATGGATGTTCTCATCTGCCACAGGAGCGGAGAAACTCGGCCAACCGGTGCCGGAATCGAACTTGGCAGTGGAGCTGAACACGGCATTGCCGCAGCAGATGCAGCGGAAGAGGCCGGGGTCGTGAATCTGATAGTAGGTGCCCGTGAACGCCGTGTCGGTGCCCTGCCGGCGCGTGACGTAAAATTGCTCGGCATCCAGCAGCTTGCGCCACTCAGCATCGGAGCGAACGATCTTCTTTGCCGTGACTGGCGCCAGTGGCTCGCCCGTGTTTGTAAACGGTACGATGACAACTTCTGAACCGGAGCCGTTGGCCGATACGCTGTCTTCACCACGGCTCCCTTTCCGGGACGAAATCGCAACCAAGCCGGCGAAGGCAAAAGGAGTGATCAAGAGCGCGCGACGCCGTGTGATCTCTTGTTTAAGCGCTTCAAACACTCATCCCCATTGTCCCACTCGACGCGAGAAGCCCGCCAGGATTAACCGCGATTCGCTAGTGTTTGAAAAGGTGCTTCCGCCCCCAAGCTCCCAGTCCCAATAATCCGATGCCGAACAGCAAAAGAGTGGAAGGTTCCGGAATGACGTCACCAGAGAGAGAGAATGTCGCGTTGAACGGGCCCTGATGGGTGACGTCGGTGCCGATGCGTTCCCAGTCTGGCGCCAGACTCCCCGCCCCGTCATTGCGAATCCAGCTTTGCAGATCCGTACTCGACCCGCCCGGAAACTGCAGGGTCGTTCCGGGAGAAGTGATGGGCTTCGGGGCCGAAAGCCAAAGGAAGCCTCCGCTCGACAGGCCCACTTCGGGACGGAAAAAATCGTGATCAGCGGCACCCACTAAGAAAGGTGTCATAAACGTGATCATGAACTCTACTTCCTCACCAGTCACCGCGCCCTCGCCTCCGGTGAATTGGTTGGGCATTGCATGAATGCCATTTACCACCGAGTTGGCGACCGTGAAAGTGGGACTCACGATACTAGCCGTGAAGCTGAGCGATCCGAGCCCGGAGTCAAAAGACGCGAACTGATTGTCACTCGGAGAATTGGTCCGAGTCAGCACGCGGCCATCGGGCGGGGTCGTGGAATCCAAGGGAAAAACGTGATACAACTCGATCTCGATGTTGCTGATGCTCGAAAGCGGCGCACCACTGGGCAGCAGGCCGATAAAAGTTGCTCCCTTGATCAGCGCGTTCTGACCGAGAACGAAATCATCGGCCGTTTCAGTTTCGAGTGCGCCAGGGCCGGCGGGACTCGACAAGGTGCCAATCTTGCCGTCCGGATTGCCCGTACTGAACAATATTGTTGCCGCTCCGGCTGGAAGTATGAAAGCGACGACACACGCAATCACGCTTAATGTTTTTTGCACGACGGTTCCTCCAATTGCTTCGACTGCGATTCGAAGTGTAATGAGTGTAAGACGCCGTTTCGACCGAGTCAAGGGGGGGCTGCATGGGGGGGCTGCATGAAGTCTGCAACCAATTGAGCCGAGACAATTTAACCCATAGATGTTTGACCAGATTGAAGTGGTGCTTCGCTTCCGGTAACCTGCGCCCATTCAATGCCATCGAGCCGGTCAAAGCCCCAGATTCGAAACCATGGTTCAATAGCTCGCATCTAACCCCGTAGCGCCTGAAGGAGTCGTTCTGCGCGTGAAGAACACAGACCTATCGGCAGTTGATGCAAAACCCGCAAGTTCCCGGGCCCTGGTTCGATTGTTGAATGACTACCAAGCTGCCACGGAACAATACGGCGTGATTGTTGGATATCTGAAGTCTGCCATCGAAGTCCTACCGAAGGCTGAATGTCAGCTTCTGTTGGAGTTCGCCGAGATTGCGAAGAACCATTGTGAGCGGTTACATCGTGCTATCGGAGACCGTCTCGGAGCCCATCGTAAGAGTGCCTGAGCGTTGAATTTTGACCGCCCATTCCAACGGATCAGCCTGCGGCATGAGGCCACTATTTCTCATTGCGTTGCGGCACGATCCAGAGAAAGAACTTGTGGCTAACGCCATTCTTGTCGAAGTCGGCGTCATCGTCGAGCGTAAATTGCTTGTCCGGCTTCCAATCGCCCATATTAAACGTGTTCGAGACAATCCGCGTACCTGGCTTCAAGTCTTTGAGCAACTTCGGACGAAGTTTCAAGTTCACGCTATTGAGCAGGAACAGAGTCACAACAGTAGCCTCGTGAATGTCGGCATCGAATAGATCGTTCTCTTCGAACCGCACCAGCTTCTCGACTCCGGCTTTCTTGGCGTTTCCCTCTGCTTCCTGAATGCGCTCCGGATTGATGTCGACTCCTACTCCGTGAGCACCATACTCTTTTGCGGCGGCAATCACGATGCGCCCGTCACCGCAGCCAAGGTCATACACGGTGTCCGTCTTCGTCACGTCCGCCAGTTTCAACATCGCCTTTACTGCTTCCTCGGTGGTCGGTACGTAGGGAACATCGATTTGATGCTTGGCCTGTCTGGTCTGGGCTACGGCGAGGGATGTGAACAAGACCAGCAGTGCAAGATTGCCAACTGTGGTCGATCGCTTTTCAAAACCCATACAACCTCACGGGATTATCCACCAGAATCTTCTTCCGTATCCCTGCATCCGGCGCCCACACCGCCAGCTGATTCAGCAGCTTTCCATCGTCGATCTGAAACAGAGGCGTCACTTCCGTCACCGCATGCCCCTCCGGCGTAGTCGAGTTCGGATGCGGCCAGTCGCTACCCCACACAATACGATCGGCGTTGGCCGCGATCAGCGCCTTCGCGAACGGTGCGACGTCCGGATAATCCGGAGCCTGCGTCGACGCACGATACGCCCCCGAAATTTTCACATACGCTTTCCCCGATCGCACCAGATCCACCAGGTCCGCGAAACCTGGCTGTTGCAAGCCCTGCGCTGCTTGCGCGCCACCGAAGTGATCGAACACCACCGGCACCGGCGACGCCTGCACCAGATCCTTGATCGCCGAGACCACCGCCAGGTTCACATACAACTGGATATGCCAATTACGGCTCTTCGCGCGATCCACCGACGCCTGGAAACGCCGCCGCCCCAGTGAAGCATCGCTCTGCCCCACCGTCGCGAGATTGATCCGGATACCGCGGAATCCGGCCTTGTTCATGGCGTCGAGAGCGCTGTCCGGAGTCTTATCGTCGATCACGGCTACACCCCGAGCCGTTTCGCCGCGCGCCTTGATACCGTAGATCGAGGCGGAATTATCGGTCCCATAGACGCTCGGCGTCACGATCACGACCCGTTGCATGTGCAGCGCCCGATGCAGCGCCGACATCTCCTCGGGCGACGCCGTCTCGGGTGTATAGACGCGCCCCGAAAACAACGGAAACTTCTTCGGATCGCCGAAAATGTGCGTGTGGCAATCGCACGCGCCCGCTGGAACCTCAAAGTTCACCGCAGTCTCGGGCTGCGCCGCCTTCGCGAAAGCGATCTTTCCCCGCGCCACCATCCCCGCACCAACCAACAGCGCCTCGCGTCGAGTAAGCATATCAATCCATCTTAAATCTTCGTACGGCGGCCCCCTGGCCGACCAAGTGCCTAACGTCGCTTGGAGATATAATTGGAGCCGGCCAAGCTAGACGAAAGGAAAAGATCCATGCCTTCAGCTAAAGCTCAACCAGCCTTCGAACGAGATCCTGTAAAGCTCGACTCGAAACACTACAAAGTCGAATTAGAAAACGAACGCGTGCGGGTGGTCCGCATCCGCTACGGAGCTCGAGAGAAGTCCGTTATGCATCAACACCCTCCTGGTATCGCGGTATTCGTGACCGATGGCAGCTTCAAATTCACCTACCCGGACGGTAAAACCGAGAATATTCAATCAAAATCGGGAGATCATCTCTATTTTGCCGAGCAGTGGGAGCACCTGCCCGAGAACTTGAGCGACAAACCCTGTGATGTCCTGTACATTGAGCTAAAGCCCTGAACACTGCCGCGCGGTCAAGCGCCTATGGCCTCGGCGGCGCCTTTGGCTTGCCAAACTTCCCCGCGTCCACCGGCACATTGGCCTGCACCTCGCTCAGCTCTGTGGTCGACTGCCCACTGGTCCAAGTCATCGTCCAATGAAACGGCATCTTCACCCCGGCCACCTCACGGTAGTCGGAGTAGTCGATCTGCGTCGGCACGATTCCCACCACGGTCGTCGTATAGCGCACCAGCCGCACCAGCAGCCCCGTCTTCTTGTCGAAAAACAATTTCACACGCGACCCGCCCGCCGTGGTTCCCTGCACCACTTCCACCTCGTGATCGTCGATCGCCGTCTCGGGAAAGCCGACACGCCAGCGGCCCAGGGCCTGCTTGATCAGCCCAGGAAACGACAGATCCGCGTCCAGCTTGATCCCGTCCAGATCCTCACCGGCCGGCACGGCCAACACCGGCACCGGTTTGTCCGGACCCGCAATCCAACCCGCGCGCCCGTCGTACGCCGTCGTGTCGTCGCCAAGGCGCGTGTGCGCAATCGTGGCGCGCTGCCCCGGAGCCTTCGCAAAAATCTCCACCGGCACTTTCTGAAAATCCGTATCCCAACCCCCGTAGGTTCCTTTCGCGGCAAAACTCGTGAGGCTCGCCAGCCGGTCCGCCCCGCCCAATGCCTGAATGTATTTGTCCAGGATTTGATCGGCCGACGGCCCTGCCGGAGCCTGGCCCGCGATTTCAATTTCATTTGGATCTTCGGGCGGCGGCGTCCCGTACTGCTCCGCCAGGCTCGGAATGATCTTCGGATGCCCGGCCCCGCGATGGCACGAGTAGCAGCTCACCGCACCGCGTCCCCCAAAATTGCTTTTGTTGATGGAGTTCACCATCACGATCATCACGCGCGCCATCCGCTTCGCCGGCACGTCCTCGGCATACTTCTCCCAGTTACCCAGGCTGTCGGCAACGTGGCAATTCGTGCAGTTGTAGCCCAGCGAGGCCGAAAAGAAGCTCATCGTCTCCATGAACTGGTTCACCGGAATGCCCTTGAGCACTTGGACGTTCTTGAAGACATCTTCCGCCATCAGCGGCTTCTGCACAGGCTGGCTGGTGGCTGCCCCTCCACCCAGCAGACACACGATTGCCGCCCCCATCACTTGCTTCGATCCGTACATCATCCTTATTTCCTCTCAACGCTGGACCAGCGCTTGAACGCCGCATACACCGGAACCCCGAGTAGCACGATCACGAGCCCGGGAACCGTCGTCGAGGCGCGATACAGAAAAAGCATCACTAGGATCACCAATGCACCGGCGATATACAAACCTGGAACTACCGGATATCCAAAGGCCCGATAAGGCCTCTCCGCTCCAGGCAATCGTCGCCGAAGCGCGAACACTCCACCAATCGTGAGAATGTAAAAAATCAGCGCCGCCGAAATTACGTAGTTGAGCAGGTCGCTATAGAGGTTGCCATAAGCGCCGGTCCCTGGATCATAGGTCCGAAGCAACACCAGAATACCGGCCCACCCACCTTGCATCACCAGCGCCGCGCCGGGCACATGCGCTCGATTCACTATCGCCGCGCGACGAAAGAACAGGCCATCGCGAGCCATCGCGAAGTAGGCCCGCGCGCCCGCGAGCACCATGCCGTTCATGCATCCGAAGGCCGAAATCATGATCGCGGCCGCCATCAGCCCCGCGCCGATCCTTGGAAACAGCGCCTCGAGCATGGCGCCGGCCACGCGATCCGCAGGCGCATGCTGAATCTGGTCGATCGGCAGCACTACCAGATACGCGACATTCGCCAGCAGAAACAGGCCGATAACGATGATTGTCCCCAGCGCCAAGGAGAGCGGCACGTTGCGGCGCGGCTTACGCACTTCGCCGGCAGTGAAGGTGATGTTGTTCCACGCATCGGCCGAGAACAGCGATCCTACCTGCGCCACGCACAGCGCCACTAGCAATCCGAATGCAGTTCCGGCGGATAATCCAGGCGCGATCGGCGAGTTGCCTCGCGGAGTCCAAGCATCTGCGAAATGCGCCCGCACAGCTTCTGAATTCCAGCCGACGACGATGCCCAGGACAATCACGGCCAGCAACGACCCGAGCTTCGCCACCGTAAATACGTTCTGGATTCCCTTGCCCCACTGGATGCCGCGCGTGTTTGTCCAAGTCAGGAACGCAATCACCAGCAGCCCAACCAGTTGAGTGATGGAAAGCGAGATGGCATAGTTGGCGCTGATGTGGATGGGCGGAATGAGATAGCTGGTTTCAGAAACCTCCGGCCACAGTATCCCTAGATACCGTGCGAACCCGATCCCGACTGCCGCTATGGTGCCGGTCTGAATGACTAGAAACAAAGTCCAGCCGTACAGGAATCCCCATAGCGGCGATAGTGCCTCCCGCAAGTAAACATACTGGCCGCCGGCGCGCGGCATCATCGCCGCCAATTCCCCATATGAAAGCGCCGCGGCAATCGTCAGCACGCCGGTGATCACCCACGCTATGAGTAACCACCCCGGGCTCCCCAGTTCGCGGGCCATGTCGGCAGATACGATAAAGATGCCGGTTCCGATCATGGACCCGGCCACGATCATCGTCGAATCAAACAGCCCCAAACTACGCGTCAGCTCTTCTTTCGGTTGGATGTATCCAGCTTACATGAACGAGCGATATGCTAGAGTAAGAAACACCTCAGGAGGCGCATGAAAACGACACTTTTCACCTTGGCCACCTGCCTCGTCGCAGCCGGTTTGCACGCTGAAACTAATGACGCGAGCACTTGGAACAGCAAGGGCGCGGCCGCGTATCTCGATCAGAGATCCAGCTGGTGGATCACCTGGCAGCCCGCTGCCCGCGATCACGACACCTTCTGCATTTCTTGCCACACAGCGCTGCCCTACGCTCTTGGCCGTCCTGCCCTTCGAGCGGCGCTGGGAGAGCGAGGTCCTTCAACAAACGAGCGCCAGCTTCTGGATAACGTGAAGAAACGCGTCCGGTTGTGGTCCGAAGTCTTACCGTTCTACAACGACGAAAAGAATGGTGCACCCAAGACCGCCGAAGCTCGCAGCACCGAGGTGGTTCTCAACGCTCTTATTCTCGCCAGCTACGACGCGCGCGACGGCAAACTCGGCGATGACGCCCGCCTGGCCTTGGATAATATGTGGGGGCTGCAATTGAAGACCGGCGATAAGAAGGGTGCCTGGACCTGGTTGAACTTCCACAACGAGCCCTGGGAAGCCGATGACTCACAATTCTGGGGAGCGACGTTGGGCGCTCTCGCCGCCGGGAACGCGCCGAAAGATTACCGGTCAACGCCCGCCGTGCAGGAGAACATAAAGATGCTCGCCGCATATCTCCAGAGCGAGCAGCAGTCGCAATCGTTGGTGAATCGCACCTTTCTGCTCTGGGCGTCCACCAAGCTCCCTGAATTATTAACGGCTAAGCAGCAAAAGTCGATCGTTGACGATCTATTCGCAAAGCAGCAGGCCGACGGCGGCTGGAGCACAACGTCGATCGTCATTAAAGACTGGAAGCGGCGAGACGGAACACCGCTCGAATCGAAGAGCGATGGCTACGGCACCGGCCTGGTCTCGTTCGTTCTGGAGCGTACCGGCGTGTCGCGAAGCGATGCTCACTTGAAGCAGGGGCTGGCTTGGCTCGCCCAGAATCAGGATAAAGCTGAAGGCCAGTGGCGCGCGACTTCGTTGAACAAGCAGCGCGACCCGGCTTCCGATGCTGGACGCTTCATGAGCGATGCCGCCACCGCCTATGCAGTACTGGCGCTCACCGACAGCAAGTAAGTTGAGTTACGAGCCCGCCGGCAGAACGATCATCCCCGCGCCCGTGACGTCGTTATTCAGGTCCCAGGTGCGTTCGTATTTCAGCGTCGCGGCATCGTAAACTTCAATCTCGTATCCCGCGCCGTAGATGTACAACTTCTTGCCATCGCCGGCCATGCCGAAGCTGAATCGCGACCTGCAGGGAACTTCCATGGTCTGGGTAATGTGATTCGTTCCTAGATCGAAGGCCCAAAACTCACAGCGCTTGTTGCCGAGATTCCCGGTTGTGATGACCGTGTAAGCGTTCTTCTTGTCGGGAGCAACTTGCAGTCCCGCCATGCCCGGCGGCGAAGGACCGATCGGAGTGAAGTTGACCTGCCGGCTGCTCAAATCGAAGCGCGCGATGCCGAACACGCGATTGTGGACGATCGGGTCGGCGGAGTTGAACAGCGAAATGTGCTTGCCCGGCTCACCGATGGAATCCAGCAGACCGCCGAAGCCGACATTTTCCATGTCAGCAAAATCCGGCCGCGACAGATCGATGCGGTCCACCACTTTGAAGTCGTCGGCATTGAGGATCACCACTTTGTCGCGGAATTGATAAAGATATTTGCCGTCGGGCGAAACTTCGAAAGCAGCGCGGCCATAGAAGCCGGCGTTGGCGTTTTCGTCTTCTTTCGCAATGTCGGCCGTCTTCACGATCTTCTGTTGAGCCAGATCGATCACCGTGTACTTGAGCTTGCCGATCTCGTAACGATCGTTCAGCTTGTTCATCTCGGTGGTGACGGTGTAAAAAACTTTATCCTGTGGATCGGCCACGCCGCTGTTGAAGCGATACCGCTTGGTCGGAGTGTTGAGCACAAAATGATTGATTACTTTGCGCGTGGCGACATCGATCACTTCCAGGCCGCTGTGATCGTTGGTAGTAACGTAGATCTTCTTCCGATCGAGCGAAAGCCGCATGGCGGTGGGCAGTCCCGTAACCAGCGGGATCTTTTCAACCACCTGTCCCTTGCTTTCATCGAACACGATAACGGAGTCGGGATAGGCGCCCATGAAGAGCGTCGCACCCGGCGCAACGGCGCACGACAATACGAGTATCGAAAACAGTGTCTTCATATTTGGCTATGGAAAAACCAGATCGAGATTGCGCCAATCTTTGGTCGCGGCAGCGCATTTGCTGGCCCAATCCGGATAATTGTTGAGGTGATCGGGCACCTGTGCCGGCCAGAAGCAGGTAACGTAACAATCGTAAATGTCGCGCTCGACGGGCTGGCAAAGTCCGGCCGTTCCGCCGGCCGAATCCACCTCCCACCCGGGAGAGAACGATAAAGAGCAGCCCATCGGGATGTGCGGCTTGGGCGGCTGCGGCGCAGGATTCTGCAGCGCAATCACGTCGTCTTCAACACGACTGGCGATGCGGCTGGCCTTCTGATTCAAAGGACGAAGGTGCTTCATGAGATTGCCTTCCTTTCGGCAAAAACTCTAAGGAACTCAGGATTGTGAGCGCTAATCGCGCCGTAAATTTGCAAACAGGTATCGGTCCAGTTCCGGATCCAATCGCAATAATGCAGATTGGGATGACCGGTATCGCCGTAGCGGACGTACGCTTCATGATGACAGCCGCCGGCGCACAACGGCCGTGCCCAGCAAGTGTGGCAATCGTATTTTGAATTGATATGCCCGCGCTGGAGAAAATCCTTCTGCTTTTCCCGATCGATCCCGGTGGAAATATGACCGAGCGCGTGTGTGTCGGAATCGACGAAACGATGGCAAGGCGCAATATCGCCCGACGGCCCGACTCCTACCAAGCCGAGCGCCGCGCCGCAGGGATGCGATTTGTTGACGCCCTGGCACAACTCCGACAGAGTATCGCTCACGTTCGAGAAGCCGTGCATCTCGCCGCGCAGTGCATATTCGAGATACTCGTCGGCCAGCACGTGAAACTGCGCCAGCACGTCATCCATGCCACGCTCGTTGATGGCATATAGACGATCCGGTGACGTGGTCACTGGAGCGAAGCCGACCTCGTGGAAACCGAGATCGTTCTTCAAGTGCCGGAAAATCTTGACCACGTCGGTGACGCCTTTGGTTAGCGTGACTCGCGCGGTGATCGGACGCGTGCGATGATTTTCGATTAAAGCGCGCACTCGAGGCGCGATGATATCGTAGCTGCCCTTCCCGTTCGCAAAGACACGGAGCTTGTCGTGCAGCTCCGGTGGCCCGTCCATACTCACCGTAACGCCGATCCGATTCTCGGAGAGAAATTCGATGATCGCCGGTGTGAGCAGCGTGGCATTGGTGGTCAAGCTGAAATCGATGGAGCGGCCTTGTGCGGCGGCCCGCTCATTGGCGTACGTGACGACCTTCTTCAGCAGCGGAAAATTCATCAGCGTCTCGCCGCCGAAGAAAGTGATGTGGACCGTGCGGCGGCCGGCCGATTGGCCCAGCAGAAAATCGACAGACGCTTGGGCCGTCTCGTAATCCATGAATTTCGGCTTGCCTTCGGGCGTCGCGACCTTGTCCTCGCCGAATTCATAGCAATACTGGCATGACAAGTTGCACTGGTTGGTGAGATTCAGAACCAAAGTCTGCAGCGGAAAATCTGCCGGTGCTTCCTGCAGAGGTTCCGGTGGTAAATTGTCCGCGACGATGACTCGCGATTGGTACAGCTCCGAAATCAGCTCCCGCGCGTCAGCGGCAGGGAATCCATGGCCGGCTAGATCAGCGACCAGCTGTTCTTCCGAGGCCTCGCCTTCCGCCAGTCGATCCAACAACACTTCCGCGGCGCCATCTAGTTCAAAGATCGCGCCTGCAGGCACCAGATAAAGAAAGTGTCGGTTGCGTGCCGAGAAGGAATGAAACTCGCCGCGGCGATAAACGCGCGTATCGGCCGCGATCACTTGGTAACCTCCGGCTGATCCCAGTGAATGTACATGGGAACCGTGACCACGAGATAAGATCGGCCCGAAACCGGCTTGCCTTCCTTATCCTTTTCGTTTTTGGCCGTCGCGACTACCCATACATCGCCGTAATTATTTCGACTGAACTTGCGCTTGGGATTCGGTCCATCGAGAGCCGGCGTGAACAGACCGGTCGGACTGAGTGTCCCCACGAAGTCTTTGTCGTCGTCGCCGTAAACCGAAAGGTATTCTTCCACCGACCAAGTGACATCAATGGGGCCGAGCTCGACATCATCTGCGGTGTGGAGCTTATCGTCGGCTCCGCGCTGATAGGCTACTGCGTCGAATTGCTGGTAACCCTTGGGATGGACATCACTACCCAGGCGCGCTAGCGAAGCTTCAGGCAACACCTTAATATAATCGACTCGATCATAGACCGCGAGCGCGCCCTCGAGAACCGACCGGCGGAAGGCGATGTCGCGCTTGCCGGGCACAGCGTTGGCGGCGACATCGACCTCGGCAACCACCTCGCTCGGAGTATGTGAGACGATACGCCGCACCGTGATACCGGAGCCCAAATCCAGATCGGCCGGAGCAACTTGCGCCGGCAGGTTATCACCGATCAAGCGGACGCGGTTGGTCTGTGATCCGATCTTCAGCATGGTTCGATCCACGCCCACCAGCGTCGGCTCAGTTGACGCGCGAACCATCTTCACGTCCGCGCCGAACTCCTGGTATTCGCCAAAGAACCAGCGGCCCTGCGCCCCAAGCTGATCGGGGGAGATCCACATGGCTTCACGCATTTCTTTCGAGAGGTCGTCGGGTGCCGCTGTGGCCGGAGTCGATCCTTTCGATCGTCCGCGCCACGAATATCCGGCGTAGACCAAGCCTTGCCCGGAACGCGTGAGAGTCGAACCGTCCTTCACCGACTGGAGCTTTACGCGAGTCTGGAACTCATCGTCCGCGGCGCCGGGCTCCATAACCATCTCGCCATAATACTTGCCTCGGCCGGGGATGTTAGCAGTCACCAGCCAGCGGCCGGCGAGTTTGGGCGCACGCATTCGGGCTCGCCAATTTGCCCACTCGGGAGTGTGCAGCGGCGCCGTCTTCGCGAGATAGTCGATCGACTGATCCACCAGCGGTGGGGCGTCCCCTGGAGCTGCCGCGATTAAAGCAGCGTTGCCGCCTCCGCCGAAAAAGCCGCTTCGGAAAGCTACGTCAGCTTGCGCGTACAAGAACACGTGCATGTTAGTCAGCAGCTTCCAGTCTTCTTTCGAGCGCCGCCAGGAAAGGCCGCGGCCGATGGGATGGCATCCCATGCAAGTGGTCTGCACAGCCGGACTCGGGACCGGTTCATCCTGGATGCGATGTTCCGGCATGTACATCACGGCCTTGGCTTCTTCTGGCGCGAGCCCGTGATAGGTGGCGAGATACTTTACAACCGACCTGGCCTCAACCGGCGTAATGCTCAAACCATTGAGGCGCACCATCCGTTTGATGGCTTCTTCCCAACCTTCGGGAGTGCTGCGTTCCCAGGAGATGCGCGAGAGATTGCCCTTGTCGTCCTTGGTGTGGCAAGTTCCGCACTTCGCGATCACCAGCGAATCGGTTACCGGTATGCCCTCTTCGGGTTTCTCCTCGGCCGCCGGAGGTTTCGCCGCCTGATTGCCACCTTGTTGCGCCTGCGCCGGCAGCATCGCGAACAAAGCTGCGATGACGCCGCAGAGACCGACCTTTATCATCACGCTCTCTCCTTGGCCATTACACTGTTTTACAACACTTCGTCGTTAGAATGTGAATCGTCCGCCGAGTTGGATCGCGCGCGGGCCGGAGCCTTCGGCGTTTTGCAAATTGCTGATTGTACCGAACGGGTCGGTGCCGAGTTGGAGGTTCGGTATGCCGTAGTTGGGATGATTGAACAGATTGGTCGACGAAGCCCCAATCCGCAGCGCATAGCGTTCCTTATACCGGAAGCTCCGATAGATAGAAAGCGACACGGCCTGCGTTCCCGGACCCACCACATTGCCGACTGGTGAGCTGCCGAAACGGCCGATGTTGTCCGGCGGAATCGCAAACGCCTTCGGGTTGACCCACTGATTGATGCTTCGGTTCGCCGGGTAGAGAGAAGCTCCCGACACCACATCGGCGCGTGGATCACCAGCGGCGTCAAAGGAATTGGTGAAATTGGTTCCCGAGGGATCGCTTCCAGGCGCAGTCACCGTGAGGAACGGGCCGCTCTGGAACATCAAAACTCCAGCGATTTCCCAACCGCCCAGCACTTGGCTGACGATTTTGTTATTGGAATGGCTCGATGTTTCATAAAGGAAAGTCGACTGGAACCGATTACGGCGTGTGAAAGGGACGTTGCCATAATCCAGATTCGGGTTGAAGTAGTCGCTGGTCTGACCGCCGCCGGCGCCAGCGAACGAAGTGGGATTGTAACCGCCGCTGTTGGACAGGTTCTTAGCGAATCTGTAACTGGCCTGGAACTGGAGACCCTTCGACATGCGCTTATTCACCGTCGCTGTAAACGCGTTATAGTTGCTACGGCCTCCGTTTTGCACATTCACCAGGGAATCCCACAGGGGGTAAGGCGCGCTCGCGCTGGCCTTGTCGAATCCGATCGTATTCGGGTGAACCTGGTCGGGATTGGTGGTCAAGTCCAAATCTGTGCCGTGGCTGCCGTCGTACGAAAGGCGCAAGCCGGTCTGGAAACCAAGATCGCGCTCGATCGTTAAATTCCACTGCTGCACGTAAGGATCTTTGTAATGGAGAGCATACGAAAGATCAAAGTCCTGCGTCCCGGGCTGAGCGAGATTGGACGGAAACGCATAGGGGAACCTTAGCTGCGCCTTGCCGCCGGAGATCGAGTTCGTGAAAGTGGCGACGTCGCTGGCTTCCACGGCCCACGAAGACAGGATTAGGAAGCCGAGTGGTGCCTCGACAAATCTTCCGTATCCACCGCGAATGACGGTCTTGCCATCGTTGGTGACACGCCACGCGAACCCAATGCGCGGCGCGAAGTCTGTCTTCTGTGAATAACGCAAGCTGTTAGGAATTCCAGCTTGATTGGCAGTTAGAATTGGCGTGGGAGCGATCGATTGGGCGAAGGCCGGGTTCACCAGTTTCAGACTTTCGTTGGGTACCGCGACACCACCATGCACGCTTTGGCCATTCACCGTCGTCGTAAGATCGGGGAGAAAAGCCGCGACGTTGCCGTTGTGGTCCTGCATCATAGGATGGTATTCCCAACGAAGACCATAATTGATAGTGAGGCGAGGCGTGACTTTCCAGTCATCCTGCGCGTAGAGAGCGTAGGCGCTTCCATAGGCATTTGTGTCCGGCTGGAGAACCGTAGCGAGCGTGTCGCTGCTGGGAACTCCCAGGAGGAAGGCCGCGTACGGATTCCCGATCGTCGAACCGATGACCGAGTTGGTGAAATTATAACGGCCCAACCATAGCGTGTCGAAAACCGAAGTGTACAAGGCTTTCAAGTATCGATAGTCTGCGCCGAATTTGGCCGTATGCTTACCCTTTGTCCAAGTCAAATTATCCAGGAACTGATACGTTTGGGTGCGATGGATGTTCGACCCTACACCCCCGGTGCGCTGGAAGCCCGCAATTCTGATATTCGGCGCAGCGCTGACACCACTCAAATCCTGGCTAAGATAAGGAGCCAGCCCGAGTTGTCCGGCGATCGTGCTGGCCGGAATTCCGGTGGTAAGCGCCGCATTGCTGCCCGTCCAGCCGGTTCGAAACTCGTTCACCAAGTGTGCGCCGATGACGTAGTTGTAGGCACCGGTCAGGTTCCAGTCATTCTCCGGAACTAGATTTGGACCGGCAACGGCAGATCCGTTCAGGTTGCTGGCACAGGTGCCGCTAAAGGAGCCGCAAGGTGGGAGTTGAATGCTTCGCCGCTTATACGTAAAGCGGGCAAATGCCGACTGCTTGGATGTGATGTTCTGATCCACTCGCATGTCGCCCTGGTTGCTGGTCTTCGGCGTGGGAAAGTTCTGGACGTAGTTATTCGAGACTTGGTCGACGGCACCTGTGTTAGGCAGCGGGAACAGGTACTTCAGCGCAGCTACAGACACAGTACTCCGGGCGCTCTCAGGGATAAATTTGTTCGGGAACGGATTGCCGTTGAGATCTCTCACCGTCGGATACACCGACAGGTCGCCGTTACGTAGCGGGACCGACGGCACGCTTTCCACCAATACCTGCTGGCCCGGCAAGCGCAGACCCTCATATGTCATGAAGAAAAAGGTCTTGTCCTTGCCGTTGTAAAGCTTTGGAATCGAAATCGGTCCGCCAAAGAAAGCCCCAAAGTCGTTCATGATCACTTTGGGCACGGTGGAGCTAAACGTATCGCGAGCGGCAAACGCTGAATTCTGATGATTCTCGAATATGCCCCCGTGATACTGGTTGCTGCCGCCTTTGGAAACCGTCGTGACGTCGCTGATGCCGCCGAATTCGGCGGTGTTGTTGATTTCGCTCACGCGAATCTCAGCAATGCCATCAAACGACGGAAATAGTTCGGCCACCGGTGCGCTATCACGCACGCTCATGGTGCTGATGCCGTCCACGCTCATCGACAGCATGTCGATCTTTCCGCCAGCGACCGAAATGTTGTTGTTGTTGTCAACCTCCACACCGGGCTGCGTAGTTAGCGTGCTGAACGCGCTGGTGGAACCGGACGCGCGCGAGCCGAGCGCCACCGGGAGATCGATCAACTCGCGGCCGAGCTTGGTTTCCGCGATATTTGAGACCTCGGTGTTAATAGGCGCCTCGGCCTGCACGTTCACCTCGACGGTTTGGGTCTGCGACGACAGGCTCATCTGGCCATCCACACGTACCGTTTGCCTGGACAAAAGCTGAAGATTGGTGTGCGTCACTTTCTGGAAGCCCGTCATTTCCATCGTCATTTCATAGTTTCCGGGCTCGAGGTTTACGACCGTGTACGTTCCCGTGGAATCCGTGGTTGCAGTTCGTGTCGCCCCAGTTCCCAAATTCTTTACGGTGACGGTGGAACCGGCAACTACCGCGCCAGATGGGTCTTTGACCGTTCCGACGAACTCACCGAACGTCGACTGCGCGAAGCTGATCACCACGAACAGCGCCGCCAGAACGGCGTATGTGTACACTCCGGCCGACCAGCGGCCTAATTTCGGGCCAAAAGAAGTGAAAAGCATTTTGAGAAACACCCTCTCCCAACTATCTGTTGAAACCTAAGACAACACTGGTCGCGGAGTGACATCGGTCACACCGAAGAATTCGAATGCTGTAATTGATTTTCGGAAGGGGCGGCGGCGTGGGCGCGTACCTCGAAACAGCGAAAAGGCTCCAGAGCCCAGAACAACGACGAGGTCGTTCACCATCGTAACACTCCCCGCCCTCATTCGACACTTAGAATGAGAGGTTAGAATAAATAGGCAACGATCAAAGGTTGAAGAAGTATATCCCGATTCACAATCAAGTGTCAACGGAATTTTACAATTGCATTGCGATCAGTCGGCAGACGGCAGCGCGTACGCGATGTACTCGCCCGAGTAAGCGCCACCGCTAACTGCCACGACGATATACTGCTTGCCATTCGCCATGTAAGTCATGACGCCTCCACTCTGCTGCGCCGGCATGTAGACCGCGCCGACCTCTTTACCAGTGAGCTTGTCGTAAGCCCGCAGCATGGCGCCACGCGGATGTTGGGGCGTGGTAGTGACTTGCGGATCGCCCGCAAGCACCAGGCTCTTCGTAACGGCTGTGACCACGCCGCCCTGCTGGCCCGTGCGTGGAATGTTCAGTCCCTTCAAAGCAGGATGATTTCGCACTAAGTCCGGCGTGTCGCCGTGGGCCACTTGCCAAACGATCTCACCTTTATCAAGACTGATCGCCGAAATGGATCCATAGGGCGGCTTGACGATCGGCAGGCCTTGTACATTCAGCGCGGGGGCTCCACCTGCGGCTGGTGGTGGTGCGGCAGGCTCACGCGAATCGGCGCCGGCGTTTTCTCCAGGCCCTCTTCTCAATTGCACCGCTTGTCCCGCGGTTCCCTGGATGTAGCGGATGTCGGAGACATCCTTGGGTGCCGGCACAAGTCCCAGAGGCGATCCACAGCAGTTCGTCGCCGACGCATACACGATGTGATTTTCGGGATCATATGAGCCGCCCCACCAATTTGTTCCGCCTCCTCCGGTACCCATGGTCAGCGTGGCGATGGTGCCGCCCAGCTTGCTCTCGGACGGCGGCGTAAAGATCGGGCCGATTCGATATTTCGAAACGATGGTCATCGCTTCATCGTGCAGAGTAGGCGTAAAATCAATCACGATGTCGGGTGTGAAGCCATTGCGCGAGTAGGCCGGCGGCTTGGTCGGGATCGGCTGCGTGGCCGAGTACCATTCACCGGGTGCGTCTCCCTTTGCAACCGGCCGCTCTTCGATGGGCCAGACCGGCTGTCCGGTGACGCGATCGAAGACATACAGAATCCCTTGCTTGGTCGGCTGTGCAACCGCCTTGATGGCGCGGCCGTTCACGTTGATGTCGGCCAGGATTGGAGCCGACGAAATGTCCATGTCCCAGATGGGATGATGGACCAATTGATAATGCCACTTGCGTTGCCCGGTTTTGAGATCGACGCAGACCAGGCTCTCACCGAAGAGGTTGTTCCCCGGACGGAAGCCCGCATAATAATCGCCGGTGGGCGACTCGATCGGCAGGTAAGCCAACCCGAGCTGTTCATCCACCGAGAGCTGCGTCCATAATCCCGTGTTGCCGGTGTGTTCGGCCGATCCATCGAGCCAGGTGTCGTAACCGAACTCGCCCTTCTGCGGGATGGTGCGGAAAATCCACAAACGCTTGCCCGTGCGGACGTCGAAGCCTCGGACCAGGCCCTTGGTGTTGTTCATGGTCTTGGGAGTACCGCCTTCGCGGAACGCGGAGCCCACGATCACGGTGTCTTTGGCCACGACGGGCGCGGACTGGATTCCGATTTCTCCAGATTCCAAGTCGATGGGCGTACCGGTTCCGGAGATAGCATCCACCTTCAGATCGACAGCACCGTCTTTTCCGAACGATGACACGCGCGTGCCGGTCTTGGCATCCAGAGCGATAAGGCGATAGCCGGGCGTGACGTACAAGATTCGCTCTTCCCGGCCATCGGACCAATACGCGAGACCCCGGCCGGACAATTGGCGTGGAGCGTTGGCGCCGCGCGTTCCTTCGCGTTCGCCATGCACCCACAAGAGTTCACCAGTAGCGGCATCGAGAGCAATCGCAGCGCGCCGTGATCCGGCCGTAGCGTATACCACGCGATTAACCATCAGTGGCGTGCCCTCCAGCTTGTATTCGGGACGATTGCCGAGGCTGTCGGTTTTAAATCGCCAAGCGACCTCGAGCTTGTTGAAGTTGGATGCATTGATTTGATCCAGCGGCCTGTATCTGCTGGCCGCGAGATCGGCGCCGTGGGTGGGCCACTCGACGTCCTTCGGCGACTGCCCCCAGGCTGCCGTGGCAATAAGGCTTAGGAATCCAACCAGCATTGATCGCATGAACACCTCCTTGAGCTGGCCTGGAATTTTAATACAGTCCGTCCAGCGATACAAGCACCCTCGGGCAAGATGTCACAATAGTCGGATATGCCTGACGGATCCACCTCGAATGCGACTGCCACCCAAGTGGCCGGCAAGTCGGCACGCCGCGATATTGCGACCTCCATCCATCCCTACACCAATCTGAAGCTGCACGAGACCGAGGGTCCGATGGTCATCACCGAAGGTGATGGCGTATTCGTTCGCGATGAAAACGGCAAGAGCTATCTGGAGGGGCTAGCGGGGCTGTGGTGCGCAAGCCTCGGATTTTCCGAACGCCGTCTGGCTGACGCGGCTCATAAACAGCTGCTCAAGCTGCCTTTCTATCACACCTTCGCGCACAAGGCGCACGACGTCGGCATTGAGCTGGCGGAGAAGCTGCTCAGCATCGCGCCGGTTCCGATGACTAAAGTCTTCTTCGTAAATTCGGGATCGGAAGCCAACGACACAGTAGTGAAGTTGGTCTGGTATTACAACAACGCCCTGGGCCGTCCGCAAAAGAAAAAGATCATCAGCCGTAACAAGGCCTATCACGGAGTGACCGTGGCAAGCGCCAGCCTGACAGGCCTGCCGAATAATCATCGCGATTTTGACCTGCCCATCGCCAACATCCTGCATGTCGAGTGTCCACATTTTTATCGATTCGGTCAGCCTGGCGAAACTGAGGAGGCGTTTGCGAGCCGCATGGCCGACTCACTGGAGAAGCGTATCCTCAGCGAAGGTCCGGAGACAGTGGCGGCTATGATCGGCGAACCGATCATGGGAGCGGGCGGCGTCCTCCTTCCACCCGCCACTTATTGGGAAAAGGTACAGGCTGTTCTAAAGAAATACGACGTAATGCTGATCGTCGATGAAGTGATTTGCGGCTTTGGACGCACCGGCAATATGTGGGGATCTACAACTTGTGGTCTAAAGCCCGACATTATCTCGTGCGCCAAAGCGCTCTCTGCGAGTTATTTGCCGATCGGGGCCGTGCTGGTCTCAGCGGATGTTTATGCAGCGCTCGTAAAGCAGTCGGAAAAGATCGGCGTATTTGCGCATGGATTTACGTACAGCGGACATCCGGTGACCTCGGCGGTCGCACTGGAGACTTTGAAAATCTACGAAGAGAGGGACCTGATTTCGCATGTCCGCAAAGTTGCGCCTCGAATGCAGGCTGGGCTGCGGCGATTCCAGGATCATCCGCTAACCGGCGAAGTGCGCGGCATTGGGCTGGTCGGCGCCATCGAACTGGTGGCCGATAAGCCCGCGAAGACGCCTTTCGATCCCAAGGCGAACGTGGGCGGATTTTTGGCCAAGCGCGCGCAGCATCATGGGCTGATTATCCGCCCATTGGTCGACACCATCGCGTTTTGTCCGCCGCTGATCATTAAAGAGGATGAAATCGATCTGATGTTGGAGCGATTTTCGCTCGCACTGGACGATACGCTGGCAATGGTCCGCGAACGGGACTTGGCCAAAGGGGTATAAATAAGGATAATTTTCTAACTTTGCTTATGGATCAATCCAAGATTCGAGCATGGTATGCACATCGCCAAGGGCTGGACGGCAGCTTGGATGGCAAATCCGCTGCAGAAGTCTTAGGAAGAACCGGCTGGGCGCGATCGGTGGGCGGCACCGGTCCATACCTTACGCTTTTTTCGCGCGCCGGATTGAGCCGCGAAGAAATAGACGCTTCGGTTGCGAAGCTCGAAATTCACGAACTTCCCAGCGCCCGCGGTTGCACCTACGTTTTGCCCGCCAGCGACTTTGCTCTGGGCCTGACCGTGGGGCGTGGATTCAGTAACGAGATGAAGACCGCCGAAAAGCTCGGGGTCACTGAAAAAGAGATCGACAGGCTGGGTGGCGCCGTGATTGCCGCTCTGGCCAAGCGGCCGCTCGATCCGGAAGGATTGCGAGACGCAACCGGCCGGGCGGTTCGTAACCTGGGCGTCGCAGGACAGAAAAAGGGTCTCACCACTACGCTGCCTGTCGCGCTGGGAAGATTACAGGCGACCGGTGTTATCCGCAGAATTCCGGTTAATGGACGTCTCGACCAGCAGCGCTATCTGTATACACTCTGGCGCCCGAATCCCTTGCGGGGTTTCAAGCTCCCGATCGAGGAAGCTTACACGCAACTCGCACATCGATTTTTCTCCTGGATCGGTCCCGCGACCATCGCCGAGTTTCAATGGTTCTCGGGCCTGGGAATAAAGGCCGCGAAAGCAGCCGTCGAGCCCCTAAAGCTGGAGCCGGTCAAGTCCGGTGATGCTCGACTTCTGCTGGCCGATGATCGAGCCAAGCTGGAGGCCTTCAAGACGCCGAAGGATCCACATTATGTTCTGGTGGCCAGCCTCGATTCCATCGCTCTTTTGCGACGGGATTTGAAAGGAATGCTCGATCCGAAAGACATGGACCGGCAGGTCTTCGTCGAGCGAGACACCAAGCCTCTGGGTGGACTGGCCGATCTGCCGAGCCATGCGATTCTCGATCGCGGTCGCGTGGTGGGGCTGTGGGAGTACGACACGTCCACCAATTCGATCGCTTGGTTGGCATTCGTGAAAAAGGACAAGGCGCTACAAGAGGCGGTGGCTCGTACCGAGCAGTATGTGCGAGAGCAGCTCGGCGACGCGCGTTCTTTTAGCCTGGACAGCCCCAAGAGCCGTGCTCCGAGAGTGCAGGCGCTGCGAAGAGCCGCAGCCGTATAGTAGCGGCAGTCCCTCCCAATCAAGTCGCAGCTGTCGCCGCCAACGCGCTCTCTACCGTGATGTGATTCGAAACCTCGTGGACGCCGGGAACCGACCAGGCCGCTTGTTCCAC
>Ga0070714_100000432_pt1 | contig 30363 bp, 30 predicted proteins | sample LARL83metaG_FD_65450 | JGI IMG/M metagenome (GOLD analysis project Ga0070714, IMG submission 65450) | Corn, switchgrass and miscanthus rhizosphere microbial communities from Kellogg Biological Station, Michigan, USA - LAR L8-3 metaG | ecosystem: Host-associated > Plants > Roots > Rhizosphere ... | reverse complement strand
CGCGGACTGCACACATCCGGGGCAGCCGCCGGCGCACCGCTGGGTCGGTCGACTGGGTGTGGAGCTCGATGGCATAGCGGAGCAGCTGGTTCCGAAACGCCGCGCGCTCGTAGTCGCGACCGGCGTCGCCCGCGCTCATGATCCTCCTTGCTAGGTATCCCGCGTCCCAGCCCGAGACGTCGGTTGCGGGGAGTTACGCGCGATCCCTGAGCTCGGTTTGCCCGGTTGCCTGCGCCGGCATCGCGGCCCGGCCGAGCGCGGCCACCGCGAGCACAAGCGCAGCGGCCGCCAGCAGCAGGTCGGCGCCCCAGGTGGCGGGAGTCGGCGTCGCCAGCAGCCCGCCGTCGCGGAGGCCGAAGAGGGGCGCGCGTTCCAGCCGCAGCGCGATCCCCCAGACGGCCATCCCGATGACGGTGAGCGCCATCCCGGCGGCGCCGAGCCAGGCCAGTCGAACGGTGCGGCGCAGCGCGGCAGCGCCGATGGACAGTCGCGAGAGGAGGCGGCCGGTGGCGGAAAGCGCCAGCACGGCGCAGGTGCTCGAGTAGACGAACCACCCAGCGAGGACGACGATCGTCTCGCGTCCGTGCACCGGCTGCGCAGGCGCCAGGTGGGCGTACGCGGCCAGTGCGGCCAGGCCGAGGAGGAAGGCGGCGGTGGCCGTGGCGGCCAGCAGCAGCGGCCGCACGAGCTCCGCCCGTGGCGCCCGGCCCAGGTCGCGCCAGAGCGCCGCGACGACGACCACCCCGGCCAGGCAGGCGGCGACGGCGACGATCACGGCGCCGGCGAGAATCAGGTCACGGCCGGCGCCGATCGAGGCGTGGTGGGCGGCGGCAGCGCGGAAGTCGTCGTACTCGGCCATCTTCTGAAAACCGGCCACGCTGGCGGCCATCGCCACCGCAGCCCAGAGGGACGCGGTCAGCGCCGCCCGCTGCCTGCCCTCCCAGGTTGGCGTCCGGGCCGCGCCGAGCCAGGCGTCGATCGCGCCGGCCGCGACGTCGGCAACGGTGCGCAGATCGGCGCCGTGCTCCTCCAGCAGGGCGTCGTACTCCTCGCCGTAGCGCTCACGCCACCTGGCCGGGTAGAGGCGGACGAGGGCGCGAAGCAGGAGCCGGCTCACGCGGGCGCCGCCTGGAGGCGGGCGAGGCCGCGCTCGGCGACCCGCTGCAGGTGCTCCAGCTGCGCGCGCAGGGCGGCGGCGCCGGCGGCGGTGAGTCGGTACGGGCGGCGGCGCGCGTCCGGCTCGAGGGCCTCGATCAGGCCGCGGTCCTCGAGCCGGGCGAGAACGGCATAGAGCGTCCCCGGGCGCAGCCGCGGGCCGCCCATGTCGACGACGTCCTGGATGATCGCGTAGCCGTGCCGGGGGCCGGCGGAGAGGCTGGTCATGACGACCAGGGCCGGATCCGCGTAGCGGCCGAACGACTCGAGCCCCGCGTCTGCACCCGCTGTCATGCCCCGACTTTACTCCACAATGCGGTATATCGCAATGCGGTCATGGCGGTTCAGCGAGAGGCCAGCGCGGCGGCGCGCGCGGCGGCGCGCGTTGCTCCCACCCGCTCGTAGAACTCGAGCGCCTGGGATGCCCGGAGCGCTGCCTCGGCCGGAGGGCCGTGGTCGGCCGCGATCATCCTCGCCTCGGCGGCCAGCGGTTGGCTCCCGATCCCGTCGAGCAGCTCGGCGGCGTCGGCGAAGCGGCCGTCGGCGATTGCGAGCAGCGCCGCCCGCCAGGGATTGTCGGAAGGCATTCGGGACGCGAGCTCGCGGATCGTTTCGTGTTGCTCCGGCACCGACATGAGCTCGAGGGCGGCGTAGATCTCCCAGTTCCGGTAGCCCTGGACCTCGGTGCCGGCCGCCAGCTCAGCGGCCGCGGCGCGACGCGACTGGAGCGCGCGAGCGGAGGGGACGCGCGCGGCGAAGCGGTGCATCGCCTCGTCGTCGGCGCCGGCCGCCTCCTCGTCCCCATCAGCGATCGCGATCAGGCGGTGCGTCCAGATCACGAACGCAGCCGACCAGCGACCGGCGGTGTCGATGTAGCGGCCGGTGATCTCGCGAGCCGTGACCCAGTCACCAGCGTGGTAGGCGAGAAAGGCACGCCGGGACTCGGCATCGGCGATAAGCCGCGGCTCGCCGAACCGCTCCGCCCAGCGAAGTCCCTGCTCGCACGCTCGCAGCGCCGCCGGAAGGTCGCCGAGCATCATCAGCGCCAGCGAGAGATCGATGTTGGCCCACGCGGCGTAGCGGCTGTTCCGCTCGGACAGGATCTCGGCCCCCTCGCGCATCAACTCGAGGCCGCTGCTCTGCCCGCTGCAGACCCGGGCGTAGCCGCCGCGGACGAGCAGCAAGCCGACGCCTTCCTGGTCGTCGGCACCGCGCGCTCGCTCGATTTCCCGGTCGGCCAGCGCGACCGCATCTGCGTATCGGCGCTCCTCCGTGAGCCGAGCGGCCTGGCCGTCGGCGACCCGCACCTGCAGGTGCCAGTGGCCGCCGAGCTCTGCAAGCCTGGCCGCCTCCTCCCACCAGCGAGCTGCCTCATCAAGGTCACCCGAGTACTCGCGGTTCCAGTCGCCAAGGAGCTGCGCCGCCTCGGCAGCCGCCCACCAGTCGTCGCCTGCGACCAGAGCCTCGAACGCCGTGGACAGCCGCCCCGCCGCGTCCACTGCACCGTCGCGATAGCAGGCGACCGCATGCGTAAGCAAGACCGTCGCCCACTCCGGATCATCGGCTGACATCAGCGCTTCCGCCGCCGCATAGTGACGCGCTGCCGCGGCGTAGCCGTTGACGGCGTCCGCCTGCCTACCGGCCGCAATGTGCGCTCGCCGAGCGTGGCCGGCCAGTACCGCCGTCTCCTGCCCCAGCTCCCCACCGAGCCGAAGCGCTGTCGCGTAGTGGTAGGCGAGCAGCTCGGCCCGATCCTCGCGCGCGCCCTCGCGCTGCTCGAGCCAGGCCGCCGCCCGGACGTGCCGCTCGGCGCGGTCGGCGCGGCTGATCTGCGAGTAGGCGACGTCCTGGACGAGGGCATGCGTGAACGAGACCTCGATCTCGCCATACAGCGTCGAATGATCGGCGCGATGCAGAAGCTGCGTTCGTTCCAGGCGGGCGAGGCGCTGCTCAACCTCACTCCGGCTGCAGCCCGAGAGGGAGGAGAGCGCACCGGCCCATGCCGTCCTCCCGAAGACGGCGGCGTCCTGGATCAGGCGCCGCTCGGGATCGGCGAGGAGATCGAGGCGAGACGCGATGACGCCATAGAGCGACTCCGGCAGCTGCTCTGGCTGCTCGGTCAGCCGCCAGCCGCGGCGATCACGCACGAGCAGGCGGCGGTCGCGCAGCATGCGCACGTACTCCCGTGTGTACAGCGGATGGCCCTCGATGCGGGTGAGCAGCACCCGCTGCACATCGAGCGGCAGCGGCGCCTCCTCGAGCAACTCGCCCAGCAGCAGCGTGGTCGAGGGTTCGGAGAGCGGAGAAAGCGTAAGCAGCGTCGCACTTGCCCGTCCGTTGCCCCAGCCCGATGCGCCGTCCAGAAGCTCCGGGCGGGCGGTTCCGACGACCATCAGCGGCACCGCTCCGGCACGCTCGCCAAGCAGATCGACGAACTCGCGCAGCGCAGCATCGGCCCAGTGCAGATCCTCGAACACGAGCACGGTCGGGCGCTCTCCCGCGAGCAACTCGAAGAACCGTCGCCAGGCCGCGAAGCCCTCCACTCGACTGCCCTGGGCGGATGCCCAGGTCTCGCCATCCAACCCGATCAGCGGCCGCAGGTGGGAGATGACCCAGGCGCGCTCCTGCGGCGACTCGACCTTCGCGTGGACGGTGCGGACCAGCCTCTCACCGGCGATCGCGGATGTGTCCGAGTCGAGGATCGCCGCCTCGGCCTTGATCATCTCGCCCAGCGCCCAAAAGGCGATCCCCTCCCCGTACGCCGGCGACCGCCCGCGCAGCCAGCGAGTGGGCTCCGGGCCGGCGGCAGACCGCAACTCGAGCTCGCGCACGAGCCGGGTCTTGCCGATCCCCGCCACCCCGACGATTGTGACCTGCTGGGTCGAGCGCTCGTTGCAGGAGCGTTCCAGAAGCTCGGCCAGGCGCCCCAGCTCATCGTCGCGACCGACCAACGGCACATCCGCTTCCGGTCCGCGCTCGGGCAGCGCAGAGAGCGGCTCGACGGCGAGCCACACCTCGACCGGCGTCGACTTCCCCTTCGCGCTCACGGCTGGTGATTCCTGGAAGCGGATGGCCCGCCTGGTCGCCCGGAACGTCCGGGCATCGACGAGGACGCCGTCCACCGGCGCCGCCGCCTCCAGGCGGGCGGCGGTGTTGACGACGTCTCCGACGGCGTCGACCGCGGTGTTCCCGGAGCGCACCACCAGCGCCTCGCCGGTCGTCACGCCGACGCGCACGCCTAGCCGTCCGTCGCCCGTCTCGCGGGCCAGGGTGTCGCGAATCTCCATCGCGCAGCGGAGTGCCCGTTCCGGGTCGTCCTCGTGTGCCGCCACGGCGCCGAACAGCGCCATCACCCCGTCGCCCATTAACTTCGCGACGACGCCCCCGGTTCGTTCCACCGACTCTCGGAGCATCCGGTGGTACGGCGAGAGGACGCTGTCGACATCCTCGATGTCGAGCTGCTCGGAGCGCCTCGTGTAGCCGGCGAGATCGGCGAACAGGACCGAGACCACGCGCCGCTCACGGCGCTCCGCCGGCTGGACGGCGGCGAGCGGGACGGCACAGCTCATGCAGAACCGAGCCGCGTCGGGGTTTTCCATGCCACATGCAGCACAAACCTGCATGGTGGCGATTGTATTGGCCGGCGCCCGGCGAGCACCGGGCGCCGGCCGTTACGGACTTTCGGGAAGTGTCAGCTCCCGGCGGCGTCCGCCTGCCGCGCGAGATGGTGCAGGGTGGCGAAGAAGTCCGCCGACTGGCCGCGGAAGAGGCCGTCTGCGGTCAGCGCCCGGGCGGCGCCCATCGCCGCGCCCTGGGTATCGGTGGGCCGGATGATCGAGACGGCCGGGAACTTCCGTGAGAGGAAGGCCGTCGGCTCGGGCATGATCAGGTTCGTCTGGAAGATCTGGCCTCCGAACGGCGGCGCGTTCAGGTCGGGGAACGTGAGCCCGTTCGTGGGATCGGTCAGCGGCGGCGCGTTGCCGGCCTTGTCCTGCCAGGTCTGGAAGTGCATCGTCTCGGTGGGACCGATGCTGAGCAGGACCCGTAGCGCCTCCGGATCCTGCACTCGCTGGGCGAGCGACGGATAGAGGCTGGTGCCGCCCTGCTCGATGAACGCGAAGTGAAAGCCGGCGGTGTTGGCGATCGCCTGCAGGTGCTTCTTCGGCGCCAGGTCGGCATCGCTGCGCGGGATGGCCGGGAACTTCCCCTTGGCCAGGTCGGGCACCGCCTGCGGAAACGTGTCGCCGAGGTCGGGATTGCCGTGGCCGCTCCGATAGCGCGTCCACCAGCTGGTATCGACGGTCAGCTCCATCAGGTTGGTCAGGCGTCCGATCTGCTGGGCGCCGGTTGCCTTGCTGCTGGGCAGCGTCCGGAAGCGGTCGAGGTTCACCCCCTGCGCCCCGTGCGCTCGCAGATAGGCGTTCAGGAACGTGAAGTGCGAGTGCTCGTCCTCGGTGTTGTCGTGGATGTACTGCGCCATGTCCGAATCCAGCACTGCCAGCGCCGCGGTATAGGCGGGATTCCCGCTGCCGCCGGGGACCTCCCGGTCCTGGATGCCGCCGAGCTCGTTGTACTGCTGCCAGAGGTCGGTCTCCAGGATCTCGAGCGCCGACAGGAACCGCAGGATCGCGGCGTCGCCACTGCTCAGATCGCCGTTTGCCGCATCGGCAACGGACACCGCCCCGGCCAACCCGCCCGCTGCCACGCCGGCCGCGGCGCCCAGGCCGCCGACGACGAACGCCCGACGCGATGTGCGGACGTCACCATGTGTGGATGTCTCTCCCATCCCAGCCTCCCCTTCTCGGAACCCCCAATTCGGGATACGTCCGGTACCAGCGGCGGTGACGAGCGGTTTGGTGACCCCCGTCACGACGTATGCGGCGCCACACTCGCGGCGGCCGCTTGACATCAACCGCGGAGCACGGAGACTCGATGGGCTCCATACCCAACTCAAGGGGGTTCGACATGCGCGGTCACAAAAGCACCGCCCGCAGAGTCATCCTGACGGCAATCGTGGCAGGCGTGGTGGCGGCCGGGTTCGGCGCCATCTCGATGGCGCGGGCCAGCGGCCCGTCCCACAACCACCGCTTCACGCTGACCGAGAAGCAGGTCTCGGGAACGTTCGTGAGCGTGAGCGGAAAGAAGAACGGCGGCCCCGGCGACGAGTTCATCTTCCACTCCCGGCTGCTCAAGCATGGGACGAAGGTGGGCACGATCGACGCCAAGTGCACCCTGATGATGACGGGGATGGCCCAGTGCGAGGGCACGGCCGTCCTGCCCGGCGGCACCCTGGCGGCGTCGGGGCTGGTTGATCAGAAGGACAGCACGCCGGATCACATCGCGATCGTCGGCGGCACCGGCAAGTTCGCGCACGTGAGCGGCACGCTCCTGAGCGTCTCGACCGGGTCGGCCACGAACCGCGACACGTTCAACATCCGCTACTAGGCCAGATCCGTGGGGCGCCCACCTCCCGCCGCCGCGCGGGGGGTGGGCGTCTCGTCCTCAACAGTACGGCTCGGCGGCCGGCCCCTCTGCGTGACAGAGCGCCGGCAGCCTGAGCGGCGAGCGCCGTGCGGCCGTGATTCCCTGGATGGCCGGGGACGATCCTCCGCCCGCCCGCGGCCCCCATGCCGGGTCGACGATCTCGTTCAGCGGCCCGGTCGGGATGCGGTGCGTGTGCGTCCCGTCGGCCCTGACCGTGAAGAGGTCGAGACAGCAGAGGTCGGGGTAGCGGCGGTCGGAGACGAAGGCGATGCTCCGGCCGTCCGGCGCGTAGGTGGGCAGGTAGTCGCTGTGCGGATAGTGCGTCGCCGTCAGCCGGCGCAGTCCGCCGCCCGCGGCACCGATCCGATAGAGCGAGCTGTCGAAGTGCTGTGAGCTGCTGTTGAAGACGAACGCGCGACCCGATGGCGCCCAGTCGCCGCCTGTAGCTTCCAGGCGCACAGGCGTCGCCGCCCGGCCACCGCCGCCAGCGGGCGGGATCACCCACGACTGGGAGGCGATGCCGTGCCAGAAGAAGCGCGTGAACAGGATCGCGCCGCGGGCGGAGACGGTCGGCCCGAAGTCGACCGCCTCGTCTTTGCCGACCCGAAACGGCGTGATCGCGTGCATGTGCGACCCGTCCGCCCGCATCTCCCAGATGGCGCAGACGCCGTCGTCGGGCTGGCAGCGGGCGAAGACGATCCGCTTCCCATCCGGGGTGAACGCGCCGGTGTAGTTGCGGAACCCGGGCTGGTCGTGCGACAGCTGATGGGCATCCGTGCCGTCGGCGCGCATGATCCAGATCCGGGCGTGGTCCTCGAACGTGTTCGCGCGCACGAGCGTGAAGATGATCCGCTTCCCGTCCGGCGACCAGTTCGGCATGATGCCGGCGTGCGTCGAACCGAGGTGGGTGAGCTGGCTGAGCCCTGAGCCGTTCGGGGCGACCGTGTAGATCTGGCCGGTGGCGGCGTCCCAGAAGGCGATCCGGCCGGCGTGGCCGGGCAGGCTCGCCTGCGCGGCCGGGCCGCCCGCGGCCAGGCCGATGACAGCGGTCGCAACCGCGATGAGCAGGGATCGTCGGCGGGTCATGGTGCGCTCCCCCAGTCGGCGAGCTCGCCGGATGCCCCGAGGTGGGTGACGCGGTGCACGTCGGATCCGTCCGTTCGCATCGTGTAGAGCTCGTTGCAGCAGGCGTCGGGGTAGGCCCGGTCGCTCATGAAGACGATCCGCCGGCCGTTGGGCGAGAAGCGGGCGAAGCCGTTCTGGTGCCCCGGCGCGGCGTGCGTGATGCGCGTGATGTGTGACCCGTCGGCGTGCATCACGTAGACCTCGCTGAAGGGCAGGCAGCAGTCGTTGGTGAAGACGATCCGCGACCCATCCGGCGACCAGTCGGGCGCGAACGCCTCCAGCCTGGCCGGCGTCAACCTGACGGGCCGGCCGCCTGCGGCCGGCACCTTCCAGATCGCGCTCAGCAGGCCGCCACGATCGGAGGAGAAGAGGATCCAGCGCCCGTTCGGCGAGAAGCTCGCGAGCTGGTTGACGCGAGCGCCGCCGACGATCCGGTGCATACCGCTGCCGTCGGCGTGGACGACCTCGAGGTCGCAGGCGAAGAGCTGCGAGCAGCGGGCGAAGACAATCCGCTGTCCGTCCGGCGACCAGGTCGGCAGCTCGTCGTCCCAGCCCGGGTCACGCAGGATTCGATGCTGGTTGCTGCCGTCGGCGTTCATCACCCACAGGTCGTACTCGCCCGTCGGGTTGCTCTGATAGGCGATCCGGCGCCCGTTCGGCGACCAGGCCGGGTCGGCCGCATCGTGTCCGCCGGCGACGTGGGTCAGTTGCCGGAGGCCGCCGCCGCCCGGGTCGACCGTAAAGACCTGCGAGCCGACATCGCGGTCGCCGTAGGGAAGCACGAACCCCGTCGAGAAGGCGATCCGGCCGTTGGATGAGCTCGCGCCCGCTGGGCCTGCCACTCCCAGCGCCATGGCGACGCCCACCAACGCCAACGCCAATCCCCACCTGCCTCGCCGCATCTTCTCCCCCGTCCGTTCGAAGATGAGGCTGCTGACACTACGCCACCTGGCAGCAATTTGCAATTCCTGAAACGAGCACCACGTGGAGCCAGGCTCGCACCTGCCGGTGCGCACCTGACTCCATCTCACGACCGCTAGTAGCCGTAGGCGCCGCCACCACCGGTGGTCGCCTGTCCACCAGACGAGCTGCCGTTGGTGGTCACCGCGCGCCAGGTGCCCACGTCGTGGAACCCGTTACCGGTCGCCTGACCGGCGCTGTGGTCGTCCGCGAACGTGTACAGCGGCATCCCCTGGTAGGTCACCTGCATCGCCATCTCGTCCGGCCGCTGGATGACGCCGAGACCGCTCACGGAGCCGGTCGGCGTGTGGCCGGCGGGGACGGTCAGCGGCCTCCACAGGCTCAGGCAGGACGTCTTCGTCCCCGGCAGGTCGGCGGACTTCGTGCACACGAAGCGGCCTCCCGTCTCCGCGGACAGGCTGTAGAGCGTCATCCCCCGGGCATTGACCAGCACCGTAGAGCCGAGCTTCGCGTTGCTTGCGGTCTGCACGACCGCATTGGTGGTGGTCGCGGATTGCGATGTCTGGCCAGAGCCGCAGGCCGCCGCCAGCAGCACCGCGATCCCGGTCAGGCACGCGATTGCGAGCCGTTTCATGCTTGCCTCCTTTGCATACGTCATTCATAAGGAGGTAGCGGGCGGCGGGGGTGATCGGTTTGTGGCCCAGGACGCAAACCGCGGCGGCCGATCGCCCGTATGCGAGGCTCGGCTAGCCGGTGAAGTTCAGGTAGCTGACCACGGTCCGGAAGCCCATCCGGGTGTAGATCGGCAGCGCCATCTCGGACGACTGGAGGGTGACGGTGCGGCAGCCCCAGTCGCGGGCGGCGGCAACGGTCGCCCAGGTCAGCGCCTCGCCGACGCCGCGGCGGCGCGCCGCCGGAATCGTGCCGACGGCGTAGACGCCGGCGACGTCGCCCGTGCGGACGGCGGCGGACGTCCCGACCGGGCGACCGTCCAGCGTGCCGATGAAGAGCGCGACCTCCGGGTCATCCGCCAGCGCCGGCGGAAAGAGCGCCTCCGCAAACGCTGTCGGCAGCCCGCCCTCGACCAGGAGCCCGCGCCAGCGCTCGAACTCGGCCCGGCCGACCCGAAGGACTGCCACGCCCGCCGGCGTGGGCGGCGGCTCGGTCGACGCCGGCAGCACCATGCCCGGATTCACCCACTCCTCCGCAACCAGGCCGTGGCTGCCCAGAAGCTCGCGGAGCGGCTGCGCCAGCGTCTCCTCGACCCAGGCCATGTACGGGAGCTCCCGCTCGGCGAGCCAGTCGAGCGCGGCCTCGACGTCGCCCGCACCCGGCGACTCGGTCACGATGCACATGTTGAACGAGCCGACCGGCACCCCGCAGACGATCGCGGTCACCGCCCCCGCCTCCAGAACCTCGCCGAGCGGCAGGTAGCCGGCCAGCTTGCGGTACGACCAGGCCAGGCTGAGGTCAGACGCCGAACGGCCGGGGTCGATCATGGCGGCGATCATCCCGGCGCCGCCCCGCGTTGTCAACGGGCCATCGGCGCGGCCCGAGCCCGGGGGGTGCCGTCGCCGGCCTCCGTCGCAGTTCGGGCGGAGGCCTGACCGGCGGGCGCCGGTGCTACGCCGACTCGAAGTGGCGCGTGCGCCCGGCCAGATGGCGGGCACAGACGTCGCAGTAGCCACGCCACCGGACGTCGGGGGAGACGACGTAGATCGGCTGATGGCAGTGCGTGCAGCGGCTGGGGTCCGTCGTTGGCTGACGGCTGTCGCGATCCATACCCTCCACTGTAGGTCGCCCTGTATCACGATTGCATCACGATTCGCCGTCCTGGCATCACGATGGCATCACGGTCCGCTGCGCCCGGAGTCGGCCCGGCCCGATTGCTAGCTTGCGGGCAACCGCCTAAGGAGGGACCATGGCCTACTGTCCGAACTGCGGCACCCAGCTACCCGGCGACGCCCGTTTCTGCCCCACCTGCGGGCAGGCCGTCCAGGAGGGCGCCGGGGCCGGCGGGCAGGCGCCGCCGCCGGCCGGTTCAGTCCCGCCGGCACCGCCGATCCCACCGTCCGGCTACCCGGCCCGGCTCGAGATCGACTACCCGGACCGGCCGCTGAATCGGCTGACCAGCTTCTTCCGGATCTTCACGGCGATCCCGATCCTGATCCTCTTCGCGTTCCTGAGCGGCGCCTCGGGCAGCTTCGAGCACACGGGATCGACCACCGCCAGCAGCGCGGCGATCGGCGGCGGCCTGGTCTTCGTCCCGGTGGTGCTGATGCTCCTCTTCCGCCGCAAGTACCCCGGCTGGTGGTTCGACTGGAACCGCGAGCTGGCCCGCTTCAGCACCCGTGTCACCGCCTACCTGGCACTGCTCGACGACGTCTACCCGTCCACGGACGAGGCACAGTCGGTGCACCTCGACCTGGAGCGGCCGGACGGCGAGCGCCTCTCGCGCGGGCTGCCGCTGATCAAGTGGCTGCTCGCCATCCCCCACTACATCGTGCTCTTCTTCCTCGGCGTGGCGGTGGTCTTCGTCGTCATCTTCGCCTGGTTTGCGATCCTGTTCACCGGCCGCTATCCACGCGGAGCGTTCAACTTCGTGGTCGGCGTCCTGCGCTGGGGCCTGCGCGTCGAGGCCTACGCCTTCCTGCTGATCACCGACGAGTACCCGCCGTTCAGGCTCGAGTCATGACTACCTAGACCCGTCACCGTCACCTGCAGGAAGGTCGCCGGGATCGAGGTGGTGTCGTCCGTCGACGCCGCGTTCTGGGCGTTGAAGAGCGCCCCCAGCTCGCCGTGCAGCTCCTCCTCACGGCCGTCCGCCGCGGCTGTCGCGTAGGCGTTCATGGTCGGGCCGTAGTAGCGGCGGAAGATGTCGAGCAGCCCCGCCGGCGGACCCGGGTAGTTGAAGGTGTAGGTGCTCCGCTCGAACGAGACCGCCTCCGCCGGCACGCCGGCGTTTGCGAACCGCTCGCTCACCACGGCCTCGTCGCCCCAGGTCATCGGGCTCACGAACCCGGCCGGGGGCGGCGGTGAGTACGCGGAGCTGATCTTCAGGATCTGGGCGACCAGGGTCGGATCGTCGGGGATCCAGTTGCCCATCACGACACGGCCCCCGGGCCGGGTCACGCGGACGACCTCGCGGGCGACGTCGTCAGGCCGCGGCGCAAACATCGCCCCGAAAATGCTGACGACCAGGTCGAAGCTGTCGTCGGCAATGCCGTCCAGGTGCGAGGCGTCGCCCTCCATGAAGCTGATGTTGTCGAGGCCCAGCGTGCGGGCGCGGTCGTTGCCGGCAGCGACCAGGTTCTCGGCGATGTCGACGCCGAGCACGTTCGCCCCCAGCCGGGCGGCGGGCAGCGCGGTGGTGCCGTCGCCACAGCCGAGGTCGAGCACGTCGAGCCCGGGGATGATCCCCAGCCTGGCGACAAGCTCCTCGCCGCTCTCGCGCATGGTGGCGGCGATCTGGGTGAAGTCGCCCTTCTCCCAGAGCGCCTTGTTGGGATTGACGGACTGATCGGGTGTGGTCACGGTGACCTCCTCGGTTGATGGGCGACCGCCCCCGTCAGGCGATGACCTCGTGCGATCATCACATAGCTGCCAGGCTGGCGACAGCGGATTCGCCACCGCACGGCGATCGGATATCAGTCCTGTAACGATTGCCGGCGCCCCTCGCTGGCAGCCTGGTCGGCCTGTACGCTGGGTTCGTGGAACACGCTCGGCTCGCGTCCGGCGAGGCACCCGGCGGGCGCACCGTCCGCCCGCCGCGGATCCTGCTGGTCGAGGACGATCCGACCATCCGCCAGATGACGAAGCTGGCGCTGGAGCGGGACGGCTTTCTGGTCGCCACCGCCGACGACAGCGCCGGTGGTCTGGCCGCCTATCGAGCGCAGCCGGCCGACCTCGTCCTGCTCGACGTCATGCTGCCGGGCGTGGGCGGCGTCGAGGTCTGCCGCGCGATCCGCGATCAGAGCCTGGTGCCGATCGTGATGCTGACCGCGCGCAGCGACCCCGTCGACGTCGTGCTCGGCCTGGAAGCAGGCGCCGACGACTACGTCACCAAGCCGTTCGAACCGGCCGTGCTGGCGGCCCGCCTGCGGGCGGTGCTGCGCCGTGCCGCCCGCCACGACGCGTCGCCGCTGCTTCGCGTCGGCGAGCTCGAGATCGACCGCGCCGGGATGGAGGTGCTGGTCGCCGGCGAGCCGGTCGGGCTGACGCCCACCGAGTACCGGCTGCTGCTCGAGCTGGCCGAGCACCCGGGCGTGGTCTGCAGCCGCGAGCGGCTGCTCGAGGAGGTGTGGGGCTACGTCTGGGCCGGCGACACCCGGCTGGTGGACATGCACGTGCGCCGGCTGCGAGCGAAGGTCGGCGCCGACGCGATCGAGACCGTGCGCGGCGCCGGCTACAAGCTGGTCAAACGATGAGCTCGCTGCGCTGGCGGCTGGCGCTCGCCTTCGCGCTGCTGGCTGCCAGCGTGGCCGCGGTGGTGGGCGTCGTCGTCTACGAGCGGACTGCCGACGACCTGCTCTCGCGCGCCCGGGCGTCCGCGATCGCGCAGGTGCGGGCGGCAGCGCTGATGTACCCGCTGACCAGCCCGTCGCTGCCGCAGTCGGTGCTGCCGGCCGGAGATCCGTCGGTGCCGGCGCCGCTTCGGGCGGCGGTCAGGGGCGGCCAGGTCGCCTCCTACAGCGGCACCTGGAACGGCCAACCCGCCGTCTGGGCCGGCCGGCGGACGGCGGACGGCCGAAACCAGCTCTACGTCCGCGACTCCTACGCCGCCCAGCGGCTGGAGCTGGCCGACCTGCGCCGGACACTGATCGAGGTGGCGCTGGCGGCCACGATCGGCGCCGCCCTACTCGGACTGCTGCTGGCGAGCAGGCTGTCGCTGCGGCTGCGGCGGGCGGCCGCGACCGCCGAGCAGGTGACGGCGGGCGACCTGGACGCGCGCATCGGCGCCGGCGGCCACGACGAGGTGGCCAAGCTGGGCGAGGCGATCGACCGCATGGCCGCCGCGATGCAGCAACGGCTGGAACGCGAGCGCCGGTTCGTGGCCGACGTCGCCCATGACCTGCGGACGCCGCTGACCGGATTGAAGACGGCCGCCAGCCTGCTCGAGCACGACGAGGTCGGCGACGCCATCCGCGAGCGAGTCGACCGCCTGTACCGGCTGGTCGAGGACCTGCTGGAGATCTCGCGGCTGGACAGCGGCACGGCCACCGCCGACCTGCGCCGCGTCGATCTGGGCGGGTTCGTGGCCGGCGTGGTCGGCGACGCACCGCAGGTCACCATCACCACCAACGGCGGCTCGAGCAGCCTGGTCGATCCGCGCCGGCTGGAGCGCGTGATCGAGAACGTGCTCGACAACGCCGCCCGCCACGGGGCGCCGCCGATCGACGTCGCCGTGCTGCCGCGGCGGATCGTCGTGCGCGACCACGGACCCGGCTTCAGCGAGCCGATGCTGGCGCTGGCGGCCGAGCGCTTCACCACCGGCGACCCGGCGCGCGGCGACGGCATCGGGCTCGGCCTGGCCATCGCGGCCGGCCAGTGCCAGGTGCTGGGCGCTGAGCTTCAGCTTGCGAATGACCCGGGCGGCGGAGGGGTCGTGACCATCGTCCTGCCCGAGTCATGAAGGCGTTAGCCGCCGTACTCGTCGTCTCCCTGGTGACCGCCGGCTGCGGTGCCTCGACAGGGCTCCAGGTCGCCAACAGCGGCCGCACGACGCCGGTCACCACCGCGACGACGACCCAGCCACGGGTCAGCCGACTGGACGCGGTCGCGTTCCCGAGCACCACACGCGGCTGGGCGGCGGGCAGCGGCGCCATCATCGCCACCAGCGACCGCGGCCTGAACTGGACGCGGCAGTACCGCGGCGGCGCCGACATCGAGGCGCTCGACTTCGTGGACACGCGACACGGATGGGCGGTCGCCAAGCAATCGCTGCTCCGCACGAACGACGGCGGAGCCGAGTGGTCACGGGCCGCCGAGCCGAACGGACTCCTGCTGACCAGCGTTGATTTCGTCAGCGCCGACCAGGGCTGGGGGATCGCCCTCCCGCCCGGCAGCGTCACCGACCCGGTGCCGGGCGCGCTCGTCCGCACCGCCGACGGCGGCGCCCACTGGTCGGTGGTGAAGACCGCCGTCGCCGACTCGGTCTGCGTGTCCGGCGACACCCTGGTCGCCGGCTCGGGGTCGAAGGTGCTGCAATCAACCGACGGCGGCCGAACCTGGAGCACGCTCCTTGACGCCGGCAGCCGGGTCGCGCAGTGGTTCAGCGCGACCGTCCAATGTCCCGACCTGCAGTCGATCTGGGTGCTCTTCCAGGGCGGCGGTGCGGCCGGTAGCGAGGGCTATGCGGCGTACGCCAGCCGCGATGACGGCGTCGGCTGGCAGCCGGTGGTGGTGTCGCCGATCCTGGTCGGCTCCGATCCGGCCTTCAAGGGCGTCACCCCGCTCGACGCGTATTCGGGCCCGTTCGCGGCCACCTCCGCTACACACGCCGTGTTTCTCGGCCAGTGCCCCGCCTGCGCCCCGCGGGTGACGGTGCTGCGCACCGAGGACGGCGGAGCGAGCTGGGACCGGCACCAGATCGCCGGATTCGTTCCCACCGGCCTGGCCTTCGCGGATGCCGAACACGGATGGATGACCACGCAGATCGGCGGACTGGAGGGCACGCGCTCGGCCATCCTGGCGACCAGCGACGGCGGCCGCTCCTGGCACCCGGTGTACCCGTCGTAGCGAAACCGTTACACGGCCGCCGCCGGCTCGATAGGTCGCTTTCGTAGCATCGGAGTTGCCGAGCTGCGCGGCCCGCGCAGGACTACTACCGGAGACGAGGTGCACGATGAAACAGCTGCCTGGGAACTCGAGGACGGCCCGCCGGCTGATCGCCGCCGGCCTGCTGGCCGCGGTCGCCGGCCTCTCGCTGACCTATCTGACCGCTGCCGGCGCGCAGACGACGGCGGCGGCCACGCCCCGCTGCCACACCCGCTCGCTCGCCGTCTGGCTCGGTGTCGGCGGCGGCGGCGGCCAGGCGGGCAGCAGCTCCTACCCGCTGGAGCTCACGAACGTCTCCGCTCAGCGCTGTCAGCTCTACGGGTACCCCGGCGTGTCCGCGCAGGTCGCCGGGCGCCGGGTCGGCAGCCCGGCCGGGCGCGATCCGGCTGTCGCCGCCGCAACCGTCACCCTGGCGCCCGGAGCGACCGCCCACGCAGCGCTCCAGATCGTCGATGTGGCGGCGCTGCCCGGTTGCAAGCCGGTGGCCGCGGACGGCCTCAAGGTCTATCCGCCCGGCGCCGTCACTCCCGCCGAGGTCCCGTTCCGGTTCCGGGCCTGCTCGGCGGTCGGGCCGCGGTTCCTGTCCGTCCAGGTGGTGCAGCCGCGGGTCGGGGTCCCGGGGCACCCGTAGACGGCGGGCTCACCGACCCACCGGCGGTCGCAGCGCCTCCAGCTCCTGCAGGCGGCCGGCCGCCCCTACCGACCGGTAGAACTCGGCCGCGGCCGCCGCGCCGCGGCCGGGGTCGGCCGGCGATGCCTGCGAGGCGGCGCGCGCATGCAGAACCAGCGCATCCGCCTCGTCCGGCCGGGAGCCGATGCCGGCGTAGACCGCGGCTGCCCCAGCGTGGTCGCCGGCGAGCGATGCCTCGGCCGCGGTATACCAGGCCGCCCGGGGCGATGCCCGCTCGATCAGGGCCTTCAGCTCCTCGGCCGCGCCCAGGTCGACGGCGACCGGGAGAACGTCGGGCAGCGTCCAGGCGGCCCACAGCATCTGGGCGCTGGCGAGGCGATCCACCAGCTCGCGAGCGCTGGCATGTGCCTCGGCCGGGTGGTGCGGCCAGGTGACGCCGGCGTGCACCGCCAGCGGCGGCAACAGGTCGAACTCCTCGGCGTTCTGCCTCCCATACTCGAGCGCCGCTCGGGCGTCGGCAGCGGCGCCGTCGTCGTCTCCGCGAGCGGTCCGGATGCGGGCCCGGGTGATGCGCGCGTCCACCTCGCCGTGGTGGGGCATCCCCGCCTCGATCGCACCCAGGTACTCGTCGGCGAGCGCCAGCGCCTCGTCCCAGTTGCCCGCGTAGTAGCTGCTGACGATGCGCTCGACGGTCAACCGGCGGCCGAACACGGCGATCCCGAATCGGGCCGCGGCCCGCAGCCCCTGCTCCTGGAGCTCCCGTGAAGCCTCGAGCTGGCCCAGCCGGCGGCGGATGTCGGTCAGGTTGCCGAGGCAGGTGAGAAGGGACGACGACCCGGAGCGGGCGGCGGTGTCGACCGCTCGCTCGAGGTCGTCCAGGCCGTCCGCGTCACCGGCGTCGAGGCGGGCCAGCCCGCGAAACTCGAGCGCCTCCGCCTCGAACTCCGGCGATCCCAGCTCGCCCGCGACCTCCAGGCATTCGGCCAGGAGCTCCAGGCCACGCGTGCGCTCCTCCGGCTTGAAGACCAGGTGGGAGGCCGCGTTGACCAGGGCGAGCGCCTTCGCCCGGGAGGCGGGCAGGCCGTGGCAGAGCTCGAGGGCGGCCTCGTCGGCAATGCCGGCCGGCCCGAGTTGCCCGGCCGTGGCGTGCAGCCAGCCCATGGTCGACTGGGCCTCGGCGGCGCGCTCGCGATCGCCGGCCGCAAGCAGCGCCTGATACGCCTGCTGGAGCCCCTCCACGGCCGGCTGGTCGTCCATGGCCAGGGCGAGACCGCGGGTCAGGAGCAGCCGGGGCCGTGCAGGGTCATCATCTCCGCACAGCTCGAGGCCACGCGTCGCGAACTCGGTCGCGCTCGGATAGGAGTGCACGGCCAGCGCCCGCTCGGACGCCTCGAGCAGCGCCCGGCAGGCCGACCGGCGGAGCTCGTCGTCGGTCTCCCCGGCGGCGACCGCGCACTCGAACGCCGTCACGTAGTGGTAGGCGAGCGTCTCGGCGTGGTCGCGGCGGCCGCCTCCCAGAGACTCGATCCAGACCGCCGTGCGGCGGTGCGTCTCGGCCCGCTCGGCACGGACGATCTGCCCGTAGGCGACGTCGCGGATGAGCGCATGCTGGAAGACGAATTCGGTCTCCCCCTGCACCCGGGAGTCGGCGAGGCGGCGCACCAGCTCGCGCTGCTCGAGCCGGCGCAGCACCTCCGCCACCGCCCACTCGCCGCGGCCGGCGGCGGCGGCGACCGCCCCCACCCAGAAGCGCCGGCCGACGACCGCGGCGGCCTGGACCATCGTCCGCTCGTCCAGCGGCAGGGTGTCCAGGCGGGCGGCGATGATGGCGGCAAGCGAGTGGGGCGTTGCGACCGAGGCCAGATCGTCCAGGCGCCAGCCGGTCGGGGTCAGCACCAGACGGCCCTGGTCGATCAGCATGCGCACGTACTCATGGGCGAAGAGCGGGTTCCCCTCGGCGTAGGCGACGAGTGCCGAGCGGGTCGCGTCAGGCGGCACCTCCCCGCCGAGCAGCAAGCGCAGGAGCTCGTCGACCTCATCGCCGCTGAGCGGCCCCAGCGGCAGAAGCGTCGCCCCCTCGCCGCCGCTCACCCAGCTGGGCCGGCGGTCGAGCAGCTCGAAGCGCATCGTGCAGACGATCAGCAGGGGCACGCCGGACGCCCACGCCAGCAGGTGCTCGACAAATGCCAGCAGGTCGTCGTGCGCCCAGTGCAGGTCCTCGAAGACGAGCACCAGCGGCCGTTGCTCGGCGATCGCCTCGAAGAACCGCCGCCAGGCGCTGAACGCCTCCGCCCGCCGGTCGCCGCGTACCTCGGCGGTGCTCTCCAGACCAACCAGCGGCCGCAGCTGCTCGTAGATCCAGGCAGCCTCCGCCTGGTCGCCCACGGTGGCTGTCACGGCCTGCCGGAGCTTTCGCTCGGTCTCGTCGGGGAGGTCGCTCGCCAGGGCGCCCATGTGCGCGTTCACCATGTCGGCCAGCGCCGAGAACGTCGCTCCGGCGAACGCCCGCGTGCGGCCCTGGCGCCAGACCAGGATGTCGGGGAGCTCCTCCCCGTAGTCGAAGAGCTCCCGCACCAGCCGGCTCTTGCCGATCCCGGCCGCGCCGGCGATCGTCACCAGCTCGAGGTGCCGCTCCTGGCGCACCCGCTCGAGCGCCGCGACCAGGGCCGCTCGTTCGGCCTGGCGTCCGACAAGCGGCGTCGCATGCTGCCAGCGCACATCCTCGCCGCGCCGCGACCGGGGTCGGAGCGCCTGCCAGACGGCGATGGGCGCCTCCTTGCCGCGGATCTCCCGGTCACCGACTGACTCGTACTCGATGCGGTCGGCGGTCAGCCGCTGCGTGGCCTCGTCGACGAGGATCCCGTCGCTGGGGGCGGCCGCCTGGAGGCGGGAGGCGGTGTTCACGACATCGCCGGCGACCGTCGGCTCGCCGGCACCGGTGCGCGCCGCCAGGTCGACCAGGGCCTCGCCGGTGGTGATCCCGACCCGGACGTGCAGATCGAGTCCCGCCCGGGGCTGCTCGGCCGCGACGGCGTCGCGGATGGCAAGCCCCGCCCGGACCGCCCGCTCGGCGTCGTCCTCATGGGCAACCGGCGCGCCGAAGATGGCGACCACGGCGTCGCCGATGAACTTCTCCACCAGCCCGCCGAAGCGCTCCAGCTCGTGCCGGACGAGCGAGTGGTAGGGCACCAGGAGCGCCCGCACGTCCTCCACGTCCAACTTCTCGGTCATGCTCGTGAACCCGACCAGGTCGACGAAGACGATGGAGACGGTCTTGCGCACCTCGCCCGCCGTGTCCGGCCGGAAGGGCGCTCCGCAGGCGAGACAGAAGCGCGCGCCGTCCGGGTTCTCGCGCTGACAGGCGAGGCACCGAGCCACGGTTGAGCAAGTCTAAATGACCCGCCGCTTGACATGAATGTCACAAATCCATAGGTTTGCGCCTCACCTACCAGGGGGTGTTCCGATGGCAAGCGGCGTTGCGATGGAGAAGGAAGAGTCGTGGGACGAGCTTCACATCGGCGAGAAACCGAGCGTGAAGGTCTACAAGGCTGTCGCGGAGACGCGGAGCGAGCTCGGACAGCGGCTGCTCGGCGATCCGCTCGGCGTCCTCCAGGACAATGGCGTGCTGAAGGCGGACGACGGCTGGAGCGTCCAACTTCACCTCTCAAACGCCCACGTCCCGACCGGGCCGCTGCCACTGCCCGAGGAGATCACGGACGACTTCGACTGGGGCGACATCTGGCGGGTGATCCGCAAGATCATCGGGATCCTGACGGTGCTCGAGGACCTGAAGATCGTGATCGTGGTCGTGGCACGCATTGAGACCGATCGGCCGACGGCGGTGCAGGCCATCCAGGAGGCCCGGCTGGCCAAGTCAGGGAACACCTGAGCGAACCGAGGCCGAGCCCGGCGACATGCGATAGTGCGATCTCGCTCGACGGATCGATCGGAGGAGGAGAGATGGCCGACAGCGTTTACCGAGTCACGGAAGTGATCGGCGTCAGCAGCGAGTCGTGGGAAGCGGCGGCGCGAAACGCCGTCGAGACGGCTGCCAAGACGATTCGCGACCTACGGGTGGCAGAGGTCACCCGAACCGATGTGACGATCGAGAACGGCAAGATCTCGGGGTATCGCGTGCGCCTGGGCATCTCGTTCAAGTACGAGAGCGGCGACTGACACAGGCGGCGGGTCGGGCTTGTCGCCAGGCTGCCTGCTAGGCTGTCCAGGTCAGCACGGACGTTCGACGGTTGCGCGCTCTGCCTTCCCGACTCGTTCATGAGCTTGGGGAGGTGTATATGTCAACCGGAACCGTCAAATGGTTCAACGACGCGAAGGGCTACGGCTTCATCGCGCCGGACGAGGGGTCGAAGGATCTCTTTGTTCATCATTCGTCGATCGCCGGCGACGGCTATAAGTCGCTCGTCGAAGGGACGAAGGTGGAGTTCGAGGCGCAGCAGGGGTCGAAAGGCCCCGAGGCCACCAACGTAGTCCCCCTGGCGTAAGGCGTGACCGCACCGCCGTGGGGCGCGCTTCGGCGCTGTCGCACGGCGGTGCGGCGACCCTCGCCGGCTCATTCCGTGCTGCTAGTGTGGAGGAGAGTTCTGCTCCGACGCACTCGCGCGGTAGGGCTCGGCGCAGGCGAGAGGAGCGAGTGGGCACGACACCTGAACATCGTGAAACGCCCGAGGCATCGCCGGAGCCGGCGACGCCCCTCAGTGGCGTCCGCACCGAGCATGAGCTGCGAATCCAATTGCGCGACGCCGTCAAGCGCAACATCAGGTTCGAACGGGCACTGCAGGAGTCGGCAGCGTTCGCCTACGGCCACCGTGACGTGGCAGCCCTGCGCCGGCTACGGGCCGTCCTCGCCGCCGTCGGATTTCCCGACCCGGCAAGGGCGCGCGACCAGGAGCCGCCAGACGCCACGACGCCCCCGCGACTGGCCGACCGATAGACCGAGCGGGTCGTTCGCCGCGTTCCCGACCAACGGAGAACCGGCCGGCCCGCCTCTCGACAACGATCAACGAGGATGACGGTGTTTCAGTACGAGGTAGTTCCGATCATGTTGACGCGGGGCGCCGACGAGGCCGAGGCTGGAGAGCAATGGGCGACGCTGCGCGCCGGGTTGAACGAACGCGGTCGGATGGGGTTTCGCGTCGTCGCCGTCAGTGACGGCCCCGAGGGGCGCGCGGTCATCATGGAGCGGCAGGTGGACGGCGATCCAGAGTCGCAGCAGGTGTCGGCCGAGTCGCGTACGGTTTCGGAGGCTGCCGACGACATCGCCCGCGCATCCGCCGAGGCGAGCGGTCACACGACGTCGAGTTAGTTAAACGACGCCGTCGCCATCGGCTTAATGCCGCGGAGTGATACACTTTTGACCCTAGAGGGAATGCTCGCCGCATGGTCGTTGGACCTGTCTCGGCCTCCACGCAGCCCGTTGACCTCATGTACGACGATCTAACACGATCGTCCGAACAGAGGAGATGAAGATGAACGTGGCCTTAGACCCCGGGGTCGGCGACGATCCCGTGGAGCCGGCTGACGCGCCAATCGCCGAGCCTCAGAACGGCGAGCGTTCGGACTCGGAAACACCTGCGGGTACGGGCGGCGTCGTTACCCGACTCGCCAGGTACTCACCGCATACGCGTCGCTGGCATGCGCCCGTCACAAATCATGACCAGGGCGAGGACGATGACACGCGGCGCTCCGCCGCTGTGTAGTAACGCTGGTATGCGTTTTCGTAATCGTGTGGACTAACAACACCAGGAGAATCTCATGGTCTGGATCATCCTCATAATCGTCATTGCGGCGCTCCTCTTCTGGCAGCGGGAGCGGCTATCGAACCTTCGTAACTAGGTCGGGATCGCGGCCGCGGTGCGAGCTGCCCCGCGGCCGCGATGCTGGTCAGCGCCCCGAGCAGCCGGCAGTTCTCCGCGCCCGCGTTCCGGAGGCGGGTGCGGGGACTGCGTCGCAGTCGACCTCAAAGCTGCGACCATGATCGCTGCGCTTGGCGAGGCGCCGTCCGATTTTCCGGTCCATTCGCGGGGCGGACGCCACGACGGGTTGCGGAAGCCGGATTCGATGGCCGACAGCGCGGGTACAAGAAAACGGTCCAGGCCCGGGCGGCGCTTGCCGAGCAAGGGAGAATGGCGGAGAACAGACACACGCGCATGAATCGGCGCCCGCTCATTCGAGTGGAACGTCATGCACTGGGGCCCCGCGTCTATGTCTTCGGTCGACGCGTGCACGAGTGGCACCTGGGCGCCGGGATTCTGGCTGCGCTGGTCGTCGCCGCACAAGCGGAGGGCCTGACCGGGGGCGTTGGACCGTATCTGGCGGCCACGGTCGGTACGTGGCTCGTGGCGAAGGACTGGCGTGATCTCACCCGATCGGGACGGGACACAGCCGCCTGGCGGCTCGGGTTTCACCGCAAACCGACGCTCGTGCAATCGCCGCGGCGCGGCGACTGGGTGCCGACGGTCGCGGCGGTGGTGGTGGCGGCGACTGCGATTGCCAGCATCATCTCTGCGGTCACGCCGAACGTCGCCTGGCGAGGGCACGTGATCGCGCACCTGGGCATCGTGCAGCTCGCCGCAGTCTTCCACGCGGCCGTCATCCCGATCGCAGCGACGCTCCTGCTGACGTCGTATTCGCTCTGGCGCCGGCGTACCAGCGCCTATCGGCTGGGAGTCGTGCTGCTCGTGGTGTTGGGGATTCTGAACCTGGTCAAGGGACTGGACTTCGAGGAGGCGACACTGAGCTTCGCGGCGGCGGGCCTGCTCTGGTGGGCGCGCGACAGCTTCGTCGTCCGGCCGAGCCGCATCCCGGTGCGCGGATCGCTCGGGGCGGCAGCGTTCGTACTTGCCTCGACGGCCGCGCTTGCGGCGGCGGCGATCGCGTCCTCCGCCTCCGGGCGGCCGAGTATGGGGCTGGTGGCCCGGACGACCGTCGACCTGCTGACCTGGGAGCCGGCTCCACTCGCCTTCCGGGATGAGTTCCAGTTCGTGCCGCAGGCGATCGGATGCCTGGGCGTGCTCAGCGCGCTGGCCGCGGCGTGGGTGCTCTTCCGTCCGCTGCCGGCGCCCAGCGACCTCCCGGACGAGGAGGAGCGCCACCTGGCTCGGAATGCGGTCCGGCTGCACGGGTCGGACACGCTCGCCTACTTCCAGCTTCGCGAGGACAAGCACTACTTCTGGACGCCGGATCGCCAGGGCTTTCTCGGCTATCGGATCGAGAACGGCGTGCTGCTGGTATCCGGCGACCCGGTGGCGTGCGCCGCCGACGGCGAGGGCCTGATCCGGGAGGCGTACCAGTACGCCGAGCAGCACAGCCTGCGCTTCGGAGTCATGGGGGCGAGCGCGGACTACGCCGGCGTCTACCGGCGGCTGGGATTCAAGACGATGTACGTCGGCGACGAGGCAATCGTCGCCCCGGCGGCGTTCAGCCTCGACGGACGGTCGGTCCGCAAGGTCCGGCAGTCGGTCTCCCGCCTGGAGCGGCTCGGGTATCGGGCAGAGTTCCTTGACGGCGGCGATGTCCACCCAGCGCTCCAGTCCGAGCTGCAGGCGGTGTCCGCCGCGTGGCGGGGCGACCGTGCCGAACGCGGGTTCTCGATGGCGCTTGACCGGCTGAGCGGGCCGATGCTCGACGATACGCGCTACGCGCTCGCCCGCGATCCGGAGGGGGCGCTGGTCGGCTTCCTCCAGCTCGTCCCGAGCTACGGCCGGGCCGCCCTCTCGCTGGGTCTGATGCGGCGGCTGCCAGGCACGCCCAACGGCCTCATGGAGTTCCTGATCGTCCGCACCACCCAGCATGCGGCGGAGAACGGGGTCGACGATCTGTCGCTGAACTTCGCCGCCTTCGGGCGCCTGCTGCGATCGCCCGAAGGCCGCCTCGAGCGGGTCGCGGGCCGACTGCTCCGCATCGCCGACCGCTGGTTCCAGGTCGAGCGGCTCTACCGCTTCAACGCCAAGTTCTCGCCGGCCTGGCAGCCTCGCTATCTGGTCTACCAGTCGTACACGAGCCTGCCGCGGACGGCGCTCGCGGTCATGTGGGCTGAAGGCCAGGCCCCCAGGCCCGCCCTACCGCTGCCGATCCGCAGCCGTCCGAGATCGGCTGCCGCCCGCCGCCCGGCCGTGACGCCGCCGCGATGAGCGACGACCTCGCCGTGACCCAGCCGACCGCTGGCCCCGCGGAGGTCGAGGAACTGCACGGCATGAGCTGGCTCGGGCCGATCTTCCTGGTCGCCGGCGCGGTGCTCATTCCCTGGACGGTGTTCCTGGCCGTCACCCTCCCCAGCCGGCACGTGCAGACGGGCTACTACGACGTGGCCTGGGCGGGATTCGATGTCGCCCTGGCCGTCATCCTCGGCGTCACCGGGGTGGGCCTACTGCGCCGCCGGGTATGGGTTCAGGCAACCGCGACCGCCGCCGGAACGATGCTCATCTGCGACGCATGGTTCGACGTCCTGAGCTCGAGCGGCGTGCACGACCGGCTGGTATCGACCTTCCTGGCACTCGCGGTCGAACTGCCGGTCGCCGGCGTCTGTCTGGGCGTCGCGAGGCACGCCGAGGCAGCCTCCGAACACGCCTGCCGGTACGCGGATCGGGCCCGCCGGTGGAGGCGGCCGCGAGCAAGCTGACGGCCGAGGGGATCCTCGAGCAGACGGCCGACACCGGCGCGCCGCGCATGTGGTAGACGCCGGCGTACCCTGGATCCCCTCGGTTTCAGGTCGTCGTGATCACGCGGTGGTGGTGACGGTGGAGGCCTCCGGCCGCCCACCTTCAGCCGCGACCGTTGACGGGACGACGACCACCGGACATGGCGCCACGTGCAGCAGTCGCATGGTGACCGAGCCCAGCACCAGGCCGGCGACCGGTCCGTGGCCGCGCGTCCCTGTGATGATGAGATCGGCGCCGGACTGCTCGGCAAGGTCGGCGATGACGTGGGCGGGCTGGCCGCCGACCGTCTTCTCGATGTGCAGATGGGTGTCGTACCCCGACTGATGTAACTCCGCCGCCCGGGCCTTGACACGTTCGATCAGCTCATCTTCGTTTACGCGCAGCGGCCCGGCAGCCCGGCCGACGAGCACCTCCCGCACGTGCACGATCTCCAGCCGGACGCCATTCGGCTCCGCCAGCTGCCGGAGCACCGGGAGCGTCCGGTCGGAGGCCTCCGACCCGTCCAGTGCGACAACGATGGTCGAGATCATGATCTCCTCCTTGTCTGCGTGGCTTGGCGGGCGGCACAACGATGCCGGTCCGGCGCGAGCAGACTCCGAGCAGACATCTGAGCTCCGAAGCCGAAGCCGCGCCCGGCCAGCTCCGGTGTCCTCCAGACATCGCCGAGTCTATCGGATTGGCGGCACACCATCGACCCGGAGCGAGACAGGTTTCCGGCAGCGGTCGTCGAACCCTACGGCAGTATTCGCGCCAGGTGAAAGGACGCTCCTGCCATGTTCAATGAGGCCAACACCGGTTTCATGCTGCTCGCGGCGAGTCTGGTGATGCTGATGACGCCCGGTCTCGCGTTCTTCTACGGCGGCCTGGTGGGGCGGTCGAACACGCTCACGATCATGATCCAGAGCTTCGCGTCCATGGGCATCACGACGGTGCTCTGGTACGCCGTCGGCTACTCGCTCTGCTTCAGCGGAGGGGCGGACGGCATCTATGGCAACTTCCACCTGGCGTTCCTGCGCGGGGTCACTCCCGACTCGATCTACGGGCCGAGCCGGATTCCGCTGGTGGTGCTGATCGCCTACCAGATGATGTTCGCGATCATCACGCCTGCGCTGATTACCGGCGCGTTCACCAACCGCGTGTCCTTCAAGGCCTACCTGCTCTTCCTGGTCGTCTGGCAGCTCTTCGTCTACTACCCCTTCGTGCACATGATCTGGGGCGGCGGTGTGCTGGCCGAGTGGGGCGTCCGCGACTTCGCCGGGGGCATCGTGGTCCACGCCTCGGCCGGCTGGGCCGCGCTGGCATCGGTGCTCTACGTGGGCAAGCGCAGATACCTGGACACACCGCACAACATCCCGTTCATCGCGCTTGGCACCGGCCTGCTCTGGTTCGGCTGGTACGGCTTCAACGCCGGCAGCGAGCTGAAGGTGGACGGCATCACCGCGACCGCGTTCCTGAACACCGACATCGCCGCCTCCTTCGCCGCCACCACCTGGCTCTTCATCGAGTGGTGGCACGCCCGCAAGCCGCACTTCGTCGGGCTCCTCACCGGGGCGGTGGCCGGCCTGGCAACGATCACGCCGGCGGCGGGCTACGTGCCGATCTACGCCTCGGTCGTCATCGGCATCGCGTCCGGCCTCATCTGTTACCTGGCCATCCAGCTCAAGAACCGCCTCCGCTTCGACGACGCGCTGGACGTCTGGGGCGTGCACGGTGTCGGCGGATCGCTCGGCATCCTGCTCCTGGGCGTGTTCGCAAGCACCGCGATCAACCCGGCCGGCGGCGTCGGCCTGATCCACGGCAGCGGGTCGTTCTTCGGCAAGCAGCTGGTGGCCGACGTGGCCTGCTCGGCGTATGCCTTCGCCTTCACGTACGTCATGCTCATGGTGATCAACCGGATCACACCGGTGCGGGTCGAAGAGGCCGCCGAGATGGGCCTCGACGAGGCCATGCACGGCGAGACCGCGTATGACCCGCGTCCGCTCGGCGGGGCGCCGGCGGTCTAGCCATCCGGTTGGCGTTGCCAGGCTGCGCCGGGTTCAACGTGCACGGCTTACGCCGCGACGCGGTCATCCCAACGCCCTGGGGCATCGGACTCGACCACGCGGATCAGCGCGCTGACGACCGCTGGATCGAACTGGGTTCCCGCGCACTCGCGAAGCTCGCCAAGTGCGTCCGAGACGCTCCGGGCTTGACGATACGGCCGGTTCGTGGTCATGGCCGAGAACGCGTCGCAGGCGCAGACAATGCGGGCCGACATGGGAATCGCAGTCCCCTCGAGGCCGTCCGGATAGCCGCTGCCGTCCCACCACTCGTGACAGGAACGGACAACGCGGCCAACGTCGGCGAGCATTCCACCGACGCCCGAGAGCATCTGCTCGCCCCAGACCGTATGCTGCTCGATCAGTTGCCGTTCGGCCGCCGTGAGTGCTGCCGGCTTGTCGAGAATCTGCTTGGGCACTCTGATCTTTCCGACATCGTGTAGCAGCGCTGCGAACTCGACCACGCTGCGCTCGGCCGCCGCCAGGTTCAGCAGTTCTGCAACGGCCATCGAGAGGCGCACCACATCTCTGGAGTGGGCGCCGGTGTACTCGTGGTCTGCCTCGACCACATCCCCGAGCAGGAGCGCAGTCCCCCGGTAGGCGGCGCTCAACGCCAGCACCTGGTCGTAGCGCGCGTTCCGCTCTTTGGAGAACACCCGGAACAGGAGCAGCAGCGGGAACAGCAACGCGATGGCACCGACCGGCGCGGTTACCGCCAGGCAGATCGACACGGGCGTAATGAGCGAATCGATCATCCAGCATGGGGCCATCGCGACTACCAGCTCGCGAACCGGCGCGCCGAGGACGAGCCGTTCCTGGAGCACGCTGGCCAGCAGGTCGACCCCGCACTGGACCGCGAACGCGGCGGCGTACCAGCCGGCGGCAGACAGTGAGGGCTGACCGACGCCGGAGACCGCCATCACCGTTGCGGCGCCGACCGCATACCAACACCCTCCGGTCTGAATGATGATCGTCTCCCACCGCCGCTTGCCATGTGACAGGCGGCCCTGGCCGCCCAGGAGGTAGCCCAGCAGTGCGGCAGGAACGAGCATCGACGGTGGCAGAAGCACCATCATCGGGGCGAACGCGAGCTGGGTTGGCGCGGCCGATCCCGCACCCACCTCGAAGCTCACCCGAGTGCACGCCGCGTAGCCGGCCACCAGCAGGGCGGCGACCACCCACGGCACATCTGTGGGCGGTGCGGCGGCCCAGATCGCAGCCGCCGCGATCACCACGCCGGCGGCGCTGGCCACCGCGACTCTGCGCTCGCTCGGCCGCAATCGCGCGAGGCTGCGCTGACGTCCGGTGCTGACGAGCCGGGCGTCGCTCATGGCAGCGTGACGACTGGAGCGGGAGTCCATGATTGTGCTATCGGCTTCACGCCTTGACCGCTTGATGTCGGCGCGGGGAGCGGATCACTCCAACGAGCGATGAAAAGGACAGCCGTTCGGCACACGATGAGATCGCCCGTTCGGGCGTATTCCCCCCGACCCCCGGAGTACGTCGTGCCCCCAGTTCGTACCTTCGTAGCCGCCGTCGTCGCGTCCGTGCTCGCGTTGTTCGCCGCAGCCGGCCATCCCACCGCCGCCTCCGCGGCGTCGTGTGACTACACACAGACCAGCCAGCTGTTTGCGACCTGGCAGGACTACGGCGCCTACACGCCGTTCCAGGGAGCAAGCTTCGAGAGCGGGGCCAGCGGCTGGTCATGGGGGAACGGGGCCAGCATCGTCAGTGGCGATTCGAACCCGCTACTCGGTTCGCGAGGCACTCACTCGGTGCAGGTCCCCGGTGCCGCGACGGCCCGCAGCCCGTGGATGTGCGTCAACTCTGCGACGCCGTCGATGCGGTTCTTCCTGCGCCGGGTTTCCGGTACCGGCAATCTCACCGTCCGAGGCGTCGTCAGCTCCGGCTTGAACAAGGTCACGACCTTGACCACGATCTCGGGAGCAAGCGGTAGCTGGCAGCCCAGCCCCGTGGTCGTGTTCCCGCCCTTCCTCACCGCGTCCGCCACCGGCATCAACGTCCAGTTTCAATTTACCGCCGACGCTGGGACGGTCTTCCACGTCGACGACGTGGAGCTCGACCCCTACCTACGCCGCTAGGCGGGAACCACCAGCCCGGCCGCTCGCCAATCAGGTCGAGCCGAGGTCGTCGGAGTGGCCGGCGGCCAGGCGCGGCCACTGGGGGATCGGCCGTCCGCCTGGCCGACCGACGGAGCGGCCGTGCTCATCGGTGCGCATCTGCTCGCTTCGGGTGCCGAGGTAGAGCCGCGGCCAGCCCGCCGGGGAGTCCTCCCAGGACTCCTGACGCCCGTACACGGTCTGGTCGAGCATCGCGTAGGAGCTCCCCATCGTCTCGTTGCCCCGGCCGGTCGTCCAGTACGTCTCGAAGATCCGGTCGCCGTCGCGCAGGTAGCACACGTTCATCCCGAAATGCCGCCCCGCGATGAGCGCGGCGCGCGATGCCTCGGGCACCGAGTAGAGCGGCATCTCCCAGCCGAGGAACTTCCGGTAGCGGCCAATCTCCGGGAAGGATCCCTGGCAGAAGACCGCGAACGTCACGTCGCGCGAGTGCAGGAAGGACAGCTCGCGCACCTGCGCATTGTCCTTCGTGCAGCCCTCGCACTGACCCGCGGCCGGGGCACCCTCGTACCACATCATGTAGGACGCGAAGAGCTGCCTACGCCCCTCGAAGGTATCGATCAGGCGAACCTCGCCGGCCGGCCCGACCAGCGGCGTGGTCGGGTCGACCTCGACCATCGGCAGCCGTCGCCGATCGGCGGCGATCGCGTCGCCCTCACGAGTGTGCGCCTTCTCGCGGACGCGAAGCTCGTCGATCTGCTCCTGCCAGGTCCCGCGGTCGACGATCGCCGGCGTGGCGGTCATGCTCGTCTCCTCTGTTCGTCGGGGCATCAGGGATGCAGACCGCCGGCCCACCGGAAACTCATCGGGGGCCGGCCCGGCGGCGAGAAGGTCGGTGCGGGTCGCGAGCACGAACGGGTGCGACGCGGCGTCGTTTGTGCGTCGCTACCGGTAGCGGTAGACGATCCGACCGCGGTTGAGATCGTATGCGGAAAGTTCGATCTTCACGCGGTCGCCGGGCAGAATCCGGATCCGGTAGCGGCGCATTTTCCCGGCGATATAGCCGGTGGTCTGATGCCCGTTGTCGAGGTCGATGCGGAACATGCCGTTTCGCAGCGATTCGGTCACCTCGCCTTCGAGCTCGATCTTCTCTTCCTTGGCGCTCATCGCGCCTCCCGTCTACACCAGGGTGACTGACGTCGCCTGCGGGCCTTTCTGGCCCTGCTCGGTCTCAAACGAGACCTTCGCGCCTTCGGCCAGCGTCTTGAAGCCCTCGCCGACGATCGAGTTGTGGTGCACGAACAGGTCCTTGCCGCCATCGTCGGGGGCAATGAACCCGTAGCCCTTCTGATCGTTGAACCACTTCACAGTTCCGGTTGCCATCTCACACCTCCCCTCACATACTCTCGAACGAGTCAGGAAGGCAAGCGCGCAACCATCGAACGTCCTACTGCACGGGCACCCTAGCAGCC
>Ga0070714_100000431_pt1 | contig 30383 bp, 25 predicted proteins | sample LARL83metaG_FD_65450 | JGI IMG/M metagenome (GOLD analysis project Ga0070714, IMG submission 65450) | Corn, switchgrass and miscanthus rhizosphere microbial communities from Kellogg Biological Station, Michigan, USA - LAR L8-3 metaG | ecosystem: Host-associated > Plants > Roots > Rhizosphere ... | reverse complement strand
GACCCTGGTGGATTGAGACGGTAACGGCGCTTCCCAGACGGGCTGCGACGCACCTCTCCTCTCACGCGTCGCAGCCTAGGACGGGGGAAAACGAATCAATGGAAGAACGGCTTGCCTCCCGGGACTGACCCCCCGGGCTCCCTGCCATGATCTTCGCCCCCGGGATTGAACTAAGGCGGTCCGGTCGGACGGCCGCCGGCGTCAGCAAAAGCACACCTCGGGAGGGTAACCTCCGCGACAATGCCCCAGCATGCCCCTCACCAAGCCCTCTCCCCGAAAGGGGGGAGGGCAAGGGGCATTGCAGATGTCAAACGGATTGGAGGCTACTGATCGGCCGATGGAGCGGGAGCGTCGTCGGGCCGGCGCTTGAAGATGATGTAGCGATCGTACTGCGTCAGCAGATCGTAGTGCTCCATTTCGCTGGCGAAGGCCGGCCAGCGCAGGAAATATTCCAGAAGATCGAAATCCTTGCCGCCGCAGTAGTCGATTCCGGCAATCTTATCGACGATCACGACCGGCGGCTTGTACTTGACGAAGTCCTCCAGCACGGCATGCACGAGGGCTCGCTCGCTCGTCGTCATGTCGTTGACGGCGTGATAACGCGGATCGGAGCGGGCGCAGCCGTTGTAGGCCCCCTGGAGCGGCCAGATCGTCTGGAAGCGAAGCGCGAGTTTTGCGTGGGCGTAGAGAAGCATCGGGAAATGCGGGTAGACCCCCGGCGAAAGGATGAGAATCGACCGCCCTTCCGCATAGGGTTTCACTACGTCGAGAAGCTGAGCGGCTGCGCTGTCCTTCCAGCCCCACTGATCGTAGAAGGTGCTGCGGATATAGCCGGTGAGCGAGACGAAGCTCAAAAGCAGGAGGCCGACAATGACCCTGGGCATCGCGCCGGGCGGTGCGGCTGCTGCGCCGCGATCGTGGTGCGCGGCCATGCGGTCGAGTGCCGCGGCAACCGTCAGGCCCAGCAGGACGAGCGAAAGGGTTTGGGCAGGGAGAAGGTGATAAGGCCATCCCTTTCCTTGAATCAAGCCGCTCAGCGCGGCCCCCACGCTCGCAAGCACGAGCATCCGGATCAGCGTCGATTGTCGCCCGACGAACGCGCCGATCCCCACCGGCACGATCACCAGCAGCGCCGGCGCAAGCTGGTTGCCGAGCAGAATGGCCATCAATGTCGCGCCGCCGATCGATTCGTAGGCCGACATCACCAGGGGCACGACGCTGGTGAAGTATTGTGGCAGCCAGATCCACGTGGCGATCGGATAGGCCGCGAACAGCGCGAACATGAGCCACGGCACGGGATCGCGCAGCGCCTTGCGGCCGCGCTTGGCGAGCACGAACAGTTCGATGAGCGCCGGAATGGCCAGGAAGTAAGGCTTCAGTCCGAAGCCGATCGCGGCCAGAACCGCGATGACCAGGGTGCGGCCGCGCGGCACGGGAGACCCCGTCGCTCGCGCGGCGGCGAGAAGAACGTAGGGAAACAGCGGCACCATCATGAGGTGCTCGCGCTGACTGAACATGTCGCCGGGGAAAATCACCATGGCGTAGAGCAGCAGCGGCGGCAGGATCATCCACGTGACCCGATCGGCGGCCCCGAGCACGTAGGGCATCAGCTTGAGCGACAGCCCGAAGCAGACGGCGATGAAGGCCAGGATGGAAAGGACGAGCGCCGCCGGCGCGCCGATGCCGGTGAATTTGGCGAGCGCCGCGGGAATGAGATTGAGGACGAAGATCAGCGGCGGGTTGACGTCGATGAGATCGACGTAGAGGCGCTCGCCGTCGAGCCAGCGCTGGGATACGGCCAGGATCAGCGATGAGTCGAAATTGACCGGCGGCAGGAGATAGACCGCGGCCCATATCAGCGGCAGAAACCAGAAGACGCCCGGCACGAGTGCCGTCAGCACCGTGTCGCCGGTCCATGTCTTCACTTCGGCCTGTCCTGTGGCGGTGCGGGGCGTATCGGTCAAGATCGTTTTAATGGCAAGCGGAAGAAACGAATTAAGCGAACGATGGGCCGCGAATCGGCGCCTGCGTCCCGATGGCCGTCCATTATTATCGTTTCGGTGCCTGGTTGGACGGCGCAGCGGAAATGACGTATACGACCAACGGCCTCGTTCCCGCAACATTCATGGACTTCCGACGATGTCCCGGAGCGACGGCCGGGGGCAGTTGTTAATGGAGCGTGCCGAGTACGATCTCATGGCCGCCGTCGAGGACCGCATGTGGTGGTTCCGCGGCTTGCACGCGCTCGCGACCGGAACGTTCCTGCGCGTTCGGGGCGGATCCTGCGGCGCGCTGGGCTTACCGGCGCTCGACGCCGGGTGCGGCACCGGAGGCCTCCTGCGCCGCCTCGCCGCCGCGGCGCCCGATGCGACGCTCGTTGGCCTGGATTTTGCTCCGCCGGCCGCCGCGGTCGCCCGCGCCAAGAGCGAACGGCCGGTGGCGGTCGGCAGCGTCAACGCGCTTCCCTTCGAGGACGAATCGTTCGCTGCCGTGTTCAGCATGGACGTGCTGTGCCATCGCGGCGTCGATCAGGCGACGGCGCTGGCCGAGGCGCATCGTTGCCTGGCGCCGGGCGGCGTCCTCATCGTCAATCTGCCCGCCTATCGCTGGATGCATTCGGGTCACGACGAGCGCGTGCACAACGCGCGGCGCTACACCCGCGCCGAGACGGTGGCAATGCTCGGGCGGGCCGGCTTCCCCGCCATCTCGGCAAGCTACTGGAACACGTTCCTGTTTCCGTTGATGGTGCTGAAGCGCAAAATCGTCGTCGGCGACGACAGCGACGTACGTCCCTTCCCGGCACCTCTCGAGTATCTGTTCCGCGCCGTGCTGGCGTTCGAGCGGCTGCTCATGCGTCTGGGCTTGCGCTTTCCGTTCGGCGGTTCGATCTTCGCCGTCGCCGTCAAGTCGGAGACTGTCAAGGCATGAGCGGTGAAGGCATGACGAGACCCTACGCCCTTTCGCTGGTGATCCCGGTCTACAACGGCCAGCGCACCGTCGGCGCGCTGGTCGAGGCGCTTGGCGGGCTCGCCATTCCCGGTGGTCATGAGGTCGTGCTCGTCAACGACGGCAGCCCCGACGAGTCGGAGGCGGTTTGCCGCGCGCTCGCCGAACGGAGCGAGGTGCCGGTGACCTTCGTCAACCTGTCGCGCAACTTCGGCGAGCACAACGCCGTCATGGCCGGGCTCGCGTTCGCCCGCGGCGACTACGTCATCACCATGGACGACGATCTCCAGAACCCGCCCGAAGAGGTTGCCCGTCTCGCGGCCTATGCGAAAAGTCAGCGCCTCGACGTCGTCTACACGCGCTACCGCACCAAGCAGCATGCGCTGTGGCGCAACCTCGGCAGCCGATTCGCCAACTGGGCCGCGAACCTGGTGCTGGAGAAGCCGAAGGATCTGTATCTTTCCAGCTTCCGCTGCGTTTCGGCGTTCGTCGTGGAGAATGTGCTCCGCTATCAAGGACCGTATCCCTACGTCGACGGCCTCATCCTCCAGGTGACGCGCAACGTCGGCTCGCTCGAGGTCCTGCACCTGCCGCGTGCCGAGGGACGCTCCAACTACACGCTGCGCCGGCTGGTGCGGCTGTGGCTCAACATGTTCGTCAACTTCTCGGTAATCCCGCTCCGCTTCAGCGCACTGATGGGCTTTATCACCAGCATTCTGGGCGTCATCTGGGCGGCAATCACGATCCTGGAGGCCCTGACCGGCAAGCCTCCGGAAGGTTGGGCTTCGCTGATGGTGGCGGTTCTGCTGCTGTCGGGCCTGCAACTGATGCTGCTAGGCATCGTCGGCGAGTATCTCGGGCGCGTGTTCCTTACCGCCAACGGCAAGCCGCAGTATATCGTCCGCGATTCGACCCGGCCGCCGGTCGCTTTGGAAAAGGAACGTCAATGACGTGGCATCACGGCGCGCTGGCGCTCGGCATTCTGGTGGGGATTGCGGCGCAGCTTCTGCTGAAGCAGGGCGCCATGGGCGGCGGCAACATCGTCGCGCAGTTCATGAGTCCGTGGACGATCGGTGGCTTGGCGCTGTACGGCATCGCCGCCTTTTTCTACGTGGTGGCGCTCCGCGCCATTCCCGTATCGGTTGCCTTTCCGTCGGTGGCGCTGTCCTACGTGCTGGTGGCGCTGCTGGCGAGCTTTTGGTTCGGCGAATCCCTGGGCGTTGCCCACATCGCCGGCATCGTGCTGATCGTCGTCGGCGTCGGCGTGCTTCACATCGTCTGAGCGCACCGCTCAGGCGATCGCGGCCTTGACCGCTGCGATCGCCGCGGCGACGGCGGCGTCGGTCATTTCCGGATACATCGGCAGGCTGAGCACTTCCTCGGCCGCGCGCTCGGTCGCGGGCAGCGTTCCCCCGGCGAGCCATATCCGTCCCCGGTACGCCGGCTGGAGATGCACCGGCACGGGATAATGGATCAGCGTGCCGACGCCGCTCGCGGCGATGCGTTCGCGAATCCCGTCGCGTTCCTCTTTCGGCACCCGCACGACATATTGATGATAGACGTGCACGGCACCGTCGCGGAGCGCGGGCGTGGCGACCACGCCGCTCAGGCCTTCGTCGTACAGGAGCGCGATCTCGCGGCGGCGTGCGTTGGCGGCGTCGAGATGCGGAAGCTTGACCCGGAGGATCGCCGCCTGCAACTCGTCGAGGCGGCTGTTGAGGCCCTTGATGTCGCTGACGTAGCGGCTCTTCCAGCCGTACTCGCGGATCATCCTCATGCGCTCGGCAAGCGCCGCATCCGATGTCGTGATGAAGCCGCCATCGCCGATGGCGCCGAGATTCTTGGTCGGGTAGAAGCTGTAGCACGCGGCCTCGCCGAAGCCGCCGATCGGCGCGCCGTCGAGTGCTGCGCCATGGGCCTGGGCGCAGTCCTCGACGATCCTGATGCCGCCGTCGCGTGCGAGTCCGACGATTTCGCCCATCGCCGCGGCCTGGCCGTAGAGATGGACCGGGATCGTGGCGCGGATGACGGGCTTGGGCCCGCTGCCGCCGCCGATCTCGCCGGCGAGAGCGTGGCGAAGCGAATCAGGTGCCAGCGTATGGAAATCGGCTTCGATGTCGGCGAGTACGGGAACGAGCCCGGCGCGCTCGATGGCGGCCACCGTCGCCACCGCGGTGTGGCTCACCGTGACGACGCCGGAGCCCGGCGGCAGATCGAGGGCGCGCAGCGCGACCTCGAGGGAGTCGGTGCCGTTGGCGACGGCGATGCCATGACCGGCCTTGGCGAAGGCCGCGAACTCGCGCTCGAACGCCGTCACTTCCTCGCCCAGGATGTAGCGGCCGCCGTCGAGGGTGCGCGCGATCGCCTGCTCGATCGCGGCGCGCTGGGCGAGAAAGCCCGCCCTGGGGTCGGTCTGGGGAATGCGGATGGTGGCCACGAGAAACTCCTGGTCGGCAGCGAGGCTAAAGATAGCGGGGAAGGCGCTCGCGATAATAGGCGATCGTCTCGGCAAGCGCGTCGTCGAGCCCGATCTGCGGCGCCCATCCGGTCGTCGAACGGAACGCCATATCGTCGAGCACGAAGTCGCCGATGTCGATCGTCTTGCGCTCGGCGGGAAACGCCCGACGCTCGATGCGGCCGCGGCCTGCCGTCTTGACCAGGGCCTCGGCCAGATCGGCGAGCGTCACAGCGCCATTGCCGCCGAGATTGAAGATGCGACCCATGGCGGCATCGCAATCGGCGGCGGTCAGGAGTGCCGCGACGAGATCTGTCGTGAACAGAAGATCGCGGCGCTGCTCGCCGCCCCATACCTCGACCGTCCCGCCTTCGAGCGCCTTGCGCACCCAGATGCCGACGAAGGTCTGGCGCGCGTCCTTGACGCGCATTCTCGGCCCGAAGCAGTTGGTGAGCCGGAGCACGACGGACTTGAGCCCATGCACGCGGTGATAGAGGACGTGATAGTGCTCCGCCGCGAGCTTGTGGATCGCGTTGATGTCGGGCGGCTCGATTGGGTGGGTTTCGTCGACGGGGAGCGTCTGCGGCCGTCCGTAGATTTGACGGGTCGAGGTGAAGACGACGCGAAGTGCGGGATTCGCCGAGCGGCAGGCCTCCAGGAACGCGAGCTGGCTCCCGGCATTGGCGGCGAGGTCGCCCAGCGGATCGCTCATCGAATCGAGATGCCCGGTGCGGCCGGCGAGATTGAACACGACCGAGCGGTCGGCCAGGAGCGGCATCATCCGGTCGCGGTCGCCGATGTCGGCCTCGACGAGGCGCACGGCGCTGCCGTCGAGGTTGCAGCGGTTGGCGCCTCCCTCGGCCAGAAAGCTGTCGACGGCGACGACGTCGGCGCCGGCATCGGCCAAACCGCGCGCCACGTTGGAGCCCAGGAAGCCGGCGCCGCCGGTGACGAGCACCGCGCGGCCCGCCCATGTTCGTGCGGGATCGGGCGTCGCCATGCCTACGACCGTTCGCCGCTGGTGCGGACGATCTCCTCGAGGTACGGCCCGAGCGTCGTCGCGCGATAAGTCTTGGCAAGCTCGGCAAGCTGGGCGCGCTTGATGAAGCCCATGCGGTAGGCAATCTCCTCGAGGCAGGCGATCTTGAGGCCCTGGCGCTCCTCGATGGTGTTGACGAAGGTGCCGGCCTGGAGGAGCGAGGCCGGCGTGCCCGCGTCGAGCCAGGCATAGCCGCGCCCCATGCGCTCCACGGCAAGCGTGCCCTCCTCAAGATAGAGCAGGTTGAGGTCGGTGATCTCGAGTTCCCCGCGCGGCGACGGCTTCAGACGCTCCGTCAGCGACACCACGCGGTTGTCGTAGAAATAGAGGCCGATCACCGCGTAATTGGATTTCGGCTCTTTCGGCTTCTCGACGATGCGGGTCGGCTTGCCGGCATCGTCGAACTCGATCACGCCGTAACGCTCGGGGTCGCGCACCCAGTAGGCGAAATTGGTGGCGCCGCGCGCCCGCGCCGCGGCCTGGCGCATCAGCACCGAGAGGCCGTCGCCGTAGATGATGTTGTCACCCAGCACCAGCGCGCACGCATCGTCGCCGATGAAATCGCGACCGATGAGGAATGCCTGCGGGATGCCGTCGGGCTTGGGCTGGGCCGCGTAGGAGATGGAAATGCCCCATTGCCGCCCGTCGCCGAGCAGGCGCTGGAACTGCGGCAGGTCGTCCGGGGTCGAGATCAGCAGAATGTCTCGGATGCCGGCGAACATCAGCGTCGACAGTGGATAGTAGACCATCGGCTTGTCGTAGATCGGCAGGAGCTGCTTGGAGATCGCCAGCGTGATCGGATGGAGGCGGGTGCCCTTGCCGCCGGCGAGAATGATGCCCTTCATCGCGTCCCGTCCTTGACGGTTGTTTTGGCCTCCGGCGAAAGCCCGAGCCGCTCGCCGGCATAGCGCCCGTCGCGGATCGGCTGCCACCAGGCGCGGTGATCGAGATACCAGCGCACCGTCTTGGCGAGACCGGTGCGGAAATCGAGCCGCGGCGTCCAGCCGAGATCGCGCCCGATCCGGCCGATGTCCATGGCGTAGCGGAAATCGTGGCCGGGCCGATCGGCGACGAAGCGGATGAGCTTCCGTCGCGGCCCGATCTCCGGATTCGGAACGATCTCGTCGAGAATATCGCAGATGGTTTCCACCACCTCGAGATTGCGCCGCTCGGCGTTGCCGCCGATTCCATAGGTCGATCCGGGCGCCGCTCGGGTGAGCGCGAGCCAAAGGGCTTCGGCGTGATCCTCGACGTGCAGCCAATCGCGCACGTTGCGGCCTTCGCCGTAGACCGGAAGCGGCTTGCCCTCGAGCGCATTCAGGACGATGAGCGGAATCAGCTTTTCCGGGAACTGCCACAGCCCGTAGTTGTTGGTGCAGTTGGTGACGATCACCGGCAGGCCGAACGTATGGTGCCAGGCCCGCGCGAGATGATCCGACGAAGCCTTGCTTGCGGCATAGGGCGAGTTGGGACGATAGCCGGTGTCCTCGTCGAAACGCCCCTCTTCGCCCAGCGAGCCGAACACCTCGTCGGTCGAGACGTGGTGGAACCGGAAGCGCTCCTTGCGGGTTGCGTCCAGCGTCTGCCAATAGGCGCGCGCCGCTTCCAGCAGCGTGTAGGTGCCGACCACGTTGGTTTCGATGAATGCTGCGGGCTTGTCGATCGAGCGGTCGACGTGGCTCTCGGCGGCGAGGTGAACGATCGCGTCCGGCCGATGGCGCGCGAGCACCGCGCTGACTGACGGACCGTCGACGATATCGACCTTCTCATGGATGTGACGGGGATGGCTCAGCGCTTCCTCGAGAGCCTCGGGGCTCGCGGCGTAGGTCAACGCGTCGACGTTGACGATCGCGGCGTCGGTCGAGCGAAGGAGAAAACGCACGAGTGCGGAGCCGATGAAGCCGAAGCCGCCGGTGACGAGAATCTTCATGGATGCCGGATGAGGTCGATGGGCGTCATGCGTGGTATCGGGGCGCGCAGCTATTGGGGCAGAACATTGTGGGAAGTTTGAGGCAGGACGGGCCGGGCGGTTCCGCCCGCTTCGCCGGCGCCGGCCGTTGCCGCCGCCGCGCATGCCAAGGGGTCGCGCGCTGCTCCTGTTTCGCCTCCTCCGTAGCGGCTGGCCGTCGAGCGTGGTTGCGCCCGCCTGGATCGCGGACGGAGGCTATCATGTCCGCAGCGCAGGCGGAACCGGCGGCCCAGCTTGTCTCAGGCTCCGCCAGCCTATACAACCAAGACTCGCCGGTCGCACGGCAAGGACGCTTGCCAGACCCGTGCTCGACGTGCCCGGCGGATTCAACTCGGCCACCCGGAGCCTCGTTCCGTCCCGCCATGACAGTCGCGTCCGCCTTTACCCGTCGGCGGTTCCTCGCTCTCGTCAGCGGGGTGCCGGCGCTTCTTTTTCTGACCCGTTGCGCCTCCACCTCCCGGCGTGGGATGAACGACGAGACATACTCCGGTCCGTTCTTCTCCGACGGCAGCGACTTCGTCGAGTAGTGCCATGGTCGGGATGAACGAACTCTTTCCGCCGGGCGAAGCGGTTCGCAAGGAGATGCTGCGCCGCCATCTGGTCGGCCCGGTAGCGAACGTGCAGGGTTTCGGCGCCAAGGGCGATGGTGCCGCCGACGACACGCGGGCCATTCAGGCGGCGATCGACTCCATCGCGAGCCAGGGCGGCGGCACCGTTTATATTCCCGCCGGAACCTACCGCATCATGCCGCAGCGCGATTCCGCCGTCGGGCCCGCGGCCAACGCGCTCAGCATCCGCAGCGACAACGTGCGCATCACCGGCGACGGTCCTCAGGTGAGCCGGCTTTCGTTCCGGGTCGCCGGCGATCGCAATCCGTCCGATTCGTTCGATATCGTCTACACCAGCGGCCAACCCACCGCCTGGCGGGGCAGCGCCATCGCCATCGAAGGGACCGCCACCACCGATCGGCCGCGTCACGACATCGTCATCGAGAATCTCGAGATCGACGGCGGCGCCTATCCCGGCAACACCGGCGATCGCACGTTTCCGGTTCCGCCCGAGACGGGCGCCGGCTGGGACATCACCCACAAGGGAATCTTCATAGTTCCCGACCGCGCCTACCGGCGCCTTCGGTTCGCGAACCTTCATCTCCACAACTTTCGCGGCGAGATCATCTACGGCGGCGGCGACGGTATCGAAGACGTGGTCATCGAGGGATGCGACCTCCACTCGACCAACGGCGATGGCATCTCGGTCGGCGCGTCGCAGCTCGTGCGTGACAACCGTGTCTACGATTGCGCCAGTGCGTGCGTCGAGAACTTCCATTTCGCCAAGGAAGCGCGGTACATCAACAACCGGTTTTCCCGGTCGCCGATGGGCATGGTCATTCAGACCAACTGGAACTCGTCGCAACCGGCGCTGATTTCCGGCAACACGTTCGAGGAATGCGCCAACTACGGCATTCTGATGAATGTTGAGAATGGCCCGACCTTCATCACGGACAATCTGTTCATCGACTGCGGGCACGTGCAGACGTCCGATGCCTCGATCATGGTCACTCCCGACAAGGGACTGACCGCCCGGATCGCCACCGGCATCGTCATCAGGAACAACACGATCCTTCGGCAGAATCGGGCCGGCGGCTTCGGCATCTATCTCGGCTGCGACGACGGCCGCAAGCTCAAGTCCGTCGTCGTCTCCGACAATTTCATCGGCTCGTCGGGGCCGGCGATCGAAAAGGATCTGCGCTTCCTGGCGCCGATCGCCTACGCCTTCGTTGGCAAGCCCGACGTCGATGGCATCTTCATCTCGGACAACGTCTTCTTCCGGACCGAGCGCGCGGTGGAGAACACGGTCGCCCACAATGCGCGGGCCGCGGCGCCGATGCCGCTGATGTGGAACAACACGACGGTGGGCACCTCCGACGGCGCCAACTCGTCGATCTGGACCGATGGAAAGTCGCCGGTCCGCCTCAAGAATGCGGGGCCGACGGCGATCAATTCATCGGCCGACGGCCTCGACGTCACTCCGCTGCTGACGCCCGGCGATTATGCGTCGGGTCAGAGGCTGACGATCACCTGCGACGACGCCAAGCGCCGCGTCTACATCCCGCAGTCGTCGGATATCTACGAGTGCCGCGAGGGTCGCTTCGTGTCGCCGGGCGTGTTCCTGACCCTAGAATGCGACGGCAAGAAGCTCTTCGAGGTCGAGCATGTCGATCGGCGCCCGCTCCATTATGCGGAGGTCATGGACGGCTCGATCATCGAGGCCCAGGGACATTCGACGATCTATCTCTCGGTGCCGAGCGAACGCCGTTTCATGGCGTTCTCCGGCATCGGCCACGGCGCCCAGGTGCGCCTGATCGCCACCAACAACAACGTCACCATCGTTCACAGCGACGCCATCCAGCTTCAGGCCGGGACCGACTATCAGATGGTGGCGAACGAGGTGAAGACGTTCTTCCGCAGCCGCGACGGCGTGTTGCGCGAGGTGTAACCGCGGGCCGCCGCGGGGCGGCTTGCCGTCGGGGGAGACGCGTGCATGGAGCTTTCGCATTTCATCGCCGGCGCTCGCGTCGCCGGAAAATCCGGACGATTCGGCGACGTGTTCGATCCGGCGACGGGCACGGTCCGCGCGCGCGCGCCGCTGGCATCCTCCGACGAGATCACGACTGCCGTTGCTGCGGCCAAAAGCGCCTTTCCCGCCTGGGCAACGACGACGCCGCTCCGCCGCGCCCGCGTGATGTTCCGCTTCAAGGAGTTGGTCGAGCGCAACGGCGACGAGGTCGCCGCCCTCATCTCGGCCGAGCACGGCAAGGTTGCGGACGACGCGCGGGGCTCGCTCCAGCGCGGCCTTGAGGTGGTCGAGTTCGCCTGCGGCATCCCCCATCTCCTCAAGGGCGAATATGCGGGCGAAGTCGGCACCAACGTCGATTCCTACTCGATGCGGGTGCCGCTGGGCGTTTGCGTCGGCATCACGCCGTTCAATTTTCCGGCGATGGTGCCGTTGTGGATGTTCCCGATCGCGATCGCCGCCGGCAACACCTTCATCCTGAAGCCCTCCGAGAAGACGCCCTCGACGGCGCTGAGACTCGCTGAGCTTGCCTTCGAGGCGGGTTTGCCCGCGGGCGTGCTCAACGTCGTCAACGGTGGCCGCGATGCGGTCGAGGCGCTCGTGGATCATCCCGACGTGGCTGCGGTGAGCTTCGTCGGCTCGACGCCGGTCGCCGAGGCCGTGTGGCAGCGCGGGACGCGAGCCAGCAAGCGTGTCCAGGCCTTGGGGGGGGCCAAGAATCACCTCGTCGTCATGCCCGATGCCGATATGGGCCAAGCGGTCGATGCGCTGATGGGCTCGGGCTTCGGCTCGGCCGGCGAACGCTGCATGGCGGTTTCGGTCGCCGTGGCGGTCGGGACGGCTGGCGACGCATTGGTCGAGCGCCTGGCGAAGAAATTGCCGTCGCTCAGGGTAGGACCGGCGAGCGATTCGGCTGCCGAGATGGGGCCGCTGATCACCGCCGAGCATCGTGCCAAGGTCGAGGGCTACATCGAGACCGGCGTCAGGGAAGGCGCCAAGCTGGTGGTCGACGGCCGCGGTCTTCGCCTTCAGGGCTACGAGAAGGGATTCTTCCTCGGCCCGTCGCTGTTCGACCATGTGACGCCTGAGATGGCGATTTGGCGGGATGAGATCTTCGGCCCGGTGCTGTCGGTGGTGCGCGCCCCCGATCTCGCCCGTGCGACCGCCATCGTCAACGGCCATCCGTTCGGCAATGGCGCGGCGATCCTCACCCGCGACGGCGGCGCCGCCCGCGCCTTCGTCGATCGCGTCGAGGCCGGCATGGTCGGCGTCAACGTGCCGATCCCCGTGCCGATGGCCTACATGAGTTTTGGTGGCTGGAAGCGCTCGCTGTTCGGCGATCATCACGTCCATGGCCTCGAAGGCGTGCGCTTCTACACGCGTCTCAAGACCGTGACCGCGCGCTGGCCCGACCGCCTGTCGGGGCCCGAGTTCATGATGCCGACGATGCGCTGAAGCCGGCCGGGTCGCCGATTAGTCCGTCGGCGCCGATGCCGCAAGCTGGCGCCCGTCGATCGGCGCAGCCGCTACCTCGCGGATCAGCTTCGACAGGATTGCCCGATCGAACGATTGGAAGTCGTCGGCCGGGATCACGAACGAGCCGGGACCGCCGACGACGCTCTCCTGATAGTAGCGGTCGAGATGGGGATCGAGACCATAGCCGCCGAAGCCGTTGAACTTCGGCTTGTCGTTCAGGATCGGCAGCCCGTTGATGGTGATGTCCCTGGCCAGCGCTTCGGCGCGCGCCGTTTCGATCGGCGGCCCCGCATTGTTGCGCCCGTCGCCGGAAATATCGATCACCCGACGCTCGCCCCGGTAGCTCTGTCCGAACAGTCCGGAGGCAAAGCGGATCGCGCCTGAGATCGAGGTGCGGCGCTCGGAGCGATAGGGCGCCACGGCAAGCGCATCGGCAACGGCCCGCGCCGAAGCCTCGTCGGAGATCACGGTCCAATCGACGACGATGCGCTGATAGAATTCGCTCGCCCATTCGAAGTAGAGAACGGCGATGCGCCCGGTGGTGCCGGATTGAATCGCTTTCACCACGCGCGGATCGGTGAGTGCGGCGATGTAGCCTTGGCGCTGGAGATGCGCCTCCTCGGCATCGACGGAGCGCGAGGCGTCGACCGCCAGGACCAGTTCGAGATCGACCGCTACGGCGGCGTCGGCCTGCACGGGCGCGCTGCCGGTTAGCGCGGCGCACAAAAGCAAAGCTAGGCCGACGAGCCGGATTACCACGCGCGGACGTGTGCGTACGCGACCCACGATGAACGCCTCTTCCCAATGCGATCCTGGGTTGATCCAGGTTTTGCCGCATTATGGCGCGGGGCGGGTGCATCGGAAACCGCTGTCTCGCCGCAACTTCTCTTATGGAAGAGTTGGAAGAGTCGGTGAGGAAGAGTCAGTCCGGGAGCGCGAGGCCGATCCCTGCGGCGGTGGCCTTGCGGATCAACATCGACGAAGCGCCCATGTATTCGAGCGCCGTACCGCCCGATAAAAAGATCGTGATGTCCTTCGGGCCGGTGCGTGGCGCGATCCGGCCGGCGATCACCGACCCGAGGTCGCCCAGGACGATGTCGCGGCCAATCTCGCCAGCTTCAAGCGGAATCAACAGCTCGCCCTTCTCGTTCCATGCCTGATCGAGATCGTCGACGACGACGCGGCCGCGCTTCAGCGCCTTTGCATCGATCTCGCGCTGCTTCGGATAGTGGGCGCCGAGGACGTTGCAATGCGCGCCGGGCGCGATCCAGGCGGCGTCCAGCACCGGTTCCTTGGAATTGGTCACGGTCACGACAATGTCGGCGCCCTCGACTGCTTCGCGGGCCGAGCCGACCGCGTGCGTCTTCACCCCGGGCACCGCCTTGGCCGCCCAGGCCGCGAAGGCAGCACGGTTGTCGGCGCTCCGCGAGTGGACTCGCGCTTCCGAGATCGGCCGCACCGCGGCGAGGCCCATCAGTTGGGTCTGGGCCTGATCGCCGGTGCCGATCATGCCGACGATCCGTGCGTCGGGTCGCGCCATGTGGCGGGCCGCAACCGCGGCGGTGGCTCCGGTCTTCATGCGTCCGACCAGCCGACCATGAACGATGCCCTCGACGTCGCCGGTCGCGGTCGAGAAGGCGATCGCCCATAGGTTCATCTCGCCATAGCCGGTGGCGTACATCGACGTTCCCATGACGCCGACGCCGCCGAGCATCCCGCCGCCGACCTTGAGCGAGCCGGGGCGTTTCGCCTCGGGCCGATCGACGTAGAAATTCTGCCGCGGCAGGATCTGAAAACGCTCGAGCCCCTGATCGCGGTACGCCGCCTCGACCGCCTCTATGTAATCGGCGATGCCGACCAAGCCGGTGTCGTGCATTCGTGCGATGTCGGTCGCGGAAAGATAGATCGTCATAAATCGCGCTTTTCGTGTTGTGGCGGTGCTTGGCCGGATATGCGAAACGGGGGCCTTGCGGCCCCCGTTCGCGGCGCGCCTTACCGGCCGCCGGATGGCTTCGGCAGACCCTTGACCACGTCACGCTCTTCGAGCGCCGCGGCGAGCCGGGTGACGACCGGCTTCGGCGTTGCCAGCATCTCCGCGACCACTTCCTGTAGGCGGGCGCCGGACACGGGATCGAGGTCGAGCTTGGCCTGTTTGGCGTCGGCGAGGAACTTCGGATCCTTCATGGTGTCGTCGAACGCCTTGCGCAGCGCCGCGACACGGTCCTTGGGCACGTCGGGCGTCGAGAACAGCGGCCGGCCGACTTCCGTTGCCGCGGACAGGAGCTTGAGCGCGGCGCGATCCTCCGGCGTCTTGCCGAGATCCATCATCAGCGGCACGTTCGGAAGGTCGTCCGCCTTCTGCAGCCCGATCTGGACCAGGATGACGATCTTATGGTCGCGCAGCCAGTCGGGCCGCGTGCCCTTCCATGACGCCCACGCGTTGGAGCCGCGGCCCATCACCTCGCCGCGCTCCATCGCGAGATTGATATCGTTGCCGCCGGGATAGCCGTTGATGATCTTGAACTTGGTTCCTAGGAAATAATTCATCGCCTGGGGATACTGCGCCGACGTGTTCGAGCCGGTCGCGCCGACGACGACCTCGCGCTTCTTGGCGTCGTCCAGCGTCTTGATGCCCGAAGTGTGCCATACCGCGAGGGTGTTCACGTCCTTGTTCGGATTGCCGATCCAGGTCAGCTTGCGGACATCGAACTTGATCGACGGATCCTCCATGGCCTGCTGGAGCGCCTGCGACTGATCGGCGGTGGCGAACGAGGTGCCGTCCTTCGGCGCTACGTTGTAGATGTAGGCCGTCGCCTTGCGGCTGCCTGCGCCGGCCATGTTCTTCGGCACCATGACCGGCTCGCCGGGAATGTGGTTGCCCATGTGCTTGGAGACAAGACGCGCATAGGCATCGTAGCCGCCGCCCGCCGAGAAGCCGATATAGACGCTGATCTGCTTGCCTTTGTAGAAATCGGCCACGGCGTCGGCCTTGGCGCTGAGCGGCACGAGAACGATGGCCGCGGTCGCGAGCAAAGCCGTTTTCGTCAGGGATGTCAGGGATAAGGTCATGTCTCGGGTCCTCTCTGGCAGCAGGGCGTCATTGGTCCTTTGGCGGGGGAGTAAAGCGCCTCGGGCCACGTTCGGCAAGCCGAGCGCCGCCCGCGGCACCCGGGACGTGTGCCGGCCCGTTCCTTGCCAACGTGCGCGGCGCGGCGGAAAATGGCGTCAAGTGCGGTCGCGGCCCGCCCGGGCAACGACACGCAGCAATCTCGGAGGCTCGCCATGACCGATACCGCCGTCTCGCGCTCCATTCCTCCAGCGCCGACGCTGGACGACATCCGCCGCGCCGCGACCGCATCGGCGATGCCCGCGACGGAGCCGCTGCCCTCGACCGCGACCCGCGAATATTTCCAGGCGATCGACAATATGATTCGCGTCTTCGCCATCCGGCCCGGCGAGCGCGTGCTGTTCCTGACCGACCCCCGGCTCGACCGCCGCGTCGTCGACGCCATCGCCGGCATCGCCGCGTCCAGGGGTGCCACCACGCGCGAGTTCATGGCGCCGACCAGCCAGCTCACCGACGTGCCCGAGGACGCCAAGCCGGCGCTGGCCGGCGCCGACTTCGTCGTCTCGACCTGGTTCTGTTCGACCGGCGCGCCATTCTGCAACAAGCTCCGCAAGGAGCAGGGCCAACGCTGGGTCAAGATCACCTATTTCCGGAACCTCGACGTCCTGCATACGCCGCAGGCGCGCTTTCCCGTCGATCTCGTCGGCGATATCGTCCGCGCCACCGCGAATCTTTATCCGCGTGGCGTCTCGTTCGACATGCGCTTCACCGACCCGCGCGGCTCGGACCTCTCCATCCACTTCACGCCGGAGATGACCGACAATCTCCTCGACATCAACCGCTGGCGCGGCGAGTGTCGCGCCGACGAGCCCGGCTGCTACGTCCATTACCTGCCGACCCACGGCCCCAACCTCTATGGCGAGGTCACCTACAAGCGCGACCCCAAAGGCACGGCGAAGATGGAGGGCATCGTCTACCCGCAGTGGGCGGTGGGATTCCCGCGTCCGTTCGAGGAGAAGATCGGCGTCGAATACAAGGACACCTATGTCGTCAAGGTGCACGGCCATTCGCGCGAAGCCGACGCGCTCCGCGAGATGCTGGTCGGCGCGCGGCTGCACGAGCTGGGTTGCGGCCACAATCCGAAGGCGCCGCGCTTCTCGGTCTACCCGGCCGGGTCGAATGCGCCCGGCGCGCTGCACTTCGGCACCGATGGCCGGGCGCCGAGCCCCTATCTCAGGCGCGTCATTCCGCACTGGGAAGAGCCCCACGTCCATCAGGACTGCGCCATCTTCGACGCCACCGTGAAGGCCGGCAACACGACGATCATCGACAACGGCTTCCTGATGTCGCTGCGCGATCCCGCCGTCGTCGCCGCTGCTGCCAACTACGGCGACCCGGTCGAGCTGCTCGAGGCGTTCGTCGAGTAGCGCCCGTCACTGGAGGAAGGCCATGAGCGATCCCTTGGGCAACCGGTCTGTTCCGTCGCCGCCGACCTGGGACGATCTCAGGCGCTCGGCGACGGCGACAGCGCTGCCGCCGCCCGAGGATCTGCCGTCGGTCAAGCTCCGGCATCATTTCCAGGCGATCGACAACATGATCCGCGTGTTTGCGATCCGCCCCGACGACCGGGTGCTGTTCCTGACCGACCCCAGGCTCGACCCGAGAGTCGTCGACGCGATCGAAGGCATCGCCCTTGCCCGCGGCGTCAAGCCTCTCCGCTTCATGGCGCCGACGACCCAGCTCACCGACTGCCCTGACGAGGCCCGTGCATTGGCCGAGCAGGCGACCTTCGTCGTATCGTCGTGGTACGCGTCGGTCAACGCGCCCTTGTTCCTGAAGCTCCGCAAGGAGAAGGGCCAGCGCTGGGTCAAGATCACCTATTTCCGCAACCTCGATGCGCTGGACACGCCGCAAGGCCGCTTCCCGGTCGAGCTGGTCGGCGCCATCACCCGCGCCAACGCGGCCCTGTTCCCGAAGGGAGTCGCATTCCCGCTCCGGTTCAGCGATCCGCGCGGCTCCGACGTCACCATCCACTTCACGCCGGAGATGACCGCCAACATGCTGTCGGGCAACCGCTGGGCGGGGGAGACCACGGCCGACCGGCTCGGCTGCTACGTCCACTACCTGCCGTCGCACGGGCCCAACATCTACGACCGCACCGCCTTTCGGCGCGAGGCCGGCAAGACCGCCAAGATGGAGGGCGTGCTGTTCCCGCAGTGGGCGGTCGGCTTCCCGCATCCGTTCGAGGAGAAGATCGCCGTCGAGTGGAAGGACACCGAGGTCGTCCGCGTCGTCGGCCATTCGCGCGCGGCCGACGTGCTCAGGGACATGCTGATCGGCGGCAAGCTCACCGAGCTCGGCTGCGGCCACAACCCGAAGGCGCCGCGCTTCACCGTCTACCCGGCCGGGCCCAACGCGGCGGGCGCGCTCCATTGGGGCATCAATTACAGCAAGCGCTCCGATTATCTCCGCCGCACCATCCCCCACTGGGAGGAGCCGCCGACCCACATGGATCTCACCACCTTCGACACGACGGTGAAAGCCGGCAACGCGACTCTGATCGACGGCGGCTTCCTGATGGCGCTGCGCGCGCCGAACGTCGTCGCCGAGGCCGCGCGCTACGGCGATCCGGTCGATCTCCTGGAAGGCTTCGTGGAGTAGTGTGGGGGCGGGAAAGAATCGGCGACGATCGCGATGCGTCGACGCCCGACATTTGCTATGGACGGTCCCATCCGTTGCCGGAGGACGTTGCGTTCGGATCCCTGAAGACCTCGGTTCCCTAGCACTCTTATGTACAAACTGGCCCTGCTCATGACGGCGGTCGCACCCCTCGGCGAACTGGCGCTTGTGCTGCCGCTCGCAATGGTCCTCATAGCGTGGTGCTGGTTCTCCGGCGAGCGGCGCGGCGCGATGGCCGTTGGGTTGGCGATCGGCGGTACGCTCCTGTCGGTCGGGCTTCTGAAGGTCGCGACCAACCTTATCCTCGGTCCGTGGCAGCCGCATGGGAACGCCATCAGCAACCTGTTCCCGAGCGGCCATGTGGCGATGGCCATCGTCGTCTACGGCGCGCTGGTCGTATGCGTGCGCCGTTCGCTGCCCCGGCTGGGATGGCCGATGGCCGCTGCCGTGGCGATCATGCTGCTTCTGCTCGCGCTCGAGCGGATCGCCAGCGGCAGTCACCCGCCGCTCGACGTCGTCGGCGGCGCTGTTTTGGGCGCGGGTGCGCTGCTGGTCTTGATTCGGCTGTGGCCGTCGGGTGGTCCGCGCGCCACGGGTCTTCCGGCCGTTGCGGTTGCCGGGGTCGCAATCGCCTATGCGCTCTACGGCGTGCAGTTGCCGACCTCGGAATGGGTCGCCACGGTGGCGAGCCGGCTCCATGCCACCGTCGGCGTGCTTTTCGGCCGTCTTTAGCCGGGGCGACCGCTCACGTCGCTCCAGCGCTCGCGCCCGCCGCGGTTCTCGAGCGCGTTGAGGAACGCCGCGACCACGCCGGGATGATAGCGCGAGCCTGCGCCCTGGCCGATCAGCCGCGCGACCTCGGCGATGTCGGCGCCCTTGCGGTAGGCGCGGTCGCTGGTCATCGCCACGACCTGATTGGCCAGCGCGACGATCTGCGCCACGATCAGCACCTGGGCCTCCTTCAGCCCTTTCGGCCAGCCGCTGCCGTCGTGGTGCTCATGCACCTGGCGCAGCGTCTCGGCGACCGGGCCGTCGAAGCCGATGCCGTCGACGAAATCGGCCCATTTGAGCGCCGCCTGCCGCGATTGGCTCATTTCCTCGTCGCTCAGGGGACCGGGCCGCGTCAGCACGTCGGACGGCACCAGCACCTTCCAGAAGTTGACCAGCCGCCCTGCCACCGCCGCCGTGTCGACGGCGAGGCCGTCGAGCTTCATCTCGCGGGCGATCTCGGCCGAAATCTCGGCGACGCGCTCCGACTGGCCGATGGCCGAGGGATCGCGCTGGTCGACGATCTTGACCAGCGTCGCCACCAGACGCTGCAGCATCGCCTCGTGCTTCTCGCGCGTGCGCACGACGTCGGTGACGTCGGAGTCGAGCACCAGCACGCCGGTACGGCGCGGACTCTCGCGCGCGAGCGCCACGGCGCGCGTCTGCGAAATGCGCAGCGTCGGGCCTTCTCCGCTGCGGTCGGTGCGGGCGACCACGGCGCCGCTTGCGGCGGTCGCAGCGGCGGTCGCCTCGGCGTAGCGGCGCGCCTCGGCCGGCCCGAACACGCTGGCCAGCGGCTTGCCGACGAGATCGGCGGCGAGAAGCGCAAATCGGTCGCCGAGCGACTTGTTGGCGAACGTCAGCTTCGATTCGCCGCCGACGATGAAGATCGCGTCGGGCACCGAATCGGTGACCAAAGCGAGAAGCCGCTGCTGGTGGTCGAGCTCGCGCGCCGTGGCGCGGTAGCGGTCGGCTGCCTCGCTGGCGCGAACCGAGGCGCCGTGGCGCCACACGGCGATGAATGCCACGCCGACCGCGCCGATCGAGACGAGGAATAGGATCAGCAGGCGCCTGGCGCGCACATCGCTGTCGGCGAGCGCTTCGGCGCGGTCGATCTTCTCGACCAGCAGCCAGGGAACGTGCGGCAGCGTCCGGCTCGTGAAGAGGACCGGCTCGCCGCGATAATCCGCGAGGCTGCCGATGGCGCCCGGCCGTGCCAGCGCCGCCGCCTCGGCCAGATGGTCCGCATCGGCTTCCGAACGCCGCTCGAGCGGACGTCCGCCGTCCAGGAGCGGCGAGAGATTCTCGACGACGTTCTGCGATTGCCGGATCAATTCCGTTTCGAGGGTCTTCTCGGTGGTACCGGGCTGGCGCAGCAAGGGGTAGAGCTCCGGCGCCAGATCCTTGATGCCGATCGCCCAGGCGATCTGGCGCTCGGGGTTGCCTTCGCCCTGAACCTGGAAGACCGGCACCGCAAAGCCGGCGGTCGGCGCGCCCTGGGCCCCCGCATAGACATCGTGGAATGCCGGCCGGCCCGGCGTCGCCGCGGCGAGGAATGCGCGCCATGAATCGTCGATCGGCGGCATTCCCGGCGTCGCCACCATGACGCGTCCGGCGCGGTCGACGATGGCGAGTCCGCCGGGGCGAACGCTTTCGACGTTGGCCGGCACCGTGGGCGTCGCCGGGCCGCGCAGGAAGCCGCCATGCTCGGCGGTGACGATCAGGAGATTGCGGAGATAGGACCGCTCCGGCGGTTCGGTTGCCGCGGCCCGGTCGCCGCTCGCCGCGAGCTGCATGACATAGAGTTGGACCGCCGCGTTGTCGGCGATCGAGGACAGCGTCGCGAATTGCCCGTCGAGCCAGCGCCCGATGTCGCTCGCCCGGCTGTCGGCGATGAGATCGAGGCGAACCTGCCAGGCGCGCACGTCGCGGGCGCGCTCCTTGCCGACGAACCACCACGCGGCAGCCATGGCCGCCGTCGCGGCCATGGCGAACGCCGCGACCGTCAGGCCTTTTCGAATGCGCGTCGAGCGCCGCGGGGTGTCTTCATCCATGGAACAGCAATATGGGTCTTTGGAATTAAGCCGATTGGCCTTTGGAATTAACCCGCCATTAATGAGAACTTGGCGTAGTCGGTGCATTCAGGACGAAAGGCAAACCCAGCAATGGGCTCCGATATCGGCTCCCTTTGGGACTCCCCCTCGACCTCACTATATCGCGCCTCCGCGCGACGCGTAAGGCGTGGCGGCGCGCGGCGCTGGGCGATGATGCTGCTTGTCGCCCTGGCGGCCTGGGTCGCCGGTCCGGCGTGGGCTGACGGCCGCACCTATCCGCCGCTGTTCGGCAGCAGCGAACGCATGTTCCCGGATTCGGGGATCTTCCCGAAGTGGACCGACATGCTCCGGCGCCTGGTCCGCAACGAGGCGATTACGGTCACGCCCTGCCGGCGCGAGCAGGGCCTCGATATCTGCGAAGTCGAGAAGTGGAAGGCGTTCATCGAGTCCCAGCGCGGGCGGCCGGTCGCCGAGGTCCTCGACGCGGTCAACCGCTTCATGAACGCCTACCCTTACGTCCTCGATTCCGTGAACTACGGTGTCGACGACTACTGGGCGACGCCGCAGGAGCACATCACCAACGGCGGCGATTGCGAGGATTACGCCATCGCCAAATACGTGACCCTGCGCAAGCTCGGCTTCGCCAGCGCCGACATGAGGGTGGTCATCCTCAACGACCTCGACCTCAAGGTGCAGCATGCGATTCTGGTGGTCTACGTCGACGACCGCGCCTACATTCTGGACAACCAGACGGCCCGGGTGCAGCCCGCCGATCGCATCTTTCATTACCAGCCGATCTACTCGGTGACCGAAGGCGCGTGGTGGATGCACATGGTCACCGTCACTGCGCAATCCCAGCCGCAGCCGGCGCGGCGGTAGCCCGCGCCTGCGAACGCAGCAGCTCGTCGAAATAGGCGATCGTTTTCCCGAGCCCGTCCTCGAGGGCCACCCGCGGCTGCCAGCCGAGCTTTCCCTGGGCAAGGGCGATATCCGGACAGCGCTGCTTCGGATCGTCCTTGGGCAGCGGCAGATACTCGATGCGCGATTTCGAACCGGTGAGATCGACGATCAGCTCGGCGAGGTCGCGGATCGGCATCTCGACCGGGTTGCCGAGGTTGACCGGCCCGATGAAGGCGTCCTCCGTCTTCATCGCGCGGACGATGCCTTCGACCAGATCGTCGACATAGCAGAAGGCGCGCGTCTGCGATCCGTTGCCATAAAGGGTGATCGGCTCGCCGCGGAGTGCCTGAACGATGAAGTTCGACACCACCCGGCCGTCGTTGAGCGCCATGCGGGGACCGTAGGTGTTGAAGATGCGCACCACCTTGATCATCACGCCGTGCTGACGATGGTAATCGAAGAACAGCGTCTCGGCGCAGCGCTTGCCTTCATCGTAGCAGGCGCGCGGGCCGATGGGATTGACGAGCCCGGAATAGCTCTCCGATTGCGGATGAACCTCGGGGTCGCCGTAGACCTCGCTGGTGGACGCCTGGAGGATCCGGATCTTCAATCGCTTGGCGAGGCCGAGCATGTTGATCGCGCCGACCACGTTCGTCTTTACGGTTTGCACCGGATCGAATTGATAGTGAATCGGCGAAGCGGGGCAGGCGAGATTGAATATCTCGTCGACCTCGACGTAGATCGGCAGCGTGACGTCGTGCCGGATGACCTCGAAGTTTCGGTCGCCGAGCAGGGGAAAGACGTTCTCGCGCCGTCCGGTGAAATAGTTGTCGACGGCGATCACCTGATGGCCGTCCTTGAGCAGCCGTTCGCACAGGTGGGAGCCGATGAATCCGGCGCCGCCCGTGACCAGGATGCGTTTCATGCAAATTTCCCCACCCGCAACGCCGGGTATGGCCCAGCCATCCACCGGCTCGTTTTTAACATTAATTGCCTGGGTGGCAGAAGGCCCGGCTTGGACTGGCGGCGACGGCTACGCCGACGCGGCGCGCCGGAGCTGTCGCGCGTCGGGATAGCGGTGACCGAGCCGCACAAGCCCGGTATCGCAGGCCCTGGCCAGAAACTCGATGCGGATGGCCAGCTCGGGAAGGGAGGGATTGCCGCCGCGAACCGTATCGGCGATGTCCCGGGCTATTCCGGCGACGGCGGTCAGCCCGAGGCTTCCCGCAGGCGAAATCAAGGCGTGGGCTTCCCGTTCGACGCCGTTCGGGTCGTTGCTGCCGATGCAGATCTTCAGCGATCGCAGCGCTTGGGGAATCTGGTCGAAGAGAAGCTCGGCGCATTCCGCCGTCTTGGTGCGGCCGATATGGCGCTCGAGCTCGTCGAGAACGCTTTCATCGAGCGAATCGTGCCGTCCGTCCGTGGGAGACGTGGTCGACGCCTCGGTCGGCTCCGGCGCGGGCGCGGTGCCGATTGCGCCCACCACGGCCGCGATCAGATCGGCCTTGGTCGCCGGCTTGCGCACATAGCCGTTCATGCCGGCACTCATGCACTGCTCGATGATCCCGCTCATGGCGTTAGCCGTCATGGCGATGATCGGCACTTGCCGCCGCTCGCCCAACAGCGTGCGGATGCGTGCGGCGGTTTCGAAGCCGTCCATCTCTGGCATCTGCAGATCGAGCAGAACGACGTCGATCCCGCCCTTCTGCAGCCGGGCCAGCGCCTCGCGGCCGCTTCCGACCTCGTCGACGGCATACCCCGCGCCGGTCAGCATGACCGACACCAGACGGCGGTTGATCTCGATATCGTCGACGACGAGGACGACGCCCCTGCCGGGCCCCTTCGCGGGCATGGGAAGTTCCCGCGGCTTGACCACGGCGGTCGCGAGCGGCAGCGTGACCGTGAACCAGAACGTGCTGCCCTGGCCGAGACGGCTGCTGACGCCGATCTCGCCGCGCATGACGTCGACCAGCGATTTGCAGATTGCGAGCCCCAGTCCGGTGCCGCCGAACCGCCGCGCGATCGAGTTGTCGGCCTGGCTGAAGCGGCTGAAGAGATGGCTACGCGCCTCCTCGGAAATGCCCATGCCGCTGTCCTTGACGGCAAAGCGCAGCGCCGCCCAATCGCCGCCGCGACCGGCCAACGACAGAAACAGATCCACCGATCCCTTCTCGGTGAACTTGATGGCGTTGCTGACCAGATTGGTCAGAATCTGGCGCAGTCGGTTTGCATCGCCGGTGACGTCCTTGGGCACGTCCGGCGCCACCGCCAGGGACAGAGCGAGGCCTTTGGTGTCGGCCTGGCTGCGAAACAGCGACAGCACGCTTTCGGCGATGACTCTCGGATTGAAGTGCAGCGACTCGAGCTCGACCTTTCCGGCCTCGATCTTCGAATAGTCGAGCACGTCGTTGAGAAGAGCGAGAAGGGTGCGGGCGGAATCGTGAACCGTGGTGACGTATTCCTTCTGTCGGCCGTCGAGCGGCGTTTCGAGCAGCAACTCCGAGAAGCCGATGATGCCGTTCATCGGCGTGCGGATTTCGTGGCTCATGGTGGCGAGGAAGGCGGACTTGGCCTCGTCCGCGTTCCGGGCGTCCCGGCCCGCTTTCTCGGCGCGGAGCTTTTCGGTGGTGACGTCGCGGAGCAGCGCCTCGCGCTGATTGGTCAGGCGCAGGAGCCAGATCGTCGCCGCGGCGATGGCGAGCAGCATGATCGCGGCGAACGCTGCGTCGGTTTTGGCGAGCTTCCGCCAATGGGCAAGAACCTTGTCGCGATTCATGCTGACCGTGACCACCAGCGGAAAGCCCGGAACGCGGCGGTAGCTGGTGATCTCCTGGGCGAACGGCTCGAAGCCGGTGCCCTCGTAGGTGCCGGCCGCGTGATGCGCGATGAGCGTCTTGAAAAGAGGATGCCAATAGAAGTCGAGCTGCCCCGTCGGATGCGCCGAATGGCTCACCAGAAGGCTGCCGTCGGTCAGCATCAGGCGAATGTCGACATTGGGCTGAATCTCGATCGAGCGATAGAAATCCAGGAAATAGCCGATCGGCATGCCGGCGTAGACGATTCCGGCGAAACGCCCGTCGCTCGCGTCGATGCGCCGTGTGATGGGGAGAATGGTTTCGTCCTTCGTGGCTCCGGCGATGCCCTGGATCGGCGATCCGATGTAAAGCCCGAGATCGTCCTGGAACTCCTGAACGAAGAAGTGCGGCCGGTCGTTGAAGAGAATCGGTTCCGGGTCGCTCGTGTCGGCGCTGACGATCCGCTTGCCCGATCGATCGATGATCGCGAGCGCCTTGATGAAGGTCGAGCCGGTGACCACGGTCTTCAGTTTCTCGTGCAGCTTCTCATGGTTGAGATTGCCCAACGACGGCCGAAAATCGATCTCGGTCAGCAGCCCTTGCATGAGGACGTCGGTGGCGGAGAAAATCTGCCGCGCGTGCTCCTCGAGCGAGGTGGCGAGGCTTGCCGTGTCGTTGACGGCATCGCTCACCGCGCGTTGGCGGTCGAGCCAGATCTGAAATCCGACCATGCCGACGACGCTCGCGGAAATGGCGACCGCCACCGCGATGATCGACCGATGCAGGCCGGTGAAGCGGGAACCGTTCATCGCTTGCAATCACCTGACGCGCGAACCATGCCGTGTACCGTCGCTTGCGTTCGATCGCCCGGGGCCGAGCGCAGCCGCGACCCCAGGCAAATCGCTGGAACCAAAAACCTAAAGTCATTTTGGTTAAGCCGGCGCTAACGGCCGCGCGCCGCGCGGTGACGTCATGCGAAGACGGCGGTTCACCTAATTGGCCGATATCCAAGGAGAAATTTGGATCGACCCAGTCGCCTTCGCGGCGAAGGCCGCCGGGGACCGTGGTCGCTTCAGCTCCGCTGGAGGAAATCCTCATAGCGCAGCTTCGGACGCGGGTATGTCAGCGCGCTTTGGGTCATGCCCAGGCTGACGCAGGTTTCGGCGAAGCGGATTCCGATCGCCTTCGTGTTGAGCACCTGCACGCCGCTCGCGTTCTGCAATTCCACGGGATCCACCACGTAGGGAATGAGCGCGCCCCCCAATGGCAGGATGATCTCGGCGCCGGTATCGTCGACGAGCGAGCGGATCAGACCGACGGTGACATCGAATATCTCCGCCTTCCGGCTCTTGATGTCGGAGCCATAGACGCCGATCGGCTCGATGCCGGTGACGAAACGCTCGAGTCCGTAGGAGCGGAGGATCCGCCATGTATAGGGAACGTGCGTTGCCAGCGGCACGGTGATGCCGATCCGGTCGGCGAGGTTGAGGCCGAAATGCATGGCGGTGCGCAACAGGCCGATGACGGGGATGCCGACGGAGAGGCGTCCGCCTTCGACGCCGGGATCGAACGTGTTGCTCTGGATGACGGCGTCGTAGCCGTTCTGCTCGGCCCAGAAGATTTTCCGGACGATGGCGGGAGTTTCCATCATGTGATGGAGGCCGTTGAGCGCGCTCTGGGAGCCGATGGCGTCGAGGATGTGCGCGCCTTCGAAGTCGTCGGGAAAGCCGATTTCGACCTTCGTGCCGGGCGACGCGTAGCCGTTGAGAAGCGCCCCGATCCGTTCGACGTCGTAGTGCGGCTTCTTGACGTTCGATCCTTTTTTCGGCGCCTGATTGAGAAAGAGAATGCGCATGATGCCTCCTAGGCGGCGAGAGTTGCGGTGAGTCGGTCGGCCGTCGCGTCGCGATCGAAGTCGAGAACGGCGGCGACGATGCGTTCGCGCCGGTCGCGATCCAGCGCTGCGGCCGTGACGGAATGGAATTTGTCGATCGCCTCGGCGGCGGCGATGCCGCCGCGGGAATAGCCGGGCGGGTAGGGAACCTCGACGCTGCGTTCGCGACCGGCGACGTCGACGACCCGGACGGCGCACGGGTAGCTGCCGGGGGCGCGCGCGTTCCACGCCGGGTCGGTACGCATGACGATCCGTTCCATCAGCGCAACGATGGCCGGATCGCTCCAGCGCCGGCCTTCGAACTGAGCGGGTCCGAAGGCGCCGTCGGTCAGCGCTGCGGCAATGAGGAACTGGAAGCTGTGATCGGCGGCTTCTCGCGACGACGGACGCACGCGGCCGGGATCGTGCTGCTGATGCTGAAGAAAGGGATAGTCGGCCATTGTCACCTCGATGCGGGCGATCGTCCCGACCGCGCCGCCGATCCCGGCGTGGAGTCCGATCGCAGCGGCGACGGCGCTCTGACCGGTGGCGAGGCACGGATAGGCCTTGATGTTGGAGCGCATGATGTAGCTCTCGTCGGGAAGTGCCGCGGTCAGAACCGCCCCGATGTCTCCGTTCGGAAAAACGCTGCGCAGGCCGAGATCGTCCTCGAGCACGGCAAGCGGCCCGGTGACGCCCTGCTCGGCGAGGAGCGCCGCCGCGACGCCGCTCTCGGCCACCAGCGCATTGGCGATCGACTTGGCGGCGGAAATGCCACCGCGACGGACAATGGCCGGGGTCGCCGCCCGTGCCCCGCCGAGCGCCAGCGCGTGAGCGAGGCGGTCCTCGTCGAGCTTCATCAAGCGTCCGGCGATGGCGGGCGCGACGACGCCCGACACGGTGACGCCGTCCCAGGGGCCGCTGCGATCCATCAGCGTCTTGAGGCGGCCGTAGATTTCGTACCCGACGACGATGGCGGCGAGAACGTCGCGGCCGGAGCGTCCGCGGCACTCGCCGATGGCGAGTGCCACCGGAATATTGTCGCTCGGATGGCCGCCGATCTCGGGAACGCCCTTGGCGCCGCCGACCACGTAATCGTTGAGATCGAGAACGCGCGCCAGCACGCCGTTCGCGAGCGCCGCGCGAGCGGCGTCCGTCTTCTGTCGTGTGCCGATGATCGTGCATGGACCGGACCGCCCGGCCTCCGCGCAGACGGCGAGCACGGCCCGGCACACCGGCTCGTCGCGGCCGGCGAACGCGCAGCCGATCGAATCGAGGAGCAGAAGCTTGGCCTGATGGACGGCGTCGGCGCGCAGGCATGCGCCGTCGATGGACAGAATCCAGCGCGCCAGCGCCTGAGCCGCGGCGACGCCGTTTGCGGCGGCGCTCTCGTCGTGAGCGGGCATTGGAGCGCGCGGCATCAGTGGCGGGTCATCGCTTCGGCCTTCTCGGTGACCAACAGCGGCGTCTGCATGAGATTCGCGACGATATCGGCGAGCTGCTCGCCGGAGCGGGCGCTGATGTCCATGCCGAGCTTGTTTGCCTCGTCGAGGAAGGCCGGATCGGTCATGGTGGCATCGAATCCGCGCCGCAGCGCAGCGACGCGATCCGGCGGCACCCCCGGTGGGGCGACGATCGGCCGTCCCAGCTCGACGCTCGAGGAGAAGAAATTCAGCACCTGACGCTGCTCCTCGGTTTTGACGAATTCGTATACCGAGGGGATCTTCAACGCCGGAACGGGATCGCGCTCGACGTTGAACAGGAGCCGCATTCGCCCCGATGCGATCCAGCCGGGTCGGGATTTTTCCAGCGACGTCACCGTCTGGCAGATGCCCTGGACCTCGCCGCGCTCCATGGCGAGCACGATGGCCGTCGAACTGCCGTAGCCTTCGACGAGGTCGAACTTCATGCCGAGAAGATTTTTGAGAAGCGTCGGCGTCGTGGTCACCGCGGTTCCGGCGCCGGCGCCGCCGACGACCAGCTCCTTCTGGAACAGATCCTTTGCCGTCCGGACGGGCGCGGTATCCATTGCCGCACAGACGCGGTTGGTCAGCTCGGGGCTGCCGATCCAGTTGAATTTGACCGGATCGAACTTCACGGTCGGCAGTTGCAGCACGGCCTGATTGGGAAGATTGCGGCCGATCATGCCGATGGTCGAGCCGTCCTTGGGGGCGACGTTGAAGAGAAAGTTGGTCGCCGTAATACCGCCGGCACCCGGCATGTTCTGCGGCAGGAAGATCGGATGGCCGGGAATATGATCGCCGAAGTGGCGCCCGATCGCGCGCGCCCAGATGTCGTAGTCGCCGCCCGTCGCGGTCGCGATCAGGAACCGCACCTGGCGGTCCTTGTAGAACGCCTCCGCCGTTTGGGCGTGCGCGGCGGGGCATGCGGTGCCGGCGATCCAGGTCGCCGCAACGGCCAACAGACAGGTTCTTTTCGCCATGGCCATAGGGATGTCCGCGCGCTCCCCCACCTTACTGGAAAAGCTGACGGAACAGTTCGGTCGAGCGCGCGCGTTCGCGATCGAGCACATCGTCGTCGACGATGCTTTCGGCCTTGCCGTGATCGTGCGGGGTGAACGCCTGCATCTCGGGGAGCGGCGGGACGCCCGGATGAGCCGGGAAATAGTGGGCGTCGGCAAAGACCTTTTGGCCGTCCTTCGACAGTACGAAGTCCACCAGAAGCATGGCCGCGTAGGGGTGCGGCGCCGCTTTCAGGAGGACGATGTCCTCGGCGCGCGCCATCACCGGGTCCGGCATGGTGCCGCCGACGGGCGCGCCCCTGGCCTGGCTGATCGCGATGTGATGGAGCGCCATCGAAATACCGATCGCGTATTCGCCGGCGATGACTTGATCGAGGACGGAGCGGATGCTGGCGCTCTGGGTGGCGATGTTCTGCCGGCTGAGCGCCGTCAGATAGTCGTGCGCCTTGTCCTCGCCCATGATCTGGCGAATCTGGGTGATGAAGAACGGCGCCCCCGTTTCCTGGCTGTTGCTCCACACCATTTTGCCGCGCCACCTGGAATCGAGAAGATCCTGGTAGGTCTGCGGCGCTTCATCGGGTTTCACCAAGCGGGTGTTGTACCCGATGCCCTGATAGCTGAAGCGCGTTGCCGCATAGCTGCCATCGGGACCGAGGTGATCCTTGGGGTATGCGGCCAGAACCGGCGAGGCGAACGGTTGCACGAATCCGGTCCGTGCCAGGGCCGGGCCCGCGCCGGCGATGACGATGTCGCTCCGGTTCGCGCCGGCCCGGTTCTCCGCCAGCACGCGCTGCACGATATGTGCGCTGTTGGCGCGAAAGAACTCCAGCTTCACGAACGGATACTTGCGCTCGAAGGCCGCCTGGATCGGCTCCGCCGCCTGTTGCACCACCAGCGACGTGTAGAGGACGACCTGGCCTTCGGCCCGGGCACCTTGCTCGAGCCGCTGCTGGCGATCGGGCGTATCGAGCCGGGCCACGTCGGCGGCGGTGGCGGCCTCGACCGGGCGCGGCACGACCGAGCCTGCCAAGGTCGCCATCGATGCCATCGCCGCGATGGCGATTGCCTGCCAACGTGCCGTGATCGAACGTCGATGCGCCATGGCCTCCCCCCGGTCGACCGATTGAGCGCCGGTCGATTCTCGATGGTTCAAGCTTACAGGAGAGGCACGACGGTCCGCCAGATGCGGTCTTGGCGGTAATGTCTGTGCCGCGGTACCTCCGTTTCTTCGGGGTTTTTTCGGTTTTTCTCCACAGGTGCTCCGCCGCCATCTTCCCTTCGTTTTCGGCTTGGGGCAGAGTTCGCC
>Ga0070714_100000428_pt1 | contig 30485 bp, 34 predicted proteins | sample LARL83metaG_FD_65450 | JGI IMG/M metagenome (GOLD analysis project Ga0070714, IMG submission 65450) | Corn, switchgrass and miscanthus rhizosphere microbial communities from Kellogg Biological Station, Michigan, USA - LAR L8-3 metaG | ecosystem: Host-associated > Plants > Roots > Rhizosphere ... | reverse complement strand
TTCGCAGATCCCGCTCCAGCGCCCGCCGGTGAACGACGCTCAGGTCTGCCGCCTTTCCCTCGTATATCAGAACGGGCTGGCGGAATAGGTCCAGATACGTAGTTCCTGTGCCATCTTCATACTGTTTGCCGATAATGTCGGATTCGCCGCCGCGATACCGCTTGCGAGGAACGCGATCACGTTCACTACGGTGTCACGCCGGGTGCGTATCAGCGCTCCTGATCCGCTGATCCGCCACCTGCCGGGCCCAGCGCCGGCCGAGCAGCACCGACCTCGTCGCGAGCCAGATCCCGAGCGCCAGCCAGATGCCGGGCAGGCCGATGCCGTGGAAGCGCAGCACGAGGATGGCGGGCGGCGCGTAGGCGAGCGCCGAGAGGATCATCGCCGCGCGCATCGCGGCGTAGTCGGCGATCCCGAGGATGAGGCCGTCTAGCACGAAGGCGAGCGCGGCCACCGGCTGGGTGAGCGCCGAGATGAGCAGCGCGGTGGTCGCCGCGTGCGCGATGGCGGGGTCGTGCGTGAACGCGGCGGGCACCAGCGGGGCCATCGCCGCGGTGATCACCCCGAGCGCGACGCCGGCCGCGAGACCCAGTACCAGGCAGCGCTGCCCGACGATGCGGGCCCGGTCCGGATCTTTCGCGCCGAGCGCCGCGCTGATGTACACCTGGGCCGGCACCGCGAGGGCGTCGAGCAGGATGGACAGCAGGTACCAGACACGCATGGCGACCTGCTGGCCGCCCAGCGGGACCGGGCCGAGCCGGGCGGCTATCGCGGTCGTGGTCAGCGGCACCACGCCGAGCGCGATCGTGCGCACCGAAAGCTGGTGGCCCGCTCGGAGCAGCGTGCTTATCTCCTGCTCACTCGGCCTGGCCGGCCGGATTCGCGGCCGCCACGACGCGACGCCGTACAAGGCGGCTGCGCCGACCTGGGCGATCACGGTGCCCCAGGCCGAGCCGACAAGCCCGAGGTGCGCGCCGTAGACAAGCGTCGCCTCCAGCGCCACGTTCAGCACATTAGCCAGGATCGCGATGAGCAGCGGCGTCCTGGTGTCCGCGAGCCCGGTCAGCTGGCCGTTGCCCGCATAGGACATGTAGAGAAACGGCGCGCCGATGGCGGATATCCGCAGGTAGCTGACCGATCCGGTGAGCACCGCGCCGTGCGCGCCGAGCAGGGTCGCGGCCCACGGCGCGACGCCCGCGATCAGCGCCGCCATCACCGCCCCGCCGAGCACCGCGACCAGGTAGGCCGCCCCCACCGCGCGCGAGGCACCCGGCACGTCGTTCCGCGCCGCCGCCCCGGCCACCGTCGAGGTGGTCGCCCTGGTCAGGAAGATCGCCACCCACGACGTGAGCAGGAGCGCGGTCGTCGCGATGGCGAGCGAGTCCAGCGGCGTCCGGCCGAGGTGCCCGACGATCGCGGTATCTGCCAGGGCATACAGCGGCTCGGCGGCGATCGCCCCGAGCGCGGGAAGCGCCAGCGCCGCGATGCGCCGGTCCAGTTCACGAAGTTCCGCCCGCTCTACCCCGATTGCGCCCATGTCGCAAGCAGAGTAACCGTCGCGGCGCTGTTCCAAGATCACCGGTCGGCGTTGGGAGCTGTGGGCAAGTGGCCGGCCTGACCTTCTGGGCAGGCCTGGTTCGCTGGCCGCCGGCGGGTCAGCGGGTTGGCGCCGCCGGGTGCTTCGGCTGCGCTTGGAATGCATTGTGTGGCTTCCGGGATACGAGTGCATGGGCACGCCCGTCGGCAACGTGGACGATTACCGCCTTGTGGTAGATCGACCCTCGTGTACAAGGGTCCGGCTACCACGAAGAGGAAATCGACCACGTTATCGAGCCCATCGAGCTCCATCGAGGCCTATTGGGCGGGCCGCGGCGCCTACCCGGCGGCCGGCACGGCTACGCGCAGCAATTCGCCAGCAGTCTCGATCCGTGAGAGGCAGGTGTCCGAATTGTACCGATTCGAGGGGTCGGAGCCGCCGCGTCGGTAGGATCGTCGGGTATGAGCTCCGCCAACTGGTCGACGCTCGCGAGCGTGGCGACGGCGCTTGGCACCCTGGTGCTCGCGGTTGCGACGTTCTCGGCGATCAAGTCCGCGAACCGGTCCGCCAAGGTTGCCGAACGCGCCCTGCTGGCCGGCCTGCGGCCGATCCTGATGCCGACCCGCCGTGAGGACCCCACGCAGAAGGTGAACTTCGGCGACAGCAAGTGGATGACCCTGCCCGGCGCCGGCGCGGGCGCGGAGATAGGCGCAAGCCCCGGTCCAGCCACTGGCACCGGCACGGATACGGGCACTGGCACCGCCACTGGCACCGGCACGGAGGGCGTTGTGTACCTGGGCTTCCCGTTGCGCAACGCGGGGGCCGGCATCGCCGTGCTGCACGGCTGGATCTTCTACCCGGACTGGCATCGCACCGAGACCCACCCCGAGCCGAGCGAGTTCCGCCGCCAGAACCGCGACCTGTACGTGCCGCCCGGCGACATCGGCTTCTGGCAGGCGGCGTTCCGCGACGAGAACGACCCGCAGTACAAGGCGGCGCGACACGCCGTGGAAACACGCCAGCCCTGGACGGTCGAGCTGCTGTACGGTGACCATGAGGGCGGGCAGCGGGCCATCACCCGCTTCACCGCGCTCCCGCGCGAGGACGGCGGGTGGCTGGCATCGTCGAGCAGGCACTGGAATATCGACCGCCCGGATCCGCGATAAAAATGGCTAGTTACCCGTAGCGACAGCAGATAACCGGATGGTAACAGACCGTTCCGTATTGTCTCCCATATTGCGGGCAGTGCCAAGGGATGGGTCATGATTCTCAGGGAAATCCCAGCTCAGTCACCCTCCGTGTAGCGTGTTCTAACCAACTTTCCAGCGCCCGCTCTGGTACAGTCGCGCATTGTCCATCACAATTGAGTATCGGCCCGCGTGCTGGGAAGTTGCCGGAAACCGGACAGGAAGCGACGGCCAGGGTAGGAGCGAGGTGACCGTGCGGACTCGCCGGCGATCGAGGCGGCACGCGGCTAGTCGCGCTGCCGCCTGGTTCTCGCGTCCGTCCGGCCGGCTTTCTGTGGTCGGCACCCTCACCCTCGGCGTGGTCGTCACGGTGACGCCCGCGAACGGCGCGGCCTCGGATATCGCCACGCACGTCGCGAAGGCCTTCCGCGGCGCGGTCTCGAACTCTCAGAACGCCCAGGCGATCAGCGGCACGCCAGCGGTCGGCGCGCTGTTCACCAGTTCGACGGGCAAGCTGGGCAGTCACTTCTGCACCGCCAGCGTGGTGGACAGCCCGCACGGCGACCTGGCCGTGACGGCAGCGCACTGCGTCACCGGCACCTCCGGCACGATCGTCTTCGTCCCCGGCTACCACTCCGGCGCCTACCCCTACGGGCAGTGGACGGTCAGCAAGGTCTACGTCGACCAGGCCTGGAGCGCCAGCTCCAGCGAGAACGACGACGTCGCCTTCCTCAAGCTCGTTCAGGCCGGCTCGAACCTGCCGATCGAGGACGTCACCGGCGCCGAGACGCTCGCCACGCGCACCGCGGCCAAGCAGCAGGTCGAGGTCATCGGCTACCCGGACACCTCGGACCAGCCGATCGCCTGCCGGAACTGGACGTCGCAGCCCATGTCGGACCAGCTCGAGTTCGACTGCGGCGGCTACACCGACGGCACCAGCGGCGGGCCGTTCCTTGCCGACGTGAACGTGGCCACTGGCCAGGGCGTCGTGGTCGGCGTCATCGGCGGGTACCAGCAGGGCGGATTCACCCCGGCCATCTCGTACTCCGCCGCATTCGGCACGAACGTCTCGTCCCTCTACGACACGGCGGTGGCGGGCGGCTAAGGCGCCGGCGCGATCACGTCGATCTCCGCAAGCTCGGCGGCGGACGGCACCCACTCCCCCGCCGCCACGTTGGCCTTGACCTGCTCCGGTGTCATCGCGCCCGCGATCACCGAAGTGCAGCCGGGCTCCGCGGCCAGCGCGCCGATCGCGACGTCGAGCACGGAGACGCCGTGCTCCCGCGCCCAGCTGATCAGGGCCTCGACCTTGTCCAGCTTCGCGTCGGTGACATAGCCCGCGCGCTGCGCGAGCCGGCTGTTCTCCGGCACCGGCTGGCCGCGCCGGACCTTGCCGGTGAGCAGCCCGTTCGCCAGCGGAAAGTAAGGCAGCACGCCGAGCCCGAAGTGCCGCGCCGCGGGCACCACCTCGCTCTCCGCGGTCCGCTCGAGCAGCGACCAGTGGTTCTGCGCGGACACGAACGGGGTGCGGCGGTCCCTGGCGGCCAGGTGCGCGGCGTCGGCGATCTGCCAGCCGGACAGGTTCGAATGCCCGATATAGCGGACCTTGCCTTCGGCAACCAGCTCGTCGAGCGCCGCCAGCGTCTCCTCGATCGGGGTCGACGGATCCGGCGTGTGCAGCTGGTACAGGTCGATGAAATCGGTGCGCAGCCGACGCAGCGATTCGGTGACCGCGCGGCGGATGTAGGCTCGCCCGCCCTTGGCACCGGCCGCTACCCCATAGCCCATGTCGTGCCCCTGGTGTCCGAACTTCGTCGCCAGCACGACCTGATCCCGCCGTCCCTGGAGCACCTCGCCGAGCAGCCGCTCGGACCCGGCGTCCCTGCCGTACATGTCCGCCGTGTCCAGCAGCGTGACACCGGCGTCGATGGCCGCGTCGACGACGGCCCGCGTTCCGTCCCGGTCCAGCCGGCCGCCGAAGTTGTTACAGCCCAGCCCCACGACAGATACGACAAGCCCGGAATTACCTAGTGAGCGATAGCGCATAGGAAGAACATTACTCAGAACGACCCAGACTGCTTCCGGCTGGTCAGCTGTATCGCGCAGCGGGCGCCCGCCCCGGGGCTCGGCCGCCCAGTCGCCCTCTGTGATCAGAGCTACCCCGCCGACCTCACTGGCGACCATTCGCACCTGTCAGAGCCCCTCCCTGCATCCAGGGATAGTGCCGCATATTCTTATTTGGGCTATGATGACGTCACCGGAAACCGGAGCCTACCATTTGCCGCGCAATTGCAAGAATCAATTTCCGCGACAATCCGGGACCTGGAGGGAACATGCCAGACCCACAAGATGGGCCTACCGTTCTCCGCATCATGCTCGGGACGCAATTGCGCAACCTGAGGGAGAGCAGGCACATCTCATCCGCGGACGCCGCGAAGGCGATCAGAGCGTCCGTCTCCAAGATCAGCCGCATCGAACTGGGCAGGAGCGCGATCCGCGAGATCGACGTGCTGGACCTGCTGACCTTCTACGGTGTTGCTCCCGAGGAGCGGGAGCAGTTCCTGACCTTGGCCGAGCAGGCGAGCCGCCCCGGCTGGTGGCACAACTTCAGCGACATCCTGCCGGACTGGTTCCGCGCCTACATCGGGATGGAAGAGGCGGCGAAGTCGATCCGGGTCTACGACCCGCTGTTCATCCCGGGACTGCTGCAGACACAGGAGTACAGCGCCGCGGTGCTCGCACTCGGCGACCTGCCGGTGACCGAGGCCGAGCGGCACGTCATCCTCCGCAAGGAGCGTCAGCGCAGGTTCGTGGAGGGACAGGTGAAGCTCTGGGCGATCGTGGACGAGTCGGCGCTGCGGCGGCCGGTCGGCAGCCTGGAGATACTCCGCGACCAGCTTCGCTACCTGGTCAGCCTCAGCAGCAGGCAGAACCTCACGCTGCAGATCACCTCGCAGGGGGTGGGCGGTTTCGCGGCGCCTAGCGGGTTCAGCATCCTGCGGTTCGGCGACCCGGAGATGCCCGACATCGTCTACGTCGAGCAGCTGACCAGCGCGCTGTACTTCGACAAGAAGTCGGACGTCGACCGCTACCTGCTGGCCATGGAACGGCTGAGCATCATCAGCAACAAACCTGCCGATACTCGCGGCATTCTCAGCTCGATCATCAAGGAACTGGAGGAAGAACTTGACCATCCGCAACGGAATGCCGGCGCCTGAGCTACAGGGGGTCCACTGGCGGAAGAGCAGTCGCAGCGGACCGCAGGGCGGGAACTGCGTCGAGCTAGCGAACCTGGCGGACGGCCAGGTCGCGGTGCGGAATTCGCGTCACCCGGACGGGCCGGCCCTGATCTTCACCTCGGCCGAGTGGAACGCGTTCCTCGGCGGCGTCAAGGACGGCGAATTCGGCTGACGGCCTGACTCCACGGCTGCCGTGGCCCCCGGCGACTACCTGCCGCGCCGGGGGCCACGAGTCTATTAGAACTGTCGCGTTAACTGTCGTGGCCCCCGGCGGCTTCACAAGCTCCGGGGGCCACGAGTCTGTCCGCGTCTTACTAGGGCAGGTCGAACTCGCCCTGCTTGACGCCGATGAGGAAGGCCTCCCACTCGTGCCTTGTGTACACGTGCGGTGCCTTGCTCCGGTCCTTTGTGTCGCGTACCGCGACGCCCCCCTCTGGAAGGTGAGCGACTTCGACGCAGCCGCCGCCACCGCTATGGCTGCTCTTGAACCAGCGCAGACCCCTGAGGTCATCCATCCGACTCTCCTTACACTGATTTTCCAGTTGATTTTTGATTTGTCAGTCAAGCATTGTCAGCACGCTCTCGATAAAAGCGACCGAGGCGTCGGGGGATAGGGCAGAAGCGCGCAGCCGGTCAAATACCTCCGCACACGTGCGCACTTCCCTTTCTTTCTCCAGATAAACGATTCCGCCCGCGCCTTCTGTGCACGCGACGTCCGGATCGCCGAGATCGAACTGGAGAATCGCGAATGGCCCGTCGATGCCCGCGTGCGCGCCGGCCTCGAACGGGAGGATCTGCAGGGCGACGTTCGGCCAGGCGCTCGCCTTGACGAGGTGTTCAAGCTGGCGTCGCAGCACGACCGGTCCGCCGATCCGGCGGCTGATGGCCGCTTCGTCGAGGATCAGCCACAGGTCTAGCGGTGTCCCCTCATCCAGCTTCCGCTGCCGCTGCAGCCGGAGCTCGACCAGCCGGTCGATCTGTTCCTCGCTGTCCCGCGGGTGCAGGCCGCGCAGGATGGCGGTGGCGTAGTCCCTGGTCTGCAGCAAGCCGTGCACGAAGTTCGCCTCGTAAGCGCGCAACGCCTTCGCTTCCGCCTCCAGGCCGACGTACACGTCGAACCCGGACGGCAGTACGTCGTCGTAGTCCGCCCACCAGCCCTTGCGGTGTCCCTCACGGGCCATGTCCACCAGGAGCTGCTTCGCCCGCGGATCATCGACCTCGTACCAGTCGAGCAAGTTCCGCAGATAACTGGTCCTGATCGGCGCCTTCCCCTTCTCGATGCGGGACAGCGTCGACGCCACGACGCCCAGGCGCGCGGCGATCTCGTCCAGCTTGAACCCGTGTGCCACACGAAGGCGGCGCAGCTCGGCACCGAGCCTGCGCCTACGGACGGTTGGGCCGTCAGCCATGGCGGACCGCCTCCCCAACGGGGACCAGGGGTTAGCGCCCGGACAACGCGGAGCGGCCCGGCGACCCTGGCCACCCGAAGTCAGTAGCTTCGGATTGTAACCGGATCGCTCCGCATCGTCCCGACAAGGAGTACCATACCGCACAATGGATCCGCGTGAAATCCCATCCGAGATTTCATCTGGGGAATTTTTACTACGCACTTGCGTCGGACGCGAGTTCGCTCCATCATCAGTTGAGGCCCGAGTTCGCGCATGCTGAACAAGAATCCGAAATTTCTCGCAAATTGGACATGGGCCACAGTTGTTGACAAGAAGCGCCACAGTTGTTCACAAGAAGCATTGACGGCACCGGCACAACTCGACAGTGGCATCATTGGCAACACCTATCATGTGCAACCCCGGTTGAAGCTGATCGCGATCTCATAGCAATGACGCAATTGCGCGGCTTACTACATATGTGTAGTTTGCAGCGATTTGGAGCTAGTTGCAGCATATGTCGGCAATGGCAGCACGCGCCGGCAAACAGGGAGGGATTGAGCAATGCAAACGCCCCCCGGCAGTACCGGGCGGCCCGGGACCGGTACCAGCGCTCGCGCCACGGTCCTGGGTTCCCTGACGATCGAGGGACAACCCAGGCAAGTAGCGGCTGCGCGGGCTTTCGTGGCCCGTACGCTCAGCGCCAGCCGCCCCAAGGTGGACTCGGACGCCGCGACCTTACTGACGTCAGAGATCGTGACCAACGCCATCCTGCACACCAGGTCCGGTGTGCCTGGTGGCACTGTCACGATCGTCGTGTTCGCGGTGCCGCGCGGCGTACTGGTCGAGATCATTGACGACGGCTCGGCCGGTGTCCCGATCGTCAAGGGCGACCTGTACGCGGCCGAGGGGCACGGACTGTTCCTCGTCCAGCAGCTCGCCGCGCAGTGGGGGTACCTGCGGGATCCGGCGGGCACCACGGTCTGGTTCCACCTGGAGAGCGCCGGCGGCCCGGACGTCGCCGCGGCCGACCCTGATCCTGGGAACGAACATCTCGAGCCAGGTCACGGCCTCGGCCAGGCCCACGGCGACCGCTACGGGGTGCGGGACGCGGCCGCGCTCAGCGACCAGTTCACCCGGCAGTCCCGGCTACGGGTAGCGGTCCCGGGAAGCTGGTAGCCGGGCCTGGTTGGCTGGGCTGGGCTGGGCTGGTTAGCTGGGCCTGATTAGCCGCCGCTCTTACGCCGGAACGAGCGGCGGCTGGCAGCGGGACCGTGCGCGTCGTGCACCTTGCCGGTGCCCCGCGTGCCGTCGCCGCTGGCGTGGGCCTGGTCCCGCTTGCGCGCCAGGGCTTCGCGGAACTTCCGCTTCATGTCGTCGAACTCGGGCCCGCTCTTCTCGCTGGACCCCTCGCCTGATTCCTCGACGGCCATACGGACCTCCTGCGGCTCGGCAGTGCTGCTACTCAGCGTCGCACACGCGGGCAAGCTTGTCCCATCCGCCACCCCCCGAAACCAAGGGCCGCCACCCTGGCCGGTTGGGATGCCGGCCGATAATGGCTGGTATGACCGGTGAACTGGTGCGAGATCGCGACCGGCAGCGCGCCTGGACACTGGTGATCGACGGGGTGCCGCAGTCGCACGTGGATCTCGACGATCCCAGGCACCTGGAGTTCGAGTACGTCCGGCGGATCGGCCACGTCCTGGACATCGCCGCGCCGCCCGGCCAGCCGCTGCGGGTGCTCCACCTGGGCGCCGGTGCGCTCACGCTGGCCCGCTACGTCGCGGTGACCCGGCCCGGCTCGAGCCAGCTCGCGGTGGACAACGACCCGGCCCTCGTCGCGATGGTCCGCGACAGCCTGCCGCTGCCGCCGAGGGCGCGAGTGCGGGTCCGCACCGGGGACGCCCGGGAGCAACTCCAGACGCTGCGGCCGGGCACGTTCGACGTGGTGATCGCCGACGTGTTCGGCGCGGGCCGGACACCGGCCAGCCTGACCTCGGCCGAGTTCGCCGCGGCGGTCGTCCGGGTGCTCCGCGACGACGGCGTCCTCGCCGCCAACGTGGCCGACGGCCCGCCGCTGGCGCACGCCAGGGCTCAGGTAGCCACATTCCGCGCGGTGGTCGGCTGGTGCTGCCTGATCGCCGATCCGGGCGTGCTGCGCGGCCGCAGGTTCGGCAACCTGGTGGCGGCCGCGAGCCGTCGCGAGCTGGCGGTCACCGCGCTCGCGCGGCGCGCCGCCGCGGACCCGATGCCTGGCCGCGTGCTGGACGGCAGCGACCTGGACCGGTTCACGGCCGGGGCGAAGCCGGTGACCGACCGTACCGCCCTCCCTTCCCCCGCGCTACCCGTCGGCCTGCTCACTGCTGCGCGGTGAAGGCCAGCGTCGCCTCGGCCGACTTGCCCTGAAGCGAGACCGGGAACCCCCAGGGAAGCTTTACATGAAAGCACAGGAAGTCGGTCATACTGCCGGCCAGCGAGCGGCCGGAGAAGGCCGCGCGGGACAATCCGCCCACATCGCGCAGCAGCACGGTGCCGGCGGCATATGCGGACGAGCCGCAGCCGCTGTCCGGCACCGCGGCGACGCCGATCTTCAGGTCCTTGCCCAGCGAGCCGTCGCCGCTGAGCGTGGCCGTCATGCTGTACCGGAACGCGGTACCGCCGGTGTTGACGACCGACAGCCCGAGGTACACGTCGGCGCCGGGCTGCATGCCGCTCAGGCTCATCGCGGTGATCTGTTCCTCGCCGGTCTGGGTGTTCAGTGCCAGGTCGACGGTGCCGGTCGAAAAGGACGCGGAGTCGTACCGGTGGAAGAGGCCCAGCACCGTGTGCACTGCCCAGGCGATCGCGACCAGCACGGCTATGCCGAGAACCAGCCGGGCCTCCTTACCCGCCGGGATCAGCTTGAGGATGAACCGCACGCCGAGAGATATCGCCACTACCGATCGTGATAAACACTGGCCTCGGTCGCCGCGCGCATGCCTTCGCAGATCACCGCCACATCGTCCGACGTGCAGATATATGGCGGCATCGCGTAAATAAGGTCGCGGAACGGGCGCAGCCAGACCCCCGCGGCGACCGCGGCCGCGGTCGCCGCCGCGACGTCCACCTCCCGGGCTAGCTGCACCACCCCGATGGCGCCGCGCACCCGCACGTCGGCGACCCCTGGCAGCTCGCGCAGCGGAGCCAGCCCCGCTGCCAGCTCCGCCGAGATCCGCCCTACCGCGCCCGCCCAGTCGCCCTGATCCAGCAGTACCGACAGCGACGCCAGCGCCACCGCGCAGGCCAGCGGGTTCCCCATGAACGTGGGCCCGTGCGCGAGCACCGGCACCGATCCAGCGCTGATCCCTTCGGCCACCTCGGCGGTGCACAAGGCCGCGGCCAGGGAAAGGTATCCCCCGGTCAGCGCCTTTCCCACGCACATCACGTCGGGTGAGACCCCGGCTTGCCCGGCGGCGAACAGCGTCCCGGTCCGCCCGAAACCAGTGGCTATCTCGTCGAAGATCAGCAGTACGCCGTGCGCGGCGCAGGCCGACCGCAGCACCCGCAGGTACTCCGGGTCGTGGAACCGCATGCCCCCCGCGCCCTGCACCACCGGCTCGACGATCACCGCTGCCAGCGAGTCCGCGTGCTCCCCGATCAGCCTCGACAGCTCCGCCGCGTAGGCCGGGTCGAAGCAGGCGGGCGGCGGCGGCGCGAACACCTGCGGGGCCAGCACGCCGTCCCACATCGCGTGCATCCCGCCCTCGGGATCGCACACCGACATCGCCATGAACGTGTCGCCGTGGTAGCCGCCGCGCCAGGTCAGCAGCTGGCGCTTGGCGGGCCTGCCGCGGGACCGCCAGTACTGCAGGCACATCTTGACCGCGACCTCGACGGACACCGACCCCGAGTCGCACAGGAACACATGCTCGAGACCCGCGGGTGCGATGGCGGCCAGCCGGGTGCACAGCCGCACCGCCGGCTCGTGCGTCAGCCCGCCAAACATCACGTGGCTCATCCGGCCCAGTTGATCGGCGGCGGCCGCGTCCAGCACCGGGTGCCGGTAGCCGTGGATCGCCGCCCACCACGAGGACATCCCGTCCACCAGCTCGCGGCCGTCCGCCAGCCGCAGCCGCACCCCGGCCGCCGACTCCACCACCAGCGGCGCCAGCCGGCCGGGCATGGGCCCGTAGGGATGCCACACGTGCCGCCGGTCGGCGGCCAGCAGGCCCCCGGGATCCATTCGCTAACGACCTCGTGCGGCCCGCGCGGGCCGGCGCCCGCCGCCTGGCTTCTCCCGCTTGGCTTTCACCCGCACCGAGACCTGCACCGGGCTGCCCTCGAAGCCGAACTCCTCGCGGAGCTTACGCTCAACGAACCGGCGGTAGGACGCCTCGAGGAAGCCGGACGAGAACAGCACGAAGTGCGGCGGCCTGGTGCCCGCCTGGGTGGCGAACAGCACCTTCGGCTGGCGGCCGCCGCGCACCGGCGGCGGAGTGGCCGCTATCAGGCCGGTCAGCCACGCGTTGAGCCTGCCGGTCGGCACCCTCGTCTCCCAGCCAGTCAGCGCCTTCTCCAGGGCCGGCACGAGCCGCTCCACGTGCCGCCCGGTCGTCGCGGAGATGTTCACCCGCGGCGCCCACCGCGCGGTGTGGAGCTGCCGGTCGATCTCCCGTTCCAAGTACCTCTGTCGTTCGGTGTCGACCAGATCCCACTTGTTGTACGCGATGACCAGCGCGCGGCCAGCGTCGATCACCATCGACACGATCCGCAGGTCCTGCTCGGTCAGCGGCTCGCCGGCATCCACCAGCACCACGGCCACCTCGGCTACCTCGAGCGCCCCGGCAGTGCGCAGCGCCGCGTAGTAGTCCGCGCCCTGGCTCTCCTTGAACCGCCGCCTGATCCCGGCGGTGTCCACGAACCGCCAGGTGACGCCGCCCAGCTCGATCAGCTCGTCGACCGGGTCGCGGGTCGTGCCGGCGATGGCGTCCACCAGCGCCCGCTGCTCCCCGGCCAGCTTGTTCAGCAGGCTCGACTTGCCGACGTTGGGCCGCCCGATCAGCGCGACCCGGCGCGGGCCGCCCGCGCTGTCCCGCTCGGCCGGCGCCTCCGGCAGCGCGTCCAGGACCAGGTCGAGCAGATCGCCGCTACCCCGGCCGTGCAGCGCGCTGACCGGTACGGGCTCGCCGAGCCCTAGCGACCAGAGCGCGGTGGCGTCCGACTCCGCTTTCACGTCATCCACCTTGTTCGCCGCCAGCACGACCGGTTTGCCGGACTTGCGCAGCACCGCGCCCACCGCCGCGTCCGCGTCGGTCACGCCGATGGTGGCGTCGACGACGAACAGCACCGCGTCCGCCGCGTCGACCGCCACCCGGGCTTGCGCGGCGACGCGCGCGGCCAGGCTCTCCGTGCCCTCGACCGACGGCTCCCAGCCGCCGGTGTCGACCAGCGTGAACGAGCGGCCGCGCCAGAGGGCGTCGTACGCGACCCGGTCCCTGGTCACTCCCGGAACGTCCTCCACGACCGCTTGACGGCTGCCGAGGATGCGGTTCACCAGCGTCGACTTGCCCACGTTGGGCCGGCCGACGACGGCAACCACGGGGACTGGCGACTCGTCAGGCATGTCCGGCCTTCTGGAGCGCGAGCCGCACGATCAAGTCGACGACCTCGTCGAGGGACAGCGCGGTGGAGTCGACCTCGATCGCGTCGGCGGCCTTCCCGCTCTGCGCGGCGTCCATGCTGTCCCGCCGGTCCTGCTCGGTCCTGGTGGAGGCGGCCGACCAGTTCTCCTGCTCCGCGCGGCGGCTGGCCCGGGCCGCGCCATCCGCGGTCAGGAAGACCTTGACCTGAGCGTCCGGCGCCACCACCGTGCCGATGTCGCGGCCCTCCGCGACGATACCGCCAGACGCGGCGATAACCGCCCGCTGCAAGGCGATCAGGTGCTGTCGCACCCGAGGCATGCGGGCGACGGCGCTGACAGCGGCGGTTACCTCGCGGGTCCTGATCGCGCCGGAGACATCGGTACCGTCCACCCGCGTCCACGGGGCGGCGGGATCGGTGCCCACCTCGATCCGCGGCTGCGCCAGGTGCCGGGCGACCGCCTCGCCGTCGGAGGTGTCGACACCCTGGTCCAGCAGCCACCAGGTCAGCGCCCGGTAAGTGGCGCCGGTGTCCAGGTAACGCAGCCCGAGCGCGCGCGCCACGCCGCGGGACGTGCTCGACTTGCCCGCCCCCGAAGGACCGTCGATGGCGACGACGAGGTCTGGCACCGCACTCGTTTCGCCATCCATGCCCGTTTCCACCACCAGGCCCGCAGATGTATTCACTCACGCGATGGTACCGGCGCGCAGATTCCCGCGCGGCACCGGAATACCCGTGAGGCGCGCCCGGTTCAGGTCAATTAGTTCGAAGGTCATCTAACACTGTGCGCTTACTCAGAGGAGTTACCGTGCCTCGAACAGACGTCAGGGCCTCGCTCGCACCGGCCGGCGCCGCCGCCACCGCGAGCCGGCGGGCCGGCTTCGCGCTGCTGTTCGCGCTGCTCGGCCTGTGCCTGGCCATCTCCGGTCTGCCTTCTCCGCTCTACGACTCTTACCAGCGGGAGTGGGGGTTCAGCCCGCTGACGCTCACCGTGGTCTTCGCGGTCTACGCGATCGCGGCGCTGGCCGCCCTGCTGGTGGTCGGGAAGCTGTCCGACAGCATCGGCCGCAAGCCGGTGCTTGTCGTGGCGCAGCTGATGCTGCTCGGCGGTCTGGTGCTTTTCATCGACGCGAAGTCGGCGGGCTGGCTGATGGCCGCCCGGGCGCTGCACGGCGCCGCGATCGGCAGCGTGGCCGCGACGGCGGGCGCCGCGCTGCTGGACATCAGGCCAAGCCGCGGGACGCTGATCGGCCGGTCCACCGGCATCGTGCTGACCTTCGGCATGACGGCCGGCGTGCTCGGCGGCGCGATCCTCGGCCAGTACGCGCCGCATCCGCACGTCATCCCGTACCTGGTGGTGGGCGCCGCGGTGCTGATCACCCTCGGCGGCACGGTGGCGATGCCCGAGCCGCTAGCCGACCGCAAGCCGCTCGTGCCGCGGCAGCTCGAGATCCGGCCGCGCGTGCCCGCGGCCATCCTGGACAGCTTCTGGTTCACCGCGGTGAGCACGGCCGCCACCTGGGCGGTACTCGGCCTGTATCTGTCCTTGGTGCCCGGGCTGGCCAGCCGTGACGCGCACAGCGTGAACCTGATGACCGGCGGCACGGTCGTCGCCGCGCTGATCGGCACCGCCGCCGTCGTGCAGCTGTTCACGCACCGGATCTCCGCGCTGCGCCTGGCCATCGCGGGCGACCTGATCCTGGCCGGCGGGCTGGTGCTCAGCGTGCTGGCCGCCGCGGCGCACAGCACCTGGGCGATCTACGCGACGGCCGTCGTGATGGGAGTCGGCCTAGGCCCGAGTTTCAACGGCTCGCTGCGGCACCTGTCCGGCGTCATCCCCGGCGGCCAGCGCGGCCAGGTGATGTCCGCCTACTACCTGGTCGGCTACCTGTCCTTGGCGATCCCGGCGATCCTGGCCGGGCTGGCTGCCTCACACGTCGGGCTGACTTCGACCTACGTCGCCTTCGGCATCGTGGTCGCCGTCGTCTGCGCCGGCGCTGCCTGGCTCGGCAGCCGGATCGCCGCCAGGTCCCGCGTGGGTGAACATAGCCCCTAGCCGCCCAGGCCGTGCCTGAAGGCGTAACCGACGGCTTGGGCCCGGTCTCGTGCGCCGATCTTCGGCAGCAGGTGGTTCACATGGCTCTTCACGGTGGCCTCGCTGACCACGAGGTGGGCCGCGATCTGGGCGTTCGTCAAGCCCTCCGCGATAAGGCCGAGTACCTCGGCTTCGCGTGGCGTCAGCCCGTCCGGCAGCGCCTGGGCGCCGCCGGGCTGGCTGCTCGCGATCACGTCGATCAGGTGGTGTTGCACCGCGGGGTCGAGCGCGGCCTGGCCGTTCACCACCCGGCGCAGCGCTTCCTGGATCTCCTCCGCGCTCGCGTCCTTGGTCAGGTACCCGACCGCGCCTGCCCGCAACGCGTCGATGACCGACCGGTCATCGGCGTAGGTGGTCAGCACGACCACCTTCACGTCGGTCCCGCGTAGCCGCCGGGTCGCCTGCACGCCGTCCACCCGCGGCATGCGCAGGTCCATCAAGATCACGTCCGGGCGGAGCGCGGCGGCCATCGCAAGTACCTCTTCGCCGTCCGAGGCGGTGCCCACCACTTCCACGTCAGGCAGCAGCCCGAGCAGCAGCGCCAGCCCGTCCCTGACCACTCGCTGGTCGTCGGCCGCCAGCACCCGGATCATGCCGGCACCCGCAGCTCGACCAGGAATCCGGCCGGCGTGGGTGCGGCGGACAGCGTGCCGCCGAGCAGCTCCGCGCGCTCGCGCATCCCGGCCAGACCATAGCCGCCGCCCGGCAAGTCCACGATCGTGCCGTTCGCACCACCCCGCCGCATGTCCTCCACAGCGAGGGTGATTTCGTCGCTGGTGTACCTCAGCCGCACGTCCACCCGGTCCGGGCGGGCGGCGTGCTTGCGGATGTTGGTCAGCGCCTCCTGAGTCACCCGGTAGAGCGCCAGCCGCACCGGGGAAGCCAGCTCGCGCCGCTCCCCCGTCTCGGCGAACTCGCATTGGATCCCGGTGTCGTCCGCGAAAGCGCCAGTCAGCGCGGACAGGCCGTCCGGGCCAGGAAGATCGTCGTCGCGGAGCATGCCGATGGCCTGCCTGGCTTCCGCCAGGCCATTCTTGGCAAGCTGGTGCGCACGGTCGATAGTCCCGGCCAGCCGTGCGTCGCCGGGGTCCGAGACCGCGAGCAGCCGGGCACCTTCAAGCTGCAGCACCAGCCCGGACAGCGAGTGGGCGAGCACGTCGTGCATCTCCCTGGCCAGCCGCTGCCGCTCGGCCAGCGCGGCCGCGCGCAGCTCCGCGCCGCGCGTCTCGTCCAGCTCGGCCAGCAGCTGCTCGGTCCGTTCCTCCTGCAGCCGCAGCCGGTAGACCAGCAGCGTGACCACGAACGCGATCATGAACGGCAGCGTGGTCAGTCCCGCGTTGGCCAGCCTGGAGTGATCGGTGCGCTCGCCGTCCACCACGGACGCGACCACGATCGCCATCGCGCCGAGGACGAGCAGTGTGGTGCCGAGCCTGCCTGGCACGAGGCGCCCGACCACGGCGATGATCAGCACGATCACGTACCCGGAAATCCCGGGACCGCTCGGCTGCAGCCAGACCAGGACCGTGCTGCTGACGAGGAGCAGCGCGAGGACCGGCAGGCACCTCCTCGACCGTCCGGCCCGCCCGATCAGCAGCAGCTGCCGCCCGCCGAAGATGCTGGCCATGAAGCCGCACAGGGCAACGGTCAGGGCGAGCGACTCACCGTGCAGGCCGATATAGGGCGGCCTGCGGGCGGACAGGTAGACCACCGTTCCGAGCACCAGGACCGCGACCGGGACCATGCGCCGCCGCATCCGCGCGCGGTCCGCGCGCAGCTTGCGCAGTGCCGCGGTCGCGGCGCCCTCTGTCACGCCCTCCACGGTACGGTCTGCCGCCCCGCCCGTCATCGGAGCGGGGGCGGAACACCGCCTCCACCCCCGGGTGGAGCACCTCAGTCCCGGAGCGCACCGCCGGAGTTCAGCCGCCGCGCCGAAGATCTCCCGGGCGCCGAGGCGCGACGCTAGCCAGGTAATCGCGACCGCAAGGAAGGAAACCCGATGCTGCTGTTCGGTCTCCGGATCAGTCCGCTCGTCCGGGCGGCCATCGCCGTCATCGTGATCGTCATCGGCATCGCCGTGCACAAGTACGTGCTCGACGCGGCCGGCGCCGTGGTCCTGGTCGTAGCCGGCTGGCAGTTCGCCGCCCGCCGCCGCCGCGGGACTGGCAGCTCCCGGTGACCGCGATCGTCGTGGCGAACCTGGTGAAGCGGTTCGGAGCACTCACCGCCGTTCGGGATATCAGCTTTGACGTCGCTTCCGGCCAGGTCACCGCTCTGCTCGGGCGCAACGGCGCGGGCAAGACCACCACGATCGAGATCCTGGAGGGCTTCAGCGCGCCCACTTCTGGCACGGTCCGGGTACTCGGCGCCGACCCGCACCGGGGCAGCCGCGCCTGGCGTGCCCGGATCGGCCTCGTGCTCCAGTCCACCAGCCTGGACGGCCAGCTCACCGTCGCCGAGGCACTGTCGCTCTACGGCGGCCTGTATCCCCGGCCCATGGCGGTGGCCGAGGTGCTTGACGCCATCGACCTGGCCGGTGATGCGGGGACCAGGATCGGCGCGCTGTCCGGCGGCCAGCAGCGCCGGGTGGACCTCGGCATCGCGGTCATCGGCCGTCCGGAGATGCTGTTCCTCGACGAGCCGACCACCGGCCTTGATCCGGAGGCCAGGCGGCGGCTGTGGACGGTCATCCAGAATCTCACCGCGTCGGGCACCACCGTGCTGCTGACCACCCACTACCTGGACGAGGCTCAGTACCTGGCGAGCAGGGTCATCGTGCTGGCCGACGGCCGCATCGCCGCGGATGCCACGCCCGAGGGGCTGCGCGCCATGGGCGGCGCCCCGGTGATCAGGTTCCGGCTGCCCGCGCACGCACCGGCGCTGCCCGGCCGGCTCGCGCAGCACGAGAGCCAGCACGAGGTAACGCTGCCCTCCGACGACGTGGCCGCCGACCTGGCGCTGCTCGTCGGCTGGGCCCGCGACTACGACGTCGACCTCACCGGCCTCGAGGTGGGACCGCCCAGCCTGGAGGACGCGTACTTGTCCCTGACGGAGGCAACCAGCCATGCCTAGAATGCTCGCCGCGCAGATCCGCTATCAGCTGACCCTGCTCACCCGCACCCCGCGGGTGTTCATCGCCGGGGTGCTGATGCCCGGACTGCTGCTTGCCCTCGAGCTGGGCAAGCGGCACGCCAGCTCCAGCACGCTTACCGCGGCGGTCGCCGGGCTGACCATCTTCGGCACGCTCAGCATCGCCTACCTGTCCAACGCATCCGCCTTGGTGGTCGCCCGCGAGGACGGTGTGCTGCGCCGCTGGCGTGCCTCGCCGCTCCCGGCGTGGGCCTACTTCACCGGCCGGATGATCGCCGCGGTGCTGTCCGCCGACATAGCCGCGCTCGTCGTGCTGCTCGCCGGGGTCTCCATGGCTGGCCTGCACCTGAGCGCCGGGGCCACGGCCAGCCTGATCGCCGCCGTCAGCCTGGGCGCGCTCACACTGGCCTGCGCCGGTACCGCGATCACGCCGCTGCTGCCCAACGGGCAGGGTGCAAACGGCGTACTCGCGGTCACCTACGTCCCGCTGCTGATCTTCTCCGGCGGCTTCGGCGGAGGCGTGCAGGGGCAGCCGCACTGGCTGACCACCGCGATGAGCTACCTGCCGGTGCGGCCGGTGGTAGACGCGGCCACGCACGCGCTCGAGCACCCCGGACCCATGCCGGCCCGCGACTTCCTCGTGCTTCTCGGGTGGGCGGCCGGCTGCCTGGCGCTGTCCGCCAGGTTCTTCCGCTGGGACCCGGTCCGCCCCGCCCACGCCCGCCGCCCCCAGCCCGCCTAGCTCACCTCCGCCTGCCGCGCACGCCTGCTAACCTCCGCCTGCCGCGCACGCCTGCTAACCTCCTCCTGCCGCGCACGCCTGCTCACCTCCGCCTGCCGCGCCCCCCTCGGTCACCCACGAGAACCTTGCCGACGAAGCGGCGCGGCAGGCGATCTCGCACGGCTGGCCCGCCGTGTTCGCCAACCTCAAGTCCCTGCTGGAGACCGGCCACGTGCTGCCCCAGGCCCTTTGGGAGATGCACGCCGGGATCCGCGACGCCCGGCTGGCCCGCAACACCCCGCCTAGCCTAGCCAACGCCCGCGCTAACAAAACACCTGTCTTCTTACCCGGACGGCGGGGACAAACTACCCCATAACACCCCGCCAGGCCCTCCGAACGGGTAAGAAGACACGTGTAGCCTTAACGGCCCGCCGCGCGCCGCCCGACATATCCGCATATTTCCGGCGCGAGGGCGCGGCGTGCGGCGCGAGGGCGCGGGGTGCGGTCGGCGTGCGGCCGGCGCGAGGGCGCGGGGTGCGGGGCCGCGGGGCGGGGCCGGCGGGGGGTGCAGGGGGGTGGGGCGTGCCCCACTGTCGTTAGGAGAAATGACGGGTTGGCCAGCCGCCAGCGTCCAGGGCGGACAGCAGCGCCGCGGCCTCGGCGGGGCGGACGGAGAGCTCCGCCACGCCGACCGGGAGGCCGGGCGAGTGCTCGATCCGGATGTCCTCGATGTTCACCCGAGCGGCGCCGGCGGCGGCGAACAGGCGGGATAGCTCGCCCGGCTGGTCCCGGATCACGACCTGGACGACGGCGAACTCCGCGGGAGCGCTACCGTGCTTGCCCGGGATCCGCGCCACGCCGGCCTGGCCGCCCTCGAGCAACGCCGCTACCTTGTCGCCGGAACCGTCGGCCAGCAGGCGGGCGGCTTGGGCGAGGTCGGCGGCAACCGCGTCAAGGACCGAAGCCACCGCGACGGCGTTCGCGGACAGGATCTGCGTCCACAGAACGGTATCGCCCGCCGCGATCCTGGTCACGTCCCGCAGGCCCTGTCCGGCGAGCGAGAGCGCCGCGTCGTCGGCGTGTTCCAGCCGGGTCGCCATCGCGGCGGCGACCACGTGCGGGGCGTGCGAGATCAGCGCCACCCAGCGGTCATGCGAGGCAGGGTCGGTCCGCACCGGCACGGCCCCGCACGCCGACACCAGCGATGTCACACAGGAAACAGCCTCCGACGACGTCGACGGCCCCGGACACAGTGCCCACGACCGGCCGAGGAACAGGTCCGCCCGGGCCGCCGCCGGGCCGTGCTTCTCCCGGCCGGCCAGCGGATGCCCCGGCACGTACGACGTCATGTCGCACCCGGCCGCAACCGCCGCGGACACCGGCAGCTGCTTCACGCTCGCCACGTCCGTATAGAACCGGGCGGCGTCCCGAGCCTGCAGATCCGAAAGCGTCCCAGCCACCGCCGAAGGCGGCACGGCCAGCACCGCCAGCTCCACCGAACCCCCGCCGGCGAACACAACCCCGGCGCCCATCTCAGCGGCCAGCCGGGCGGCCGACGCGTCGGTGTCGGACAAAAAGACCGAAATGTCCGCCGCCCGCAGCGCCAGGGCCACCGAAGTCCCGATGAGCCCGGTCCCGACGACGAGAACTGATCTCATTGCGCGATATCGAGCCGGAGCGCCGCGGCGCCGCGCAGGTAGACGTGCTGAATCTCAAGCCGGCTCCGCGAGGTTTCCACGTGCGCCATCAGCCGGACCACCCGGGGCATCGCACCCGGCACCGGGATCTCGACGGCGCAGATCAGCGGCACGTCGTGAAAGCCCAGTTTGCGGGCGGCGAGGGCGGGAAACTCGGTGGTGAGGTCGGGCGTCATCGTGAACAGCACGCTGATCACGTCGTCGGTGGTGAGGTCGTTGCGGGCCATGACCTCGCTCATCAGCTCGGTGGTGCCCTCTAGAATGGCGTCCCGGTCGTTGGCCTCGACCTGTACCGCCCCACGAATCGCCCTGACTGTCACCTACCCCAATCTACAGGCCCACGGCAGCGTAAAGCTCCCCGATTTCCCTGGTGGTGAGCTCGCGGGTCGAGCCCGGCTTGAGCTGGCCCAGCCGGATCGGACCGACGTCCGTCCGGACCAGCCGCGAAACCGGGTGCCCGGCCGCGGCCAGCATCCGCCGGACGATGTGCTTGCGGCCCTCGTGCAGGATGACCTCGACCAGCGCCCGGCCGCCGTGCTGGTCCACCACCCGGAACCGGTCAGCCACCGCCACGCCGTCGTCCAGTTCGATCCCGGTGGCGAGGCGCCGGCCCAGGTCGCGCGGCACCGGACCGGACACGTCGGCCAGGTAGGTCTTGGCGACCTCGAAGCTCGGATGGGCGAGCCGGTGCGCCAGCTCGCCGTCGTTGGTCAGCAGCATCAGGCCTTCGGTGTCGTAGTCGAGCCGGCCGATGTGGAACAGCCGCTCGGCGGGATCGCGGTCGCCGAGGAAGTCCGACACGGTCTTGCGGCCCCGCGAGTCCGACATGGCGGTCAGCACCTTGGCGGGCTTGTTGAACGCGAGGTAAACCAGGCCCGGCCGGGCCGGGATCCGCTTGCCGTCCACGCGGATCACCTGATGCTCCGGATCCACCCGGGCGCCGAACCGCCGCACGGTCTGCCCGTCGACCTGGACCCGGCCCGCGCCGATCAGCTCCTCGCAGTGCCGGCGGCTGCCCACGCCGGCCTCGGCGAGGACCTTCTGCAGCCGTACGCCGTCGGGGACGTCGACGAGCGTGTCATCCGGGGGGGTCTGGGGGGACAGCTCCCCCCAGTCGCGGGGGGATCCGGGGGGTCGCCCCCCCGGGCTAATGCTGCTCATCTTCGATGTCCTCGATGTTCTCCGGCAGGAACGGGGCCAGATCGGGCAGGTCCTCCAGGCTCGCCAGCCCCAGCCGCTCCAGGAAGTAGGCAGTCGTGCGGTACAGGATCGCGCCGGTTTCGTGGTCGGTGCCGGCCTCTTCCACCAGCCCCCGCAAGGTGAGCGTGCGCATCACACCGTCGCAGTTCACCCCGCGTACCGCGGACACCCGCGCCCGGCTCACCGGCTGCCGGTAGGCGACCACCGCGAGGGTCTCCAGCGCCGCCTGGGTGAGCCGGACCTCCTGCCCGTCGCGGACGAACCGCTCGACCAGCGGCGCGTACTCCTCCCGGGTGTAGTACCGCCAGCCGCCGGCGATCTCGCGCAGGTCGAAGCCATGCCCGGCCTCGTCGTAGGAAGCCGCCAAGGCCTTCAGGGACACCGCGATCTCGTCCCGCGGCCGCTCCAGCACCTGGGCGAGCACGACGACCGGCACCGGCTCGTCGGCCACCAGCAGGATCGCCTCCAGGGACGCGCTCAGATCGAAATCCGGCGTTTGGTCAGGAGAGTTCATTCGCTGCTTTCCGTTATTTCGCCGACGCTATCAGTATCGCCGCCGGTCCACGTTACGTAGAGATCGCCGAGCGGGGAGACCTGCTCGAACGAGACCAGATCCTCCCGGTACAGCTCGAGCAGCGCGAGGAACGAGGCGACGATCTCGTAGCTCGCCGCCCCCGCGGTGAGCTGCCGGAAGCTCGCCCGGCCCAGTTCCCGCAGCCGGCCCGCGACGATGCGCGCCTGCTCGCGCACGCTGATCATCGGGGAGTGGATGTGCTCGGTGCTCACCTTCGGCGGCGTCTTGGGGGCGAGCGCGAGCGACGCGATCCGCGCCAGTTCGGCGGGCCCGAGCCCGAGCAGGACCTCGGGGAACAACGCCGCGAACCGCGGCTCGAGCGGCACCCGTCGCGGGAACATCCGGGCCGCGACCGCCATCCGCGCCGCGAACACGGCCGCGACCTCCTTGTACGCGCGGTACTGGAGCAGCCGCGCGAACAGCAGGTCCCTGGCCTCGAGCAGCGCCAGGTCCTCCTCGTCCTCGACCTCGCCGGACGGCAGCAGGCGCGCGGCCTTCAGGTCGAGCAACGTCGCCGCCACGACCAGGAAATAGCTGACCTGATCCAGGTCCCAGCCGCCGGCGCGCTGCGAGATGTAGGCGATGAACTCGTCGGTGACGCGCGACAGCGCGACCTCGGTGATGTCGAGCTTGTGCTTGGAGATCAGCGCGAGCAACAGGTCAAACGGTCCCTCGAACACGTCGAGGTGGACTTCGAAACCTCCCGTCGCACTTGGCTCGGGTTCAATTTCGGTCAGTGCTGTTCGCTCCCGGGTCGCAATGGTGGCTCTTCGCCGCTGCTGGCGATCCGCCTGGCGAGCAGGCTGTCCTTGCCACGCGCGTCGAGATCGGCGAGCAGTACCGCGATGGCCTCGCGTACGATCCGGCCGCGGTCGCTGGTGACACCGTACCGCAGCAGGGCGAGCCTGGCGCGTTCCAGGTCGAGGAGTTCTTCGGCGGACAGGTAGACGGTGATCTTCTGGGCATGGCTCTCTCGCCCGCTAGCGCGGCGCCGGTCTCCCCCATCGGGACCGGGAGCGGCTGAGGGGCGCAGGAGTTCCGCGACCCCAGGCAGGCTTACCCTCCGTGACCGGCCCCTGCCACCCGCCACCGCTCCAGTACCTCCTTGGCCAGCTCCCGGTAGGAGCTTGCCCCCTGTGACCCCGAATCAAAGCTGGTTATAGGCTCACCGGCAACGGTAGCGTCCGGGAACCGCACCGTGCGGTTGATTACGGTATGAAAAACCTGGTCGCCGAAGCCGTTCACGATGCTGGCCAGCACCTCGCGCGTGTGCAGCGTGCGCGAGTCGTACATAGTGGCCAGCAGACCGTCGATGAGCAGCTTGGTGTTGAGCCGGTGCGACACCTTCTCGATGGTCTCCATCAGCAGCGCGACGCCGCGCATCGCGAAGTACTCGCACTCCAGCGGGATGACCACGCCATCCGAGCACGCGAGCGCGTTGATCGTCAGCAGGCCGAGCGACGGCTGGCAGTCGATCATGATCACGTCGTAGTCCGGGAGCAGCGGCTGGAGTACCCCGCCCAGCACGTACTCGCGGCCCACCTCGTGAACAAGCTGGACCTCGGCCCCGGACAGGTCGATGTTGCTCGGCAGCAGGTCCATCCCGTCGACGCTGGTCTTGAACAGCACGTCATGCGCGGTGACGTCGCGTTCCATCAGCAGGTTGTAGATGGTGTTGTCGATGTCGTGCGGCTGGATGCCAAGGCCCACGGAAAGCGCGCCCTGGGGGTCGAAGTCGACGAGCAGCACGCGACGGCCCTGCTCGGCCAAGGCCGCGCCGAGGTTGATCGTCGTCGTGGTCTTGCCGACTCCACCCTTCTGATTGCAGACGGCCACCGTACGTGCGGGGCCATGCTCAAGCAGCGGCTCGGGATCGGGGAAGACCGAAAGAGGCCGTCCAGTCGGACCCAGCTCGCTTCCATGAAGCTCCGCCGTAGAGGTTGTTGTCATGCGGGATGCTGTCACCAGCTTGACCTCCCGACCACCGTGCCCGCGGAATCAAGACTGGACTCTATGACCTGAGCAGGGCGCCGGCAAGCAGGCGCGCCGATTGCGCCGGAAATGTGCCTGGTAATTCCCTTGGGAGCGTGAACCGGCCCTCGTCTTGCGGCTTGCCGTCGGCGAGATCCGCGATCAGCTCTCCGGTCAGCGGCGCGAACTTCGCTCCGTGCCCGGAGCACACGCTCGCGACGACGACCGGCCCGCGCCGGTCGAGGATGAAGTCCTCGCTGGCCGTCGACGTGTACAGGCAGGTCTGCTCCGCTACCGGCGCAGGATCAAGACCAGGCATTATGCGCTGAACGAAATGGCGTACCCGGTCCCGGGCAACGTCGCTCACGACGCCATCCCGTGTGTCGGCGGTGGTGGGCGTACCGTGCCGGTGCAGCCCCACCTTGACCGCGCCGGGGCGTTCGGTGCCGGCCGGCAGCGCGTACACCTCGGGGTCTGAGTGGTAGATGAACGTCGGCCAGTCGTGTGGCGTTTTTTCGTCGAACACGAAGTACTGGGTCTGGGTGACCGCCAGCGGCGGCAGTGGCATGTAGCCGCTCAGGAGCGGCGCCAGCCAGGCGCCGGCCGCGACGACGACCACGGGCGCGGTGAACTCCTCGTGCTCGGTGCGCACCGTGTTGTTCTCGACGCTCTTCGCCGGTGTGCCGTGCCGGATATGGGCGCCGTTGGCGGCGGCAAGTCGTTGCATCGCGGCCATCGTCCGGTCCGGGTCGAGCACTCCCCCTTCGGGATGGAACAGCACATCACCGGTGAAGGAAATCCCCGGCCAGCGAGCAGCTGCTTGGCTTGGGGTCAGCAGCTCGGCCGGCACGCCCTGTTCGGTGAGCAGCCGGTACATCAGCTCCGGTACCTCTGGGCCCGCGTCCACCGCGCCAGTTGCGTGGACGAGTTCCTCGCCCGCCCGTGCTTCCAGCTCGCGCCACAGTTCTCCGGCCAGCCCGGTCAGCCGTATGTACAGCGGATCGGCATAGGCCCGCCGGAAGATCCGCGCGCTGCCGTGCGAGCTGCCCCGCTTGTGCCCAGCCTCGAACGCCTCGAGCAGCACCACGTGCCGTCCCCGCTCGCTGAGCCGCCAGGCAGCCGCCGACCCGGCCAGGCCACCGCCCACAACGATCACATCAGCCCGCATGCCTTCAACGGTAACGCGATTTGTGCCGGGGCCCAGTCCGGGCGGCGGCCGAGCTCTCCCTGCCAGCTGAACGTTTCGCGATCTGCTATTCGTAAGCGTAGGCATATCATATGTTAAAGCTTATCATATGCGCAGCCCTGTTATCCTTCCCGCATCATGACCTCCACTCCGGACGGGCGCCGCGACCTCGCGGCGATGGCGCTCCCGCTGGCCCGCACGCTCATCGCGGCCGAAGAGCCGGTGCTCCGCGCCCACGACATCACCATGTGGGGTTACGTGGTGCTCACCGCGCTGGCCGACGAACCGGTCCGCACCCAGGCCGCGCTCGCCCAGGCCATCGGCGCCGACAAGAGCCGGATCATCGGGGTGCTCGACGAGCTTCAGGACGCCGGCTTGATCGACCGGTACCCTGATGCGTCCGACCGGCGGGTGCACCTGCTGTCCCTCACCCCCGCCGGTGAGCAGCGGCGCAAGGCCGTGCAGACCGAGATCAGGCGGAACGAGAAACGCTTCCTGGCTCGGTTGTCCGAGGCCGACCGCGAGCCGTTCGTGCGCGCGCTGAAGCTGCTGTCCGGCCTCTGATGCGGATCTACGTGGTGAAGTACGACGCTCCCGAGGCCGTCGAGCTGATCGAGGAGGTCCAGCAGGAGTACGTGCTGCGGTACGGCGGACCGGACCGCACCCCGGTCGACCCGGCGGAGTTCGAGCCACCGCGAGGTCTGTTCCTGGTGGGCTTCGCCGGCCCGGACGGCGCGGGCATCGCCTGCGGCGGCTGGCGCAGCCACGGCGGCGACGCCGAGCTCAAGCGCATGTACGTGCGTCGCGACGCCCGCCGCGGCGGTCTCGCCCGCGAGCTGCTCGCCGAGCTGGAGCGCACCGCGCTCGCGGCCGGGCACCAGCGGATGATCCTGGAAACCGGCAGCAAGCAGCCCGAGGCCGTCGCCCTCTACCGCTCGGCCGGCTACGCCGACATACCCGCCTTCGGCTACTACGCGGAAGCGTCCCTGGCCGTCCACCTAGGCAAGAACCTTCGCCCCCGCTAACCCCCGTCGCCGACGCACTGGCTGCCCCTGGATCAATGTGGCGGATTGCCCCATCGTGGTGAGTTAACCGTCGAAAACGGGGGTCAGACTTCCGCAAAGAGGTAGTCCACCACATTGTTTGCGACTTATCCGCCGCGAATGCCGGCCCGCCAGACATCGAACGATCTTGAGTTACAGCCGCGGCCGGTCAGGCATTGGCGCGCTTGACGGCATCGGCGGAGCGGTCGTCCCCGCGTGCGGACAGCCCGGCGATCACGCCTTCGACGTCGGCGGGCGGGCGGTTCTGGCTGAGTTTGGCCTTCGCCTCGATGCGGGTGATCTGGAGCTCCAGGCCGACGATCGCGCGCAACTGGCCCTCGATGTACTTCCGTGGGGCGTCGTCCACCGACCAGACCGGTTCGCCCTTGGCGGTCTCGTGCTTGACGGTCAGCCGGCGGACCACGCCCTCCACCCACTCCGGGTCGTCGTGCACCATGAGCCGGCCGTAGACGTGAGCGGTCACGTAGTTCCAGGTGGGCACCACCCGGCCGTGCTCGGCCTTGGCCGCGTACCAGGACGGGGAAACATAGGCGTCCGGCCCGCGCACGATCGCCAGCGAATCGCCCAGCGCCGGCTTGCGCCACTGGTCGTTGTTCCGGGCCACGTGCCCGTACAGGACACCGTGCTCGCCGGCCTCCGGGTCGTAGGCGAACGGGAGCATGGTGGCCAGCAGACCGTCCTCGGTCCGCGTGATCAGGTCTGCCGCGCCGTGCCTGGTCAGCAGCTCGCGCACCGTCGCGTCGTCGGTTGCGAAATGCGCGGGAATGTACATGGGTGCACTTTACCCGCGGAAAGACCTGGTCAGCCCCTGCCAGACCGCGTCGTAGTCCCGCTGGCGGTGCGCGGCCTCCATCGCCTGACGAGTGGGCACGATCATCCACCGGCTCTCGAACATGAACGCCAGCGTGCCGTCGATCTTCTGCGGCGCCAGTTCTGCCGTGCTCGCCTTCGCGTACGTCTCGGCGTCTGGGCCGTGCGAGGCGAAGGTGTTGTGCAGGCTGGCCCCGCCCGGCTCGAAGCCCTCCGCCTTGGCGTCGTACACCCCGTGTACCAAGCCCATGTACTCGGACATGATGTTGCGGTGGTACCACGGCGGCCGGAACGTGTTCTCGCCGACCAGCCATCGCGGCGGGAAGATCACGAAGTCCACGTTGGCCAGGCCGGGCAGTTCGCTGGCCGAGGTAAGCACCGTGAAGATGGACGGATCCGGGTGGTCGTAGCTGATCGTGCCGATCACCATGAAGTTCGCCGTGTCGTACTTGTACGGGACGTAGTTCCCGTGCCAGCCGACCACGTCGAGCGGCGAGTGATCGTAGTCGGCGGCCCACAAGTTGCCGCCGAACTTCTGCACCACCTGGACGGTTGTCCCGGCGCCATCCTCGAACGCCGCCACCGGTGCCAGGAAGTCGCGCTCGTTGGCGAGTCCGTTGGCGCCGATCGGGCCGCGCTCGGGCAGCGCGAACGGGGCACCGAAGTTCTCGCAGACGTAGCCGCGGACCGGACCCGCTGGCAGCTCGACCCGGAACCTGACGCCGCGGGGCACTACCGCGATCTCTCCCGGCGTCACGGCGAGCCGTCCCAGCTCGGTGTGCAGCTCGACCGGGCCGTGCTCGGGCACCAGCAGCAGCTCTCCGTCCGCGTCCACGAAATACCGGTCGGTCATCGAGGCGGCCGCCGAGTACTGGTGCACCGCCATGCCTGCCCGGGTCCTGATGTCGCCGTTCCCAGCCACCGTGAACAGGCCGTCGACGAAGTCGGCGCTCCCTTCAGGAAGCGACGGCGCGTCCCAGCGCAGCCGGTTCGGGTCGGGCTCGATCTCGTCGAACGGGGTACCGCGCACCGCGGCATTGCCGATCCTGGCAAACCTCGGGTGGGCCGCCGACGGCAGGATCCGGTAGACCCAGGTCCGCCGGTTGACCGCCCGCGGCTGGGTGAACGCGGCGCCGCTCAGCTGCTCGGCGTACAAGCCCAGAGGCGCGCGCTGCGGCGAGTTGCGGCCCTCAGGCACCGCGCCCGGCACGGCTTCGCTGGTGAACTCGTTTCCGAACCCCGACTGGTACCCGTATTCGGCGACGTCGCCCATGACTGCCTCCCGGAATCTGCCCGATGACCCCATGAAATCACCACCGGGCCGGGCCGCGGTCTCAGGGGCTGAGCGGGCCGGAGAAGGCGGGAGAGTCGCTGGAGCAGCTGGCGTCCCCCGTGATACCGCCGTTGGCCTGGGCCAGCCCGCTGATGCCGGACGAGGCCGGCGAGCCGGCGGGCGACGCGGAAGCGCCGGTGCTGGGTGCGGCGGTGGGCGACGCGGACATGGTCGGCGACGTCGTCGCGGACACGGACGGGGAGGCAGACGTGGACGGCTCCGGCGTCAGTCCGCCGAAGTCCGAGCCGATGATCAACTTGATGGTGCCTGGCGTCAGCGTGCTGTCCTGCCGGATCACGGCGCCCGGGATCTGCTCCTTCAGGGTGTTCACCGCGGCCTTGTCCGAGATGGCGGCGTACTCGATCACCGTGCCGGTGTAGTTGAAGTTCGTCGCGTTACCGGTCCCGGTCACGTCGAACCCTCGCGCGGTGAGCGCGTCGGCGGCGCTGCCCGCGGCATCGTAGGTGCCGGATCCGTTCAGCACCTCAAGCCTGACCTTGGACGGCTTGATGGTGAGCACCTGCGCACCGCCGGTCGACGACGCGGACGGCACCTTGACCTTGGGCACGGTCACGTCGTGCGCGATTGCCGAGAAGACCACGCCCGACTGCGGCTGCGCGAACTGGACGCGACCTGGCTGCGCCGGATACGGCACATTGGGCGCGGTGAGGAACTGCACATTCTTGCTGCTGAGGCCCCGGAAGCTGTTCGCGATCCCGATCAGGTCCGACGCCGACATGCCGCTGTCGGTGGTCATCTGCTTGGCCGCGTCGGTGACCACGTGCAGCAGCCGCAGCGGGTTGCCGAGCAGGTCGGCGCCCAGCACGGCTTTCACGATCTGCGCGGACATGAACTGGTCCCGCTGGATCCGCTCCAGGTCCGAGCCGTCGCCGAGGTCCTCGCGGGTGCGCCAGAACGCCAGCGCCTGGATGCCGGTGATGTGATCCTGGCCGGCGCGCAGGTTCAGGCCGGACACCGGATCGTTCACGCGGAACGGCACGCAGACGTTGACCCCGCCGACATCGTTGACCACGTTGACGAAGCCGAGCATCCCGATCTCGATGAAGTGGCTGAGGAAGATGCCGGTCTGCTGCTCGACGGTCTTGAACAGGCAGGACGGCCCGCCGATGGAGAGCAGCGAGTTGACGATCACGTACTGGTTCAGGTTCTGCTGCTGCCCCGGATGACCCCGGCTCGCATCGCACTCGTACATCGGCACCATGGTGTCCCGCGGGATGGACATCACCGTGACCTGGTGCCGGCCCGGCGAAATGTGGATGACCATGATCGTGTCGGTGTTGTCGGCCTGGTCGTGGCCGGTATGCAGAATGTACTGCTGGTGCGGGTCGAGCCCGGATCGGCTGTCCGACCCGAAGACCAGCACGTTCATCGACGACGTGCTGTACTCCACGGGGCGCTTGCCCAGATGGGTCAGCGGGATGCGGGTGATGCTGTCGTCGATCTGGCGGTACTTCAGGTACAGACCGAGCGTGCTGGCCCCCAGGATGACCGCGACCGCGACGCAGGTCCAGCGAAGCCAGTGGATCTTGCGGGTACGTGGCGCGCGCCATCGGCCCCTGAGCCCCACTCCGGCCTCCCTCCGCCACCCGCTGCCCGGGTAACGGGCACCACTACCCGATAGTTCCCAAAATGTTACCCGTTACGCCTGGTCATGCCCGCAATCGAACGATCACTCGCAGTGCTCGTAACAGACCGGTACGGGCGGCCCCGCGCACGTTGACACGCTCTAGTGGGCTCGATTGCGCAATTGACACGCTGG
>Ga0070714_100000427_pt1 | contig 30642 bp, 28 predicted proteins | sample LARL83metaG_FD_65450 | JGI IMG/M metagenome (GOLD analysis project Ga0070714, IMG submission 65450) | Corn, switchgrass and miscanthus rhizosphere microbial communities from Kellogg Biological Station, Michigan, USA - LAR L8-3 metaG | ecosystem: Host-associated > Plants > Roots > Rhizosphere ... | reverse complement strand
GGGAAGGCGCCGACGCGGACATCGTCGTTTTCGATCCGCAGACCATCCGCGACCGCTCCACCTTCGAAAAACCCATGGAACCGAGCGTAGGCGTTCACGATCTGGTTGTCGGTGGAACGCTGCTCATCGACGACGGGAAACTAGTACCCGATGTATTCCCTGGCCGGGCCGTGTTGGGACCGGGAAAGCCTGCAGCCGGAACAGAAAGGTAGCCGATCCGCGTACCTAGGACCCTTCCAACGGAATCAGGGATTTCCGGCTTGACGAAAAGGTATGTCTTTTGGCATAACCATTTTCCGGAATCCCCTGTTCCGCGAGGCGCAAGATGACCCCTGAAGAACGAGATCGCTTGATGGATCTGTGCGAGAAGATCACCACTGAAAATGACCGGCAGAAATTTTCCGCCCTTGTCCTGGAACTCAGCTATTTTTTGGAGCGCATCGGAGATAAATTGCAGGCCAGTAACTCCGGCCGGGACTAGGATCTTCAGCCCCTTACTCGCTGGCGGGTTTATCGTTTTCCATCCGGTGTTCTTTGCGGGCGAGAAGATCGTTGAGTTCCTGCACCAGTTCCATAAACTTCTGGTGGCTCTTTTCCGCAGCGATCTGGTTGCACAACGCCATCATGCGTTCTCGTTCATCAGGGGTCATCTTCCGCCTCTTGGGAACGTCTGTCGAGAACGATTCTTGTATCACAAGGTCAAGTGACGTGACTGTGTGACATCAAACACGGCCGACGCAGAACCCGCATAAAAAGCGGTATTCCACAGCGGAAATAAAAAATGCCCCGGCTGCAAACCGGAGTCATTTCCAGGAATTTTTGCCCCCTTAGGTGTGCTCTGTTTTTCCACTCAGTAAGTCAATCGCATGCGGGACCAGGCCAGCCACCGACTGCAGCGATTCCACCGCCCCCGCCGGGCTCCCCGGCAAATTCAAGATCAACGCTTTCCCCCGCACTCCGCATACTCCTCGGCTCAGAGCGGCAAAGGGAGTTTTCTTGCTTCCCTCACTGCGCATGCGCTCGGCTACTCCATTCAACAGCCGGTCGCAAACCGCGACAGTAGCCTCCGGCGTGACATCGCGCAGAGCGATACCCGTCCCTCCGGTAGTCACCACGAAGCGCACTTCCCGCGCTAATTGAATAAGCAGGTTTTGAATCTGAATGGGGTCGTCAGGCACAACCTTTGTCGCTGTCACTGAGAACTGCAGGTTTTGCAGAAGCTCGACAACCGCTGGCCCGGATCGGTCCTCGCGTTCCCCGCGAGCGCAGGAATCGCTGATCGTGACCACCGCCGCTGTCAGACTCATCGGGGCCGCCGCGTCAGCCATCGAGGAGGACATCTTCCTCTTCTTCCCTTCTGCCGCCGGACGGGCGAGGAGCAGAACTGGGCGCGGCCGAAGGCGCAGTTGCGGATGGAGCCGCGGCTGCTTCGGGCGCCGGTGAGGTCTCAGCTTCCCCACCACCGTCGCGCGACGACTCGTCGAGCAGGCGCAGCCCTTCCATCAACAGTCCCTGAGTGTTGAGCTGCGTCGTTTCCTTGTCGGTCTTGCCTTCAAAATCGAGCTGGAAATTTCCGCCGGTCCAGCGCAACACTTTGAACACCGCCTCGTCGCCGACTAGCGATCCGTAGGTCGCGTGCTTGACCTGGCCTTCCGCAAAAAAGACCTCGCATTTGTCGCCTTCATTGCTCAGCGAAAGCTGGCAACTCTTACGCCCCATCTCGAGCGACTGCATCAGGTCAATCACGTTCATCTGCGTGAGGCTTCCACGCACGACTCCATCCGACGGCGCGGTCTTCGCCATCTTCTCGAGCGCAATGCGGTCAATCATGCGCTTGATGCGGCGCGTGGCGTCCTTCAGAAAAAATGGCTTCTCCAGATAATCGTCCGCTGCATCCTGCGGCGACAACCGCTCTGAAATGTCTGCCTTGCTCGCCATCAGCACCGAGGAGAAATTCGCGGTAGCGGGTCGGCTCTTCAACTTTTCGACGAATTGCCGTCCGTCCATTCCTGGCATGCGGTAGTCGCAAACGACAAGCTCTGGAGGATCGTCCACGGCCTTCAGAAGCGCGTCCGCAGCGTCAGTCGCAGTGGTCACCTGGGCCAGCGGAACCCACGCCTGCTGCAACATCCCCAACACCATCGGATTATCGTCTACCACCAACACTTTGACGTTATTGGCCATGACCGTAATTACTTCTTCGCCCGCCGGTACTCCCCGCTCTTCCCACCACTCTTGCGCTCCAACACAATATCGCGAATCTCAATCCCTTTATCCATCGCTTTGGTCATGTCATAGACAGTGAGAGCGGACACGCTCACTGCGACCAATGCCTCCATTTCGACCCCCGTTTCCGCGGCCGTGACGACTTTGGAGGTAATTGCGACGCCATTCTCGCACACACGCACATCCACATCAACGAGGGCGAGGGGCAACGGATGACACATCGGGATCAATTCCGCCGTGCGTTTGGCGGCCATGATGCCGGCGATGCGAGCCACTTCGAGCGGATCGCCTTTGGGATTTTTCGGCAGCGCAGCGAGCACCGCGGGGCTCATCGCAACGAAAGCGCTGGCTTCTGCCTCACGTTTCGTCGGAGCTTTCCCCGAGACATCCACCATCCGGGCGCTGCCCGCATCATCGTAATGAGAGAGCTTTTTTGCCATGCCGAAGTTCTATCTTACATGGGTCAGCCAGCCGTGGAGGCGTTGGTTGCTACGTCTTGGGAGGAACAACTACCGCAGCATCACCCCAACCCACTCGCCTGCGGCAATGCGCTCGCGGTCCGGCGGAATCACGATGTAACAATTGGCGCGACCCGTCGCGGCGATGTCACCCGATCCTTGCCATGCGACCAGTTCAACCTCGACATTCTCGAACTCTCCCGAGAGCGTCGCCGGAAGAAAACGTTTGAGCCCGATCTTAATCCGGATTTCAGTTCTCAATCGTGCGTGGAGGAATGCCAGCTTTTGCGGAGATTGGCCAGCCAACGCCTCGAGCACGGGCCGTGCGAAGAGTTCGAAGGTCACCATGGTTGAAACGGGATTCCCGGGCAGACCAAAAAAATAGGTCGCCGGCTTTTCGCTGGTGGGGGCGCTACACCGGCCAAACACGACCGGACGCCCAGGCTGGATTTTCGCTCCGGTGAAGAAAAATTCGGAGTGCATATCGGCGAGCACCTGCTCGACCAGATCGTAGCGGCCCATTGAGACCCCGCCGGTCAACAGCAGCAGGTCCGACCGCAGACCCTGTTCAACCAGTTTCCGCAGACCCCCCGCTTCGTCGGGGGCAACAGGCAGAAGCACCGGCTCGCCACCCGCGCGCTGAATCTGGGCCGCGAGAGAATAGCTGTTCGAATTGCGAATCTGGGTTGGGCCGGGAGTGGCCTCGACGTCGACGATCTCGTCACCCGTGGTGAGAACCGCGACGGTCGGCCGCTTGTAGACTTCGAGTCGATCTTTCCCGACGGACGCGGCGAGCGCAATTGCCGCCTCGGTGAGCCGTTGGCCTCTACCAAGCAGCGAACTTCCCTGCTGTGCCTCTGCTCCGCGAGGAACAATGTTTTCTCCAGCAGCAACGCCCCTCGTAATTTCAACGCGATCGCCTTGTCGCGATGTGTACTCGACCATCACCACCGCGTCGGCGCCGGAGGGCACGGGCGCTCCCGTCATGATCGAAGCGGACTGTCCCCTCGCGACGTTGGCGGGAATTCTCTCGAGCTTTTCTCCGGCCTTGATTTCTCCAATGACCTCAAGCGTTGCGGGAAGGTCGGCCAAATCTGCAGATCGTACGGCATAACCATCGCGCGTGGATCGGGGAAATGGTGGTAGGTCCCGGTCGGCGGCAACCGACTCGGCCAGCACGCGGCCTGCAGCAGCAAGCAGGTCAACCGATTCCGTCTCGGCGACATGAACTCGCGCGGCGTGATCTTCAACCACGCGGCGTGCATCTTCAAAGCTCAGTACTGTGGAACGAACGGGTGCAACCGACATACCCAGATGATAGAGGAATGAGACGCTTTACCGCGCCAGTTCCTGCCCCAACCCGGCTGGATTGCTGGCAAAGGAGAGTCCGGTCTCGAGATCGATCACATGATCACGCACGAGTTGAGCAATCTCTTCGTCGAAGTGTTGCATGCCCTCAGAGGTACCGGCGCGAATCGCATCGAGCAGTGACTTATTTTCCCGTTCGCCTTTTTCGATGCACTCGCGCGTGCGCGCATTCGCTTTCAGGATCTCGAAGGCAGCAACGCGCCCGCTACGATCCTCTTTCGACATAAGACGCTGGCAGATGATGTAGCGGAACGACTTGGCAAAGCGCTCGCGGACGGACTGCTGCTCGGACGGGGAGAACGAACTCACAATGCGCTCCACGGTCTTCGATGCATCCATGGTGTTGAGGCTCGAGAACACGAGATGTCCGGTCTCGGCAGCTTCCAGAACGATTTCGATAGTTTCCCGGTCGCGCATTTCGCCAACGAGGATTACCTTGGGCGCCTGCCGCATGGCAGAGCGCAAGGCGTGCGCAAAGCTCGGCGTATCGCTATGCAGCTCGCGCTGGTGTATGGTCGAGCACTTATGGTTGTGCAAAAATTCGATCGGATCTTCGATGGTGATGATGTGGTAGTACTTCTCACGGTTGATGGCATCGAGCAGCACGGCCAGAGTGGAAGATTTGCCCGACCCGGCCGCTCCGGTCACGAGCACGATTCCGTCGCGCAACTTGGTGACCTCGGATAGCTGTTCCGGCAATCGCAACGACGAAAACTCCGGGATCGCGGTCGGAATCACGCGCATGACCACGGCGCAGCTTCCGCGCTGAATGAAGATGTTGACTCTGAAACGAGCCAGCCCAGACAATCCAAAGGAAATGTCGCATGCCCCGTGTTCGCGCAAGGTCGTGATCGCCTGCTTGTTGTCGGCAATCAGATCGGCGGCGATGTGGCGCGTGTCGTCAGGCGTTAGCAGTGTCAGGCCCGGCACCTGCACGGGGATCATCTGCCCATAGACCTGGACCTGTGGTGGACGTCCCGGCGAGAAAATCAGATCGCTGATTTTCGCGGCAGCACGCAGCATGGCTCCAAGCAGAGCCGGCGTCGCCACGCGTCCGCTACCGGAAAAGCCTTCTAATGCAACAGTAATCGGTGCAATTGTTGGTGCTGCCATTCGTTCCTCTTACCTCAGGACTCAGACCGCACCACAGACAGGAGAGAATCAGATAGGTTTACTGTACCGCGCCGCGAGGCTGGCGCGAAGGGACACCAAGTACATAGTCCTTAGTAACCTCAAGGGCCGCAAAACGCAGCAAGGGCGGCCTTTTTGTGGCCGCCCTTGACGGTTGCTATATCCGAAGTAACCTACTTCTTCGGCGCTGCTTTTTTCTTGTTGCCGAATTGGGTTTCCACCGAAGCTCCAATACTGGTCAGCATCTGCTTCGCGGGGTCTGCGAAAGTCCCGGTGGGCTGCAGTTCCAGGTACTTCTGAAATGCTTCCGCAGTACCCTCGGGCGCCACCATCTTGTCGCCCTTCAGGGTCGCCTTGCCAATCATGTTGACGCCCTTCCAATAGTAGGCATCCGCTTTATTGGGATCGGCCGCAATGACTTTGTCGAAAGCCACAACAGCGTCGTCTACCTTGCCAGCATTGGTCAGCACGGCGCCAGTGTTGAAGTAGTACTGCGCGGCAGCGGTAGGATCGGCTTGGGCAGCCATTTCGTAGGTCTTAACCGCATCGTCCGTCTTGCCGGACTTAGCGTAGGCTTCTGCCATGTTGTTGTAGTAGGCAGCGAGCGTCTTCGCAGAAGCGGAGGGATCTTTCTCAGCGGGAGCCGCTTTCTTGAGTTCAATCGCTTTCTGGTAAGACTCAACGGCAGAAGCCAGACGTTTGTCCTTTTCAGCTTTATCCGTCTGCTTGGTGGCCGACAGGCGATAGTAGTCGCCCAGTTTGAACCAAACCAGGTCGCGGCTGGGATCCGTCTGATTGGCTTCCGTCAGCGCGGCGATCGCGGTATCGAAGTCGCCAGCATCGGCCGCTGTCTTGGCCGCGTTCAGCTTCTCATTCAGCTTGCCGACCGTGTTCTTTTCCTTGTCCGCCTTTTCCTTCTGCTCCTGCATCTGCTTCAGTTGTTCCGGAGTAAGCCCCTGCCCTTTGGCCGCTGCTTCCTGTTGCTTCTTGGCATCGAAATCCAGAGTGTTCTCATCAAGCTGAACCTGGAAGTTGTTGGCCTTGTCCATCTCTTTGCCGGCCTTCTGATCGTCAGCGTTCTTATAGAGCGAGACGTTGTACTTGCCGGGCGAGATTCCCAACGAGAAATATTCGCCTTTCTTGTTAGTCTTAATGGTGTATTTTTGGCCGTTGTCCTGGTTGGCATAGAGCACGATGGCATCTGCGATAGGCTTGCCGTCAGCGTCCTTAACCGTGCCCTTCACCGTTCCTGAAGCCTGACCGAAGACTGGAGGGACACACAGTCCGAGCGCCAGTATTACGAATAAAAGAATTGCAAAGTGCTTTTTCATCTTGCCTCCCGGCAAACCAAAATGATTCATCGTGGAATCTTGATTCCCGATTGAAACCTCAATCGACGGCACGCTGATGTACCCATCAAAAACCGGCCGTCCAAATTTCTATCGCGATGCGTACGCGATCGGATCCTGCACTCCAGCAACTTCGAAAGCGCGCAGGCGTAAAGCGCAGCTATCGCAAACGCCGCAGGCCCGATCCTCGCGGCTGTAACATGACCAAGTTAAATCGAAGGGTGCACCCAGTTCAAGGCCAAGCTTCACAATCTCGGCTTTTCGCATGGCAATGAGCGGAGTAATAATTTCGATGTTTCCTTCTTTCGTGCCCGTTTTCACCACCTGGTTGAAGGCCTGGTAGTAAGCAGGGCGGCAATCCGGATATCCGGAACTGTCGGGTTCCACCGCGCCAATGTACACCTTTTCCGCGCCCAGTACCTCGGCCCAACTCACGGCCACCGCCAGAAAATGAGCGTTGCGGAAGGGCACATAGGTGACGGGGATGCGTTGGCCGACTGCCTCGGCTTCTGGCACCGCAATCGCCTCGTCAGTGAGCGCCGAGCCGCCAATGGCACGCAGGGCGTCGTTCCGGACCATGAGCTTATCGTAAATCTTCAGCCGCAGGCAGATGGCTAAAAAGGATTGCCGCTCGCGCTCTTCGGTCCGTTGACCATAACTGACGTGGACCGCGGCGACATCGCAGTCGCGGGCCGCGAGCGCCGCGCACACGCAGGAATCCATTCCGCCGCTCAGAAGGACAACTGCTCGGGATCGCTTGCGGGGTGTCATGTCTTGCCGCATTTAACCAATCCTTGATTGCGGATTGTCGATTGAAAAGCCAAAGGTTGCACGCTTTTCAATCAGCAATCAAGAATCGCCAATCATCAATGCTCCTCTAAACTCCCTTCACAGCCGGATCCCAGATGAACTTGTGCAACTGCAGGCTCAGCCGGGCTGGGATGTTCTCGGCAATCATCCACTCCGCGAGTTCCTGGGGATCGAGCAGGCAGTGCGAACTATCGCGTGCACCCGTCGCATCCTTGCGGAATGCGGGAGAAAAGAGCACCGCGTTCACGCGACTTGCCAGATTGTGACTCCTCGTAAAGTCGCGCGCGAAATCGTAGTCAGCGCGACTGCTCAGCACAAACTTGATTTCGTCGTGGGCGGTAAGCGCTTCAAGGTTCTCCATGCAAAAAGTCCCACCCTCGCCCGAGTCCGGACACTTCACATCCACGATCTTGACCACGCCCGCCGGAACCCGCTCCAGTAGCCGCTCTCCGCTGGTTTCGAGCAGAACACGGTAGCCCATGTCGAGCAACTGCTGCATCAGGGGAACACACTCCCGCTCCTGCAACATGGGCTCGCCGCCCGTAATCTCAACCAAGCCACCACCGGGATTTAGGCGTGAAACTTCGTCGAGCACTTCCTCGACGGCCATCTTGTGTCCGCCTTGAAATGTGTACTCGCTGTCGCACCACGAGCAGCGCAGATTACATCCCGTCAGGCGCACAAAGACGCACGGCAGACCCGCGTAGGTCGACTCACCCTGTAGTGATTTGTAGATTTCCGTGATCTGCATAGTAGCGCCGCCGTCTCAGCGGCTATCATGCGGGCGTCCCGCTCGCACGTGTAGGCGCTTACTCCGAATACTTTGCCGTCGTGGTCTCGGTTTCGAACACCGTCACATCTTTCACCCGCACGCGTCCTCTGGTCACGCTTTGCAGCCGGGTGTTCGACTCATCGTAGAAATACTTCGCCAGATTTTCCGCAGACGGATTGATCACCGTAAACGGCTCGATCTCGTTGATCATCTGATGGTCAAGACGCTCGATGACGTGCTTCATGACTTCGCGCAGGTCTTTGAAGTCGAGCAACAGTCCGGCCTTGTCGAGTTCCGTACCGGCCAACGTCACGCGAATCTTGTAGTTGTGGCCGTGCGGATTCTCGCACTTGCCTTTATAGTTCCGCAGGTAATGGCCCGCGGCGAACGTATCTTCTACAGTAACTTCGAACATGATCCCCCAGCCGACTAGGCATGAATACAGGCCCGGCGGCGCATTATGGCGAAACATTTATTGTACCGCTTGCAGGGCCCTCCGGCAGCAATCTGCTTGACGAGCTTCGTTCCCGGAATGTAGCTTGCATATTCTGTTCTTCATACCCAAGGAGCACGCATGCCGCGTCGCAAGTCTTCCCTACTGGCTCTGTTTTCGCTGATCTTGACTGCGGGCCTTTCCGCCCAGAACCGGCCGGATGCGCCCGAGTTCGTCGTCAAGGAGCACTACACGAAATATGAGTATCGGGTCCCAATGCGCGATGGCGTGCACCTGTTCACTTCGGTGTACGTGCCGAAGGACGCGTCGCACTCCTACCCATTCTTGATCGACCGAACGCCCTACAGCGTTGCGCCCTACGGCGTGGATCTGTACCGTACGAACCTCGGGCCGTCCCCGGAGTTCGACAAGGCTGGATACATCTTCGTGTTTCAGGACGTGCGCGGCCGTTACATGTCAGAAGGCACGTTCATCGAAATGCGCCCGCACATCGACAACAAGAAATCAAAGCAGGATGTCGACGACGCCAGCGATATGTACGACACAATCGACTGGCTGCTGAAGAACGTGCCGAACAATAACGGCAATGCCGGAATCTGGGGAATTTCGTATCCCGGTTTTTTTACCTCGGCCAGCATCATTGACTCGCATCCGGCGCTCAAAGCGGCATCGCCGCAGGCTCCAATGACCGATCTCTTCATGGGCGACGACGCTTACCACGGCGGCGCGTTCATGCTCGCCGCCAACTTCGGGTTTTATAGTGCGTTCAAGCCACAGGAGAATCCGCAGCTTCCGCCGAAGACGTTCGTGCCTTTCGATTTCGGAACGAAGGATGGATACGAATTCCATCTGAGCACGGGGCCCCTGGCGAACTACCAAAAATATCTGGAAGGCAAGAGCGCGCTCTGGGACGACCAGGTCAAGCATGCTACTTACGACGACTACTGGAAGCCACGCAATCTGGCACCGCACATGAAAAACATTCATTGCGCCGTGCTCACCGTCGGCGGATGGTTCGACGCCGAGGATCTGCAGGGGCCGTTCTCGACTTTCCATGCCATCGACAAAAACAATCCTGGAATTTTCAATGCTCTGGTGGTCGGTCCGTGGGTCCATGGCGGATGGGCGCGTTATGACGGCGACCACCTCGGGCGCGTGGAGTTTGCCGCGAACACCGGCGAGTACTACCGGAAAAACATTCTCTTCCCGTTCTTTGAGCAGTATCTCAAAGGCGCCGGCGATGCCAAGCTTCCGAAGGCGTATGTCTTCGAGACCGGAACGAATGTTTGGCGGCAGTACTCTGCGTGGCCGCCGAAGAATGCAGAGGCCAAGACTCTCTACTTTCACGCTGGTGGCGGGCTTTCGTTCGAGGCCCCCGCGACCGAGACCCCGGCATTCGATGAGTATGTGAGCGATCCCGCCAAGCCGGTGCCGTTTGTGAACTATGCGGCGCTGAATGTGCCGCAAGAGTACATGCTCTCAGATCAAAGATTCGCAGACAGCCGCACTGATGTGGTCGTGTACCAAACGCCGGTGCTGCAGGAAGATGTCACCATCGCTGGGCCGATCTCGCCGCGGCTCTTTGTTTCGACCAGCGGCACAGACTCCGACTGGGACGTGAAACTGATCGATGTGTATCCGTCCGACTATCCTGACAGCAAGCAGGACGCAGCCCGACCCGAAGATCGAGACAAGCCTAGAAAGGATGTCGGCGCGCCTGCATTCACGATGGGTGGATATCAGCAACTGGTGCGCGGCGAACCCTTCCGCGGGAAATTCCGCCATAGCTTTGAAAAGCCTGAACCGTTCACGCCCGGCAAGGTTGAAGAGATCAACTACACGATTCAGGACGTCAATCATACCTTCCGCCGGGGACACCGCATCATGGTGCAGCTGCAGAGTTCCTGGTACCCGCTCACTGACCGTAACCCGCAGACGTTTGTGAATATTCCCGACGCCAAACCTTCTGACTTCGTCAAGGCAACAGAGCGCGTGTATCACACGAAAGCGGAGCCCTCGGGAATCTTGGTGCAGGTGTTGCCCAGTGCACGAGGGGATTAACGCTGCCCTGAGTAACTGCCGATGTGTAAGGCATGCTCATCCGGATCTCGGCACGTTTACCTTCTCGAGGACGAGTTCCGATTCCACAAAAAGTCCGCGCGGCTCTTCGATTGCGACCGGGAGTTCGAATCTGCTTCGTTCGAATCGGGCCGAGAAGCTTTCAACTCGTCGTCCGCAAAGCGCGGGATAAAGCCTCCGACCGCCCAAGTGGTCTTCTTTAAACGCCGAAGAACTCTTCCACCACCCGCATCTCGGTGGTCTTCTTGTAATTCGGCAGGCTCTCAATGAAGACGCGCCCATACTGCTTCTTCAGAATCCGGTTGTCCAGCAACACGAGCAGGCCGCGGTCGTGCAGCGAGCGAATCAGGCGCCCGAAGCCTTGTTTCAAGGTGATCACTGCGGACGGCACCTGATATTGAAAAAACGCGTTACCGCGCTCTGCATCAATGGCCTTCACCCGCGCGGCGACGATCGGATCGCTCGGCACGGCGAACGGCAAGCGGTCAATAATCACGCAGCTGAGTTGTTCGCCCTGCACATCCACACCTTGCCAGAAAGATGATGTCGCAAACAGCACCGCATTCGGCGTCAGCCGGAACTCCTCGAGCAGCGCGCTTTTCGGCGCATCGCCTTGTCGCAAAATGGGGAACTCCACCTCACCCAGCAGCCGCTGATGGATATCGTTCATCTGCGCATAACTTGTGAAGAGCACGAATGCCCGCCCGCGCGTAATCTCAAGCAGCTTGCGAATCTGCTCCGACGCCTTCGCTGTAAATTGCGGCGTCCTCGGATCGGGCAAGTCCGGCGGCAAATACAACAGCGCCTGACTCTGGTAGTCAAAGTGCGAAGGCAGTACAGACTCACGCGCGTGCTCCATGCCCAGCCGCTGGCGAATATATTCAAATCCTCCACCCACAGCGAGGGTCGCCGAAGTCAGCACAGCAGTCTCAAGTTTGGACCAAAGACATTCGCGCAAAATTGGTCCCACATCGATTGGCGTCGCTTGCAAGAAGACATTCTGCCGTCCGCCCGACGAAGTTGTCTTCTCCGTTTCTCGGTGTCTCCGCGGTGAACGCAAATTACCCCGTCGCTCGATCCAGAAGACTGTGTTGCGATCCTCTGACTCCATCGCGTAGCCCAGCTGTACCTGGATCTCCTGCGCCCGCCGCACGAAATTGAAAATCTCCTCAGGCTTCTGCTGCAGGCCTTCTAGCTCGCCGGCGAGCCGCGTCAGAGACTGGTTCAGCGCAACAAACTCATCGCCGTTCTCTTCCAGAAATTCGCGGCGGTTCTCGAAAGAAAAGCGCCCATCGCCGGGCGGCAGCAGAGAGAAAAAGAATTGCGAGCGTTCCCGCAAACTGCCCAGCGCACCGGACAGTGACGCCGAGAGCATGCGGTTGTGCTGCAGCGAGTTCTCCACATCCCGCGCCAGTTCCTCGACGCGCAAATTACTGACCGAGATGCCGAAATAATTCCCAGCGACATCTTCGAGTTCGTGCGCCTCATCAAAAATCACAGCGGCCGCTTCGGGCAGAATGCCGGCATCCGGCGCGCCATCGGCCTGCAACTTGATAGCAAGGTCCGCAAAAAACAAGTGATGGTTGACGATGATGATGTCGCTCTCCATCGCCTTCCGCCGCATTTCGGTGATGAAGCACCGCTCCCACTCGCTGCACTTCTGGCCGATGCAGGCATCGGCGCGCGCGTCCAACTTGTGCCAGAGCATGCTGGCCTCCGGCAACTCCGCAAGTTCCGCGCGGTCGCCGGTGCTCGTTGTCTTTTCCCATGCCGCAATGGCGCCGTATTGTTGAATCTCATCCAGACCGCTCAGTACGGGCTGATCCCGCAAATCGTAGAGCTTCTTGCGGCACAAATAATTGTTGCGGCCCTTCATGTAGCAGACCGAGAGACGCGAGTTCGATGAAGGCTCTCCATATAGCGCCTGCTCGAGGAAAGGTACGTCTTTGTAGAAAAGTTGTTCCTGCAGATTCTTGGTGCCGGTCGAGATGATGACGCGCTTTCCGGAACGAATGACCGGCATCAGGTAGGCCAGCGTCTTGCCTGTGCCCGTTCCGGCTTCCACAATGAGGTGGCGCTTTTCTTCCAGAGCCTGCTCGACGGCCTGCGCCATCTGCAGTTGTCCGCGACGAAATTCGTACGCCGGATGCGTGCGCGACAACACTCCGCCAGGGGCGAAGAATTGGTAAAGAGAGGCGTCTTTTCCGCTCGGTGCAGAGCGGTTCGGCGAGGCAGACGACGCGGGCTGGGAACTTAAAGCCACAGGAGTCTCTATAATAGCGATTCCGGGCCTTTCGCATCGTGGAACGCTTGCCGACGTTCAACTCGGCTAGGACGAGGCGTCCGCCGCTCCGCGAGTACATTTTGACCCAACCTACATACAACTCGACAAGCACTCTTGCCACTACCGCCGCCGGCATCGCCACCGTCGCCATCGTGGGACGCCCCAACGTGGGCAAGTCCACGCTCTTCAACCGGATCGTGGGCTCGCGCCGCGCCATAGTAGGCGATGAACCCGGCATCACCCGCGACCGACTCTACGGGGACGCCGAGTGGGGTGGTCGCAAGCTGCGCATCGTGGATACCGGCGGCATTCTGCCCGAAGAAAAAGATCTGATCCCGTCGGAGATCTATCGTCAGGCCCGCGTCGCTCTCGATGAAGCCGCGGCCATCATCATGGTCGTTGACGGGCGCACCGAACTCGCAGGCCCCGACCTCGAACTTGTGCGCCTGCTGCGAAAGGCCGACCGGCCGCTGTTCCTGGCCGTGAACAAAGTTGACAGCGAGAAGCAGTCATCCTTGATGAACGATTTTCATCGGCTCGGCGTGAAACACATGTTCCCCATCTCGGCCGAGCATGGACGCGGCATTGACGATCTGCTTGACGCCGTCGTGGAAGTCCTGCCCGTGGAAACGACATTGCAAGTAGAAGTGGACAGCGTAGAGACCAACGACGAACGACCAGCGACCGACGACGAGCCTCTGGTCCACGAAACCAAAGTCGCCATCATCGGTCATCCGAACGTCGGGAAGTCCACGTTGCTGAACTGTCTCACCGCTTCCGACCGCGCTATCGTTTCACCGATTCCAGGCACCACCCGCGACGCCGTCGATGAAATTCTCGAGCATAACGGACGTCGCTTCCGCTTCATCGACACCGCCGGCATCCGCCGCAAAGGCAAGACCCATCTCATGGCCGAGAAGCTCTCGGTCGTGATGGCGCGCAAGCATCTCGAAGGCGCCGACATCGCACTGCTGGTGATCGATGCTACCGAAGGCGTGAGCCAGCTCGACGCCTCCATCGCGGGACTGGCCCACGACAGCGGCCGCTCCGTCATCATCGTCGTCAACAAATGGGATCTCGTGATCAGTGGGAAGGAGAAACCCTCCCGGCCTACGAAAGCCGAGCGCATGCGCGAGTCGAAGCGCCCCGGTGACCGCGACGCCTACGAGCAACGTCTGCGCTACGAACTCAAGTTCCTGAACTACGCGCCCATCGTATTCATCTCTGCCAAGAGCGGCAAAGGCACCGAGAAGATCCTTCCGCTGCTCGAAGAAGTTGCGACCGAGCGCCGCAAGCGCGTTACCACCGGGCAGATGAACCGCTTCATCGAGCGCGTGGACTTCGAGCGCGCCTCGGTTCCCATGCGCCAGCGCGTGAAAATTCTCTACATGACCCAAGCCTCAGTCGCGCCCCCGACGTTTGTGCTCTTCACCAATCGCGCCGTGAAACTGCACTTCTCCTACCAGCGCTTTCTGGAGAATCAGATCCGCGAAGCCTTCGGCTTCGTCGGCACCCCGATCTGGATCAAGAACAGAGCAAGAAACTCGTAAGGAAAGATCAACGCCGGGGTAGCGACAAAATGTTCCGGCCGGAACACATCGTCATGGCGATAATGGGGGCACAATAATGTCATGACATATAAACATAAGAAAATAAAGCGATTACTACTCCCCCTCCACTGCCCGCCCCTTGGTCAACAGCCCGATCCGCTGCACGCCCGCGTGATGCGCCAGGTCGATGACGTCAGCCACGTACTGAAAATCCACGTCGGCATCGCCGCGCACGAATGCAACCTTCTCCACGCGCGTCAGATAGATTCTCGCGAGTTGCGTTTCGAGATCTTCCCAGCGCACGTCGTCCTGATTGATCTTCACCGTTGGTGGTTGATTGTTCTTCGCCAGGAGCACCTGGATCACAATCGTTCGTGGCGGAGTGACAGAGGGGTCTTGCTTCTGGTTTGGCTGCGGAATCTGCGCTGTCTCCCCGTGCTCCTTGTCCATGGAAACCACGAGCATGAACATGATGATCAGAGTCAGCAGCACGTCAATCAGCGGTGTGACGTTAATCTGCGGACCGGACGGACCTCCGCCTGCCATTGAGAACGCCATAGAAGTTGCTCCTCTCAGGCACGCGCGTGTCTGCAAACATCAGACACCCCATGCACTGCCGGAGTTCCCTTCGTGGTGGATGATTCGGTCCATTGTCATTCCGAGGAGCTAGCGACGAAGAATCTGCTCTTAGCTGTCACCGGCAAGAAGCCGCAGCCAAACTCGCCTTGCTTCTTCTCAGCGCAACCGTGCATCATGGAACATCGCTCGCACGCGGACCGGCGGCCTGCGTCATCAGACTCATGACCCGTTTATCGCGACGCACAATTCCATTCCTAGCGGCTGCAATCGCCGCCTTCTTAGCTCCCCTCGCCCGCGCCCAGGACAACTACGAAATCCAGGTCTACGGTGCGGAAACCGTTGCCCCGCGCTCCACCATGGTCGAAATCCATTCCAACTTCACCGTGGATGGCAGCAAAACCGTGGAAGACGGAGTGCTCCCCACCAACCACGCCCAGCACGAAACGCTGGAAATCACGCAAGGCATCAACGACTGGTCCGAGGTCGGCTTCTACGTCTTCTCAAGCATTCAACCGGATGGCGGATGGCAGTGGGTCGGCGATCACATACGGCCACGCGTGCGCGCTCCGGAAAAGTGGCACTGGCCCGTTGGCGTGAGCATTTCCACGGAAATCGGCTACCAGCGCGCCGCATTTTCTCCCGACACGTGGACCTGGGAAATTCGTCCCATCATCGATAAGAAAATCGGCCCCTGGTACTTGAGCTTCAATCCCGCGCTGGATCGCTCGTTTCACGGACCCGGCGTGAACCGGGGCGTGGCATTCTCCCCGAATGTGAAAGTGAGTTACGATTTCACGAAGAAAATTGCAGGCGGGCTGGAGTACTACGCGGCCTACGGTTCTTTATCAGGCTTCGACGCCCTTAGAGATCAGCAGCAGCAATTCTTTCCCTCGATTGATATCGACTTCGCGCCCGAGTGGGAGTTCAACTTTGGAGTTGGCGTCGGCACTACGCGCTCCACCGATCACCTCATCGTGAAATGCATTGTAGGTCGCCGCTTCTCCTGGCCGCACAAGAAGTAGTCGACGCGTGGAGGAGCGGCTGCATTGCCCGCCAGCACGCCTACCCAATCGTCTCGGGAGTCAACGGCAGTGGTGGTGGCTCTTCGGGCGGCGGTCCCCCGCTACTTTGAATCGCTGGGGCTAACGGTGGTGGCGGATACAGAACCATGCTCAACGTACGATAACGCGCCGCGAAGAAATACATTGCATACGCCGGGAAGAAAACAGCGACCGGCACCAAAATCAACGAGATCAGATACATAAAAATCGCAAGCAAAACGCAACCGACTACTATGGCCACCGTGATGGTATAAGCGTTCCAAGTCAGTCCTGCGTTCTTTCCCGTAATCACGGCGATGATTCCCAGCCCCACAGCCGGAATCGCGACCATCAAGCTCAGCATAAGCGAGGCAATTCCGATTACTATTCCCGCACCAATTGACATCACGATCTTCATGCCGACGTACCCAGCGTAGCCGCCCTTCTCTGCCTCAATCATCGGCCAGAGCCGCCGCCAACCCTCGACTGCGCCGACGCCCTCCAGTGCCATTTGCGGCACGACAAAGTCTTTGGTCAGCACATGAACCACCGCCCATCCGATGATGAAAATCATCATTGCAAAGAACAGCAGGATTCCACCCAGCACCAGACCCAGCAAATGCTCGCGTGGCGCGTTAAACCACCCCATCGCCGCTGCAAATAAAGCGGGAATTCCCACGAGCACTACCACTCCCACGAACATCGCCAGCATCAGGCCCAATTGCCACAGAAATAACTTCCAGCCCGGACCCTGCCTGCGGCTCCATCCCTCGCGAATGTGACACTCCTTCGCCAGCACGCTGTCGAACAGGATGAATCGCATCACGCTGCTCATGTAGAGCATGACGATCAGGAACACCAGGCCTGCGACGACAAGCACGGTGATGAGAGCACCTAAAATTGCGGGATCGATTTTCGGGAAAGCCTGCTCCACGAAATGCCGGGATGATCCGGAATTACGGGGAAAATGAAAATTCGTTGGAAGATTAAAACCGCCGCCTGAACCCATTTCACCAGCGAGCAACCCCACCAGTGCTAGCCGGGTCCACTGCCAAAGGCGGAACGGTTGCACGAGTTGCCGCTTCGTGTGCTGAAAGGCGAGCGTGATTGTATCTACGGCGGAAATCGGCAATCTGCACCTCGGCGGAAATACCTCAGCAGCAAGGTACTGCGAACGCGCATCAGGCGCAAATTAATTTTGGAGAAAAGTATCGCGAATTGTTCTACTCATATCGCAGGGCTTCGACGGGATCGAGCTTTGAGGCTCGCATCGCAGGCACCATGCCACTGACGACACCGACCAGGAGTAAAACTGCGCCAGAAAGAACGACGGTCATCATTGAGATACGAAGGTGAATGTCGCCCTGCCCGGAATCATCTTCAAACAGGGGCCCCATCATGGGCAGCGTGCCCACCGACCAGGCGATCAGATAGGAGAGGAGCACGCCGATTGCGCCGCCGAGCAGCATGATCAGTAGAGTCTCGGCCAGGAACTGAAGCTTGATGTGACGTTTGCGCGCGCCCAGCGCACGCCGCAGCCCGATCTCGCGGATACGCTCGTCCACCGACACGAGCATGATGTTCATTACGCCCACGCCGCCGATTCCTAGCGTCAGCGTTCCGATGAAAGTCAGCAGCACTTGCAGACCGATCGTCAGCGCGTCGATCACGGGGCGGAATTCGTCGCGCCCGAACATCTGGAAGGCTTTGGGATCGGTCGGCGAGAAATTCTGGCGCGTCGCTACCGCCGCCAGAACCTGCGCCATTGCCTTCTTTTCGAACTGCGGAGCAATCGGCTCAAACACCATCACCGCGGCGTAGCGCGTATTCCACAAATCGCCGGCCGCCGAATACGGAATCCACGAAGACTCGTCGTCGCTCGAAAAATAATTGCTGAGCTGAATTTTTCGCGCCATCACGCCGACCACCGTGAAGCGCACACCGGAAACCTGCACCGTCTCGCCAACCGCCGGACGCCCGCTGAAGAGTTGCTCCTTGAGCCGCCCACCCAGAAAGATTACGCGCCGCCGCTCCAGTTCATCCTCGGCATTGAGCCAACGGCCTTCCGACGGGACTTCATTGCGCATCTCGCCATACTCCGGGCACACTCCCCGCACGGGAGCCGTCCCGACCATGCGATCGCCATAAGCGATTCCCGGGCGCTTCACCGTCTCGAGGCAAACGTGCTTCACCAGAGGCGCCGTCGCCTTTACCATTTCCAGGTCCGCCTGCTCCAAAACAACTTTCTTTCCTGCCCTCTGTCCGCCCGGCTGCTCGCTGGTCTGCTGCGGCCAGCAAATCACGACGCTCTTGCCAAACGCATCAAATCCATGCACCAGAACACTGCGAAAACTGTTGCCATACGCTATCAGAAGCGTGACTGTCGCGATGCCCCACACAATACCCAACATGGTGAGGAAACTGCGCGTCACATTCCGCTTCAGTGCGATCCACGCTTCGAGAATGATTTCGAGTAGGAGCAAGGTTTCAAGGTTTCAAGGTTTCAAGGTTTCAAGGTTTCAAGATTGCAAAGTTTCAAAAGATTCTCGCGGCTTCCGTTTCACACCTTGAAAGCTTCGAAACCTTGAAACGTTGAAACCTGTTTTTATCCGCCTGCTTCGTAGCGCAACGCTTCAATCGGATCAATCGATGCTGCCCGCCGTGCCGGATACAGCGCCGCACCCACCGCAATCGCCCCCAGAAGCCCGGCCGCTATCAAGCCTGAACTCCAACTTGGCAATAGTCCGGCAAAGAAGTCCGGCATCGGCAGCATGTTCACCAGCGCACAAAAACCAAAGGCCACGCCCAGACCGATTCCTCCGCTCAAGAGCGCGATGATCAATGCCTCAACGAAGAACTGTCGCAGAATCGTGCCTGCTGGAGCGCCGATCGCCTTGCGAACACCGATCTCCCGCGTGCGCTCCCTCACCGCGACCAGCATCACATTCATCACACCGATGCCGCCAAGCAACAGCGTCACGATCCCGACCGCTCCCAAAAAGAATTTCATCCCATCGGTCATGGTCTTGAAGGCCTGCGCCTCTTGCACCGTATCCCAGATCGGACACGCTTCCTTATCATTCGGATCGTAGCGGTGCATGCGCGCCAGCGCCGTCCGCACCTCATGTTTGCAAGCCTCGTGCTGACCGACGGACTTCGGAGTCACCAGCAACTGATCGAAAGTTGAATTTGTTCCCGGCGGCTTGTCAGGGAAATCACGCCGCATGGCTGCGAAGGGAACGAACACCTTGTTCACGTCCCAACCGTCGTAGCTGGAGTCCTGCTTCTTCTTTGCCATCACACCGATCACGGTGAAGGGAAAATCGTTCAGATAAATTGTGTCGCCCACCGGATTGCGCCCGGGAAACAATTGCTTGGCCGCGTCGGATCCGAGAAATGCCACGCGCCGCGCCTCTCGCATATCGTCCCAATCGTAGAAACGTCCAGTGCCCACATCGAGGCTGCGGATGTAACCGAACTGCGGGTACGATCCTGTGACGGTGAAGGCAGCATTGTTGAAATTGGAGTGCGTACGGACAGTGTTCTGCTCAAGTTCCGGGATCGCGTATTCGCAGTCGGGCGAATCCGACTGCACCACCGCCACATCGGGATCCTCCCAATGTATGACGCGCCCAGCATGGGTTCCGCCGGCCTGCAGGCTCGTGCGGCCGTGGAAAACAATCATTACGTCCTTGCCCAGGTTCCGGGCCTGGTCTTCCTGACCCTTGCGCAGTCCTTCGCCAGCCGCCACCATGAGCACGATCGAGACGATCCCCCACGCAATTCCGAACATGGTGAGAAATGCCCGTAACTTATGGGACCACAAGGTCCTAAGCACATCGAAAATGAGATCGCGCACCGTCATTGCAGGTTGGACGCGGCCGAGATCAGAAGGTAAGCTCTCGGCCACTCACCGTTAGATACGCAAAGGAGGCTAGTTTTGTTCAGAGAAAATCAGGCAGGCGGTTGGAAATGGAGCCCGCCCCCACTGAAGATTGTCGGCAGCGAGATGTCACGCCGTCAGAAGTCAGGGCCGAACCGGAATCAATTCCGAGTACTTCGTCCATCCATCAAACTCCCGCAGGGCCAACTCGCACTGCATGCGATGCCGCTCCTTCCGGTCGCGAATTTTTCTCTCGAGCGGCGGCAGCAAATCAAACGTGATATTCGCCGGCTGAAAGTTCTTCGCATCCGCATGCGTCACGTAGTGGGTGAGCGATCCAAACGCCGACGCCCTCGGAGCCGCCACCATCTCAGCCCCCGAAGCCATTGCGGCGGCATGTATCCCCGCCAGCAGTCCTGTGGCGATCGATTCAACATAACCTTCGACGCCGCAAATTTGTCCCGCGAAAAACACTCGCGGATGCGCTTTCATCTGCAGCGTCTCCTGTAACAGCGTCGGGCCATTGATGTACGTATTCCGATGAATCTGCCCGTAACGTAGAAACCGACCATTCTCGAGCCCAGGAATCAGCCGCAGCACCCGCGCCTGCTCGCCAAACTTCAAATGATTCTGAAACCCCACCAGGTTGTATGAGTCCGCTCGCAGATTTTCCTGCCGCAACTGCACCACTGCGTAAGGCATCTTCCCCGTGCGCGGATTGATCAACCCGACCGGCTTCATCGGACCAAAGCGCAGCGTATCGCGCCCGCGTCGCGCAATCTCCTCGATCGGCAGGCAGCTTTCGAAGTAGTTCAGCTTCTCCCAATCGCGATCCTCGACCGATTGAGCCGCCAAAAGCCCATCGTAAAAAGTGCTGTATTCTTCGGGCGTCATCGGACAATTAATGTAATCGGCTGATCCCTTGTCATAGCGCGCTGCCATGTACACGCGCGACATATCAATCGAGTCCGCTTCTACAATCGGGCTGATCGAATCATAAAAATACAGATGTGGGTCATGTGGAGCGGTCGCCCCCGCCCGCTCGGCTGGATCTGATGTTGTACTCAACCGAGCAATCTCAGAAGCCAGCTTCTCCGACGTCAACGGTCCCGTAGCGATGATCGTAACGTCGCCCACCTCATCCACCGCCGTCACTTCTTCTCGCAGCACCCTAATCCGCGGCTCACGTGAGATGGCCTCAGTGACCCGTGCCGCGAACGCAACTCGGTCTACCGCCAGCGCATGCCCCGCCGGAACTGCACACTCCCGCGCGATCTCGAGCAGCAGCGATCCCGCCCGCCGCATCTCTTCCTTCAGCAGCCACGGAGCCGTGTTTTCACTGTCGGACTTCAGCGAATTTGAGCATACGAGTTCGGCGAAATCCGCAGTCTGATGGGCCGGCGTCGACCGTACCGGACGCATTTCGAACAACTCCACATCCACGCCCCGCCGCACACACTGCCACGCTGCTTCCGACCCCGCTAGCCCCGCGCCGATAATCTTGATCATTGCCATGCCTATTTTGACCGCCGCCGCGCTTTCCGCGGTTCGTGAATTCTCTCGTTCCTCTCCAGCATCTCGACGAACTCCCGTATCTTTCGTGATCGCGTCTCCGCTTTCTTCACGGTCTGAATGCGAAACAAAACCGCATACCGGTTCGCACCATCCAGAGTCGCAAAAAACTCTCGTGCTCGCGGGCTCTCATCAAGCGCCGCTTGAAAATCAGGCGGAATCTTTGCGCCCTTCGGCGAGTCATACGCCGCATCCCATCTTCCATCTTTCCTGGCGGCTTCGACGGCTTCGAGCCCAGCGGCTTTCATGCGGCCATTCGCCATCAGAGCCTCTGCCTTCCCACAATTAATCTTGGACCAGATGCTCTTCGCCGAGCGCGGGACGAATCGTTGCAGCCACGCCTGCTCGCTCTCGCCGCGCTTCTGCCCGTCAATCCAGCCATAGCAGAGCGCAACCTCCAGCGCCTCAGCATAGGTCACCGAACGTAGCCCCGAATCTTTCTTCGCCAGCCGCAACCATAGGCCTTCAGACTCGCGATGATTCTTTTCCAGCCACGTGGCCCACTGCGCCTGGGTTGCAAACAAACGAATCAGGGCATCGCCACTCTCGTGCTTCGTCACAGTGCCTTCTCCGCCAGTCGCCGGAGCGCTTCCCCGTTCAGCATCACCGGCCGCCATTGGTCGCGAAACTCCGCTCCCAGCGCCTCGTACACCTCGATTGCCTTCTCATTCCAGTCGAGCACTTCCCAGTGGATTCCGTAACACTGCTCCTCAATCGCAATTCGAGCCACCGTCGCGAGCAACGATGTCCCAATCCCGCACCCGCGAAACGCCTCACGCACGAACAGATCCTCCAGAAACAATCCACGCCCCGCCCACGTCGAGAAGTAATTGAAGACGACAGCGTAGCCGGCAGCGTTCCCGTCCCACTCGGCGATCCAAGAGCGAAACCGAGGCTTCTCCCCAAACCCATCCCGCGCCAACTGCTCCTCGGTGATCGTCACCAGATCAAGCTCGTGCTCAAACTCCGCAAGCTCGCGGATCATGGTTCGCAGCACCGCCGCGTCATGAATTGTGGCAGGACGTATCTGAAGCATTTCAGGTGGGAAACTCCAGCATGCCCATGCTCTCAGTGTAAAACGGGCGTGGTATTTGTGCCGACGCAGACCCACGTGCCGCCCTTGTAGATCCAAGTATCTACAAAGCGTTCGCGCCGGGTGTAGGACTTGCCGCCCTCGACTCCCTTCACCCGCATGACCCCGGTGGCGATGGCTGCTGTCCCGAACACGTGAACGCTCAAGGATTCCGGTGCGACCTGTTAATGCTGAGCAGTCGGCTGCGCCGGGCTGTTTTTCACGCTTGCGAGAAATTCGGCTTTCGTTTGTACCGAACCGTCATCGTTCACCAGTACGATCGCATTGTCGAGAATGGAATCGAGTGCCTTGGTGTCGCCTGCCTTGTAAGCCTGATTCCACAACTGCTCGAGAGCGATGATTTTCGACTTAGCAGCCGCCTCGACATCACTCTGCGCCGGAACAAAAACCGCCGCACATACGAGGATCGCTACCATGCAAGCCGATTTCATGCTTTGCTCCTGTCTCGCCTACTCTGCGCTTAGCGCATCATCAACATGGGTTACTGCCTGCAGCAACTCCACCTTCCAGACGACAGAAAAATCAAGGGAAAGCAGAACGTTCAATTGCAGGCCATTCCCCTGCCCGCACTCTAAGGGGTAGCTGACAAGATAGCAAGTATCTGTCTCTATGCTAGAGAGTTAGTAACTGGCAAAGAAGAACTCGAGGGGAACGAGCAAGACTGGACTTACTCACTTACCGGAGATAGGTGCCGACGCCGCCGCAACCAATACCCAGGTATTTTTCTTGTATACCCACGTATCAATATACCGCCAGCGTTTCACGCTCGACTGTCCCGCTTTTCTTTCTTTCTCGCGGTAGGTTCCCACGACAATGGAGGTTTTTCCAACCGTGCGAACGGTCACCGCCTCCGTCACGATCTGACTCACCTGTGGGCCCGCTTGTCTTATTCTTGACAGGTATTCTCCCTTCGTGATCAGCCTGCCGTATTCCACGTATACCAAAGCGTTGTCGAAAATCATGTCCAGGGCCCGGTTGTCATTGCGTGTCTGCCCCTGAACCCATTCGCGCTCCAGTGCGCGGATGACTGTCGCGGTGCCTCCATCAGTCGCCTCCTGTCCGGGAACCGGCAGCGCTGTCACAGCAACCAGAACAAACAGAAAACCTATCAATCTCATAGGATTTGCTCCTGGCCTTCGTATCGGAGTACGAAGCCTGCAGTGCCCTGCGTTACTCGAGCGGTGTTGATACGCTCGCGATGGCAACCCATCGCCTATTCTTGTAGAGCCATGTGTCCACGAAACGACCTTGTCGCAGAAACAGCTTTCCACGCACTACATCCTTCATCCGGTAAAGCCCCGTCACCACCGCCGCTTCTCCGTGGACGTGCGCCACCATCGATTCTGCTGCTACTTGTTGCACGCTGGACTCCTTCACATCTTTCAGAATCTCGGCCTTGGTCATCTGTCTTCCGTCATCGCGCACATAAACGAAAGCCTCATCGAGAATCTGATCGAGTGCTTTCAGGTCCTTGGCCTCGGACGCGCGGTTCCACGCATTCTCCAAGGCGATCACCTTCGAGGCGGAGGCCGATTCCGTTTCCTGTTGCGCAGGAGCCGTTACTCGCGCTCCACAGACAACCACTACTGCCAATACCAGCGCTCTTATGACCCGGTGTCTCATCAGTTAGCCCATCGGCGGACTCTCCCGTTTTCTTGAATGCTCTCGTTGGCGTCACTCGGCAGGAACGCGCCCAATCTGCGATCATGGTGGACGTAACTCTCTCATTCGGAGAATTCGATGGCACGCATCAGTCTGATCGGTATGGAATCCGCAAACCCCGATGTGAAGGAAATCTACGAGAAGACCCTTCGCGGCAAGCCGGGCAACGCCCAAAAGGTCCTGGCCCACCGTCCAGAGATGCTTAAGAATTTCTTACCGTTCTATGCCAGCGTTGGCCGGTCGCTCGACCGCAAACTCTATGAACTCATCTACATTCGCGTCTCGCTGATCAACGGATGCCACTATTGCACCCAGCACCATCTCTCATCTTCGAAACGAGCGAGTCTGACTGCGGACGATTGGACCGCACTCAAGGCAGGAAATTATTCGCGTTACAGCGAGAGGGAACGCGCGGCGCTCACCTATATCGAAAAATTGACGCGCACGCCGCACGACATTACAGACGCCGACTTCGTGCCCCTGAAGAAAGAATTCACCGAACCCGAGATCGTGGATATTCATCTGCTGACGGGTCTGGCCAACCTCACCAACCGCTTCACCGACCCGCTGGGCCTGGAGGTAGAGTTCCCGGAAGAAAAAATCTGACCGTGCCAGGGATCAACACGAATGAACACAGATAAATCACCCTCTTGTTCTTGTTTAATCCGTGGTGATCCGTTTAAATCCGTGGCCAAGGTCTAAAGAATCTCCCGCGCATCCCCCACGCGCCTGGTCACGCGTTCGCGGTCCAAATACTCCAGCAGCGGGATCGCATATTTGCGGGTCACCCCCGTCAACTCCTTGAACTTCGCCACATCCATCTTGGGAGACTTAGCCTTCTGCGCCGCGACCAGCCGCCGCAACTCCTCCAGCGCGCCGCGGTGAAATACAAGTTCGTCGGAAATCTTCACCAAAATCTTGTCCCGTAGAAGCAGCGTCACGATCTTCTGGGCCCGCGCCTTGTCCACCCTCAAACCCGCAATTACCTCGTGCAGCGCCGGCACTTTCAACCCCGAAGTGGCAAATGCTTCCTCAATTTTATTCTTCGACTCCGCTTCCTCGTCTTTCATGACCACGCCGTGCCCGGCCAACCGCACCAGATCGCCAGCAATTTCGAGCTTCTTCTCTTTCACCAGTTGGCCAAGCCCAGCCTCAAACAACTCCAGTGCCATCTCGAGGGCTCGGCTCATTTCATCCTGCAGTTCGCCTTTAGGCTTGCCCGCTTTGAGCGGATCGTTTTTGTGAAATGCAGAAACAGCATCCAGCAGGCTTTGCCGAGCCAAGCCAAACTCGAACTCCGCAAACAAACGATCCTGAAATCGCACCAACAGGCCCTCACCTTCGAGAACTGCAGCGAATTTTGCTGCCTCCTCGCGTCGCCAGCCCGTTTCCGCGACCGCCTCGGCCAGTGTCAGCCCGCGTTTGCCGCGCCGGGCCACGCGCGTCGTGAGGATCTGCTTGGGACTGCCGGATTCGAAAACCTGCAGCACTTGCGTAAACGCGGCAATCGGCGCTCCCACTCTTTCCAGCTTTCGCACATTCTTAGGGCTGAGAATCGGCGCCGCATCCAGAACAACGCCGCCGCCGATCGTCACGACGGGCGAAAACTGCCGAATGATGAACCGGTCCCCCGGCAACAGCAGCACCGATTCGGGGAGTCTCGCCTGGGCAAACACATTTCCGCCCGGCGTGATTTGCGTTTGGCCATACAGGTTTAATTCGGCGACAGTCTCCATCGTGTGGGAATGGAAATGCACCTTAGTCCGGTTCTTCAGCGCACGGGGCGAAGACGGCAATAGATTCAACCGCACATCCGCGCGCTTCGTCGTTGAAAAGGTCGCCGGAATCGCCAGGGTCATTCCCCGTGAAAGACCCTCGATGCTGGTACCCGCGAGATTCAGCGCGGTTCGTTGTCCCGCCAATGCGGTATCGGACGCCGCTCCGTGCACCTGTACTCCGCGCACCCGCACACGCTGTCCGCTCGGAAACACTTCCATCTCTTCTTCGCGTCGGATTGTCCCCGCAACCAGCGTTCCCGTGACCACTGTGCCGAATCCCTTCATCGTGAACACGCGGTCGATCGGCAAGCGCGCCAGCGCACTCGAGTCCCTAGCCTGCACCTTGCCTGCGGCCGCAGCCAGCGCAAGCTTCAGGTCATTCAGCCCCGCGCCCGTCAGCGCACTCACCGCCACTATGGGCGATTTGGGGGTTTCCAGAAATGTCCCGCGCAGAAATTCCTCCACCTCTAACCGGACGACGTCGAGCGTATCCGCATCCACCGCATCCGACTTCGTCAGTACCGTGATACCGCGCTGCACGCCCAACAACTGCAGAATGTCGAAATGTTCCCTCGTCTGCGGCTTGATGGATTCGTCCGCCGCAATGACCAGCAACACCAGGTCAATGCCACCGACTCCAGCCAGCATGTTGCGCACAAACCGCTCGTGCCCCGGAACGTCCACAAACCCCAACCTGAGCATTTCGCCGTCAGCCCCGGGCAAGTCCATATGTGCAAAACCCAGATCAATGGTGATGCCGCGCCGCTTCTCTTCCTCCAACCGATCGGCATCGATCCCGGTCAGCGCCTTCACCAGCGCCGTTTTCCCGTGGTCGATATGCCCCGCCGTCCCCACAATGATCGATTTCATGGCTACCGAATCGTAGCAGGAGAACACGGAACTCAGGCCTTTGACCGAGGCAGGACGCGCTTCGAGCAAACCCAAACGCTGGGTTTTTCACTCCGACCGCAGCAAAATATCGCGACAATTCCACCTACCCTCACGCGCCCTGAAATGCGACAATAGAAGCTCATCCCATGGCCTCTTCCTTGACCTCTGCCTTTCCTCCGGAGACTCTCCGGCAGCACGGACTCACAACGGATGAGTACGAGAAAATCAAGCAACTTCTCGGTGGCCGAGAACCCACGTTGACCGAACTCGGCATCTTCAGCGTGATGTGGAGTGAGCACTGCTCCTACAAATCCTCGCGCGTACACCTGAAGAGATTGCCGACCCGCAGCAAACTTGTGCTGCAGGGCCCCGGAGAAAACGCCGGCATCATCGACATTGGCGACGGCTGGGCCTGCGCCTTCAAGATCGAGTCGCACAACCACCCGTCGTTCATCGAGCCCTTTCAAGGCGCGACCACCGGAGTCGGCGGAATCCTGCGCGACATCTTCACCATGGGCGCGCGCCCAGTCGCGGTCATGGACTCCCTTCGTTTCGGCCCCATCACAACTCGTGTGGGCGCGGGCGACGCACCCGCGCAGACTGCTATCTCTCAGAAAGACCTTCACAAGAATCACTCCGTCCTTGAAGGCGTAGTCAGCGGCGTCGCCTCCTACGGCAACTGCTTCGGTGTCCCCAACGTGGGTGGCGAAACGAAATTCGAGCCCTGTTATTCCGGCAATCCCCTGGTCAACGCCTTCGCGCTCGGCCTCGTCCGAAAGAATGAAATCTTCTATGCCAAGGCCGCCGGTGAAGGCAACCCCGTAATCTACGTCGGCGCCAAGACGGGCCGCGATGGCATTCACGGCGCGACCATGGCCAGCGAAGAATTCAGCGAAGCCTCCGAAGCCAAGCGTCCCAACGTGCAAGTGGGCGACCCGTTCCTTGAGAAGCTGCTTCTCGAGGCCTGCCTCGAAGCGATGCAGACCGGCGCGATCGTCGGCATTCAAGACATGGGCGCCGCCGGCCTGACCTGTTCCACCTGCGAGATGGGTGGACGCGGCGGCGTGGGCATCGAAATCGAACTCGACCGCGTTCCTCAGCGCGAGACTGGCATGACCCCATACGAGATCATGCTCAGCGAATCGCAGGAGCGCATGTTGCTGGTCGCGCAAAAAGGCCGCGAGCATGAAGTCTTCCGCGTTTTCGAAAAATGGGGACTCGACGCCGTCGAAGTCGGCACAGTCACCACCGGCAACAAGTTGCGCGTGCTCCACCACGGCAAAGTTGTCGCGGAGATTCCGAATCAAGCCCTGACCGACGATGCGCCCGTGTACAAACGTCCGCTGGCACGCTGGGAGCCGCCGGTCTCCCGCGAAATGCCGGAGCAGATCCAACTCGGTTCGACAGACTGCACTGCAAATCTCAAGCAGTTGCTCGCCAGCCCAAACATCTGCGGCAAACGCTGGGTGTGGCAGCAATACGATCACATGGTGCAGACCAACACGGTCGAGGCCCCCGGAGCCGGCGATGCAGGCGTGATTCGCATTAAGGGTTCGCAGCGCGGGCTTTCCATGGCTCTCGATGGCAACGGACGCTGGTGCTATCTCGACCCGCGCCTTGGGGCAATGCACGCCGTCGCCGAGTCTGCGCGCAAGGTGGCGTGTTCGGGCGCGACTCCGGTAGGCGCGACCAACTGCCTCAACTTCGGCAATCCCGAGAAGCCGCATATCATGTGGCAGTTCTCGCAAACCATCGACGGCATCACCAAGGCGTGCGAAGAATTGGAAATCCCCATCACCGGCGGCAACGTCAGTTTCTACAACGAGACTCTCGGCGAAGGCATCTATCCCTCCCCGGTGCTTGGAGTCGTTGGCATTCTCGACGACGTGCAAAAGACTGCCAAGATGCATTTCGCGGTGCCCGGACGCACGATCGTGCTATTGCGCGGCGGAGAACCCGGCGATATCACCGATGCTCAGAGTGAGTTCGGTTCGTCGGAGTATGCCAAGGAAATCCTCGGTACTTTGTGGGGATACCCACCGGAGCTGGATTTGGAAAAGGAAGCCGCTCTTCAGAAAGCCATCATTGAACTGATCCAGCAAGGACTGGTGGATTCAGTTCACGATTGTTCCGACGGCGGCGTCGCGGTCGCTCTTGCGGAAAAGTCGCTCCCTAAGGGCGTTGGCGCGCGTGTCAACCTAGCATCCGCCGGAGTATTTGCCGAATTCGCCCTCTTTGGAGAGGACGCCAGCCGAATCGTGATCTCTTGCGACCCCGCGCACCTCACGCGAATCCAACAAGTAGCGGAGAGCCACGGGATATCCGCCGAGGCAATCGGACAAACTGTTCCCGATCGGCTGGAAATTTCACTCGATGGTAAGCCAGTTGTGTCGACTGCAGTTTCGGAGTTGAGCGCAGCCTATGAGAGCGCCTTGGAATCGGCGCTGAGAACGGATCCAGAGCTACTTGCGGCGGATTAGTCTCGACTGTTTTGGATGTTAGCTAGACGCTAGAAACTTAAGAATCAGGAGCAAAATGCATTCTTCCGACAAATTTCATGACGAGTGCGGCGTGGTGGCGATCTTCGCCAATCCTGAGGCGGAGAAGCTCGCGTATCTCGGCTTGCATGCTCTCCAGCATCGCGGACAGGAGTCGGCCGGCATCGTCACTTCCGACGGCCTGACTTCGCGCGCTCACAAAGCCATGGGATCGGTGGCCGACATCTTTACCGAAGACGTCCTCTCGAAAATGCGCGGTACGCTCGCCATCGGCCATACCCGCTACTCGACCGCTGGAGATTCGGCCCTCCTGAACGCGCAGCCGATCCTGGTCCAATCGAACAAGGGATCGATCGCCGTCGCGCACAACGGCAACCTCGTGAACGCCACGCAGGTCCGCGCTCGCCTCGAAAGTCAGGGTTCAATTTTTCAGACCAACAGCGATACCGAAGTCATTGTCCATCTGATCGCGCTCTCCAAGGAGCAAACGCTGCCCGAGGCCATGGCCGACGCACTGCGCCGTGTCGAAGGCGCGTTTTCGCTGGTGATGATGAGTAACGACCGCATCTTTGCGGTACGCGATCCCCGCGGCTTCCGTCCGCTCGCCATGGGCCGCATCCCGGCCGTGGAAGGCCAGAAGCGCGACACCATCGTCTTCGCCTCGGAAACCTGCGCCTTCGATCTGATCGGCGCCGAGTACATCCGCGACGTCAATCCCGGCGAACTCGTTGTGGTAGGTCCCGAAGGAGTGAGTTCGCGCTTTTATTCGACGGCGGCTCCGCAATCGAGTTGCATCTTCGAACACGTATATTTCTCGCGTCCCGACAGCCTTGTCTTCGGACGCGCGGTCCAGACCAGCCGCGAAGAACTAGGCCGGGAACTCGCGCGGGAAGCCGGCGTCGACGCCGATATCGTCGTTCCTGTCCCCGACTCCGGCGTAACTGCTGCAGTGGGCTACGCCGCCGAGAGCGGCATACCATTTCGCTTCGCGTTAATACGCAATCACTACGTTGGACGCACCTTCATCGAGCCCAGCCAGAGCGTCCGCGACTTCGGCGTGAAGCTGAAGCTGAATCCGGTGCGCTCGCTCCTTCAAGGCAAACGCGTGGTGCTGATCGATGACTCAATCGTGCGCGGCACCACCAGCCGCAAAATTGTCCGCATG
>Ga0070714_100000426_pt1 | contig 30665 bp, 18 predicted proteins | sample LARL83metaG_FD_65450 | JGI IMG/M metagenome (GOLD analysis project Ga0070714, IMG submission 65450) | Corn, switchgrass and miscanthus rhizosphere microbial communities from Kellogg Biological Station, Michigan, USA - LAR L8-3 metaG | ecosystem: Host-associated > Plants > Roots > Rhizosphere ... | reverse complement strand
CCTGGCTAATTCCTCATGAATCTGCAACGCGCGCATTTTGAGTCGGGATTTCTCATCTGGCGGTGCGGCAGCATAGCGCCGTTGCAGATCCCCTGCTTCCTTTAAGAGGGCTAAATATTCCGGTGAAGTCTGCACCTGTTTCAGACGTTGGGTGAGACGCTCAGCTACCGCCTGCACGCGGGCATTCTGTGCTTTCAAATCTGCGGATTGTTTCTGTTCAAACTGAGTTTTTAGGGTCTGGAAATCCATCATGGGTTTGCGCGCCATGCTTGACGGGCCGGCATTCTGCTCCCGCACACGCTGTTGAATGAATGTCCCCTTGCTCATGCTCTGCCCTCGATAGCGAATCGCGGCCGCATCGGGCAATTCCCGAAATTGGTCATGCGACATCTTCTCGACATCGGCCCCACCTAGTGCGGGAGTCATCAAACCGCGCGGGCTGGTTTTGGGAGCTTGAAGCAACGTCCCATTGTTTTGATTCGACAGCATTCCTGGAGCCGACTGCGGCGCGGACGACGGTGGCGCGGAAGTAGGGGCTGCCTTGCGCGTGGAGGACGGAGGAGCAGTTTGCGCTGAGCTAGCGGCACACAGCGACAACGCTAGACAGCATGCTCCAAACAGGCGTCGAACCCGTACCGCGAAGAAATTGTGCTGCTCGTGTTGTCGCCTCATTTCCATGGCACTCCTTTCGGACCAGTGATATGCAGAGATACTTGATACTGGACGTTGCAGGACGTATCCCAACTCACGACCGCCCTGTTGGGAACCGACTTGTCCGGCGGGTCGACATCTGCGAAATGGTTATTGCAACCTTGGCCGGAGTAGGTGATTCCGTTTTCGAGCCAATATGAGTTGTCTATTACCCACCCGTTTTGCAGGTTCAGCGTGAATATGTCTTGTCCGAACACGTTAGAGCTTGATGTCGCGGGAATAAACAGCGCGTGGGAGCCGTACAAGCTTGGAATTGGGTGAAGATTCGTTGGAATACTGAGCTGAGATGAGTCCGACCAGTTGTTGCAGAGATTGGTGTCGGCTTGCGTGGCGCATGTTTTCACCACGATATCGGTCATCGGAAGAATCTGCAGGTCTTTCGTTGCTTTGAAGTGGATGATGAAGGGGGCGCTCTTCCAACCGTCGTGACGTTGAATCTCGAGTGTTGCCACCCCATCCATTACGCCGGAAATGTCGGCTGGGATCTGCCCGAAAACGTGGCTGTCGGCCCAGCCGAGCACGGTGGTCTGCCGTTCAACGTAAGGCTCGTGGTAAAACTGCTGCCCCAGATGAATGACAGTTATTCCCACCTTGCTTCCGATTTTCAGCACGATGGAACCAGGCTGCCCATCGGGAGAATTGAAGTTTGTACCTTGCAGCACGAATTGTCCGCCGGGAGTGAACGCCGAATTGAAGTCGAATCCGGTGATGGTGGGCTTTGCGTTTTGACACGCAGCGATGGAGCACAATGCCGAATGGACCGATGCCGCGGTGAGGACGCCCTGACCACCGGCCACCTGACAGACCAGGAATAAGACAAGCCCTAGGCTACCGCTCAGCAGCAGATTCATTCTTCGAATCGTCATGATTACGCTCCTCCTCGTCGCAGCTCGCTCAACTTTGCACACAACCTATTTCTGGGCGGACGAACCCGGCTGTGGGTTAAGCAGAATTCTGTTCGGTCCGCCCCGTTTCGCTCCTGCGCCGTTTCCGGAGCCAGCAGAGGTAATGCTGGAGAGTTGGGGAGCATTCGATACGAGAATGAGGTTCACATTCGCAGCTTGATTCCCGCAGCTGCGCGGCCCCGACTGCAGATTCGATTGCGAGCCAAAATTCTTCGAGCTTACGAGCGCCTTGCAGGATGTTTTCTGGACAGTAATGACGTCGTATTCGCCGAGGAATTCCCCGCCCCATGCGACGGACCCACCACTCTGATTTCCGGGTGCCGCGAGCGACCATAAGTTCACGCCGAAAGCCGTATAGGGCCAACCGACCTCAGGACTGATGTCCAAGGCGACTCCGGTCGGCACTCCCGTGACTGTGTAAGCGCAAACTGCTAGTGGGCCGTTCGCCGAATAGGTGAGGTTACCGGAGGTACCCTGCCAGGAGCCCCAGTTTCCATGATCCAAATTTGCATACACTTCTACTCCATTGCAGTTGGACGGAAACCCGGTCTTGCTCGTGTCCCAATAGATGAATCCAGAGACGGTGCCCGAGTATAGGACCGCATCCACCGGAGGATTGCCTCTTTGAGCAGGTGAGGAGTTAATGCCAGAGGAAGCCATAGACCCGGCGCTCATTGTTTGGCTTGGGCCGGTGCCTTTGGGGGGTAAGGGTTGCGGGTTCAGCTGAACGTTCTGTGCGGAACCACTCGCTGCGATGCCCGGTTGCGAAGGCGTTTGCGCCGGTGCTGGAGTAACCGCCGGAAGAAGCATCCCATTCGCGGGAGACGAACCGGGATTTGTGTTTTGCGGTGCCGCATTATTTAGCATTCCTGCAGGGCGAGTCTGGTTCAGCAGCGGACGCGATTGGGAACCCTGATTTGCTCCCATTCCGCCGCCGGCGCTCAAAGGCGTCAACGACTGACGAATTACCAGTGGCAGATTCACGTCGTAGGCCACGTTCTGACAGGAGCCCCAATTCCCGAGGAGATTTGCGACTGTGGCTTTGGTCAATGGTGGCAGCGTGCTGCATGGGGCGTTGCTGAACTGTATCGGGCCGACTGCCGGGTTCTTCATGACTGTGGCCGGCATCAACGTCCCCAGCGGCTGTGTAAGGTTCAGCTTGACGTAAAGGTTTTGACCAAGAGGCGCATTATCGTACGCGTATGCACAGCCGTCGTACGACGTTGTATTTACCGACGTAAGAGGCGGGTGTGCCGTCGCCATGGGGGTGAAATGGCTCTGAGTTCCCATAGCCCCGAAAGGCGTGTATGGACTCTTGCTTGCCGCAGCCACCGTAATTGACAGTGCGTTGCACACCGGAGACGGAAAATGAGAGGTAAGCGTCGAGTCCCAATACACAAATCCGTAAATGGTTCCGGTCATCACCTGCTGTTGCCCAGGCGGCCGATGTGCCTGCGGTCCGAGCGGAGTCATTTTTGTATCCGGTGGTTTGGTCGCGGGGATCTGGGCTGAAACAGCGCCACACATCGCAGCGACCACCAACGCAATTGCGAACACAGCAACGTATTTCTTCATGGCGATTCCTCCAGGCATTTCCCGCTCAGTTTCCCAGCAACAAGCGTTGTTGCGTTCCTTGCTTGATCGTTAGCGGGTTCATATTCCCGCTCGCCCACGGACTTACACCGCGCGGCCCAAGCACGGTGACCTGAAGCGCATAGACCGAAATACTTCCGTAGTCCAGCGGGGTAACCCCTTGCGTTCCGGTCTTGGGCCAGCAAGATTGCTCCTGCCACGAAATCTGGAACGCGGTTTTGGAGGTGTAGTTAATCGCCCAGACCCCGCTCGTCAGGTAATCCCCGTTGAAAGACTGCTGGCACTGGTTCACATCGATTTGCGTATGCCGCATCTGAACTCCGGTCTGAGGATCCAACTGGAATCCAGGAGCAAGATTGAGCTGATAATTGTCCGTTCCGCCGGGGAAAGTTACTTTCGAGGGGGTGGACGGCCCGAGCTTGGCGCGTATAGCTCCAACCGTTTCGGAAGACCATATGGTGCCCGCCGATGGTGATGAAACTGTCGGAAGCATCAGATTGCCACTGGAATCGGTCACCGCTGCCAGGTGAACGACCGCAGTTGGATTCGTGACAAATGCTGTACTCATCACGAAACTGCTGAACCCGTTCGGGGGCGGAACGATCCAGCTCAGCACCTGATCGGCCCTTGCCGCGCTGAAGTTGAATCCCGCGGCTTGATATTGCTGGCCACCCGCTGTCTTCACAACGAGCGTGACGTTGTTGCTGTCATAGAACCCGCTGGCATTGGGATCAATCTGGGCGACGATCTGACGATCGCTCCACTGGTTGGGTGCTACTTGAAATGTCACCTGGTTCTGAACGGAGATTGCTTTGTTGCCCGCGCTCGCAGGCGGTGGCCCGACCGGGACTCCGGTCAAATACACAACCCCTGGAGTAGCTCCAAAACCACAACCTTGTATGACGAAGCTCCCATCTGGCCCACTAACGGGGCTAAACCAGACACCCGACTTTTGCCCATCCACAGTGGCAATCCCCCCCATGCAGACTTGAGTAGGAATGACCTGCGCCCCCGGCTTCTGCGGCTGCTGTGGATGCCCCTGTACGGTTGGCGCCTGCTGCATCGTAGGTGGCACGGTACGCCCGTTCGATACGCCACCACCAGATCCCGGAGAGTTCATGATGTGCGTCGCACCAATTTGCGGGGATGAACTGTTGGCAGGCGCATTCAACATCTGGGAGGTCCCGCCGCTCAGGAGTGGGCCGTTGTTTGCGGAGACAGGTCGAACCGCGGGAAGCAGCAGCGACTGCGCGGCCATGCTCTGCTTTCTCAAAATAGCAACGAGTGCAGAGGTCGCGGTTCCGCCCGGTACGGCGCCCGTTGGGCCGGTCACGACGGAATGCGACATCGCCGACGTGACCAGGTTGTTCGACTTCCAATTACTGTTTGTCGGCCCCGAATTTGTACGCCTTGCGTGCATCAATGAGGTAGCCGTTCTTCCCTGTACTGGCCCACTGTCTTCCTGCGCGATAACCACGCCGCACCATGCGATCGTCAATAAGACCGAAGCTAAATGTCGTTTCACCACTTCTCCTCCTTTCCGGCGCTCAACCAGCAATCAATTGATCGCCTGCGCTTTAATGCTGATTTCTTTGGCTTTCGGACCGCTCCAGTCGGCGCTGAATCTGTGAAATCCCGATTTCGCGATGGTGTGAGAACTGCCGTCCATCAAAACAGCATCTGCCTGCATGGAATTCATGTTCCAGTTGTCGCCGCCGGATCCGCCGGTGAATGTTGTCTCCAGCGTGAAGCCACGGATCTGATCCATCGTGACGGGATGGTTGAGGAGAATCTCCGCACCTTTGGTGCTCCCGTTCGGCCAATTCTGACTGTGGTTGACATTGGATTCCGCTTGGCTCGTGCCGTCGGCAAATCGAATGGTTACGTCGAGGTTGTCATTGCCTCCGCGAAGATCGTCATCCGCTGTCCAGAAGGTGAAAGAGATTCTGCTGACTTGATTGGGGCTGGGACATCCTGCGGGTTGCGCGGCGATATCGAGTGACGGATTGCTCCCCGTGAACCTGTGAGGTCCGAAAGACGCAATGGGAAGATTGACTCCGGTTCCCAAGCCGAAGGCCTGAAATTGAGCCATATCCCAGTTGTCTTCGCTCTGAATTCCCTGCGCTGCATGAATCGTCGCCAGCGCAGGCCCTGCAACGGGAAAGGCTGATGAAGCGGCTTGTCCGGCGGAAGGAGGGTTATAGCCGCCCTGCGCCGAATGGACGAGACGAATCTCCTTTATTTCGTTGGGAGCAATCGGGTGGTTGAGGTGAACTCCAACGACATTGACGCTATGGTTCGGCCAGTCGGCTCCCTTATTGACGTTGGAAGCCGTCTGCATGTCGCCGTTCGCGAAGTGAATCTCGACATTGAGATTGTTTTTCCCGCCGCGCAAGTCGTCGTTTCCGGTAGTAATCCTGAGGTTGAGCTGCCCCACCGTGCAGCCACCGCTACGTTGCAACAGCGTGCCGGATTGTGGCTTGAGGAGGATTCCGCGGTTTTGCGCCGGGCCTTGACCTGAAGCTGCGCCTGTGACAACCAGCGCACAACCCACCATCAACGCATAGTTCATCAGCCATGATTTCTTCATCAAAGCGCTCCCTGCTGTGTTTTCGGCTTGCATGTGAGCAGGGATACTCCGCCCAATGCGGAGCGGTCAAAGGAAACGCAAGTGAAATGCGCCTGACACAACAAGTGTCGCTGTCTGAATAGGTTGCAATGAGAGATGACACAACTAGATCATCGAGATCAGTTGAAGAGTGTGAACGACTACCCGCTCACATGAAGAAACAAAGGAGGAGTTCTACCTCGTTGTCCGAATCCGTCGGCACGTCTGGGACCACGGATCAACGAGCTTTCCCGCTGGATCAGATGCAGAAAAGAGAGGAGTGGCTTCCGGCAGGTTCGGTTGGACGGTTAGCGACTGGGACGATTCTCAGCGACTACGGTGCCGTTGGAGAGAGCCTCGTCGGCATGGCGAGCGATGAGTTCATAACCATGAGTCCGCGTCTCGGACGCAAGAGCTTTGAGCTGCTTGTGGCCCAAGGAAGAGTTGAGCTTGAGTTGCAATTGACCAAGCTCAAGGCGTGCTTCGCACTCGAGATTGTAGTAGCCGAGTCGACTGGCGGTCGTAATAACGGAATGCAGGCGTCGTTGGGCCGATGCCAAATTCGCCTCGCCGCCCGTTGCTATCTCGACGCGCGCCTGTTGAATTTCGGACGGCAATTTCAAGGCAGGGTCAGAACTGGTAAGGCTCAATTCGGATCCCCGCTGAGCAGCTTTTCGTGCGTCCTCAACCTTGCCTTCGAGCAGCAAGGCGCGGCTCAACAGCGTGTAGGCACTGCTGGAATCCGGATCGGATTTCTCCTTCTCAAATTGCTCCAGCGCGGTACGAATCAAAGCTTCAGCGGGCTCACCATGTCCCTCTTCGATTGCGAGGGCGGCCAATTCCGACTGAGTTTCGCCGGCAAGCTCCAGCATGCCAACTTTTTGCTGAGTCGCGAGCGCCTGTTGAAATTGGGCCCGCGCGCCGGAAATGTCGCCTTGGGCCTGCAATACTTCCCCGAGTTCCAGCATTGCCATGGACAAGTAACCGTACGCGCCATGCGTAGGAGCATATGCATCGATCGCTTCCTGCGCCAGCCGATGAGCCTCTTGAACTCTACCCTGGACGAGATTCAGGTCGGCGAGCCGGTAATAAAGGTATCCGGGTTCGTAGTCGTCGAGGGAGGACGCAATCTTCAATGCGTCCTCATACATTTTTTGCGCGCCGCTCAAATTGCCACGAAGGTAGAGAATGTCGGCGATGTTGCCGATGGCAGTCAGTTGATTGTCCGGGTCACCACTCTCCTGAAACTGAAGCTTCGCCTGCCGATACAACTGTTCAGCGCGTTCGAGGTTGCCCTCATTGGCGAAGTTAATTGCCATGTTGTTGAGGATTGAGCCCGTTTTCTCGTGCTCTCCCATACCTTCCAGCAAGTTCAGCGCACGCTGATAGGTTTCGATCGCGGGTTGGTGATGCCCCTGGCTTCCGAGACCGTCTCCCATCAAGCGAACAGCGTCAGCCGCGGCCACGCGATTGCCAGCTCCCAAAAAGATGTTGTAAGCGTCTTCGCAAGCAGGAGGGCCCTGATCGGGGTGCTCGCCATACAACAGAATCATGCATTCTTCTTTTCTTGCCAGAGCGTAAAGCAACATTTGGCCGCGATCGGAGGCCTTACGAATTGCAGCTCGCACGATACCCAGGGCTGCAACCTTGTCGTCTTTCATCGCTCGCGATTCTGCCAAATCAATTCGCGGATCATCCGAGGAGGGAGGCGGCAGCTTGCGAAGCTGCCGGACCACTTCCATGGCCTGAACGCCATGACCCGACAAAGTCTGCGCGGCCGCCAACCTCAAGCCGTAATCAACGCTGTCTGGATAGAGTTCGAAAAGCGCGTGATAGACGGAAGCTGCTTGTTCCTGCTTGCCAAGGCTTTCGTAGTACTCTCCTTCGACCACCAGTCGCTGCGCGCGTGGCAAGTCAGCGGAGAGATCGAAGGCCTTCTTGGCCTCTTCATGGTGCTTTTGCTCATAACCGAGCTGAGCCCAGGCCCGCGCTAACATGGCGTGCACCATGGCGAATTTCGGGTCGGCTTCTGCGGCTTGCTCGAGAAGGTCCTTGGCGGCCAGCGCGTCAAACTGCCGCAACTTGGCAACTCCCAATGAGTAGAAACGCTCGGCCTCCTGGTCCAACGGCAGCGCCGCTACGACGGCTGCCTCTTCCGATCCCTGTAGCCGTTCCACGCCGAGGCGGCTGCGCAACTGAGCACCGATGCGCGACGTCAGCCGAAACAACTCCTGCGTACCGCCGACCTCGGCATTCTCGGCCAGAATTTCTCCGCTCTTCACGTCCTGCATACGGACGTCGAGGCGCAGCTGTGCCTGATCTCCTGCGCCAATGAGCATGTAGGAACCCAGCACCAGCACATCGCAGTCCAAGGCGCTTCCAATTCGAGCACTGGTTCCGCGGTCCAGCGTCCCGGTGGATGGCCATGGTGCGGAGATGCGGAGATTAGCGACATCCTCTCCAGAAATCAGCCGTAGTTCCTCCCCACCTGCCAGTTCGGTACTCAACATCTCCGAAAGGGCTGTGGCCAGCCATGAATCCTGGCTCCGGCCGGATAAGTTCTGAAACCCGAGCACCGCGACCGCCCTGCGCATATGGACAACATCGGTATGGGCAAAGATAGGTTTGCTTCTCAGCCATCCATATCGCCATGCAAATGCCGCAGTTGCGGCCACGAGCAGAAGAACAGCGAGACCGACTGCGAAGACGAATGCGTAAGCTGGCCGCCGCTCAGTAGGAATCGGAGCATGCTGGACAGAATCGGGCGCTTGAGTGACAAGCTTGCCCACATCTGTCGCGCTCTCGGACGTCCGCGTCGGAGCCGCTGCGGGGAGCTCTTGAATGACCGAGACCGGCGCAATGAACCGATATCCTCGCCTGGGAACTGTTTGAATGAACCGCGGGTTATCGGGGTCGTCGTCGAGCGCAGCCCGGAGCCTTTTGAGAATCACATTTAGGCTGCCGTCGAAATCGACGTAGGTTCCCTCTGGCCACAGACTCTGCCTGAGTTCGTCTCGGGTCACAATCTCTCCCGGACGCTCAAGCAGCAGAAGCAGCAGTTGAAACGGCTGATCTTGGATTTTGACGCGCACGCCGTTTCGCGTCAGCGTGCTCCGGGCGGGTTCGGCTTCGAACAGCCCAAAGCGAAAGAGTTTGCCGGATCCGGCAGTTGGCTCCATACACGACCCACGAGAGGCTCGAATCATAGCATTTCAGTGATCCCCAGAGGAACCCCTAAATAGTTCTCCGGTCCGACGCGGCTTGGATTAAGCGCACTCCGAATCGCTGCTGACGCCGACCCTGCTGCTGTAAAACAATTAGTGTGGGATCGTCGCGAAGCGTTTCATGCTGGATGTCAGAAGTGCCTGTATACGCTGCAATATGAATGAGTTGCAGTGTCAGATGCGTTTCATTCCCGTTTCATTTGACCCAAACCCCTTCTTGCAGCATGCTCCCCGTGATGGCATCAAGCCATGACCCGGCGCGAAACAAATCAAGGGCGCCGGAGCGAAGAGGAAAAATGAAACTCGAAAATTCGGCAAGAATCGTTGCGGTTGCCTGTCTCGCGGCTGTCGTTTCAGTAAGTACACCTGCGCAAACCCAAGCGGCTTCGCAGCGTGGCGCCAAATACCAGCCATTGAACATGAAACCAGGTCTATGGGAAAAGACTTCGACCCTCACCGTGGCGGGCGAACTGCCGATCCCAGCGGAGATGCTGAACAGTCTCACCCCGGAACAGCGTGCCCGCATGCAAGAAAGAATGAAGGCCAACTCCGCCGCACACACCCGAACCAGGACCGAGAAGTCCTGCGTCACTAAGCAAGACCTGGAAAAGCCTTTTAACCCGGGCGATAAGGAATGTACTTGGACGATCCTTGAGTCAACCAGCACGAAGGCGAAGGGCACCGTCTCCTGTGAAGCTTCAGGCATGAAAATGCGCGGAAATGGAGAATTCGAGGCACCCGATCCCGAGCACCTCAAAGGCTCGATGCACACCACCTCGACCGGTGGGGGGCACAACATGACGGTTGACGGGACATTCTCGTCGAAATGGCTCGGCGCAAGCTGCGGAAGTGTCGGTAGGGGTGGGTTGTAACCGCTTGGAGTTTGATAGTGATGTCAGCGAAGCACAGGACGTGCATTCATAGCTCGGATGGAAGAAAAACATCAGAAGTCTGGGATTAAATGGCTCGCCGTCTGTGCGCTCCTGACAGCCAGCATAATCGGCCTAATCGAGCGTGAGCATTTGTGCGTTCCCGAGGTGAACGACGCTTGACTCTCGGGGGCACCCAATTTGGAGCACCCGTAACAATATGTCTTAGATGATCGAGCAGGAATGACGTGAGTTTGTACGGGTTGAATGCACCACTCACGTGGATTGAAAAACCAACACCTCAGCTAATTGCTTTTGTTTCGGGACCAGGGGGTCGGAGGTTCAAATCCTCTCTCCCCGACCAATATTTTCAACTACTTGCAAGTACTCAGATCGAGCACCTGGCAACGACCCAGGTGCTCGGCGAAGAGAGAGCCGGAACAACACCCAAATTGCGCTTTTCACCTGCATCCGCGTCCGCAAAATCATCCACATTCTCGCGGCAAAGCGCGATTCGGATTTATGAATTAGGTGATCTTTGTTGAACTGCGGCATTTAGCCTTTCATGCGGAGTGGTGAAGAGTCCCGAAGCCAACTCCTCCGGAATCAGTCGGTACCGCACCCGTACGCTACGGTAGTCAACCTAGACAAAGCCTAGGAATGCAAAATATTCAACTTGTGGGCGGAGGAGCTGGGACTCCCCTGACTAACACAAAATGACTATTCACACGAGCGATGCAATTGCGGCGGATCGTCCTGCTGTTCGCACGGGTCTGTTTCGCGCGGCAAACGGCCGAAGCGTTGCTGGGACATTTGCATTGATCACTTCTTTGTTCCTGCTTTGGGGGTTCTGCAATGGAATGATCGACATCCTGAACAAGCATTTTCAGGACACCCTCGGGATCAACAAGGAGCAATCAGGGCTGGTGCAGGCCGCCAATTATCTTGCCTATTTCGTGATGGCAATCCCGGCTGGCTTAATCGCGAAGAAATTCGGCTACAAAGGGGGCATCGTTGTTGGCCTGCTACTGATTGCAGGTGGCGCGTTCTGGTTCATACCAGCCACAACCATCGGCACGTACTGGGCTTTTCTGCTGGGGCTATTTGTCATTGCCGCAGGCATGACGTGCCTGGAAACCATTGCGAACCCGTATGCGACCGTCCTGGGAACGCCCGAGACCGGACCCACGCGTATCAACATTGCGCAAACCATGAACGGACTGGGCTGGATTCTCGGTCCGATGGTTGGCGGGTACTTTGTTTTTTCAGGCGATAAAGGGATGCGATCCAGCAGCAGCCTTTCGACACCGTACGTGGGCATCGGTCTTTTCGTAGGTCTGCTACTGATCATCTTCGCGCTATCGAACATCCCGGAGTTGCACGTTGAGGATTCAAATCGTACAGCAACAGAACAAGAGCGTATCAGGCCTACAGGTGTTCAGTTAGCAGCGATCGCGGCCGCGTTAGCGGCGGTTTGTGGCGTGCTGTATTTCTTTATCGTCCCAATCATGAAGCTGTTGTGGACGGTGTTTTACATGAACGAAGCGCTTCTGCCAGCGGTGCAATACAGCCTTCTGGTTATCGCCTACGTCGCCGCGTTCCTGCTGGTCGCAAGAAACTGGGACCTGTTCCGGCGCAAGCACTTCACCCTCGGCGTTGGCGCACAATTTCTCTACGTTGCGGCACAAACTGGAATCTTCAGTTTCTGTGTCAATTACGTTCTAGAAAACGACCCAGGCGTGACACGTTTGCAGGCATCCAAGTGGCTGGGCATGATCGGTTTTGGGCTTTTCATGATTGGGCGCCTCTGTGGCAGCGCGATCATCAGTCAATTCAGGCCGAACCGTGTGCTTGCCCTCTACGCTGCGATTAACGTAATGCTAGTGGCGATCACCATGGCTGGCGGCAAAATCGGGCTGTTCGCCATGTTCACCAGCTTCTTCTTCATGTCAATCGGGTTCCCGACCATTTTCGCTCTGGGAATCCGCGGGTTAGGGGAGCACACGAAGTTCGCGTCGTCACTTATCGTAATGTCCATTGTTGGCGGCGCGATTGCGCCTCCGTTCATGGGGCACATCGCGGACCGGAATTCCATGCGCACCGGCTTCGTAGTGCCGCTCATCTGCTTCATCTTCGTAGCTTGCTATGGTCTGGCGTGGAGAAGGCTTTACTCCCAGGACTCAGAAGACGCTGCACCGGTTGTGGCACTTCGCAATTCAGTTCTTGTGGAAGAGTACGACTAGATAAAGCGCCGGCTTACCAGAAACGCACAGCGACGATCGTCGGTGGACCTGGAATATCGTGCGTCACGTTGGTGTGCAACACCACCTGCACGTTCTTTCTGCTCCAATCCTTGGGAGCTTGCCTGACCAGCTCTGCAATCATCTGTGGACTGGTGACGAAGTTACCCGCCGCCCGGGTGCCGGTATGATCAAGTCCCGCCACGGTCACTAAGACACTTCCGGTTTTGGAGTCGATAATGCGGGACACGATCGCGTAGTCCTCGACAAATCTCCCGTTCACGATTTTGGGCCACCAGGAGTGCGAGGGGTCGGATTTATCTTGCACGTGCATCTGCGCCGAATCGCCCTGATCAAAGACGAAGCCCAGGTTGTCGGTCATATTCAGGGTCCAGCTGTTGTTGAAAGCCCCGATCAGCACGGCAGGAGCGCCTCGCAAGTCGCCGAATGAGAGGTCATTTCCGAAGCGCAAATCATAGGCATGGTGGCGCGAAGTGAAGAGCGACACGATCTGGGCGGTTGCCGACGCATCGCCCACGGTCAAATAGGTGTCCTGGACGGGAAAAAAGTCTTCGCCAGTGAGGTTCTTGAGTTCTTCTTTCGGTACAAGCAGTTCTAAATTCGGAGTACCTTCGTCCGAAGGCGTGTGCCGCTTTCGGTAGCGAGCACGCGCTTCCTCCGACAGGCGATAAACACGATTGCTGCCGGCGCAAACCAGCGCGGGCCGCGGATTGTCCAATACTGGCGCCCAAAACAGGTCGAAAGGAGTTGCTGCGGCGTAACTGGTGCGAATCAGCCACAGGCCAACGAGAATGACTGCAACGCAACCTAAAACCAACCCTGAAACCCATAGGAGCGTACGCTTTGCTGGGGGCGAAACTGAAACTATGCTTGGCTGGCTAGGTGAAAGCACCACCGTCGAGGGAGCGGTAGCCACAGCACTTTCTGAATCTTGGGGCTGCCCAGGCTCGTGATGAAATTGCGCCTTGTACGTTCCCGTCGGAATCTCGATCTTCCATTGGATCGTCTCGGTCTTTTGCGCCTGATAGTACTGGGCCAGGCGCTTCCGGACATCGGCAGCGCGAACTCTTACGACCGGATCTTCCGCAGTATCGTAATCGGGCGCGCGACCGAACACCTCGATCCCAATGATCCGTTCTCGAAGCACGTCGTCAGAGCCCGCCAAACTGTGTTCGATGATGAATCGAAACAGATCCTGGCATTGACGGCTCGTTCGAAAAGGAACACTCCGGAGAATGTCCTCCATCGATTCGCGCACACATACTTGCGCTGGCGGGGAGATCGGCTCAAGCGGAATATTGTGTTGAGTAGCCATGGCCTCCCACGAATGTCATCCTTTATTAAAGGGCCAGGATCAGCGGTATTTTACCGCTAAAGTAAAGGCGCTCAGAGGGTTTTATCTCCCTTTCTAATGCGTTGTCAACACAGGATTTTATCTCTTGTACCCCGGTAGGCTACCGTAACCCACCTAGACGTTGGCGAAGATCGGGCATATCCATTCCATTCAACGCCCCGACGCGTTTAGAGAGTCGTGTCACGTTCACGATAAGACCGAACGCTTCGCGGGGCTGAGAATCAAGGAGCCTTCGCAAAATGTCCAAACTCAGGAGCCTCTCCCCACTTCTAGTCCTGGCCGTTGCTGCCATCGCGTTCAACCTGGGAATGCCCGTCGTCTACGGTCAGACGGCTGCTTCCACCGCCACATTGTCCGGTTCGGTTGCAGATTCCACCGGCGCGCGAGTCGCCAACGCCAATGTGACCCTTAGCAGTACGGAGAAAGGAATCACGCGGGCGTATAACACAGATAGCGAAGGGAACTTCTCTTTCTCTCTTCTGCCGCCTGCGACGTACACGCTCACGGTGAGGGCGAACGGTTTCAAGACTTATAGGCAGGAAGGAATCACATTGGAGGTCGGGCAGTCCGCCAGCCAGAGCGTTGGGCTGACCATCGGATCGTCAGAGCAGGTCGAAGTGACAGCGGAGGCGCCTCTGCTGCAGGCCGACAACGCCAACATCAGCGCTGAGGTTTCAAGCAAGCAAATCACCGAGCTGCCGATCAATCTTCGAAATGTCTTCAACTTCATCGAGTTGAATTCATCGGTCAACAATCTCTCGCAACGGCAGACCATTTCGTCGGGCGGGCAGCAGGGTTCTGCTGACCAGGATGTCTCGTTCCTGAACTTCGGTGGTGGCTACTTCGGTACGAACGCGTTTCTTCTGGACGGCGCGTGGGATGCCAGTTCAGGTTGGGGCGGCGCCATTTACGTTCCCTCTCCGGACAACGTGCAGGAGTTCAAGGTCCAGCAACATTCGTTCACAGCGCAGTACGGCTGGAGCACTGGAAATGTGGTCAATGTGGTGACCAAGTCCGGCGGCAGCCAGCTCCATGGGGATGTGTACGACTATATGCGCAATGGCGCGCTCGATGCCAGGAACTACTTCTTGGATCCGAACACCAAGAAACCAAATTCTCATCGCAATCAGTTTGGAGTTGCCGTAGGCGGTCCGGTCTATATTCCCGGAATCTACAAGCAGCGGGATAAGACATTTTTCTTCTTCAACTTCGAGGGCCACAGAGACCACAATGCGGGAATTGATTCGCATATCGTGCCCATCCCGGCTTTTCGCACCGGGGATTTCTCATCGTTGTTAGGGCCGTCGCTTGGAACGGACTGTGCGGGAAATACGATTTTCACGGGGCAGCTCTATGATCCTTTCGGCACACTGCCCTGTGGTGCTCGGCAACCGATCCCTGGAAACAATCTCGCTACGTATACATCTCCCTTTGTCTCCGGGGGGGCCGGGAACCTGATCAACCCCATTGGACAGAAACTGATCAACTATTACCCCAGCGTACCGAACGGCAACTGGAGCGCGTCGGGTCTTCAGGCTGACTATTCAGACGAGTACAGCGGTCGTATTGATCACAATTTCAGCGAAAGGACGCGTCTGTACGGGCGGTTTTCCTACAAGAAGGAATTCAAAGACGAGCAAGCTGCGTTCTTTGGCGCGAGTAATCCCGCTGGCCCGGGTCAGCGAAACCCTAACAACCGCTGGAACGTCGGTATCGGGCTGAGCCAGGTATTCAGCCCTACTTTCACCATGAGCGTCAACCTGGGCGGGATGAAATGGGTAGAAGGCAACGACATGCAGAGCAAAGGCTTTAAGGCGTCGTCGCTTGGCTTGCCAGGTTTCATAGATACGTACTCGCCGCAATTCCCAATCATCAGTATGCCGGGGAACGATGCGCCAGAAGGCCCGGTCGCTGGCGCCGGGCAGGGTGCATTTCCTCGAGCCGCATCGAGCGGATCGGTGGATTTCGTAAAAGTGCATCGAGCCCACCAGCTTTCTTTCGGATATATGGCTGTCGCTATCGATGAAAACGGAGGACGTGTTTATCCTACTGGCTTCAGCTTCAACAATTTGTTCACCGCTGGTCCGAATCCTCTCAACGCCACTACGGGAACCGGAAGTGAATGGGCATCGATGTTGATGGGTGTGCCTGCCAGTGGGAGTTCCGGTATCCAGATTTCGGCAGTGTCCCGGACTTGGTTGCACGGGATGTATTTGCAAGATGACTGGAAGGCAACACGAAAACTCACGTTAAATCTCGGGCTGCGCTATGAGCTTCAGCCAGGTGTCACCGACCGTTACAACCGGCTGGCTTGGTTTGACTACAACGCCATTAATCCGATTAGCTCAACGGTTGGACAAAATTACACCGGCGAGCTGCAATTCGCCGGTTCCGGCAAACGCGGGCTTTTCAACACCAATCACAAGAATTTTGCTCCCCGAGTCGGGTTTGCCTATCAGTTAATGCCCAAGCTCGTGATGCGGGGAGGCTACGGAGTCTTCTATCCGCCAACCTTCCATGGAGGTGGGCCGGCGCCGGGATTCACGTCAGTCACGCCTTACATCGCCTCCAACGACAACGGAGTGACTTCAGCAAATACCCTGAGCACCGCGTTCTCGGGCGGGTTGGTTCCGGTGAGTGGAAGCTCACTCGACGGTTTGACGGACGTCGGATTCTCCACCAACGCCGTGAGCCGGACGCGTAAGACTTTCTACGTGCAGCAATGGTCCTATGGTTTCCAGTACGCGCCCACTCGCAGTGACGTAATCGACATCACCTACGTCGGCAATCATGGCACGAACGTGCAAATCAGCGGGCTGAATTTGAATCAGCTCGATCCCAAATACTTCTCCATGGGGAACGCTCTGCTGACGCAAGTTGCAAACCCGTTCTTTGGTCACATCACCGCCAGCGGATGCAACCTGGATCAGCCCACGATCGCCCAAGGACAGCTGCTTAGACCCCATCCTGAATTCTGCGATATCACGGAACTTCAGGATGCGGTGGGTAGCTCCCATTACAACGCCCTGGACGTGAACTACACGCACCGCGTATCTCAGGGGCTCACGCTGCTGGCGTCCTACACGTTCTCGAAATTTATCGATAACGTGGGAGGGCCAAACAACTGGGCGAACGCCTCCGCCAATTTCTCAGAGAACATCCGCAACGCTTACAATCTCGCTGCTGAGAAGTCGGTGGATGCGACCGATACTCCCCACAGCTTCGTTATGAGCTATGTCTATGAATTGCCCGTCGGAAAAGGTAAAAAGGTTGGCTCGAGTATGAACGGCGTGGCGAATGCCATTGTGGGTGGTTGGCAGACCTCCGGCACACTGACATTGAAGGAGGGGTTCCCACTGACCATTACCAGTTCAGGAAATGGGCTTAACTATTTTGGCGCGGGTCAGCACGTCGATGTTGTCGGGGACTATCACCTCTCCCATCGAACTCCAGCCGAGTGGTTCAACACATCGGCGTTCGCGATTGCTGGACCATGGAGTCTGGGGAACGCCCCCCGTTACTTCTCCGATCTTCGCGCGCCCAGCTTTAAGACCTGGGACATGAGCATTCAGAAGAACTTCCCGTTCCAGGAGCGCTATCGTCTCCAGTTCCGCCTGGACATGTTCAACGCGTTGAATCATCCCAACTTCTACAGCCCGAACACGTTCATGGGCGGGGGATTCGGCACGATTACCCAAGCCTGGACCCCACGGCAAATGCAGGCAGCGCTTAGGTTCTACTGGTGATGCGTGCGCAGAGTTTGGGTCAGTGTTGTTATCGGTTGTGCGATGCTTTGCCTCACATCGGGCTGGCTGCTCTCGCAGCAGCCCGATGCATTCGAATCACTCCTGGCTTCAGCGCGACAAGCTCAGGCCAGGAGCGATTTTGAATCTGCTGCCGAGTTCTATAAGCAAGCTGTAGCTCTCCATCCCGAAATTCCCGAACTCAAAGCCAACCTCGGCTTGATGTACTACCAGACCGGGAAGGACGAACAAGCTGTGGCCGCATTCCAGCAGGCGATTCGACTGAAGCCGGCGTTGTTCGTCCCGAATCTGTTTCTGGGCCTTGATTACATCCGCTTGAAGAGATTTAAAGAGGCCGTTCCGTACCTTAAACGGGCGGCTCTCTCAAAGCCAACCGAGGTGCAAACCCATCTCGGACTTGGTGAAGCCTACGCCGGGATTGGCGAGACGCGGCTGGCGACTGGTTCGTATCTGCGCGCCACCCAAGTTGCACCGAACAACCCTGATGCCTGGTACCACCTCGGCGTCAGTTATCTGGAGCAGGTTGAAGCCGATGCTCGCATTCTGCTGACGCGGCATAAGGACTCGGGATATGTTCGAGTACTGGTGGCCGACAATCTCGCTGACCAGCACGCGTTTCCTGCGGCCGGGGAAGCCTATAAGAAGGCTTTGGTGTTGACCGCTGTTCCTGCCGAAACCCATGCCAACTATGGTTTCACTTTGATCTATCTGCACGATCTTCAAGCTGCCGAGCGCGAGCTGAATGCTGAGCTCAAGCAGAATGCCGGTTCGTTGCTGGCGAAGCTCGGCCTAGCCAGGTTGCGGATTGAGCAAGGCGCAACAGAAGAAGCCGCCAACAGGATTCAAGAAATCTGGAAAATGGACAATGGTTTTTTTCGAGCCAACGTTGTGAAGTTCAAAGTTGGAATGGAGCAGTCCAAGCGCTCCGAACTTCAGCAACTCTTAGAGGGAAGGGAAGCAGCCGGAGAATTGCCCGCGGGATTCATCGCCGCTTTTCGAGGCGATCCGGTGGGAAACGAGTCTGCGACGGGAACTACTTCTCAATCGAATAGCGCGAGGACCAACGCCGCAGGCCTGTATGCCAGCGGCAACTACCTGCAGGCCTTGGCCGCCGCACAAAAGCTCGCGCTAAGTGCCGCAACCGAAGCTGAGGGATTGTACTGGGAAACCAAATCGGCGCAGAAGGTCGCGACCGAAGCTCTGGGACGCGCCAGCGAGATGGACTCGGGATCACCGAAGCTGCATGTGCTTTTAGGAGACCTTTATCGCCAGCGGCAGTTCTTCCCTGACTCCGAGCAGGAATATCGCAAAGCTTTAGCACTGGCACCTGACGATACCGGCGCGTTGTTCGGATTGTCGCTGGCCCTGCTTGCAGATAACCAGCTCGACCAGGCCTTCGATGTTGCTCAAGCGGCTCTGAAGAACAATGCGGACGACCCGGAACTGAACGCGGTGATGGGCGAGATCTTGTGTGCTCGAGATGACTACCCTGGGGCCGAGCCGTTCCTGAAGAAAAGCCTGAACACAAAACCCGAATACGTTTCCCATGTGCACGCCTTGCTAGGCAGCGTGTACGCCAAGACAAATCGTACGCAAGAAGCAATTGCGGAATTGAAGCTTGCGCTTGAGGACGACAAGGACGGCCACATTCATTATCAACTTGCCCGTCTTTACCTAAAGGTAGGCGACCGTGACGCGGCGAAACAGGCATTTGAAATATCGAATCGGCTGCGCAGTGAAGGTCTGAGCCGCGCGGCCGTTGCAATGCAGCAGACGTCTGTCGAGAAAGACTGGCAGTAGAGCCTTGAATCAAACACCTTCGAAAAGGAAACACAGCGAACCCAAAATGAAGAACCGATACGGCATTGTTCTGTTCCTGCTTGCAGTTAGCTCGCTGACCTGGGCCGAAACTCACCACGGATTTGCTATCAAGGACTCACATCCGGATGCCAATGGTGTCTCCTTCCAGACGGCTGCCGGGAAAATGCGCGTGGAGGTTTGTGGAGATCACGTCATCCATGTGATTGCCAGTCCGACGCGGGAACTTCCAATGCCGAAAGTTCCTGTCGCCACGCAGCCATGCCGCGCAAATGGCCTTCAAATTAAGACGGAGAAAACGGCAATCGTGCTTTCTACTGCAGCCCTGACAGTGTCGGTGAATCGCAGTAATGGCGCGTTGAGTTTCCGTTCGAAGGATGGCAAGTCAGTACTAGCGGAGCCAGCGGCGGGCGGTAAGGCGTTTGACGTTCCGTCTGTTTATGAAGCCAAGACTTGGCAAGTGCAGCAGACATTTCTTTCACCTTCCGACGAGGCCCTGTATGGCCTTGGGCAGCATCAAGAAGGCATTTTTAATGTTCGTGGAGTCCCTATTCGCCTTCATCAGGCGAACACGAACATCTCGGTTCCGTTTCTGTTATCGAGCAAAGGATACGGAATCCTGTGGAACAATCCATCCCTGACAGACTTCAATCCCGCTGACCTGGCTATCGCGGTCGATCCCGCAACCGGTGGCGGCAAGCTCAAAACCACGTCGAAAGGGAATTACGGATTTCTGCTGAGTAGCGATAACCGCAACCAACTGACAGTCGATGTCAGCGGCCAGCATGTGATTGATCTGCAGAACATGTGGACGCCAACTTCTGCGTCTGGTGTGGCGGAATTAGACGCCAACAAGGAATACGACATCGCTGCGAAGGGTGGACCGGGAGGTGTGCAACTGGCGGTACGGCCGCCGTCAGATACGACGACCTTCCGCTCCGAGGTGGGGCAAGCGATCGATTATTACTTCTTCTATGGACCGGACTTGAATCGCGTTGTCTCCGAATATCGGCAACTCACCGGCGAAGCGCCACTATTTCCCAAATGGGCGTACGGATATTTGCAGTGCCGCGAGCGCTATCACAGCCAGCAGGAGATCCTGGATACGGCGGCGGAATTCCGTAAGCGAAATATTCCAGTCGACGCGCTGATACAAGATTGGCAGTACTGGGGCAAATATGGCTGGAGCGCCATGAAGTTTGACGAGACATATTACCCGCAACCGAAGGAAATGCTCGACCAGTTGCATGCCGACAATCTGCACATGTTGATTTCTATCTGGTCACGTTTCGGCGAAGACACAGATGTCTACAAGAGAATGGCTGCACAGAATCTCCTCATTCCCGGTACTCCGTGGACAGATTTCTTCAATCCCAAAGCGCAGACTACTTTCTGGTCGGAACTCAACCGCGGCATTTTTCAGTACGGCATGGACGGCTGGTGGATGGACGCATCGGAGCCCGAGTTTGATGTGCTCAAGGGCAAGCAGACGTTCCTTGGGCCGGGCGAGTCTGTGCGCAATGCGTATCCGCTCTATGTAACCAAGGCCATCTACGAAGGTCAACGTGCAACTACAGACCGCAGGCGGGTGATGATTTTGACGCGCTCCGCCTTTGCGGGTCAGCAGAGAAACGCGGCTGCCTCGTGGTCAGGGGACATTACCGGAGACTGGATCACCCTAAGGCGGCAGATTGCAGCGGGTTTGAGTTTCAGCATGTCGGGATTGCCCTATTGGACTACAGATATTGGCGGCTTCTTCCGGCCCGACGATCAGTACACATCCGATGCCTACCATGAGCTGTTGATCCGTTGGTTTCAGTACGGCGCTTTCTGTCCTCTTTTTCGCGTGCATGGGTACAAGTCAAACGCTGAGCTTTGGAACTACGGACCTGAAACGGAGAAGGTCCTCACGCAATATGACGAGCTGCGCTATCGTTTGCTGCCGTACATTTATTCATCGGCGTGGGGCGTAACCAATCGCGGCGAGACCCTGATGCGGGCGCTCCCGCTTGAGTTTTCGTCCGATCCCGGGGCTCGCGGAGTCTCTGATGAATTCATGTTTGGTCCCAATTTGCTGATCAATCCCGTAACCGTTTCTGGGGCGACACAGAGAAGCGTTTACCTGCCGGCTGGGAGCGATTGGTTGGACTTCTGGACAGGTAAGCGCGTGAGCGGCGGGCAGACTATCACCGCCGATGCCCCACTCGACCGTATTCCTATGTTTGGGAAATCCGGCTCAATCGTTGCCATGGAACCGCGCGTTGAATCGAGTGCCTCCAAGGCCGATCCTCTGGAGATCAGGATTTATTCCGGAGCAGACTCCAACTTCTCACTGTACGAAGATGAGGGCGACAATTACGACTACGAGCACGGGGCGTATTCTGTGATTCCGATTCACTGGGACGACCAGGCTCAAACGCTCAGCGTTGGAGGTCGTCGCGGAGACTTCCCGGGGATGCTGGCCCACAGAACGTTCCACATCGTGGTCGTGAGGGAAGGGCGCGGGACAGGCGTTGAGCGAACCGGTGATCCGGACGCAACTGTTGAGTACGATGGGAAGGAAGTCGCCGTGCACGTTCAAACCGTTAATGGGAAGGTGCCGCAGTAAACAGCTTCCGGTACATAATGATGCCAATCGATCGCAGGACGTTCTTCATGTCGAGCAGCGCGGCGGCGCTTGGGGCACTCACTCCTCGTGCTTTGGGTGTGGCCGCGTCTGGTGCTGCAGAACCTTTTGAGTGGAACTCCGGTGAACTGATTTTCCCGTTCGAGGTCAAAAGCGGGAGACTGCGACAGCGACGGATAGTCCCGGCTGGTGACAAGCAGTCGATTACCGGCGATTCGTCAGGCGTGGAGGTTGCGATTCAATGCAGTGGCGAAAATTCGCCCGACCAGGGCATGAAATCCGGCATGGGACAGCCCGGCGTTCGGCTTCTGTTTGCCGGACATAACGAAGACACAAGGCCCGGCGGCAAGCGCCTGGTGTGTACGCACACCGATGAGAACTTGAAGTTGCGCGTGGAATCTGTTTACCAAGCCTTTGACGCGACACCTGTTGTGCGTCGATATTCGCGAGTAATCAATGAAGGAAGCTCGCCGGTTGGGATCGAATTCTTGAGCTCCGCAATGCTTCACGGACTGGCTGACCCAGAGAAGTACGACCGCGAACTCCGAATTCACCTTGCTTTCAACAGCTGGATGGCCGAAGGGCAGTGGCATAAGCTCCGGCCCTCAGAAATGGGTTTTGTCGAGAACGAACGCACGAGTTGGTCCGAGGCGCGAGCGGGCAGTGTGGGCAGTTGGTCCACAGAGCGCTACTTGCCAATGGCAATGGTCGAAAACGCGAAGCTCGGGCTGATCTGGTTTTGGCAAGTCGAACACAATGGATCCTGGTACTGGGAGATCTCAAATGTTTCGGCTCGCAGTAATAACGCTGACGATGTCTATGCGTATCTTGGCGGCCCAGACGATCTTCACGCTGCAGCATGGAAGAATTTAAAACCTGGCGAGACGTATCAGACCGTCCCAGTGGCAGTTGGATGTCTCCGCGGAGGGTTCAGTGAAGCGGTCGACGCCTTGACGCGATATCGACGTGCTGCCTGCATCCAGCCACGGAAAGACAATGCGAAATGTTCTGTCATTTTCAACGATTACATGAACTGCCTTTGGGGTGATCCCACGGAAGCTAAGGAGTTGCCGCTCATTGCCGCGGCTGCGAAAGCGGGTTGTGAGTACTTCGTCATCGATGCCGGCTGGTACGCCGAAGCCAATGAAGATTGGAGCCAGACCATTGGTGCATGGGAACCGTCCGCCAGTAGATGGCCTCGCGGATTGAAGTTCGTGCTCGATCAGGTCAGGCAAGCTGGAATGGTACCCGGACTGTGGCTGGAGCCGGAAGTGGCGGGCGCGAAATCCCAGCTTGCAAAGAAGCCGGACAACTGGTTCCTGATGCGGCATGGGAAAAGAGTGTTGAAGAATTCGCGGTACATGCTCGACTTCCGCAATGCGGAAGTTCGCGCTTATCTCGACCAGGTAATCGCGAGACTCGTGAATGAATATGGCGTCGGCTACATCAAGATGGACTACAACGTCGATACATTGCAGGGAACCGAACTCAACGCCGACAGCTTCGGACAAGGCTTGCTCGAGCACAACCGGGCGCATCTCGCGTGGCTGGAAGGGATTCTTAGCCGCTATCCCGACCTGACCATCGAGAACTGCGGTAGCGGAGGCGGGCGCATGGATTACGCCATGCTGAGTCGTCTGCAACTGCAGTCCATGACTGATCAGGAGAATTATTTGAAACTCCCCGCCATTCTGGTGGGTGCATCTGCCGCCGTTCTGCCCGAGCAACTGGCGATCTGGTCCTATCCTTTGGCGAATGCGAACGCCGATCATGCCAGTTTCAATATGGTTACGGCGATGATGTGTCGCATCCACCAGAGCGGCCGTCTGGACTCGCTTTCAGCGCCGGTGGCGGCCCAGGTATCAGAGGGCATCCGTGTCTACAAAGAAGTGTTGCGCAAGCACATTCCCAAAGCCGAACCGTTTTATCCGCTGGGGATGCCGGATGTAACCGATTCGGAAGCCCCGATCGCATTGGGGATGCGTTCGCCGGAACAAGTCTTGATCGGAGTCTGGAGAATTGACGGGGCAGCGTCGATAAGCGTGCAGGCGCCAATTCAAAATCCCAAACTCCTGTACCCGGATAACCTCGGCATCAGCATCGATTCAGTAGATGGCGGGTTTCGCGTAAATTTTCCGCGAACACACATGGCATGCCTGATAACTGGAGACGCACGCCACGGGGCGTAGGCAGGCAGCTTTCTAACGAGTGCTGTCCAAGGAAGACTGTAAGGACAGATCGACTCCACATGCGCTAGCGTACTTCTTCAACACGTTGCCGATGTGGTGACGAATGATCTCAGAAGGGGAGGCCGAAAGCATTCCCGCACGAATCGCTTCGTATTCGATCGGCAAGTACTGACTGATGATGCTTGCTACCGGAGGATTGGCAGTAAGGTTCTCGATGAGCACGTTGATCTCTGCTTGTACTTCCGGTTCGTGCCAGTAGTATCGGCAGCGATCGCTATAGCCGTAGAGGCGCGAGAGGCGGACTTCATCGCTATCGCCGGGGTAGTAATCGCGCCAATAGCCAGGGTTGCGCAGCATGACTCGCTCAATAACATCGCGCACGTTGGAGATGCGGGCGGCCTTGCCTCGGAGCATCTCATTTTCAATCGCAGACAGGGCAACAATCGCTTCGCGGAAAGCAAAGGTCAACTCAGGCCCAACTTTGAGAATCGCGAAGTGGTCTTCAACCATCTGCCGGAGAGACGACGGCAACTGATAATCGGTGGAGTGGGCCTCATACACCAGTGCTGGAGTCGCTGGCAGGGCATTGCTCAGAGCTGTTGCTTTCTCACGATCATAGTCAAAGACACTATGGGCGCCGAACTCCACTCCGGGCTGCACCACCAGACCGATCACTCTTTCCCAGGCGGCATCAAGCCCGCGTTTTACGAATGCTTCGTGGAATGCCTGCATCGTCGTGTGGACATGAGCCGGAGGTGTAACCGTGAGTGTCTGTTCCGCTTCTGACTCACCGCCGGGCGTGGGCACTTCAGTTCCGATGACGTACAGCAGAGGAGCTGAGTCTGATGGAAGTTCACGGAATGCATTTTCAGCCGATTCGCACAGAGCAGCGGCGCGTTCTGTGACGGTCCGCTCGTCGAGACCTGCCTTGGAATCGTCGGCACACATCATGCTGGCATCGAGATGAATCTTCTGATAACCCGCCAGGACGCACGCACGAACCAGTGTCTGTGCTTTTGCCATGGCTACGGAAGCAGGTTCATGGCGCCATGGAAATGGGCCAAGGTGGTCGCCGCCCAGCAGGATTTTGGAGTCGGACAATCCAACCTTCCGGCCAGCGCTGCGAACGAACTCGGCAAAATCAGATGGGCTCTGCCCCGTATAGCCGCCCAATTGGTTCACCTGGCTGGAAGTAGACTCCACGTGCAACATCGAGCCGCGAGAGCAAGCCTCACACGCGGCAGCAGCGATGACCTGCGGATGTGCCGAACATACTGCATAGGTCCCGATTGTCTGCGCCGCGCGGTTTTGACGGACGATCCGCTGTAGAGTTGCGCCAGCGTGCTCAAGTTCAGTGTCAGTGGGCATGAATTTCGCATCTCCCATGCAGTGACCGCTCGGGCTTTCTTGCGCAGTTTGTCGGGTCTACGACTTCCGTTTTGAGCGGCCCGGCTGCGAACATTTGCAGACCCATGCTACCGCAAAAGCTTGCAATTCGTAACAAAACAATGTAAAAGGAAACTTCGCGGGAGGAAGCTTGTCTCGAGCGGATGGAATGCTGAATGAGGAGCGCCGGCGCGAGATCCTGCAAATGCTCGGCCGGGACGGCCGCGTGCTCGTCAAGGACCTTTCCGCGCGCTTCCGCACCTCGCAAATCACAATCCGCAAGGACCTTGAGATTCTTCAGGGGCGCGGCTTGGTGCACCGCACGCATGGCGGGGCGCTGACGCCGCCTACCGGCGCACTGAATGACCTTTCTGTCCAAGAAAAAGAAAAGATGCACCGGGTGGAAAAAGTCCGGATTGCGCAGGCTGCGATCCGGATGGTCGAAGAAGGTCAATCTGTTTTGTTGGATTCCGGCACCACCACTCTGGCGATCGCTCGCGGGCTGCGCGCCTTCCGCAATTTGACGGTAATTACGAATGCGGTAAACATTGCGGCCGAACTTGCAAATTCAGATGTGGAAGTGATTCTCACAGGCGGAACCGTCCGCAAGAACTCCTTTTCGCTGGTGGGCCCGTTGGCGGAGGAAACGCTCCGACAACTGAGTGCAGACGTGCTTTTCCTGGGTGTCGACGGTTTCGATACCCGCTTGGGATTGAGCACGCCCAACTTGCAAGAAGCCAAAGTAAATCGTGTGATGGTAGGCATCTCGAGAAGAGTGGTTGCGGTGTGCGACTCCAGCAAGTTCGGCCGTAGAAGTCTTTCTTCCATCGTTGCTCCGAACGCGATTCATCAGGTGATCACCGACAAAAAGATTTCGAAGTCGGACCAGCAGAACCTCAAGGACTTTGGAGTCCAGGTGACGCTCGTCTAATCGGAGTGTTATGGCCCTTACCGAACTTGAACCGCAGACCCACATGCAGCGGGAAATCCTTTCGCAGCCGGACTGCTGGCGGGAATGCCTGAGCTCTCTGGAGAAAGATCCCGTGGTGCGCGCCATTGTTTCGGACGTCGATCCGGATGCCGAATGGCTCTTCATCGGCTGCGGAACCAGCTACTACCTGGCGCTATCTGCGGCAGCGAGTTTTTCCGTAATCTCGGGACGCCCGAGCCGCGCGCTTCCAGCATCGGAAGTGCTTCTTTTTCCCGAGATCGTAACCAAACGAAACAAGGTCGCGATATTGATTTCCCGTTCCGGTCGTACCACCGAAGCCGTCAAAGCGATGGATCTTCTGAATGCTCGTGGGGACGTTCAGACCATAACCGTAACCTGCGCTTCTGAGTCTGCGTTCGCGACCAGAGCGAAATACCCTCTCGTTTTTTCGGCGGCGTACGAACAGAGTACCGTCATGACACGATCTTTCACTTCAATGCTACTGGGGTTGCAGTTTCTGGCAGCGAAGCTGGCCAACAGAGCGGACCTGTGTCATGAGTTTGAGCAACTTCCCACGCTAGCGAAACCTCTATTCGTGTCGGCTTCCGAGGCAATACACGAGTTCGTCCTGGATCATGACTTTGACGATTACGTCTACCTTGGGCAAGGGCCGTTCTACGGCATCGCCTGCGAAGCTGCGTTGAAAGTGATGGAATCCTCGTGCAGTTATGCGCAGAGCTTTCACAGCCTGGAGTTTCGCCATGGACCGAAATCAGTTGCCGGTCCGAAAGCGCTCGTTGGATTCTTCATTTCCCAAGCCGGTTATTCGCCAGAGCTCGATCTGCTGGAAGAAGTCAAGGACCTGGGATCGAAAACGTTCGTCGTCTCCCCGCGTTCGGATGCCCGCGTGAGAGCAGCCGCCGATCTTTTCATTGAGGTTCCACCCCTGAGTGTGGATTGCACGCGGCTGGCTGCGTGCATTCCCTGGGGACAGCTTCTCGGGCTCTACACGGGACTGAAGAAAGGGCTCAACCCAGACTCACCGCGACACCTGAGCCAGGTCGTGATTCTCGAGGAGATTTCTTAAGACCTGCGTGCCTCACTTCGACATCACGATTGCCGGCGAGATCAACCTGGACCTTATCTTGTACGGCTTGCCGCCGGAGTTGCCACTCGAACACGAACTCCTCGCGAGCGGGTTGGAGATCACGCTTGGAAGTTCTTCCGCGATCACCGCGCATAATTTGGCTGCGCTTGGGTCCAAGGTCGGTTTCATCACGCGAGTTGGCGAGGATCCGTTAGGTGCTCTGGCGCTGGACCGACTTCGTGCGGTTGGCGTCGATCTCTCCCGGACAACCCATTCGACCGAATCAAAGACGGGCCTCACGGTGCTGCTTACACACGGTGGATCGCGGCACCTTTTGACCTATCCCGGGTGCATGGCTGAAATGAGCCGCGAGCACCTCAATCTCGATTACTTGAAATCAGCACGCCATTTCCATCTGTCTTCGTATTTTCTGCATCGCGCCCTGCTGCCTCACATCGTCGATGTGATCCAAAATCTCAAAGACGCGGGTCTCACGATCTCTCTGGATACAAATGACGATCCGGCTGACCAGTGGAATGACGGAATCGCAGAGATTCTGCCATACGTCGACGTGCTGATGCCGAATGAACGCGAGGCGTGCAAGCTTGCTGTCACCGAAGACTTTGCCGCCGCTATTCGAAAGCTTGTGAGAGAGGTTCCTTTGCTCGTCGTGAAGCGCGGAGCGCAGGGTGCGACGGCGTACACCGAGGAGAAGGAAGTTTCAGTCAAAGCCATTCCGGTCAGGATCGTTGACGCGATCGGCGCAGGCGATACGTTCAATGCAGGATTCCTGCACAAATGGACCCAGGGCAGACCACTCGCGGAATGCCTTATGTACGGCAACCTTGCAGCGGCCTGTTCTACGACGAAACCAGGCGGAACCGAGGCATTCCGTGACCCAGGTTATTGGAAGAGTTTCTTTGCCTCCCATTCTCAGCAAGGCTGACTATTCCTTATCGGCCTCTACCAGCAAGCTGCCTTGGAACGCCACGTTCATCAAGGGCGACGACGCGTTGATCTCGCCGAGGTCTCGGTTGTTCACGTAATCTATGACGCGATATTTCCCTGGCTGCAGTCCTCTCAATTCAATGTTTCCCTTCCACGAGGTTTGCGGAGAGGCCGCATAAAACGCGTAGTACATGCGCCCCTCTTTCTCGATTGCGTACGCCTCGGGAACGTCATAGCCATAGACGTATAGGTTCTTGAACTCTCCACTGGAAAGCATTTTTGAGTTGTAGAGGTCTGTCCACTTTTTCCAGTGCTGCTCCTTTTCGGGAGTGAGCGCGACATTTTTGAACTTGGGCTTGTCGGGCGGCCAAATGAATTTGGTGCCCAGCACTCCGCCGGTGCCCAAAGTCGAAGAGAAGTCGCGGCCGTGCTCTGTCCATTGACCTTTCGCGTCTTTCGACATTTCCGAAAGTTCCACGTGATCGCCGTACACCGCGGCTTCGGGCCCGAGGACGGCCTTGTACATCTTCACGCGGCGGCGCACCTGCACCCCCCCGACAGGATCAGCGGTGACCGCCTGGTCCATGTAAGGAAGCCACGCCAAGTTCGGAGCGGTGCCGCAAGGGCAGATTTGCGTAACACTATCGGGCTTCAACTCGCGCGTAGTTTGGTAAATCGCGCGATAAACAGCAGCGACTGCGCGTATCGAATCTTCCGGCGACTTGTGGTGGTGCTTGGGGTTGTAACAGGCCGGAACGGTGTAAATGTTGTCCAGTTTGTGGCCGTCGAACCCCCAATCACGGATGAACTTCTCCGCGAGCTTCTTGTGATAGGCCTGGACTTCGGGAAGCGCGGGGCACATGACCGCCAGGTCGCGAAACATCTTGGCAGGCTTGCCATTCTTGTCGAGAATCAACCAATCCGGATGTTCCTTGGCCACCTGCGACACAACATATTTATGCGACTCCCACTTGCCGGTGCCGTTTTCCGCGGTCAGCGGATACCACCAGATCTGCGCTTTGATTCCTTGTTTGTGAAATTCGTCCACCATCTGCTTGATGGAGTCGTCGGGGAAAGTTTCTTTGCGCGGCTCCCAGTCGCCATACGCATTGAACCAGCGATCGTCGAGGGTGGCCCAGTGAATGCCGAGCTCCTTCAATTTCGGAATCGTCCCCAGCATGTCCTTTGGGGTGACGTTGAACTCGTACCCCCATCCGCACCATGCGATGCCGAAGTCTTCACGATTGGGTTTGGCCAGTTGCCATCCCTCTTTCTGCAGTGCCGCGGACCACAAATGCAGGGGCTCATAGAAGTCGCCGTGGTATACGGCGAGGAACGTGCGGGGAGTGGCGAAAGAGTGGCCGGGCTCGAGGGTGACATCCGGCGCCATGCTGACTTTGGTATTGATTCGGTCGTCGCTGGACACGTCAACCGGAAGAGACAGCACCTCGGGGATGGTTTCAATATGCCCGATGGCCATGCCGACGGATTTCGTCCAGAAAGCCACGACCGGAACTCCACCGCCTACTCCCTCGTGGACCACTGCTCCCATCACGTTGGGCCGGGAGAAGTGAGCCGGGATCGGCAGGATCTCGTCCTGTCCCCATTCGTAGCTGGCGCCCTGGAAGGACCACAGTTGATGGGGCTTCGCGGATGGACCTGCCAGTGAGGCGTTGATCCGATGTTCCTGGAGAGACGCTTTCTCCAGCTTCACCGATTTCGATCCGGTGTTTTGAAGCGCCGCCGACCATATCGCGACCGAAGGGAAATCATCGTAGACCTCGATGGAAAGTTTTTCTTCCAGCCCGGATGTGGCACTCTTCGCGGTCGCGTCGACGCGCTTACCCGCTGGGCCGAGTTTTCCCTCAGCATCTGCAATCGAAATTGTGCTGGGATCAATTACGAAATCGTCGACCGGCTTACCGTCCACTGTGACGATGCTGCCGCTTTGATTGGAGTTCGGATCGTCGAGCGTTTGTTTTATGCCGTTCGCAACCAGAGATGCTCGCAAATAAGTGTGTGGAGACAGTTCGAATTCTGCCACGGACGTTTTAACTGTTACCGAGCCGTCGTCGCGCTTCGCTACGTCGATTTTCGAAGGCGTTTTGTTTTGTGCCGGAGATTGAGCTGTCTTTTCACAGCCTGCCAGTACCGCGACCAGCAGCACGGCGGTGGACCGAAGAAGCACATGCATGGGTACCCTCATTGCGCGCCTCCTGCTTTTGAGGCGGAGCGGTTTACCTGGCTGAAGAGCCTGTCGGCATTCCCGTGGTAAATCTTCTCCAGGATTTTATCGGGAAGGGCAAGGCCATAAATCTTCCAGCGGCCTTGCGATGGTGCGTCGTAGTAGTCGAAATATTCATCATCGGTTTCAAGCCAGCGGAAGTAGTT